>Ga0209697_10000045_pt1 | contig 171766 bp, 120 predicted proteins | sample AliMusrvi5mmetaG_FD_184115 | JGI IMG/M metagenome (GOLD analysis project Ga0209697, IMG submission 184115) | Freshwater lake bacterial and archeal communities from Alinen Mustajarvi, Finland, to study Microbial Dark Matter (Phase II) - Alinen... | ecosystem: Environmental > Aquatic >... | reverse complement strand
TACGAGAAAGGAATAAAAATATCTGATGATGATTTGAATAAAATCAATTTACAAAAAGATGATTTTCACGGAGAATGGAACTACACAATCAAGCCAACTATTGGAAACCTTATTTCGTAACAGCTACTTAGCGCATGGGTATTACGATTTTTTGACTATTTTTCCTGACTTCTGACATGTAGTGCGGTACAACGTGAAATACGAGGTACGAATGACGAAGTACAAAGTTTGGGATTAGCCGGCCGTTGTTCGTTCTTTGAACTTTGTGCTTCCCACTTTCGTTTGTACTTTGTACGTTGTATTTCGTACTTTAAATTGGTGTTAGTGCGGTAAAAGCAGCGTCTGTGCCAGATCGCAGAAAAAAAACAGAGCGTGAACCGTCATCCGTTTGCCTTCGGGTTCCCGGGCCATATTTATTAGGTGGGGTAAGTTCTCCCTGGGCATAAAACCTACAGGGTCGTGTGTACAAAAGTGTCTAAAACAAACAAGGCCTCCAGGGATAACCTTCCGAAAGCCTTGATTTCACTGGTGGGACGTGAGGGATTCGAACCCACGACCTCATGCGTGTGAAGCATGCGCTCTGAACCGACTGAGCTAACGTCCCGCTTGGGAAGGCAAATATACAAAAAATGATGAATGCAGGGATGCAAACAATATAGAAATGCAGGAATGAAGGAATGTATAAATGCAGGATGGTTATTGGCTGGGGGGGAAAGTGGTTTCTGTTTTGTCGTTTTTTTCAACGTACTCGCTGGGGGTCATACCTGTAATGCGCCGGAAGGCTTCATTGAACGACGATTTCGAGGTGAAACCTGCCATCAAGGCAATGCCCTGGATGGAATATTTCTGGTGCTGCCGTTCATTGAGCAGCCGCTGCGCCTCGGTTACGCGGAAGGTGTTGATATAGGTATAGAAGTTTTTCTGCTGTGATTCATTGATCAGTTGCGACAAGTATTTGGAGTTGGTTTCCAGTTTATCTGCCAGAACATCGATGGTAAGCTTTTCGTTGAGATAATATTTTTCTTTCATCAGTTTGTCGAGTTTCCGGCCCAGCACCCTTTTCTGCTGCGCGGTCAACCCGGAGCCGGCATACTTTTTTATACCACTGCAATCCCCGTTTTCCTTCGGCGCGTTTATACCGGGCACCACTGTCTCGATCGGCATCAAACCGGCCGGATCGCCTACCCATCCAGCGGCAGCCTTATCCTCCGCCGGCAAACCGGATCCTGTTGCCTGGTCGCTGGCCGCACCAACCGCTTCCTGGTGGGGATAGATATCCTGCTGCATCAGGGCAAAAACGGCAAAACCCAGGATGATCAGGAATTCGACCATGCCAATGGCATCCCTGAAAAAATTATACCGGCCCAGGCCAATAAACCGGCTGATGCCCAACACCACCAGGAAAAGCAGGAACATCACCAGGAGTGAATACACCCAGACCAGCCTGACATCACGGGTATTGGCAAAGGACTTTTCAATGTTTGATTTATGTACTTTAAAAAGGCTGGCAACCCTGGTTGAATATATTACGATCTGCAGGCTGAAATAGCCGTAAATAACTGCCTCATAGCCATGCCTGACAACCTCCGGCCAGTTGGGTGCGGGCATCTTGTTACCCTCAAAAGACAATGGGGCTGTCGGGTGACCTGAAATCAGGAAAACCGGCAACGATACCAACAAAATAACCGCTGCGGGCAACAGGTGGAGCAATTCATGGTTGCGGAAGCGGTACAGGGGAATGATGAGCGATTTGAGGTAAAAATAAAAAAGCGGAAAAAGTAACAGCAGCAGGGGCACTGTCATGGGGGAGAAATAATGACCCCCATGGTAAAATCCGGGAGTGACAGATGCCTTCGACAGGGTAAAAACAGCGATCAGCAGCATAAACCAGCCCAGAAATTTTTTTGAATAGTTGCCATACCTGAAAAACATAACAAATGCCAGGAGGGCAAACAAGGCCGACTGGTAAACCTGCAGAATCACGATAAGGGCACTCAATACTCCCATCCTGTAAAAATGTTATACTGATCCATCCTCCACACTCCATCAGGAGCGGCCATAACAGCGGAATTTCACTTTCAAATATAACATAAAGCGCTGTACAAAGGCTGAATTTTTTTATTATTTCGATAAGTAAATCAAAACATAATGATGTTATTTTGCTGACTTGATGTGTTTTATAAACCATTTTTGTATGAATTCCTGAATTCGAACGTGTGGGTACTGATATTGTATAAAATAAAAGCGCAATTTTTCTAACTTGCAAAAAAATATTATCACGTTTTTCCATGAATTTTATGAAGAAATTTTAATCTAAAAACCATATGAAAAAACAACTACTGTTTCTGTTTGCTCTTGTTTCGGGAGCTATGTTTTTTGTTCAGCAGGCCCGGGCGCAGGTTGATGTTACTGCCTCCGGAGGGACGCTATCTGCAAGTTATACAACATTAAATCTCGCATTTAGCGCCATCAATGCCGGCACCCATTCCGGCACCATCGCCATCGGTATTTCAGCCAACACCACTGAAACACTTTCGGCCGTGCTGAATGCCAGCGGCAGCGGTTCCGCCAGTTATTCCTCCATCAGCATCCAGCCGACCGGGGGGGCAACCCGCACCATTACAGGGGCCATTGTAGGTCACCTGGTCGACCTGAACGGTGCCGACAATGTCACCATTGACGGTCTGAATACCGGCGGCAACAGTCTTACCATCTCCAACACCGGGACCGGTGCCGCCAGCACCATCCGGTTTATCGCCGATGCCACGAACGACATCGTGCAGAACTGCACCCTGCTGGGCTCCACCACCAGTTACGGGGTTGTCTATTTTTCTACCGGAACCACCACCGGCAACGACAACAACAACATCAACCATTGCAACATTGGCCCGGCGGGCGCCAACAATCCCATGAATGGTATCTATTCTCTGGGAACCAGTGCTGCCATCGACAATGCCACGATCACCATCTCCGCCAACAATATTTATGACTATTTCATTACCGGGAGTGCAACGAACGGGATGAACATCAATACCGGCAGTTCTGCCTGGACCATTACCAACAACAGGTTGTATCAAACGGCAAACAGGTCCTATATTTCGGCAAACACCCATACGGGGATCAATATCACCGTAGGGTCGGGCTATACCATTACCGGTAACGTGATCGGTTACGCAAACTCCTCGGGGACCGGAACCACCAACATGATGGGTATCACGGGCTCGCTCGGGGGCACCTTTCCAAGCGCATACACCACAGGCGGCACGGCCAATGCCACCCGATATATTGGTATAAACTGCGCCTTTACGGCAGCGGGTACTGCTTCCGAAATCCAGAATAACACCATTGCCGGTTTTGCACTTTACACCTCCAGCGGTGCCGCCACCTCCAACGGCATCTGGTGCGGTATTGCCGTTACATCGGGGAATGCCAATATCGGCACTTCAACGGGAAATACCATCGGGGCTACAACAGGCAACAGTTCGGTTTACACCGCCAATACTGCCAGTGGTGGTACTATTGTCGGGATTTATGCCACCTCCTCCAACACCGTCACGATTCAAAACAACACCTTCGGTGCTCTGGATGCCATGGGTGCTTCTGCCTCCACCTGCGGGGGCATCACCGGGATCAATACCGCCGGCACCGGCACCTTTAACGTCTCGGGAAATACCATCGGCAACAGCTCAACCCCCAGTTTACGTATGGGGAATCTTACCACGGGCACCAACCTTTCCAATGTCGGAACCACATTTGGTACGGCTACCGGCATCGGGATGTTCCAGGGAATCCTGAATTCTGCCTCAGGAACTGTCACCATCGGAACCCTGGCACTTCCCAATATCATCCGTAATGCAACGCTGAACACATCTGCCTCCACTGCCGCCACGGCCCTCTACAGGGGGATCAGCACATCGGCCGGAACCAGCACTGTCGCGTACAATTCTATTTACAACATATCGGCCCCCCTTACCAATGTGACCCTCGGATCCGGCATTATGGCAGGTCTCGGCATCTATTTATCGGGCGGCACCAACCCGGTAATCTCCAATAACACCATTTATAACCTCAGTTTAACAAACACCGGTACCGGCGGTTACAACCTTGCAGGGATTTCCTACACTACCCCAACCACATCCATTACCATATCCAAGAACAAAATTTACGGATTGTCGAATGCCAGCACTTCGGTCACCGCAACCACACCGGGAACCGCCTCGGGGATCTTTGTCCGGGACGGCAGTGGTGTTACCACCAATATCAGCAACAATATGATCTCCCTGGGCAACAGCCAGACGACCAACACCACTTTCATGGGTATCTGGTGCCAGTATGTTTCCTCTACGGCAACGACCCTGAAAATATATTATAACTCCATCAACATTGAAGGTACCGTTTCCTCCGGGGCAATGCCCTCCTTCGGCATCCTGCGGGGCGACCTCTCCACGACCGCCAACACGGTATACACCATGGATGTAAGGAATAATATCTTTACCAACACCCGTTCGGGTGGAACAGGCAAACATTATGCCATTGCAAACAGTTACGGCGCAACCGCCAGCGCAACAGGCTGGGGAACCAATGCCTCCAACTATAACGTGCTGAACGGCACTGCGGCCAATATCGGGTACTGGACCGCCGACAAGACCTTCTCCACCTGGAAAACCGCTTCGGCCTCCGATGCCAACAGTCTCTCCGGCATTACCGTGACCTTCGTTGCCACGGCAACGGGCGATCTTCATCTTAACATGGGCACCACCCCCACCCAGATGGAATCGGGCGGCGCTGTTTTGTCCGTTACGGATGACTTTGACAGCCAGACCCGTCCCGGTCCTACGGGATCGGTAAACGGAGGGGGTACCGCTCCCGACCTTGGCGCAGATGAATTTGACGGGGCGCCGCTCGACCTGGCAGCTCCCATTATTACCTATACTGCACTGACCAGCACAGCATGTATCACTTCCCGGACCGTGAGCGCCACCATTACCGATGCCAGCGGGGTTAATGTCACCGCCGGTACCAAACCCAGGATCTACTTTAAAAGATCGGTCAACGCCAACGCCCTGCCGGCCACCAACGACAATACCACCGACGGGTGGAAATATGCGGAAGCATCCAATGGCAGCAGCCCCTTCAGTTTGCTGATCGATTATTCCCTGTTGTACGGAGGAGCAAATGCCGCTGATGTAATCCAGTATTTTGTGGTCGCACAGGACCTGGTCGCAACGCCAAATGTTGGCATCAACACCGGCACTTTCACGGTTAACCCTACCACTGTGGCGTTAACCTCCGGCGCTTTCCCCGTTAGCGGGATGAACAGCTACACACTTATAGCCAGTTTGTCGTCAAATGTTACCATCGGTGCAGCAGGGACCTATACCTCCCTGACGGGGGCCGCGGGTTTGTTTGCCGCGATCAATGCAGGCGGTTTATCCAATAATATTACGGCTACCATCCTGGACGCCTCGGTTACTGAAACCGGTGCCACGGCGCTCAATGCCATCACATATGGTTGTGCCGGTTCCTACACCCTTACCATCAAACCAGCCGTTGGCGTTACCGCCACCCTTACCGGGGCCGTTGCCAGCGGCGCCCTGATCAAACTGAACGGCGCCGACAATGTGACCATCGACGGGAGCAACAGCGGCGGAACGGACAGGAGCCTTACCATTACCAACACCAGCACGACCAGCCCTACTGCCATTTTACTGGCCAGCACGGGAACCGGGGCAGGCGCCACCTACAATACCATTAAAAACTGTAATATCAGCACCGGCGCGAGTGGCGCAACCGGCTATGGCATTGCCATCGGTGGCAGCACCCCCGGCGTTTCCGGTGCAGATAACGACAACAATACCATCCAGAACAATTCTATTACCGTTGCGACGATCCCCATCTGGGCATTCGGTACCGCGGCTGTAAGCACCGGCGGGATGGATAATCTTACTTTAACAGGGAACACGGTAAACAGCAATACGACCATTACCAATTACGGTATTGAGTTAGGAAACGCAGTCTCCTGTTCTGTTACCAAAAACAATGTCAGTGTTCAGACCTCTTATGCAGGCCAGCCTGTCGGTATTTCGCTTGAAACAGGGTTTGTCTCTTCCAGCGTCAATGGCAACAATATAACGGCCGTTACAACATCTGCAACCGGCGGTTACGGCGGCAGGGGCCTCACCATCGCCACCGGCACTGCCAGTAGCGCCGTGACCATTTCCAATAACTTTATCAGCGGGGTCAATGGCAGCAACTATTCCGGATTTACCAATTCTTCTTCAATGGGGATTTGTATCGGGGCCATTGGCAACAGCACAACCCTGAGCACCACCTGCGGCGGGGTCAACCTGTATTACAACACCGTCAACATGTACGGTAATTACAGCTATGCCGTTGCCTGTCTCACTGCCGGCCTTTATGTCGGATCCGGCGCTTCGGTGCTTGATATCAGGGATAACATTATTGTGAACTCGATGAACAACACCAATACATCAGGTACCGCATCCAAAAACTATTCCGTTTATTCGGCCGTTGCCAATACTGCTTACAGCAATATCAACTACAATGATTATTATGTCAGCGGAACCCAGGGTGTCCTATGTTTCCTTGGATCGGACCAGACCAACCTGACGAACTGGCAAACCGCAACCGGGAAAGATGCGAATTCGAAAAACATTGCACCAACCTTCACTTCCAGCTCCGATCTCCACCTTGTTCCCGCGAGCAATGTTTCGCTCGACAACCAGGGAACCTATATCGCTTCGGTACTTACCGATATTGACAATGATACCAGGAGCGTTACCACCCCGGATATGGGCGCCGACGAATTTTCTGTTCCGTTAGGCGTGGATATGGGCGTTACCGCCCTGGTAAATCCTCTCTCCTACGGCTGTTACGGCGCTGCTGAAACCGTCAGCGTTACCATTAAAAACTACTCGGTGAGTACCATCGATTTTACCGTGAACCCGGTAACCGTGAATGTGTCTGCCACAGGTGGTTATTCCAGTTCGACGGTTCAGTCATCGGGCAACCTCACTTCGCTTGCCACCATGACCGTCATCATGCCCGCGACGATCAATATGAGCGCACCGGGTTCCTATACCTTCAATGCCAGCACCTTGGTCGGCGGCGACATCACCCCGGGTAACGATGCCATGAGCCCTGTAACCAGGACTAACCTGACCCTGGGCGGCACCTACACTGTTGGCGCAGCCGGCAATTATGCCAATCTCACGGCAGCCGTTGCAGCCTTTAACGGTGCTTCCTGTATCACCAGCCCGGTTGTGTTCAGCCTGACGGATGCTACCTATTCCTCTGAAACCCTGCCCATCGTCATTAATTCGAATCCTGCTGCCGGCACCAATACCCTTACCATCAAGCCAGCTGTCGGAATTTCGCCAACCATCAGCGGCTCGTACGACAACGGTGCCATGATTAAAATTCTCAACAACTATACAATTATTGACGGTTCGAATGCAGTGGGCGGAACAACCCGGAATCTTACCATTACCAACACCAGTGTTACCGTACCATCGGTCTTACTGATTGGTTCAACGGGGACTACCCCTGTGACAAACGTCACAGTAAAAAACTGTACGATAACCAACGGGTCCAATAGTGCAACCGCGATTTTTGTCTCTGACGCCACCGCCGGAACTGCCGGATATTTCAGTAATATCACCATCCAGAATAACAACATCAGCCAGGCCTTTAACGGTATGTACATCATTGCCGTGGTAGCCTCCGGGAATGGAACCGGCACGCTAATCACCGGGAATGATATCATCGGATCAGGCACTGCCGCCATCCAGAATATGTCGATCTTTATCCAGGGTGTTGACGGTGTTACCGTGTCGAACAACAACCTGAGTAACAATACGACATTAAACACTTACAATCCTACCGGAATCCTGTTATATACCGGAACCAAGAACGGCACCATTTCGGGCAATAGCATCACCAATTTCAGCTATACCTCCACCAGTGCCTATGCCCCAATCGGGATCAACATCCTGAGCGGCATTACGGCTGCAAACATCGTCATTACAGGGAATACCATCACGAACCTGACAACATCAGGCACGGGTTACACCTATGGAATTTATGTTTCCGGCGCCATTGACGGGGTGAATATGCTGAAAAACAAGATCAGCAACATTAAAAACACCAACGCAAGCGGCTACGGCGCATACGGTATTGCCCTGGCCTCCACCTCGACCACGGCAAACATGACCGTGGCCAACAACTTTATCTGGGATGTTGCCACCTATGGACGCAACAGTCTTACAACTGCCCGGAACGGTTATGGAATTTACCTGGTAAGCGGAGGTGGTTACAACCTCTATTTTAACAGCATCAACCTGGCTACCAATCAGACAGCAGCAACGGGTTACCCAGCCTGCTTACTGATCAACTCCGTCCTGGTCACCGCAGCAAGCGTGGATGTCAGGAATAATATCTTCTCGATACCTGCCACGATAGGAACCGACCGTTATGCAGTGCTCTGCAATGCGGCCAATACGATCTTTTCCAGCATCAACTACAATGATTACTACTCTTCGGGAACCGACATCGGATATATCGGTGCTACCAACCGTATTAATCTTGCCGCCTGGCAAACCGGCACGGCACAGGATGCCAACAGTATCTCTGCCGATCCGTTATACACCAGTGCAACAGATCTTCATATCACAAACGTGACGCCATCGCCTGTGAGCAATGCCGGTATTACCATCGGCTCGGTTACAGACGACATCGACGGGGATGTTCGTACCGGCACGCCGGATATCGGTGCTGATGAATACACCCTTTCAGGATGTGCCGGAGCCATTGGCGGAACTGCAACCGGTACTGCCAGCAATTGCGGACCGATCACCTCCCCAACTATTTCGGCATCGGGATATTCGGTTGGTATCGGGAGTACCTATCAATGGCAATATTCCAATGATGTTTTTGTTACCGATATCAATGATTTTGTCGGACAAACCAATCCTGCTTCCCTGACGACAGGTTCGATAACTTCAACCACCAGCTACCGGCTGAAAGTTACCTGTACTTCGGGAACGGCCACCGATTATTCGACTGTGGTTACCTATACCATTAAACCGATTCCCACCGCCACGGCAAGCAGCAACTCACCGGTATGTGCCGGGGCAACCCTTACTTTCACCGGGACCTCCGATATCGGAACCACCTTTAGCTGGACCGGCCCCAATGCCTGGACTTCCTCCACGCAGAACCCGAACATCACATCTGTGACCAGCGCTGCTGCTGGAACCTATCATTTTACTGCGTCGCAGAATGGTTGTTCATCCGTAACTGCACCGGGAAATTCCCCTGTTGTTGCGGTTAATCCGCTTCCATCTGCAGTCTCTATTTCTCCATCTGCTCCAACCATCACGGCCGGCAGTATTCAGCAACTGGATGCAAGCGGCGGAACTGTAACAGGAGTCAGTTTACTTTCGGAAAACTTTAACGGAACTCCTACCGGCTGGACAAATACGAATTTATCTGTCGGAGGTACTACGGCAAATGCTGACTGGACTATACAATCCGACGCATATGTATACAACAGCGAAACGTTCCACAGTAATGACAATTCCAAATTCTATATGACCAACAGCGACGCACAGGGTTCTTCCGGTACACTGACAAACACGATTTTAACCGCTCCGTCAGTGAATACCACAGGATATACATCCCTGACGCTTACGTTCTATGATTATTTCAAATACTATTCCACTCCCGCAAACGATTCTGTCGTGGTAGAAGTTTCGACAAACAACAGCACATGGACCAGGATTCTCAAATATTCCGGTGCTTCCAGGGGAGCTGCAGGAACATTTGCTTCAGAAAGCGTTAGTCTGAACTCCTATATAAACCAGGCTACTCTTTATGTCCGTTTTCACTTTACGACAGTCTATGGATATTACTGGGCTATCGATAACGTTGCAATAACCGGGGCCGGACCCAGCTCCATTACCTGGTCGCCAACCGCAAACCTGTATACTGATGCAGGGGCAGGTTCAGCCTATACAGGAACTGCAGCCACAACAGTATGGTCCAAACCTCCTTCAACGACTGTCTATACGGCAACCGCCACCTCAGGAGCCGGCTGTACCAGCACCACCAATGTTACGGTTACAGTAACGGCAGGCAGCAGCAACTGGACGGGTGCCCTGTCGACCGACTGGAATACTCCGGGCAACTGGGATGCAGGCGTACCTTCGAGTTCGACCGATGCCAGTATTCCTTCGGCAGCTGCCACACCCAACCAGCCAATCGTCAATCAGGCGCCGGGAACCCCTGCCGTGTGCAAGAACCTGAACATCGCAAGCGGCGCTAACCTGGTTATCAATGCCGGCAAGGCCATGACGGTAAGCGGAACGCTGATCAACCTTGGCACGCCCGGCATTACCATCAATTCAGATGCTACCGGAACCGGTTCGATGATCTTCAACACCGCCATGGTGTCGGGTAACATCCAGCGTTATGTGGATGCCTGGACCGATGACAACCACGGCTGGCACCTGCTCTCCTCGCCGGTTTCCTCACAGCTTATCCGCCCTGAGTTCGTTCCCGGGTCAAACCCGATTGGCAGCACGCAGGACTTCTACAAGTGGGATGAAGCCACGGGATTCTGGATCAACTCGAAAGACGCAGGACTTAACTGGGTACCCGAGTTTGAGACGACCTTCACCACGGGCAAAGGCTACCTGGTTGCTTACAACGCCAATGTCACCAAAACCTTCTCAGGGGTGATCAACGTGACCGATGTTGCCCTGTCGGGACTGACCAACACCGTCGCTCCATACGTGGGTAACGGCACCGTTACCCCGGGATGGAACCTGATCGGCAACCCGTTCAGCAGCGCCTTCGCATGGAACAGCGGCGGATTCAACCTGACCAATATTGCCGCCGTTGCCAAGGTATGGACCCAGAGCAATGCAAGTTACACCGATGTGAATATCATGACGGGCGGAATCGTTCCTCCCACCCAGGGATTCATGGTCAACGTGATTGCCGACAACTCATCGGGATCGCTTACCATCCCCATTGCGTCGCGCGTACACAGCACCCAGAACTGGTACAAATCGTCGGGACTCCCGGTAATCAAGCTGACTGCACACAACCTGAGCGCCCAAACGGCCCAGGAAAGCGTCGTTATCTTTAATGACCAGGCCGGCACGGGTTACGAGCCCTCCCAGGATTCCCGCTTCTTCGCAGGTTATGCCCCACAGTTCTACTCCGTCGACGGAGCCGAACATCTTTCGACCAACGTTTTACCCGAACTGAACAGTCAGACCACCATACCGTTCACCTTTATCAAAACCGCCGGGTCGAATTATACCATCGAAGCCTCCGTGATTGACAATGTTCCGGGCGAAGTTTATCTTACCGACCTTAAGCTCGACAGGACCCAGAACCTTGCCGACAACCCTGTTTATACCTTCACCTCCTCTGCCGGCGACAATCCCGCCCGTTTCGTGCTTTCGTTCAGCCATGTAGGCCTCGGCGAAAAAACACAGACCAGCAACGGGATCTACACCTATGAAAACAACCTTTACCTTGTCAACCCGGGCAAAGCGCGTTTGGAAGTGTATAGTCTCACCGGCCAGAAACTGCTGACCCAGGAGGTCAACAGCACAGGTTTGTACAAAACCACCCTTACTGTACCCACCGCCTACTACATGGTGCGGTTAACCACAGGCACAAAGGTTATTGTAACGAAGGTATTCATCCAGTCATAAAACGCTAAAAAAACTCATCATATGAAAACATTACGAAAATTATTGCTCACCCTGGTCTTTCTTTTTACCGGCATGTTCATGTTCCATGCCATTGCTGACGAACCTCTCGATGCTCCACCTCCTCCTCCGGGTGGTGGCCATGGCGGCGGCGGCAACACCCAGGGGGCACCCATCGACGGCGGACTGGGTATTCTCATGGCTCTCGGGGCGGGCTACGGGACTTACAGGCTCTATAAAAGCAAGAAGGCTGAAAACCAGCCGGAAGACTTGGTACACTAACCTGCTGAAAAGATTCCACCCGGCCGGGTTGCTTTTTCAATCCTGCTGATTTCAGCGCGAATGCCTTAGGCCGGAAACTACCTTTTTACGGGTGGTTTCCGGCTTTTTTAATCCGGAATTTTTTCTTGCCCTATGATGATCCGAATATTGCGGAAATACCTGCTCCTGTTTTTACTGCTCCTGCACCTCGCGGCCGCGGGCCAGGACAAACACGAGGTCGACAGCCTGGTTAAGGCTCTGTCAACATCGACCGACGACAAAAAAACATGCACGCTTTACGACCAGATTTTTGAGGCATATGTCAGGTCAGATCTCGATAAGGCAAGTATTTACAATGACCGCTACCTGAAACTGGCGCACAGGATCAGCTATTCCAAAGGGATAATCAATGCCCTTTACAACAGGAGCGACATCTTCAGGGTAAAAGGTCAGTACGACAGCGCCCTGGCCGTATTGATGACCATAAAACCTGTTGCAGCATCCTCTTCCGACAGTATCGGCATGGCCGATTGCCTGGGCGAGATAGGCTCCCTGTATGCCGTGAAAAACGATTTGAAAAACGCCTTGATCAACCTGCATGAAGCAAGAATACTGTACGCCAAAACAGGGAGCGCAAAAAATCTTTCATTGCTCTATAACAATTTCGGTTCGCTGTTCAAAAATCAAAAGCAATACGACTCTTCCCTTTACTACTACAAAAAATCACTTGAAATCAACGAGCGAACCGCGTTTAAGCTGGGCGTTTCGGCAAACCTGACCAATATCGGGACCATGTTCGAGGATAAGGGGGACCATGCGATGGCGCTTACCTATTATGCGAAGGCGCTTGAACTGAAGGAGACGCTGGGGGATAAACAGGGAATCGTTAAGTGCCTGAACAACCTGGGAATGGTCAATATGAACCTGGGAAATGTAAAGGATGCCATCTCCTATCATGAGCGTGGGCTGGCCCTGGCACAGGAATACAAGGGCAACCTCGATATTGCCATGTGTTTCATAAACCTGGGTTTTGACTACCAGCGCGGGGCGATGTACCGCAAGGCGGTTGATTTTGCCCTGAAGGGACTCCAGGTTGCCCGGCAGATCAATGATCTCAAGCTGATCCGCGAATCGGCTCGGGTGATGTACGAATCGTACGATGTGATGAAGAACTATGAACAGGCTTACCGCTATCACATTTTGTTTGAAAAGTACAGCGACAGCATCGTAAAACTGAACAACCTGAAGGAACTTGCTGAGATCCAGGGCAAATACCATTCGGCGACAGTGGAGAATGAGATTACAGCCCTCAAAATGGATAAGGACCGGCAGGAACTGCAGATACAGCGGCTAAGGGCATGGTATTTCCTGGCGATCGGGCTGTTCATTGCCCTGCTTGCCCTGGTGATGTTCTTTTACTACCGGTCGAGGGTCTCGCGGAAGTTATCGATGAAACTCCATGAGATCAACGAAATGAAATCCCATTTTTTCGCCAACCTTTCCCACGAGTTCCGTACCCCGTTAACCCTGATGCTGGGGCCGGCAGAAAAGCTTCTTGAGACAGCCCGGCCGGAAGATAAACCCTGGCTGCAGCTGATCCACCGCAATGCAAGCCGCCTTCTTTTCCTGGATGAACAGCTCCTTGAGTTTACGCGGATAGACAGCGGGAACCAGAAAATCCAGCTTTACTCCGGCAATATCCTGTTGCCGGTTACCGCCATCGCCGAATCGTTCGTGCTGCTGGCCGAACAGAAAAACCTGGTCTATTCTTTCCGGGTACCCGAAAATCCCGTAAATGCACTGTTTGACCCGGATATCCTTGAAAAAGTGATCACCAACCTCTTGTCAAATGCCTTCAAGTACACCCCCTCCCCGGGGAGGGTCGAACTGGCGGTAACGACCGGACAGGCGCCGCCGGCAGCGGAAATCCAGGTTGGTGCAACGCAAACAGGCCCATGGGTGAGAATTGATGTAAAAGATACCGGGATCGGGATCCCTCCGAATAAAAAGGAGGAGATCTTTGAACGTTTTTTCCAGCTTAACTACAACCCCGGGAATACCACCGGGGGGGTCGGGATCGGCCTGGCCCTCACCCGCGAGCTGCTTAAACTGCACCACGGGCTGATCACCCTCGAAACAACGGAGGGCAAAGGAAGCCTTTTTTCCGTTTTCCTGCCGCTCGACGCCGCGGCATATACCTCCGAGGAGCTGAAGCAGGCAGGCCAATACCTTCCCCCGCCACATCCAGGAGCGGTGGCTGCCGTGACGGAAGTGTCGCCGGTCGCAGTGATCTTTGACCAGGATCCTGCTGAAACAGCGGCAGAACGTAAATTGCCGCAGGTGCTTGTCGTCGACGACAATCCGGACATGAGGCTCTATATCAGGGAGATATTGCAACATCACTATTTCATTACCGAGGCCGGCAACGGGGAATCGGGTTTCGACGCTGCCTGCACCACGGTTCCCGACCTGATCGTCACTGATGTCATGATGTATCCTGTAAACGGCATCGAATTTTGCCGAACCGTTAAACAGGATGAACGAACCAGCCACATCCCGGTCATCATGCTTACCGCACTGGCCGCCACGCATGAAAAGCTCGAGGGGCTGGAGACCGGTGCCGACGATTACCTGACCAAGCCCTTCAGCACGGCCGAATTGCGCGCGAGGATCCTCAACCTGATCAACCAGCGGAAGCGACTGCGGCAGCTGTTTTCGACCACGGTGAATCTCGACCCCAAATCCATCAGTGTAACCTCTGCGGATGAAAAATTTCTCAACCGCCTGATAACCCTTATTGAAAATAACATCGACAACCCAGAACTCGATATCGATTTCCTTCTCCGCAATATCGCCATGAGCCGCAGCCAGCTACACCGAAAGATAACGGCCCTGACAAACCAGCCGATTACCGGCTTTATCCGTATCATTCGTATCAAAAAGGCAGCCCAACTCATGGAGCAACGATTCGGGAACATCTCCGAGATCATGTATGCCGTCGGGTTCAACAACCTCTCCTACTTTACCAAAAGCTTCAGGGAGGTTTATCACATGACACCCAGCAAGTTTATGGCACGATGAAACATCTGTGTCAATTTCCGGCACATCCGTATTAACCTGAATCTCCCCGCCGACCTATATTCCGCGCGACCTGGTCCATCCGGCGCAGACGCCTTTCACCTGGCACATCACTGGCAATTTTTGGCACATGATTGCCAGTCAGAACCAATTTCTCCCGGTAATTTTGTTGCGTTAATATTATGGCAAACTTTACCAGGGAAAATTATGGAAATGAAGAGAATATCGGTTATCCTTATTATATTTTTATGTACAGGGGTTGTCATGGGAGTTCCCTTGACCGGGACCAGGACCATCCCGGGAGATTATCCCACGATCCAGGCTGCCATCGCGGCCCTGAATTTTAACGGGGTTGGCTACGGAGGTGTAACCTTCAATGTTTCGGCAGGGACTACCGAAATCCTGGCTAACAGCAGTGCGGGGCTGATCAGTTATAATTGCAGCCCCTCTTATTATTCCTTTTCATCCTCCCCGGTCATCTTTCAGAAATCGGGACCCGGGCCAAACCCTGTGATCACCGCCTTTACACCGGGTACCTCCGCCACCACCGACGGGATGATCATGATCGCCGGCGCGGATTATGTCACCTTCGACGGCATCGACCTGCAGGAAAACCCGCTGAATACCACCCCCACCATGCAGATGGAATGGGGATACGCGGTGGTGAAGAAAAACACCTCCACCCCCGTTGATGGCTGCCAGTACGTCACCATCAAAAACTGCACGGTCACCCTGAACAAGGCCAATACCGGCTCCATCGGGATCCACCTGGGAAATCATGTTTTCAATGCAACAGGGTCGATATACTACAACACTTCAACCGATGCAAATAACGGTTGCAAAATCTATGGCAACACCATCTCAAATGTCTACAACGGAATTGATGTGGAAGGCAATCCGGGGACCCTGGACCAGGTTAACGAAATCGGTGTTACGGCCGGGAACATCATCACCAACTTTGCCGGTCAGGGCGGGAACCCGTGCGGAATTTACGCCTCCGGGCAAAACAACATCAAAATCGCCGGGAATACCATCACCGGCGGCAACGGCACCACCGGGAACCTTTATGGCATCTATACCGGCCCGGGTACCGGCGCGAATGTCGACATCTACAGCAACACGATCACCCTGACCCCCAATTCATACATCTACACCTCCTACGGCATACGAAACACCCTGGGGAGCGTCTCCGGTTCGCCGAACACCGTAAACATCTACAACAATATCCTGGAGAACTTTACAGCTCCCACGGCCAGCGCCTGGCCCTCTTTTCTGATTTCACAGGAGGCGAGTGCCCTCAATGTGAATATTTACGGGAATATCCTGCGCAACAACACCCATTATGGCGCCAACTACTTTTATTGTATCTCGGAATCCGGCAATGTCACCAATGGCGCGAGGAATATATACAATAACCAGATCTACGGCCTTTCGATCGCCACCAGCACCACCATCGATGTGATCAGTTACAACGTATCGTCGACCACCACCGGGAATATCTACAACAACACGATCCACGGCATTTCCTCCAACGGAGGAAGCAACATCGGGTTCTATCTCATATCGGGAGGAACAACGAATGTGTATAAGAACAAATTGTACGACATCTCCTCCTATGGTAACGGAAACAGCGGACAGGGGCTTCTTACCGGGATCTATATCCAGGGAACAACAACCACCAACATTTACAATAATTACATTACCGACTTAAAGGCGCCGACTTCGACCTACGGCTATAATCTCGATGTCGTTGACGGCATCTACGCCTATTCCGGCACCAACTGCAACATCCTGAACAATACCATTTACCTGAATACTTCGAGCATCTATTCCGGCTTCAGGACTGCCTGTGTAAGCATGTCAAACTCGATGTCGAATATCCTTTTAAGGAACAACATCCTGGTAAACCTCTCGGGCGCTTCAGGTTCCGGCAATTTTGCAACGGTCCTCAGGAGGGCGACTACCTCGCTTACCAATTACTCCCTGACCTCCGACAACAACCTCCTTTATTCCGGCACACCCGGCCCCAACCATCTGATCCTGGACGATTTCACAAACTCTGACCAGACCCTTGCCGCTTTCCAGTCCAGGGTTGCCCCGCGTGAAGCAAGTTCGGTATCGGAATTGCCGCCCTTTGTCAATGCAGCCGGGTACGACTTTCACCTGGTCGCCGGGGCGGGAACTACCTGTGAGAGCGGCGGGCAGGTTATCACAACCCCTATTGCCATCACCGACGATTTTGACGGGAATCCCCGCTATCCGAATGCAGGCTATCCCAATAACGCGGGTCACCCGGCTACGGCACCCGATATCGGGGCCGACGAATTTGCCGGCGGAGGGGATAACACCCCCCCGACGATCACCTATACCCCCCTGCCCGATCAGACCGACAACAACCCGCATACGTTAACGGCCCTTATCTACGATGCCGGGCTGGGCGTGCCTATCGTCGGCAGCGGCTTGCCGGTGCTGTACTGGAAAAAAACAGGCGATGCTGGTTACACTGCCGTACAGGCAGTCTCCGCCGGGGGTGGCCAATATGCCTTTACCTTTGGAGGAGGCGTGAGTTCGGGGAATTTCGTTTCGTATTATATTACAGCCCAGGACCTGGTTGTCCCGGCCAACGTTTCCGCATGGCCTTCAACAGGGGTTGCGGGCTTCACCTCCAACCCGCCGGCCGCTTCAACCCCGCCCTCAAATCCCAGCATTTACACGGTTCAGAGCCCGATGACGGGTGTGTGGACCATCCCGGGGGATATGCCATCGATACAGGCTGCCATTGCCACCCTGAACTTCAGGGGCGTGGGTACAGGCGGGGTAATTTTCAATGTGGCGGGCAATTACACCGAAACCTTTACCAGCGCCAATGGCGGACTGATCAGTTATACCTGCGCAGCAGCAAGCTATTCTTCCGTTACCAGCCCTGTTGTATTCCAGCGGTCGGGCCCCGGGTCGAACCCCCTGGTGACCGCCTTTTCCCCGGGAACAACCACGAACCTCGACGGGATCATCAAGATTGCCGGCGCCGACTACGTTACCTTCGACGGTATCGACCTGCAGGAGAATCCGCTCAATACCAACCCCACCATGCAGATGGAATGGGGCTATGCCGTGCTGAAAAAAAACTCCTCCTCGCCTGCCGACGGTTGTCAGAATGTGATCATCCGCAACTGTACCATCACCCTCAACAAGTCAAACACGGGCAGCATCGGGATCCATATAGCGCCCAATTCCCCGACTTCGATCACCGTAGCCGGGCTGGTCACCCAGGCAGCTGATGCAAACAACAACTGCAGGATTTACAGCAATATCATTTCAAACGCCTATACCGGCATCGATCTCGAAGGCAACAACGGGGCACCGGCATCCTACGATGCGGGCAATGAAATCGGGGTGGCCGGCAGCAACAGCATCACGGGTTTCGGCGGGGGTACCCTGCCGGCAGAGGCGGTCTATGTTTCCTACCAGAACAACTTTACGATCGCGAACAATATCATCAGCGGAGGCACCGGAACCACCGGGAACCTTTACGGGATCAACCTGGCAAGCGGAACAGGATCAAGTTTTTCAGTGACAGGGAATACCATCAGCCTGGATGCGGCCACAAGCAATATCTACGGAATTTATAACAACATCGGGCTGGCCGGCGCATCACCCAATACGATCAATCTGAACAACAATACGATCCAGAACCTGACCAGCACCCTGGCCGGAGATTCTTACCTGTATGGCATATACCAGGGTGCCACGGCCAATACGATCAATATCAACGGGAACATTATCAGGAACCTGACCAAGCCTTCGACAGGCCAGCTATATGGGATTTACCAGTACAATTCCGCCGCCAATGCGGTTGAATATATCCAGAACAACCAGATATACAGCTTATCCTCCCCGGGAACATCCGCTGTTTACGGTATCGAAAATAATCCCAATGCAACTACGACCGGTTATATCTCCGGTAACCTTCTCCACGGGTTAAGTTCGACCGGGGGAAGCATCTATGGCATGGAGTCGAGAAGCATGGGCACTGCCTATGTTTACAGGAACAGGGTTTATGATATCACAACAAGCAGTTCAGGCACCGTTAACGGGATTTACCTGTACGCAAACACCACCGTTCATGTTTACAACAACATCGTCAGCGACCTGCAGATCCCTGGCAGCTCCGGCACCGGCATGTCGCTTACCGGCATCAACCTCTACAACGGAACTACCGCCAACGTTTTCAACAATACCGTATGCCTGAATGCCGCCAGCCCCAATGTCGCCTATTCGGTTGCAGCGTTGTATGTATACAGCAACACCACGGCCCTGACCATGAAAAACAACATCCTGGTCAACCAGTATGTCTCTTCGGGAACATACTCTTCCTCTGCGTTTTTCCGTACCGGCAGCGACCTTACCAATTATAATACGGGTTCCGATAACAACCTGTTTTATGCCGGTGTTCCGGGGCCCCATAACCTGGTCTGCTATAACGGGTCAACGCCTTACCAGACCTTGGCTTCCTACCAGGCGGCGGTAATGCCCAGGGAGGCCAATTCGGTCACCGAGCTGCCCCCGTTCCTTGATCCTGCCACCTATAACTACCATCTCCAGGCCGGTATCGAAACAAAATGCGAAAGCGGGGGACAGGTCGTCGGCACACCCGTGGCCATCACCGACGATTTCGACGGCGATGCCCGCTATCCCAACGCCGGCTACCCCGTGAGCGGGCAGGATCCCTCCACGGCCCCCGACATCGGTGCGGATGAATTTGCCGGGGGTCATTACCATTCCCCCCCGGTGATCGCCTACACCCCGTTGGGCAACCCCGTCACGGTGGCAGCCCAGACGCTGACCGCGACCATCACCGATGCAACTTCCGGGGTGCCCACTTCGGGAACCGGCCTGCCTGTTCTATACTGGAAGAAGAACAGCGCTGCAACCTATACCTCCGTCCAGGGAATTTCAACAGGCAACAACCAGTATAACTTTACCTTCGGTTCAGGTGTTTTAAGCGGGGATGTGATCTACTACTATATCGTCGCCCAGGGCACATGGGCGGTTCCCAATGTCGGCGCCAGCCCCGGCGGTTCGGTAACTGCCTATACCTCCAACCCGCCCGTTGCCATACCACCCCCGGTAAATCCAAACAGTTATACCGTCCAGAGCCCGATGTCGGGAACCGTGACGGTTGGCGCTTCGGGTAAATTCCCGGCCCTTACCGGGGCTGCAGGGTTGTTCCAGAATATCAATATCTGCGGACTGGAGGGGAACCTGGTGGCTGTAATCCAGGGTGACCTCACCGAACCGGGCACCTATGCTTTGAACCAGTGGACGGAAACAGGAGCCGGTAATTACACCCTGACGATCCAGCCTGATGGAACGACCCAGCGTGTAATCTCGGGAACCACCGTAGCAGCCTCCACGCCAATGATCAATATCAATGGGGCCGACCGGGTCATGATCAACGGGGGCAGCGGCAAATACCTGCTTTTCAGGAATACCCTGGCATCCCCCGCTACAGCCGGCCCGGCGATCCAGTTTACCAACGGAGCCACCGGCGACAGCTTGAAATACTGCATTGCCGAATGCAACAGCTCTGTTGCCACAGCCGGCGTGGTCAATATCGGGAGTACGGGCACCAACACGGTTTATATCGCCAATTGTGACCTGCGCAACCCGACAGGCGGAACGGCAGGGCTGCCCTATTGCGGCATCTACTCTTCCAATGCCGGCAATACCGTCAACCTGCAATCGAACAATATCTACAACTGGAGCAGCACGGCAATTTACCTCAACAATGTGGCGAACGGGTGTACTATCAACGGCAACAACCTGTACGAAACTTCTGTTCAAACCACCTCCCTTTATGGCATTTACATCATGGCAGGCAGCGGGCACACCATCACCGGGAACAATTTCGGGGGGGCCAATGCTTTACGTACAGGAGCTGCCATGACAACCTCCGCCGGCGTTTCAGGGATTGTTCTTTCGGTGGGCAGCTCCTCCCCAGCCAGCGTACAGGGTAACCACCTGTCGAATTTCGGTTCAACCGGCTCAAATTCAAGCGCCGCTGTTTACGGTATCCAGGTGATCGCCGGGAATGTCAATATCGGCACGGTGACGGGCAACGTCTTCGGCGGGGGAGCTCTGCCGTCGGACACCATCCGCAGCGGGTATGACAACGGGATCATCTACTGTTCCGGCAGCGGGACCGTCAACATTGAAAACAACACCATCGGGAACATCGCCCACTGGGCCGGGGGAAACGACAGGACTGCGGGGGTGGTCATTACCGCCGGGACGGTACATGTAAAGGACAATATCATCCGGGATATCAAATCAAACAGCACCGGCACGGGATATATCTACCTGCCGGTAGGAATCCAGGTAAATTCAACCGGTGGTCTCGTAAACCCGGTCATTGAAGGCAACACCATCACCAATATCTGGAATTTCAATTCCGGCCTCCAGCCCTTTATGGCCATCGGTATTGTGATCCAGAGTTCGTCGGTGAACAACATTATCGTGCGCAACAACAAGATCAGCAATGTATATGCCACGGCGGGAGGCACCGGAAGCTATTCCCCGCAGCTTTACGGAATCTACAATTACGGCACGGCCACCAGCATATACAACAACATGATCTTGCTGGGACAAAGTCCTGCAGCGGCCGAAAGCCGTATTTACGGGATTTATGATATCAGCTATTCGGCCAACAGCTATTATTTCAATTCCGTCAGCATCAGCGGCACCGCTTCTGGTTCAAACAGCAACTACGCCTTCTACACCGCGGCAACCGGGACCAATACGGTGAAGGACAACATTTTTTCCAATATGAGAAGCGGGGGGTCGGTCAAAGCATATGCCATCGGTGCGGCCGCTTCTGTATCCATGACAAGCAATTATAACGACCTTTATGCCGCCGGCACCAGCCTTGGATTGTGGAATGCGACAAACTGCGCCACGATTGCTGCATGGAGAACCGCCTCTTCGCAGGATGCAAACAGCATTTCTGGAGATCCTTTATTTGCGGGCCTTACCGATCTTCACATCACCTCTTCCGCCTCCACGCCTGTTAAAAATGCCGGGGTAAACATCCAGGCCGTCACCACCGATTATGACGGTGAAGCCAGGAATAATCCACCCGATATCGGCGCCGATGAATTTACCATCGCCCCCACGCTCATAACCTCCGCGGCAACCCTGGTGACCTATAGCTCCGCAACACTCAACGGCTCGGCGAATGCCAATGGCGAAACCGTCACGCTTTCCTTCCAGTATGGCCCGACAACCTCCTATGGCAGCGCTGCTGCAGCAGTCCCGGCATCGGCCACCGGCACCTCTGCAACTGCTGCAATTGCCGCCGTTTCCTCACTCCTGCCCGGCACGACCTACCATTACCGTGTAACCGGTGTGGCGGGAAATATCTCCTTTTACGGGTCAGACATGACAGTTGTGACCCCAACGAATACCAAGACCCTGAATCTCACCTCAGTCCTGCTCGAAGGGCTCTATGCAGGCAATGGCGCCATGAACCAGGCTTATGACGAGAACGGGCCCCACTGGGCGGCAGGTATTGCCGACCACATCACGGTCGAACTGCACAACAGCACCCCCGGCTACTATAGTACAGTTGTGTATACCGCAACCGACGTTCCGCTTACAACCGGCGGCCTTGCAACCGTGACGGTACCCGGCACCTTTGGCGGGAGTTATTACATTACCGTGAAACACCGCAACAGTCTCGAAACAGTTAGCGCCACCCCCATCTCGTTTGCCGGCAGCAGCATCAACCAGTCATTCGGAGACCCCTTGGCGGTTTATGGCGCAAACCTTGCGGAAATGTCCGACGGGTACTATTGCATCTTCGGGGGAGATGTCTACCAGGATGGTCTCATCGACATCAGTGACTTTGCCCCAGTCGACAACGAAGCCGCCCAGTTCGGTGTCGGGTTCCTGCCCGAAGACGTCAATGGCGACGGGCTGATCGACATATCGGACTTTGCCATCATCGATAATAACACCGCCATGTTTATCGGCGCCATTACCCCATAGATCCCGTATAAATATCCATTCAGGTGCGGTAACCCGGCAGGGTAGCATCGCAGTTTCCCGGGATTGAATTCCCGGGCCATCACCCAACCAGTAATCATCAAACATCTATAAAATGAAAAAAACGATCAAGCAATTATCCTTAACCATCCTGGTGTCCCTGATGCTGCCTGCACCGCAACTTCATGCCCAGCGGAACTTCAACCCATTGTCGCCTGCAGGCGCCAGCGATTTCACCTTTACCATCGCCAACGATCTCCAGGTCTCCGACAAAGTCCTGGAATTCGACCTGTACCTGCTCGATACCGATGCTTCCCAAACCTTTGAACTTGCCTCAGTCCAGGCAGGGATCCTGTTTAATGCAGCAATTGTCAACGGGGGAACCATTTCCATGTCGATTGTGGCTGGTTCATCTCAGTTGACCGGCAGCCAGCAGCCTACGAGTGTCCTTTATACATCGCCCAATGTTATAAAACTTGGAGGAAAATCACCTCCGGGCGCCGGTTCAGGGACCATTATCAGCCAGGTTGCCCCGGGGACGAAGGTTTGCCGGCTCCGCATGACCAACACGGCGGCATTTCCCGCGGGTCTGCAGGCCAGCGCTGCCTTTACCTTTCCCACAACGCCTTATCCCACAAAAGTTTACCAGTACCTCAACGGAATTAACACCCAGATTACCTGCAGTGCTGCAAACAGTTTCAGCAATGCGGTCAATATCTATCTGAATGCCTGGCAGGGCGGGGTCAGCGCTGACTGGTCTGCATCAGCAAACTGGAATCCCGGTTTGACCCCTTCGGCCCTGCTGAACGCCTATATCCCCTACCCGGTTACCAATATGCCCGTTATCAACGCCGATCCGGCCTCCCCTGCTGTATGCACGAACCTGACCATCAATACGGGTGCCTCCCTGACGGTGGCCTCCGGAAAGGCCCTAACCGTAACAGGTGCCCTCACCAACAACAACGGCCCGGATGGACTGATCGTGGAAAGCGGCGGTTCGCTGATACAAAACAGCACCAATGTTTCCGCAACTGCCAAACGGGATATCGCAGCCTGGACAATCGCCAGCAAAGGCTGGCACCTGCTTTCATCGCCTGTGAACACCCAGCCATTCCAGCCAGTCTTCGTACCGAATCCGCCCAGCGTCAGCGAGGATTTTTACCTTTGGGATGAACCAACCGGATACTGGATCAACGCCAAATCGGGAGCAGCGGCGCCCTACACCTTCAATGCAGGCGCATTCGGCACGAATTTCGGTGTCGGACAGGGCTACCTGGTTTCATACAGTACCCTGCAAACAAAGGTGTTTACAGGAATATTAAATGCCGGCGACCAGGTAAAAAATTGTACCAATTCCCCCCAGAACTCCACTTCGGGAGGGTGGAACCTCCTTGGTAACCCGTTTCCCTGTGCACTTGCCTGGAACAACGGTACATGGGGATTAACCAATATTGATGCCTTTGCGAAGATATGGAATGAAAGCAACGCTGCCTACACCGACATCGCATCAAATCAGATCATTCCCCCCCTGCAGGGATTTATGGTCTATGTCAACGCGGCAACATCGGGCCAGGTAACCATTCCTGCGGCGGCACGCACCCACAGCGCCACAGCCTGGTATAAGACAACGGGCAACCCCAGTATCAAACTGATCGCCCGCAACCAAGGCGAACAAACCGTCCAGGAGAGCGTAGTCACCTTCGACAGCCAGGCCACGCCTGGATATGACAACGATTTTGACGCCTATTTTCTGCCGGGGTATGCCCCCCAGTTTTATTCTGTTGCAACGGGAGATGCCCATCTCTCAACCAATACGCTGCCCTCTCCCGGAAGCCAGACGACCATTCCCTTCAACTTTATCAAAACTGCTGGAGCCGCTTATTCCATTGAGGCGGTCACCCTCGACAACCTGCCCGGGTCGGTTTATCTCACCGACCTTAAACTCAACCATACCCAAAACCTTGCCCAGGAGCCCATTTATTCCTTCACCTCCGCCGATGGCGATGTCCCCGGCCGCTTCCTGCTTTCGTTCGGGATTACCGGCACCGGTGAAAAAGCCGGCAGCAGTAACGGAATCTATGCCTGTGATAACATGCTCTATGTCATCAGCCCTGGAAAAGCCAGCCTGGAGGTTTTCAGCATTACCGGCCAGCGGTTGTTTTCGGCAGAGATCAACCAGCTTGATTTGTATAAAACAGCGCTCTGTTTGCCCACCGCCTGTTATATCGTGCGGGTGACCACGGGAGCCAGGGTGATGGTAACAAAAGTATTCATCAAGTCATAAAACAAAAAAACAATCAATGCAAACAATACGCAAAACAATACTGACTGTCGCATTCCTGATTTCCAGCCTGTTCCTGTTCGATTCACTGGCCGATTCCCCCCTGGATGCGCCACCACCTCCCCCGGGCGGGGGCCATGGCGGGGGCGGTAACACGCAGGGAGCTCCTATCAGCGGGGGAATACAGATTCTCATGGTCCTTGGCATTGGATATGGCACGTACAGGATCTGCCAAAGCAGCCGCGAGCTGAAAAAATCAGACCAGGTTGCCCCCCTGGCAGTTGAACAGGGAGAGCGGTAACCGGCTCGTCCTCGTTCAGCCGGAACTGAGTATCACCGGAAATCTCCATTAAACGGGGGGTTTCCGGTTTTTTTTTGAATTGTTGATAAAAATTTTCCTTTTCCACATTACCTTTTTGCATCCAAACCGATTAAGCAATAAAAGGGCATTCATAGGAAAGGAGGAACACCGGGCCCGATCATCCTTTGCAGCTATATTAATTTTTTGTAAAATCAAATTGTGATGTTTAAAATCCTTCATCTTTACTTTATCTTTGCCATATTATTATTCTTTGTGTTATTAATATAACACGTGCTTTAACAAGCTGAAATGTTGTATGATACAATCTGTATCATACAAAAAAAATCTTTGCCCATTCCCAATGCCCTTCGTTCCGGCAGGATAAACAGGAACACTGGAGCATCAACTGCAGCGTCAAACATTTAAAACGATCAATATGTTAAACAGATTACACATCAAAATCGCCCTTGTATCCGCAGTTCTGGCAGTTATTTTGTCACTTCCGTTACCGGGACAGGGGCAGGCTGTTATCAGCAGCACCACCCCGGTGGTGGAGGCATTTTCGTCCTTCACATCGCCGGCGGCAGGAACAGCTGTCAGTGCAGGGAATTCTCCGACAAACTGGACCCTCACCGCTACTTCGGGAAATACCTGGAGAGGAACCGCACAAACCACCGGCACAACGGGAGGTTGGTATTCCAATAACAATCTCTCTTTTTTAGGGTCCGGCTCAGCATCAAACGCACAATCAACCTGGCTGCTCCAGAATACCTCCGGGGCGCCGATTACAGGTTTCACCCTGTCGTTCACCGCCAGGATGTGGAAAACAGGCACAGCCAGTCCAACTGTGACGGTATCGTGGCAATCGGCGGCGGCCTCCACCAATCCGGCAGCAGGTGCTTTAACCAACAGCATGGCAAGTTTGTCCTTCAATGATGCGACAGCCAATATTGCCACGGGAACGACCCTGACGCAAACGGTTTCCAGCTTATCGATTGCCAGCGGGCAGTACATTTTCATCCGGTTCATCCATCCGGGTGGTTCCAGTTCAGATAATTTAGGATGGGATGATATTACGATTACACCTGTTTTAGGTGCGCTTACCTCCGCCAATTCCGATATTGCCGCTACCTCCGGCTTTACCTATCCCGCCAATATCGCCTACAATCTTTACCAGGGCACCAGTCCGTTAACTACCGGCAACTCCATTGAGGTCGCCCAGTTTGATATCCGTGACGGCGGAGCCACCCTTTCCGATCCTGATGCACTGTCAACCATCCTCACCGCCATTACCTTTAATGTTGCCAATTCCTCGTCTATCCGGCGGATCGCGCTGTTTGACGGCACCAGTAATCTTGCCGAAGTTGCCGGTGGTTCAACGGCAGCCTTTTCGGGGTTAACCCTTACGGCACCTGACAATTCCAGCAAAACCTTCTCGGTCAGGGTGAGTTTTACCGCTGCCGTTACTGACAACCAGCAATTTTCACTAACCGTAAACTCGGCCACTGCCTCGGCGTCGGGGTCGGGATTTGCCGCCGCCAATGCAGGCGGGGCTGCAACCTCAACCTCGGGCGATAACAACAGGATAGAGGTTACGGCCACCAATCTTGTTTTTAATGTGACCCCCTCTACGGTTTCATTAAATGCCGTGATGAACCCCTCCCCAACCATCGACGCCATAGATGGTCTGCTCAACAAGGACCTTGATTTTACGGCATCGGTAGGATTATCAACCACCGGAACTTTCGGCGGAACGGCCACCACCAGCGTCACTGCGGTGAGCGGAACGGCCACCTTTAGCAACCTGCTCTTTTCCGTTGCCGGGACGGGGATTACCATTGCAGGATCAGCTGCCGGTGTCTCTCCTACGGGCGACAGCCCTGCCTTCGATGTGACAAACCCGCTGCCTGAAATCAACTTAAAACAGAGCACCACCACCATTCTTTCGGGAGGCAGCTATGATTACGGCAGCCTCGTTTCCGGAAATGCATCTTCGCCAATCACCTTTACTATAGAAAATCTTGGGTCGGCGATACTGAATTTAACGGGAACCCCGATCATTGCCATCAGCGGGACCAATGCCTCCGAATTTACCATTGACCAGACGGCCACCACGGCAACTGTTGCCGCTGCCGGTACCACCACCTTCATCGTTACCTATAATCCCGTATCCACGGGAAGCAAAACGGCTCAGATCAGCATTGCCAATAACGATGCTACGGGCGGGGAAAATCCCTATCTGCTAAACCTTACAGGCGCCGCCACAGCATCCGCTCTTTCAGATATTGCCAATACCAGCGGGTATTCCAATTCCTCCAATATTGCCTATGCCGGCTACCAGGCCTCCTCCACCCTTACCACAGGCACTTCTGCCGGCGTAACCGGGCTGACGATCCGCGATGGCGCGGGTACCTCCGATGGCGACAACCTGGGAACCACCCTGACGGCTATCAGTTTTTCAACCGGCGGTTCAACCGCGATCAGGACAGCAGCGCTGTTCGACGGTACAACGAATGTGGCTGAAGTGGCCGTCAATGGCGCCACTACCATACCGTTCACCGGGCTGAGCCTCTCCGCCGCCGACAACGCCACCAAGGACTTTGAACTGCGGGTAACATTTCAGGGTACTGTAACAGACAACCAGCAGATCACCTTCACGGTTACCTCGGCTACCGCTTCAGCAGCAGGGTCGGGATTTGCCACAGCCAATGCCGGGGGCGCCGCTTCCGCCGTGACGGGCGATATCAACAGGATTGAAGTCACGGCAACCCAGTTGCTGTTCGTGCAACAACCCACCAATACCGTAGCAGGAGCCGTCATGTTCCCGCCGGTTACAGTAAAGGGTATTGACGCCCTGGGAAATACCGACCTTGATTTTACTGCCAATGTGGATATTACCTCCTCTGGTTCGTTAAACAGTTCCCCACAAACCGCGGCTGGTGTTGCCGGCATTGCCACCTTTAACGCTATTACCCATACGGCTACCGGTACGGGGTTTATGCTTACGGCTTCTTCAACAGGATTTACGGGCATCCTGTCCAATGCCTTCAACATCACCGTACAAACGGCAGGCACCCTGATATTTGAGGATAATTTCAATTATAATACCATCCTGACCAGCAACGGGTATACGGCATCAAGCGGCACCGGCACCAATAATCTAACGGCAGGCGCAACAGGCCTCGCATACACCGATTATGGCTCCACAGGTATCGGGTATGCCCTGGCCGTTGCCAATACAGGCCAGGATGTTTATAAAACATTCACCCTGCAAAGCAGCCCAGGCAGTATCTACGCCTCCTTCCTGGTAAATATTTCAGCCTCTCTGACGGGTGATTATGTTTTCGCTTTTGCCCCGTCAGGATCCAATACAACTTACAGGGCCAGGCTTTTTATCAAGGCATCAACCAATGCAGGCTATGTTAAATTCGGGATTGCCAATGCCGCTACCGGAACAACTTACGGCACGAACGATTTTGCGCAGAATGCAACGCACCTGGTGGTCGTCAAGTACCAGTTTATTTCGGGTGTTTCGGCAACTGCCACGGTTTTCGTAGATCCGAATATGGTTACCGAGCCTGCTTCCGGCGAGATTTCCGTTATCGATGCTGCTGCCGCAAACGCACCTGCTGATATTAGTTCGTTTACCATCCGGCAGGGTTCAAATTCCAGTGCACCGACCTTTGTTATGGATGGTCTCCGGATCGCCACCAGTTGGGGATCATTGCTGGGGAACCCGCAATATGATGCCAGTTCGGCAATCGCCGGCGGAAATTACAATACAGTATCGGTAGTGGGTTCCAGCGAACTTACCGTGAACGGCACTGTCATTGCTCACAAGACTTTAACCACGGATGCATCCTCCACCCTGACCATTCCTGCGACCAATGTTCTGAACCTGTCTGCCTCCTGCCAGGCAACGGTTTCGGGCACGCTAAACAATGTTGCGGGTACTGCCGGTTTGGTGGTAAATTCCGATGCAACGGGAACGGGGTCGCTGATCCTGAATACTGCCGGTGTTGCCGCTACCATTCAGCGCTTTATCTCCCACTGGACCGACGACAACCACGGCTGGCATTTACTCTCTTCACCCGTGTCGTCACAGGCTGTACAGCCCGAATTCGTCCCCTTGACTCCCGGCAGCGCTCAGGATTTTTATGCCTGGGACGAGGTGAATGGCTGGTGGTTTAACTCCAAAGACCCCACTTTGCAATGGGTTACTGGTTTCGATGCCAGTTTTGGTGCCGGAAAGGGATACCTTGTTGCTTACCTGACAGATATGACTAAGAACTTTACAGGAACAGCCCTGAATGTATCAAATGTTTCCAAAACCGGGCTAACCTATACCAGTCCGGGCAACTATTCCGGTACCAGCATTGATCCCGGCTGGAACCTGCTTGGCAATCCCTTCTCCAGCGCCATTACCTGGAATACAGCCGGCTGGGCCCTGTCGAATCTCGCCACCACCGCCAAGGTGTGGAATGAATCAAATGCCAGTTATGCCGATCTCGATGTTGCCGGAATGATCATCCCCCCCCACCAGGGATTTATGGTCCAGGTACTCGATGCTTCGGGAGGATCGCTTACCATTCCTGCCGCTGCACGTGTGCATAGTACGCAGAGTTGGTACAAATCAGCTGATATTCCCTTAATCAGGCTGATGGCGCATAATATCAGCGCGCAAACGGCGCAGGAGAGTACGGTGATTTTCGACAGCCAGGCAAAGCCCGGATTCGACCCGTCCACAGATTCACGCTTTTTCCCTGGATATGCTCCCCTGTTTTATTCGGTTGAGGGAACCGAAAATCTTTCCACCAACGTATTACCCGGAATCGATGCGCAGGCCGCGATCCCCTTCAACTTCGTAAAAACCGCCGGTACCGCCTATTCTATTGAAGCCGTGAAGATCGAAAACATCTCTTCAACGGTTTACCTTACCGACCTTAAACTGGATAAGACCCAGAACCTGAACGAGAACCCTCTCTATACTTTCACCTCCGGGTCCGGCGACAATCCCGCCCGTTTTGTGCTGACCTTCAGCCAGACAGGCATCGGTGAAACGACGACGGGAGGCAGGGAGATCTATACTTACGGAAACAACCTGTATGTAGCCAACCCGGGCATTTCACGCCTAGAAGTATTCAACCTCACCGGACAGTTGTTGCTCAATGAGCAGATCAACAGCACCGGATTGTATAAAACCAGCCTGCGATTGCCCACCGGCTATTACATGGTCAGACTTACTACTGCAACCGGGGTGTTTATTACAAAGGTGTTTATCCAGTCATAAATGATAAAAAAAGATCTATATATGCAACCATTAAGGAAAATACTGCTGACGCTGACCTTTCTTCTGACCGGTCTGTTCATGTTCAATGCCCTTGCCGACGAACCGCTTGATGCTCCTCCACCCCCTCCGGGCGGAGGACATGGCGGGGGTGGTAATACCCAGGGTGCGCCCATTGACGGCGGACTAAGCATTCTTTTGGTGTTGGGGGTTGGCTATGGTTCTTCCAAACTCTTGAAAAAACGCAGGGAGGAAGACGAAGAAGAGAAGGGTTGAATCACCGGACAGGGACCGGGCTCCGCTCCCTATTTCAGATCCATGATTTTCTTCAACAACGCGAAGAGGTGCTGGGCATTTTCGTTGATATACTCGGTATAGCGCTGCAATTCGGGCTTATCTCTTGTTTCCTGTTTCAGCATGGCGGCAATCCCCATGATCCCCAGCATGGGTTCCCGGATCTGGTTGCTCACATTGTCGAGCAACGTATTCTTTAACCTGACAGCCTCCTCGGCCAGGTCTTTTGCGAGCTGCAATTCACGCGTCCGTTCCGTGATCTTTTCCTCCAGCTCCTCCTGATGCCTGAGTAATTTGTTTTCGAGGCTTTTCTGGTACACTGCCAGCCTGATGCTCACCAGCGCCTGCTGAATATCAAAGGGTTTGATCATGAAAGCATGCGGCTTCGATTTGAAGGCCTCCTCAAATACTTCCAGCTGGCTCATCCCTGTGAGAAAAACAAGGGGAAAGTTGTATTTTCCCGTGATGATCTGTCCCGCCTCGATGCCGGTCATTTTCCCGGCAAGACTGATATCCATCAGGACAAGGTCGGGAAACAGGGTCGTTTGTTCCAGCCCGGCAAGGTATTCCAAACCCTCTTCCGCTTTTCGAAAAATAGCGATGATTTCAAAGTTGAATTGCTGTAACTGGCGCTTCAGGTCATTGGCCAACAGTGATTCATCTTCAAATATAAGAATTTTTACAGGAGGCATTTTACAGTATATTACTACAAATATACGACATTTGACGTAAAATAAACCTATCAGATGGAAAATATTTTTTACGCCGGAACCTGAGGGTTCAGCAACAATCAACTGGAAAGGCTGTCTCTTATTTCCTGTAACTGGCAGTTTGTAAGGCCTTCAGGTTCCATGCCGGTGGCTTTGCAAAGAAGGTAAATCTTTGCCGCTTTTGCCAGGATGTCAAGAATATCAAAGGCCTCCGAAAGGGATCTTCCGGTCGCCATGCACCCGTGTTTTTCCCACACTACCGCCTGGTGACGCTCCAGTCTACTCGTTGTCAGCCCTGCAAGCTGATCGGTTCCTGCAAGGGTATAGGGTACAAATCCGAGCCCATCCGGAATGAAAAGCATGGTTTCGGGATGCATCCCCCACAGCAGTGAATTCAGCGCATCTTCCGATTTAAACGGGGCAAGATGTGTAAGGGCGATCAGTTCGGTGACATGGGCATGTAAAACCACCCTGCCGGGCGATTTTTTCAGGATCATTTGCTGATGAACCATCAGGTGGGTGGCCAGTTCGGAGGTAGGTTTGAGGAAATCGCCATCAGCATGGTCCGCCACGATATGACAGGCCGATCCTGCGTCGCTGATATAGACGAAACAAACATTGATTTCGGGGGAAACGGCCATTTCACGCATCCGTGTACCCGTTCCGCTCACCAGAAACAGGTTACGCGCCAGGGCGGCATATTCCCGTGAGAGGGGATAAAAGGGACAGGCCGAAAAACGGTCCAGCTCCCTGTCCTGGAAAAACCCGGTAACATTGACCGAAAAATTGCCGGCATTTCGTTCCGCCCATCCCCGTTCCCACAGGTATTGTGCCACCTCCGAAACCTGTTTTAACAGTGTTTTAATCTCATTTTTCTGAAACAGGTCGCCGCTAAAATTCAGCAGCAGATCTATCATTCCGGTCATGATCGCTTACTTTTAAAGAATTGTTTCAGCAGGTCGCTGCATTCTGCCGCCAGGACGCCCGAGGCAACCTCTGTCTTGGGATGAAGCAGCGAAGAACCTGAGAGAAGGTATCCCCGTTTTTCATCGGAAGCACCATAGATGATTCCTCCCAGCTGGGTCCAGAAAGCGGCGCCGGCGCACATGACACAAGGCTCAAGGGTCACAAACAGGGTGCATTCATCCAGGTATTTGCCGCCAAGATATCCTGCCGCAGCCGTAAATGCCTGCATCTCGGCATGGGCCGTCGCATCGTTCAGTGTTTCAGTAAGGTTATGCGCCCTTGCAATAATGGTACGGTTGCACACAACCACCGCCCCAACCGGCACCTCGTCCTTGTCAAAGGCCTTCTGAGCCTCCTTCAGGGCTTCGTTCATGTAATATTCAGGAGAGAAGATCGGGTACGATTTCATTACGGTTGTACAATTATTTTTTCCGAAACCACAGTCCTGCTGCCATTTTTCAGGGTCACCAGGTAGGTTCCCGCCGGCTGGTTCGCCAGGTTGATCATTTTGCTATAGCGTCCTGCCGGGGAGAGGGTCGATTCCTGCAAAACCTCCTTTCCGCTCATGCTGATAACCGAAAGATCTGTTTTGCCCGCCTGGTTGAGCATCACCGACAGGCTGACCTGGCCGCTGGTAGGGTTGGGAAACAAGGCCATGGCCCCGGCCTGCTTTTCTCCAATGCCATCCGTGACATCCCAGGTCATGGTAAAGATTCCGCGCCCATGGGTGGCCGCAATCACCATATTGTCGGCCTTACGGATCTGCAGCATGTCCACCCGCACATTGGCCATGCCGGTATTCACGGGGAACCACACGACCGGAGTGTGGTTGAGATTAACGCATTCCCAGACGCCCGTTTCAGTAGCCAGCAATGCCTGCTGTGAATTCGACGGGTGGTATAGCGCCCAGCGGATGGGCATGTCGGGCAGGTTTCCTTCAATATTGGTCCAGGAGGTGCCCCCGTTATAGGTTTGCCATACAGAGGCAACACCATAGTTTGAGAAGGTCACCATCAGCGTATCCTCCGATTTTCCGATGGCAACCGATGAGATGCTGGAGGCGGGAAAGGAGGTACTGCCGATATCGGTGGCCAGCGGAGTGTTGCCCTGGGCCTCGGTCACCTTAAATAACCGGCCCGATTCGGATCCTACAAACAGGGTTGACTTTCCTGACGGGGAATAGGGTGAATATTTCAGTGCGGTGAAAAAGACTGTACTTCCAGTATTCAGCGGAAGGAAGTGACCCGAGATATTACTGGTAAGGTTGTCGAAGCGCACGATTTTGTCGGCATAGGTTCCGATGTAGTCAACCGCATTTGAAAAAAGGTGTTTCCCGTTGTAATCGAAGTCGGAGGGACTTACAAAGGTGCCGCATGACCAGTTTCCGGTGACATTTACCACATTGCCATACTGAAAGATATAGTAGTTGTTGTAATAGTAGGAGGTCATCGACAGGTTTGGATTGGTTTCATCATAAAAACAGCAGGCTCCGTCGCCGCCGCTTACCATATCGTTGATGGAAAGCGGGGTGCCGGTATAATAGAGCGAGCCGTTGTCCTGCAGGCCGCCGTAAAACTGCTGGGTGCCGGCACCGGGATGAAGGGCGCAGGTATAAAACTGGAGCGTGGAATAACTCTTGTTGTGCTGTTCAAAATCGGGGCTCAGGATAGAACCGTTTGCAGTATAGAAGATCCCGCCGTCGCATCCGAAGACAAGTTCATCGGAGGATCCCGGTTTATACACGATAATATGCTGATCGGCATGGATATACATCGGTCCTCCGCCTGAATACATCAGCGACCAGTCGCTTACGCGGGTCCAGGAATTCCCGCCGTCGACCGAATGGTGAACATCGAGTCCGCCTATATAAAGATGGTCGGCATTGTTCGGATCAACGGCAATATCGAGTGCATGCCAGGCAATGGTGGCAAAGCTGGAGCCTGATGTGAGATCGGTGGGCACCGCCTTTGTTACCCAGGTCACCCCCTTGTCGGCCGACCGCAGCACATAATCGCAGTAGAAATAGTTGAATCCGTTGGCAGTATTCACAAACCCGTCGGCTATCAGGGCATACACGACATTGGGATCGGAAGGTGCCGCCGCGAGAACCACGCGGCCGGGAATAGTGTTGGTGCCGCTGTTGATAATAGCGGTCCGGTACTGCGAATTCACGGTCCAAGTGGTGCCGTTCGTAGAATAAAGCAGCACTGCCGCCCCCTCGCCGTTGAGATTGGGCCGGGTTCCGACATAGAGCTTGTTATCGGCTCCCAGGGCGACATCCGAAACGCAGTAGGGTACCGTAGAACCCTGGATGAGGGGTAAAACCTGCTGCCAGGTAACCCCGTTGTCGGCCGAACGGAAGAGTCCGTCGGAGGGCATACTCTGGTGCTGCTCGCCTTTATAAAGGCCTGAAGCAACGCCCGCGTAAATGACACTGACACCGCTTTCAATGCGGATGACGATCTTGGTAACATAGGCAAACTGCTCCGTTCCCGCGATAAATCCCCAGGTTTGCCCGCCATCGGTACTACGCATGATGCCGGTACCAAGTCCGGAACTCTCCCGGTAGGTCTCCATGGCCGTTTCAGCTTCGCCGGTTCCGATATAGAAAGTCTGGGGATGGGCCGGATCATAGGCCAGGCAACGGATGGCCAGGTTGCTCCAGAAATCCCCCACCGCGATCCACGGGCTTGTGGCGCTGGTAATATTGTTGTTGTACCACAACCCGCCTGTCACCCCACCGGCCCACACCTTCTTGTGGGTTGCATCATTGGGGTCATACATGATGGCACGGGTGCGTCCGCCCATATCGGAGGGATAACCCTGCCACTGGATTGAACTGCTTTGTTTCAGGTCGGCAAGGTCCCGCGTTTGTATCATCGCGGTGATCAGCCGTTCTCGTGGAACTTTACCGGTCGCAGGATCGAGGGTCATCAGAAAATCATGATATCCGGCAATTCCGGGTTCGTCAGCAGCACCCTCATCCTCCATTTCTCCCCTGGATACCTGGGGTGCCTTTTTGTTAAGCGACGACAGGAAAGCCTCGTATTTTTTACGTTTATCGTTACCGGTGTTGCCGGAAAGGTTGTGGCGAAGGCACCCTGTTCCTGTCAGCAGCAGGGCTAAAAGCAGCGGTATGATGACCCGCGGCCGCGAATTCCGTGAAAATTTTTTCATTTGTCGATATTTGTTTCCTGGGTTTTTAAAGAAAATTTACAAATAATGGCTGCCCGCCATCGCATTGCGGCCGCAGGGTTAACCGCCCGGGCGCTATGCTGCAGGTTATAGGGCAGAACCACAAAGTTACTACTTTTCAAAGTTCATGCCGGAAAGGAGAATGATATCTTTTTAAGGCTGTTAATCTTCCTTTGACGGGGCCAGGGAAGGTGAGATCCTGCTGTCGGGAATGGAATCGATCAGGTCGGTAAGTTCGTAGGCGTCGCGCAGGTGATATGATCCGATGCGTGTGCGGCACAGTGCCGTAAGATGTGCTCCACAGCCCAGCATCAGGCCGAAATCGCGCGCCAGCGACCTGATATAGGTCCCTTTGCTGCATACCACGCGGAAGTCAACATCGGGCATGGCAATCCGGGTGATCTCGAAGGCGGAGATCGTCACTGCCCGAGACTTTATTTCCACATTCACCTCTTTCCTGGCCGATTCATAGGCCCGCTTTCCATCAACTTTGATGGCCGAAAACTGGGGGGGTACCTGTTCGAAGGTGCCTGTATAATGGTCTGCCGCCCTGCGGATGGCATCCTCCCATGCCGACGGGTCGTCTGATCCAGCGGGCGAAATAACCGGGAAGGTTTGGTCGATGGCGGTTTCAAGGTCGAAGGAGGGGGTGGTGGCCCCCAGCTGGAAGGTCCCGGTGTACTCCTTTTCCAGCCCCTGGAATTCATCGATGCGCCTGGTAAATTTTCCGGTGCAAAGGATCAGCAACCCGGTGGCAAGGGGGTCAAGAGTGCCGGCATGACCGATCTTGATCTTGCGGATACCGGTAAGCTTGCGGATGGAGATCCTCAGCTTGCCGACCACATCGAAGGAGGTCCAGGAATAGGGTTTGTTTACCAGCAGGACCTCGCCCTGCTCAAACTGGAAGGGCATCACTGAATGGATAAGCTATGTCCGGTCAGCAGGAAAACGATCAGAAAAAGTCCGACAACAATCCGGTAGTAACCAAAAGCAACGAAACCATGCTTTGTCAGGAAGGTGATAAAGGCCTTGATGGCGACGATGGCCACAAGGAAGCCAACCAGATTGCCCAGGGCCAGCAGCTGGATATTGTGTGCGGTAAGCACTTCGGGGGCCTCTCTCCATGTATCCCAGAGACTTTTGGCAAAGGCGCCTGCCAGGGTCGGCACCGCCAGGAAAAATGAAAATTCGGCAGCAGCCCTGCGGGTAAGTTTTTGCTGCATCCCGCCGATGATCGTGGCGGCACTGCGGCTAAACCCGGGGAAAACGATCGAAAGCAGCTGGAAAATACCGATCCACAGCGAGTTTTTATAGGTGATGTCTTCTTCCCTGTCGATGGCAGGTTTATTAAACCATTTATCAACAAACAGGAGCAAAAAACCGCCCAGGAACATCACAACGGCAATAAACAGTGGCGTTTCAAGCACCCTGTCGATATGTTTCTTCAGGAGCAGACCTACGAAGGCGGCAGGCAGAAAAGCGATGAAGAGTTTCAGGTAGAAACTCATCTTTTTGAAATCGATAAACTTGCGCCAATACAGAATGAGCACCGAGATGATGGTGCCAAACTGGATGTTCTCAATGAAGAGCTTGGTGAAGTCGCTTTTTTCTATGCCCAGGACGGCGGATGCCAGCGCCATATGGCCGGTGGATGAGATCGGCAGGAATTCAGTGATTCCCTCGACGATGGCAAGGATGATAGCCTGAATCGCGTGCATTAATCCTTCGGCTTTTTCATGATGGCAAAGACCTCGATCACATACCCGGCAAGGATGAGGATCGGCGCCAGGGTGATCCTGCGGAAGTCAAAAATTTCGGGGTTGAACTTGCCGGGATCGGTGGAGCCTCCGCCCACCATCAGCAGAAATCCGACGGCGATGAAGGCAAGGCCTATCAGCATCAGCCGGTAGTTCTCTTTGCCAAAGGCAAATTCACCTACATTGCTGGTTTTTACCGGTTGTTCTTCGCTCTTTCCGGGTTTGGAAACGGTGGCCTGCGATCTGGCAGGTGGCTGTTTTTTACTCTTGTCCATGATTCAAAGGGAATTGAATGGCAAAATTACAGAAAATTTAAGAATATCATGTATATAATAAATCGGTCCGGATACGCAGGTACTTCCTAACGGCAAACCAGGTTGATATCCAGGAGATGAAGGCCCCCAGCAAAAACAGGAACAGTACCAGGGCAGCCAGCATCAGAGGATCCTGTAGTTCGAGCAGTTCGGGAAGCTGTTCCAGCGCTGCATATACCAGCAGCATCAGCATAAGCAGGGCGAAAACAGCGCTGATAAAACCATGCAGGATACTGCGCAGCAGCAGCGGCTTCCGGATGAAGCCTTCGGTAGCCCCCACCAGCTGCATGCTGCGGATGATAAACCTTTTGGAATATACCGCCAGCCTTATGGTATTATTGATCAGCACAATGGCGATGAAAAGCAGTATCGAACTAAATCCCAGCAATACCAGACCTATCTTTTCAATGTTGCTGTTGATGGCATCCACCAGCGATTTCTGGTAAAAAACCTCCTTCACTTCCGGGTAGGCCAGCAGGCGCTTTTCGATGCGAATCAGGCTGTCGCCATTGGCGTAGGGCGCCTTGATCCTCAGGTCGATACCCGGAAGCAGCGGGTTGTAGCCGAGGAAGCCTACAAAATCTTCGCCAAGCTCCGCCTTCAGCTTTTCGGCAGCCCGTTCACGGGGGATGTACTCGCTAGATTTCACAAAAAACTTCCCGTCGAGATTTTTTTTCAACTGCAGGATGGCAGATTCCCTGACCCCTTCACGGATCATGATGGAGAAACCGATATTTTCTTTTACATAATCGGAGAGCGTCCGGGCATGGAGCATGATAAGGCCGAACAACCCCATCAGGAACAGCACCAGGGTTATGCTGATGTTCGTGGTGAATTGCGACGTAGCTATCCTGCGCTGGTAATGGGGTTCTTCCTGTTGAATCATGGGTTTTAAAATGCGTGCTAAAATTACGCAATTTTTCCTACTTCCTCCCCTTTTCAGCCCTGATGATCGCTTTTTGTGCCTTCGAATTGAAGCCCATGGTCGATTTCAGCCCGCTCAACACGCTCTTCCATAAAAAATTGAAGATACTCGACTGCTTATTTCTGTTGAATTGAATGACCCCGGTTTTCATCTTTCCCGGTTTCGACGGATTGTTGTTACTGATCACAAGGTCGTTGGCCGCCCAGTTGATAACCCCTGTTTTGAGCTTGCTGAAGCAGGTCTGTTGTTTGTCGACTACACTGACCGAAAGATCCTGATAATAAAAGTTCAGCTTTCCCTGCGACAGGTCGTCATTGGCATAAACCAGCGGAACATCCAGCCTGGTAAGCTGGCCGCTGACCACCTTTGCCGGCATAAGGTTCGACAGCATCGGGTTGATTTCAGCCAGTTCCATCGGGCCAATCCGGGCGGAAAAGGTGAAGGAGTTCCGCGGGTCCCATAGATTAAACCGGAACGTTGCGTCTGTTTTCCCTTTGCCCATCAGCAGGGCTGATGCCTTTAACTCTGCAACCAGCCTTGTGCTGAGTAGTATGCTGTCGTTGGTAAGGCCGGTGAAGGTACCGCCTATCTGGCTGAAACACAGGGTGCCCGGTTCATCCCCTACCTGTTCCTGGTAGGTGGCCATGCCGTTTTTCACCAGGATGGTGTCGATCCGGATGGCCGTTTTGAGTTTTCGCAAACCATCCTGGGGCATTTGCGGACGGAACCCGGCACGGTCGGGAACACGGTTGTCGCGGTAATCCTGTAGCACCAGGCTGTCGACCTCGAGCAGGCCGGCTTCCAGCCTGCCTTCCGCCAGGAGTCCCCGCAGATTGATCCGCGCCAGGTGCAGCCTGCGGATGCGAACATCCATCCTGTCGGCCTGGTAACCCACCTTTCGCGAATAACTGTATTTATCGTAAAGGGGCTCAAGGTGAAAGTCTTTCAGGTAAACCTCCCCGGCACCCGAGGAGAGACCTGCTTCACCAAAGGATATCCTGTTCAGTCCATCCTTCAGCGGGATGCTGTAAGATCCAAGTTTGATGCTGATATCGGCGGCATTATAGAGCCTGTTGACACCCTGGTGAACGTTGTCGATCAGGATATCCCTGATGACAATGGTACACAGGGGGAAAAAATTCCGGGTGACGGAGTCGCGGGTACAATCGACAAATTCAAGTTTTGCGTTATCCACCCGCAACTCATTGACGGCAACTGACGACAACCCTTTGGGCAGCGGGAGGGTCATCATTCTCTCTTTTTTCACCTCCTTTTCAGCATTTACCGGCATCTTCATCCTGAATACAGTGACGGCCGGCCCGGTGAAACTAATCCAGTTCATGTCGATTTTCCTTTCCCTGATGGCCTTCATAGCGCGGAATCCTGTGACACGAAACTGGTTGATGGTTACCCTGATCAGCAGCGGCGACAGGGTATCGGCATTTAACCGCGAACGGTACCGGGCGGTGTCGGGTACCAGTGCAAAACGGTCGACGGTCAGGTTTCCGTCAAGCACATTCAGGGTTAAGTCCCCGATTTCAGCCTGGTAAATCCCTTTGCTTTCGCGAGAGACCGTTTCGATGACAAGCGTGCGGATGATCTTCGCATAATAGAAGTAACCGACGCCAAAAATGATACCGGTTGCAACAATCACGAGGGCAAGGAGCCACAGGAGAATTTTACGGATAGGATGTCGTTTCATGGCAGACTTGTTAAATGACGCTGGTTTCACCTGTTGTTAACAGCTGGCGACGAAGGTAACAAAACCCCATCATTCCGCCTATCCCCGGCCACATTTTTGCTATTCGTTTGAATTGCCTAATTTTGCAGAAATAAGCAGGGAATATCCTGCCGGCATCGCGGCGAAATTGCATGGATGCCCTTTTATTACCACTAACCTTTATATACCAATGGATTACAACTTCCCGGAAATCGAAAAAAAATGGCAAAAATACTGGGTGGATCACAAGACCTTTAAAACGGAAACAGATCCCTCCCGGCCAAAATATTATGTACTCGATATGTTTCCCTACCCGTCCGGGGCGGGGCTTCATGTGGGCCATCCGCTGGGATATATTGCCTCCGATATCTATTCTCGGTATAAAAGGCTGAAGGGATTCAACGTGCTGCACCCGATGGGCTATGATGCCTACGGGCTGCCTGCCGAGCAGTACGCGATCCAGACCGGGACCCACCCGGCCGTTACCACCGAAAAAAACGTGGCGCGGTACCGCGAGCAGCTCGACAAGATCGGTTTTTGTTATGACTGGGACCGCGAAGTTAAAACATGCGATCCCGACTATTACAAGTGGACCCAGTGGATGTTCATCAGGCTTTTTCATCACTGGTATAACAATAAAAGCCAGAAGGCGGAGCCCGTTGAATCACTGTTGAAGGTTTTTGAATCGGAGGGCAATGCCGGCGTGGATGCATCGATGACCCAGAACTGGTTTAAAGAGGTGGTGAAAAAAGATCCCTCTTTCGGCGAAAAATGGGATGGTCACTTTACGGCCGGTGAATGGAGGTCATTCACGGAAAAGCAGCAGCAGGACATCCTGATGAATTACCGGATCGCCTACCTTTCGGATGCCGTGGTCAACTGGTGCCCCGAACTCGGGACCGTGCTGGCCAACGACGAAATTGCCAATGGTTTTTCGGTGCGCGGCGGTCACCCGGTCGAACGCAAGCTGATGCGGCAGTGGTTTCTGCGTATCACTGCCTATGCGCAGCGCCTGCTCGACGGGTTGGAGATGGTTGATTTCTCTGATTCACTCAAGGAGATGCAGCGCAACTGGATCGGCAGGTCACAGGGTGCCGCGATCGATTTCCCTATCCAGGGTTCAAACCAGGTGTTAAGCATTTTTACCACCCGTCCCGACACCATTTTCGGATCCACCTTTATGGTGCTGGCTCCCGAACATGAACTGGTTGGTACCATTACAACCCCCGACCGCAGGGAGGCTGTTGACCAATATCTGCTGGCAACCAAAAACCGCTCGGAACGCGAGCGGATGGCCGAGGTGAAGAAGGTTTCCGGGGAGTTTACAGGGGCCTTTTGCCTCAACCCCTTCGATGGCAGGCCCATTCCCATCTGGGTGGCCGATTACGTCCTGGCGGGTTACGGAACAGGGGCCATCATGGCCGTGCCGGCGCACGACAGCCGCGACTACGATTTTGCAAAACATTTCGGCCTTCCTGTTGTCGAAGTGGTTTCGGGAGGCGACATTTCCGAAACCTCCTATGATGCCAAAGACGGGATGCTCATCAATTCCGGTTTCATCAACGGGATGCAGGTAAAAGATGCTATCAGCGCCGTTATCGGCAAGGTGAACGAAATGGGTATCGGAAAGGGAACCGTCAACTTCCGCCTTCGCGATGCCATTTTCAGCCGGCAACGTTACTGGGGCGAACCCTTCCCGGTCTATTTCAAGGATGGTATCGCCCATACCTTTGCCGACAGCGAACTCCCGGTAAGGCTGCCCGATGTGGACGCCTATCTGCCAACCGATACCGGCGAACCTCCCCTGGCCCGCGCCAAAAACTGGACCACCAAAGAGGGTTACCCCATCGAAACCAACACCATGCCCGGCTTTGCCGGTTCCAGCGGCTATTACCTCCGCTACATGGACCCGCGCAACGACAGCGAATATTTTTCAAAAGAGGCTGTGAACTACTGGCAGGACGTGGATCTCTATGTCGGCGGAGATGAACATGCCACCGGCCATCTTATCTATTCGAGGTTCTGGAACAAGTTCCTTTTCGACATCGGCATGTCGGTGAAAGAGGAACCCTATAAAAGACTTATCAACCAGGGAAAGATCCAGGGGCGGTCAAGCCTGGCATACAGGATCAAGGGAACCAGCACATTTGTTTCGCTCGGACTTAAGGATCAGTATGATACCACCGAAATGCATGTTGATGTAAACATGGTCGAGAACGATGTTCTTGATACGGAAGCATTCCGTTTGTGGCGGCCCGACCTGGCCGGTTCGGAGTTTATCCTCGAGGATGGCAAATACCACTGCGGCTATGCCGTGGAAAAGATGTCAAAATCACTGTACAACGTGGTCAACCCCGATTACCTCATCAGCAAATACGGCGCCGATACCTTCCGGTTGTACGAGATGTTCCTGGGGCCACTGGAACAGTCAAAACCCTGGGATACCAATGGCATCGAAGGGGTCTTCAGGTTTATCAGGAAATTCTGGCGGCTGTACCATGACGACCAGAATAACTACCTGGTAACCGATGAAGTGCCTACGGCAGCCGAATTGCGGGTACTGCATAAAACCATAAAAAAGGTACAGGAAGATATTGAACGGCTGGCCTTCAACACCGCCGTGAGTACCTTTATGATCTGCGTGAATGAGCTGACCGAGCTGAAATGCAGCAAACGCACCATTCTCAGCGATCTCGTCGTGCTGATGGCCTCCTATGCCCCCCACATCACCGAAGAGTTGTGGTGCCTGCTGGGTAATACGGGAAGCGTTTCTGTGGCAGCCTTCCCCCTCTTCAACCCTGAATTCCTGGTAGAAAATACTTTTGAGTATCCTGTGTCGTTTAATGGTAAGACAAGGTTCAAACTGGAGCTGCCTGTTAACCTTACCATTCCCGAAATCGAGAAGGCGGCGCTTGAGTCCAAAGAGTCAGAAAAATGGTTACAGGGAAATCCACCGAAAAAGGTGATCATCGTACCGAAAAAAATTATCAACATTGTATTGCAGTAATGAGACGGATCTCAGGATTTATTGTTTTATTGCTCATCCTTCATTGTTCGACGCTAAACGGTTTTTCACAGTCCTTCAGGGCCATGAAAAACTCGGCGTTTATCCGTGGCGAAAAGCTTAAGTTCCGCGCCTATTACGATTCCTATGTGACCGGGCCTGTAACGGCCGGCATTGCCACCCTGGAGGTGGACGCGGCTGCAAAACAGGTTGACGGCCGCACGGTGTACCATATCATCGGCGAAGGCCATTCAAAAGGGGCGTTCAACTGGTTCTACAAGGTGGCCGACCGGTTTGAGTCCTTTATCGATGAGGAATACCTGATATCCTGGTCGTTCCTGCGGCGCACGCACGAGGGAAACTATAACCACAGCGACGATATAAAGTTCAACCAGTACTCGGGATCGGCGCTCAGCACGCGGGCCAACAAAAAGGTACCTCCCGGCACCCAGGATATCCTCTCCGCCTTTTTCTTTGCCCGTACCATCGACATGTCCAATGTAACCCCCGGCCAGAACATCCCCATCAACTTCTACCTCGACGACTCCCTCTATGTTTCCCAAATCCAGTTTGCCGGAAAAGAGGTGGTGGTAACCGACCTGGGAACCTTCCACTGCCTGCGGTTCAAACCGATGGTGGCCACGGGAAAGGTGTTCAGCCAACCCTATCCCATGGATGTATGGATCACCGACGACAACAACCACCTGCCCATCCTTGCCCGGTCGGAGGTGATCGTAGGCTCGGTAAAACTGGAACTGATGGAATTTTCAGGACTTGCCGGCCCCCTGACATCACAGGTGAACAGGAAGAAATAAAAATTTCCCGTGAATTTCCCGTGACCGGGGTTCATGTTACCCATGAATAATCAAACAGGAACGTCCAAACGGCCTTAAAAAATAAAACATATCATGATGAAAACAAAGATCCTCCCATTACTGGTTCTGTCGATGGTTTTACTGGCAGTTTCATTGAGCCTCCATGCGCAGCCAGCCGGCAGCCGTTTCCGGCAGAAAAGCGGCAGAAGCCAGGTGCATCAGCCATCCAAAAGCGGAGATCCGCGATTCGATCTGGCCTGGAAGCAGGCCGACTCCCTGATGAATCTCGGCCAGCCACAATCGGCGCTGGCAGTTGTCGGCAAGATCTTTATCCTGGCGAAAAAAGAAAATAACGAGCCCCAGGTGGTCAAATCTGTCCTCTACCAGATCAGGCTCAATTCTGATTTCCAGGAAAATTTCCTGCAAAAATCGATCCTCAGCCAGAAAAAAGATATCTCCCATTCATCCTGGACGACCCGGCAGATCCTGCAATCGGTCCTTGCAGAAGTTTACTGGAAATATTACCAGAACAACCAGTTCAGGTTCCGCGACCGCACCCCGGTAACCCCTGTTGTTTCCGACAGCATCGCCACCTGGGACCTGGCCACCATCTCCGCGGCCATTACCCGCAACTACCTGTGGTCTCTGCAACATGCCGACTCCCTGAAAAATATCCCGATCGGCCGTTTTGATGCCATCGTTAACTGCGATCCCGTTGATGACAAAAACCAGGCAGCCCAGGCCGCTGCAGCGGCAAAATTTTATCCGACGCTTTATGATTTCCTGGCCTCGCGGGCCCTTGATTTTTTTACGTCAAACCAGGGAATCCTACATGCTTCCGGTAAACCGGTCCCGGCCGACAGCCCTGATTTTTATGCTCCTACGACCGGTTTTATACGGCTGACCGTGACCATCCCGGGTGATTCCCTGTCGCTGAAGAGCTTTGCCCTGCGCCTTTTCCGTGACCTGGCCATTTTTCACGCTCCCGACAAGGATCCCCGTGCCCTGATCGAAACAGAACTGAAACGGCTTGCCTACGTTCACGATGCCTCCACCCTGCCCGGCAACGACAGCCTTTACGCAGATGCCCTGCGGAAATTTGAGACGCTACAGGGAGATTCTCCCTGGTCAACGCGGGTATCCTTTGCCCTTGCCAACTTTTTAAACCAACAGGGCCAGGGGTACGACCCCTTTGTTGCCGGTCCGCACAAATGGGAGATCCGCTCGGCCCTGGCGGTGTGCGACCTTGCTATCAAACGATTTCCCGATGCTGCCGGATCAAAGGATTGCAAAATCCTGGTGCGGTCCATCCACGAGGCTTCACTGGAGATTACCGCCGGAGAAGCGGTTCCCGTTGAAAAACCAGCCCTGGCGATGATCCGGTTTAAAAATGTCAGCACCCTCTTTTTCAAGCTGGTCAAACCGGAGCTTGAAACCTATTCCGAAAAAAGCGGTTCGGCGCAACCCGGGGAAATCTTCAGCTATCTTGTTTCCCTGAACGCCGTAAAATCATGGTCGCAGCCCATTCCTTCGGATGGCGATTTCCAGGGACACAGCGCCGAGATAACAATCCCGGGTGTTCCCTGCGGTTTTTACGTGTTGTTATGTTCCACCTCCGAAAAGTTCTCCGGCAACAGCCAGGTCTTTGCCTATGCGCCCTTCTGGTCGACGCAGATCAGCTATGTCAGCAAGCGTGGCGACGACAGCAGTCTCGGCTATTTCCTGCTCGATCGCGAAACCGGCGCGCCGTTACCGCATGTCAGGACCGAGGTATGGACGAAGAACTGGGATTATGGAGCCCGGAAAAACATAGCCGTTAAACAATTGGAACTTACTAGCGACGACAACGGTTTTCTGCCGCTGCCCCCGGTCGCAGCCAACGGTCCGGGTACAAATATTTTTCTGAAGATCTTTTACAAGGAGGATTTCCTGAGTACCGATAATTTTTACCGCGATCCCGAATACCGGTCGCCCGAACGGACCAGCCTGCAAACCCTTCTGTTTACCGACCGGGCCATTTACCGGCCGGGGCAGGAGATATTTTTCAAAGGGATCATCCTGGAGAAAAACGGCGAAAAAACGGTTATCAAACCAAAGCAACCGACCATACTGCTATTCAGGGATGTAAATGGCCAGAAGGTGGCCGAACTGCAACTGGTCTCAAACGAATACGGATCCTTCCACGGATCCTTTACCGCTCCCATGGGAGTGCTGGCCGGGCAGATGACTATCTCAAATAGATCCGGATCCGTTTCCATTTCCGTTGAAGAGTACAAGCGCCCCTCCTTTATGGTAAGCTACGACTCGCTGGAGGGCAACTATAAACTGGATGAGACGGTTAACGTGACCGGGAAGGCCACTGCCTTTGCCGGCAATGGTGTTGACGGCGCCATGGTGAAATACCGCGTGGTAAGGAATGCCCGGTTCCCGTTTCCCGACTGGGGATGGTACCGGCCCATGCCTGTCTCTCTTCCTTCCGAAATAGCCAGCGGGAGCCTCAGAACCGATCCGGAAGGAAAATTCAGCTTCAGCTTCACTGCTGTACCCGACCCTGCCGTCGATGTGAAGTCGGGACCGGTATTCGATTACACGCTTTATACCGATGTGACCGACCTCAACGGCGAGACGCAGTCGGTGCAGCAGGATGTTTCGGTGGGAACCCAGTCGCTGATGCTGGGGATCAACCTCTCCGGAATGGTCAACCTTGCGGCCGACACCCTGTTGAAGATCACCTCCACCAACCTCAACGGCCGTTTTACACCGGCTAATGTAACCATCTCCCTGTCAAGGCTTCGCCAGCCCGGCCGCCTGTTCCGGCAACGTTCGTGGGACCGCCCCGACATGAACCTGCTGACCGCCGACGAATTTCATGCGCAGTTTCCAAACGATATTTACGGTGATGAGAACAACCCTGCAACCTGGCCAACGGAAGCTGAAGTTTTTGAAAAAACGGTCAACACCGGCCACGATTCCCTGGTAAACCTGGCCGGTCAGCTGTCAGACGGTCGAGCCGGTTCTGCCATGCGTCCCGGAAGCTATTTGCTGACCCTGAAGGCAACCGACCCCTTTGGCCACGCGGTGGTCAAAAGGCAGATCTTCACCGCCTTTTCACCCGTCTCAAAAGAGGTGCCGCTGAATGCCATCAACTGGTTTGTACCCCTGAAGACTATGGGCGAACCCGGTGAATCGGCCCGGTTCCTGATCGGTTCAAGGGAGGAGAATATTTCGGTAATGTACGAGATCAGGCACCGCGACACACTGGTCTCCCGCGAATGGATCAGGGTGGGTAACAGGGCCAGGATCCTGGAAATTCCCATCACAGAGCAGTTTCGCGGCAATTTCTCCGTGAACTTCGTCTTTGTGAAGCATAACAGGGTTTACCAGAACAGCCAGGTTGTCAGTGTTCCCTATACCAACAAAAAACTCGATATCGCCTTTGAGACCTTCCGCAGCAACCTGTACCCCGGTGCCGGCGAAACATGGAAGATCAGGATCACCCGGCCCGGCGGGAAGCCTGCCGACGCTGAATTCATGGCAGGGATGTACGATGCATCGCTCGACCAGTTCCGTTCAAACCAATGGTTTTTCAATCTCTATCAACGCTATTCCGGTATTTACCCCTGGGATGTGGACCATGCCTTCGGGGAATCGGATGGCTCTGGAGGTGCCCCGCCTTCGGGGAATGAGGATTATTCAAGTTACCCTGTCATAAAGCTGAACTGGTTTGGTCTCAACTATTTCGGGGGTTCCGGGCGGAATATCATGTACAGCCGGTTGGGAAGTGTAAACAAAGGGGTAAAGTTCACAGCCCCGGTCGTGGCAGAGGATGAAGCAGTCATGACCGTTTCGGCCAACGAAATTGAGAAAAAAGAGGAAGCACCGACGGGTGAAGCTGCCAAAAAACCTCAGCCTGTCGCACAAATGCCATTACAGGTCAGGCGCGATTTCCGTGAAACTGCCTTTTTCTATCCCTCCATTGTTACCGATTCAACCGGCAGCCTGATTCTTCAGTTCACCGCTCCCGAATCGCTGACAAAATGGAAGCTGATGGGGCTGGCCCACTCCAAAAACCTGGAATACGGCCTTGTTGAAAAAGAGGTTTTCACCCGGAAGGACTTGATGGTATTCCCCAATGCTCCCCGGTTTGTACGCCAGGGAGATACCGTCGTTTTCACCACAAAGATCTCCAACCTTTCCGGTCACGACCTTACCGGCAGGGTAACCCTTTCGCTGAGCGATGCGGTAACCCTCCAGCCAATCAGCAACCTGGTCGACACCACGGGCAATAATAACCCGGGACATCCATTTTCCGGGCAACATGCCGGATTTACCCTGAAGACAGGTGAAAGCGCCCGGGTCTCCTGGAAGCTTATCATCCCCGTCAACGCACCCTTCTCCCTCCTTCAGTACCGCGTAACGGCTGTTGCAGGCAGCTACAGCGACGGCGAAGAAAAGGCCATCCCGGTGCTGACCAACCGGATGCTGGTGACCGAATCGCTTCCGCTGCCGGTACGCGGCAAGGGCACTACTGAATTTTCGTTCGACAGGTTGCTGAAAAGCTCCCCGCGGCCGGGCGCACAAGCGACCCTGAAAAACTACAAGGTTACCCTTGAGTTTGCCTCCAACCCAGCCTGGTATGCCGTTCAGGCGCTCCCCTCGTTCGACGACCGGCAGTTTGACAATGCCGATGCCATTTTCGATGGCTACTGGTCGAACAGCATGGCGGCCTTCATTGCCAACTCAAATCCTAAGATCAGGGCTGTTTTCGAATCGTGGAAGAGCCTCACTCCCGACGCCCTGCAGTCGAACCTGGCCAAAAACCAGCAACTCAAATCGGCGCTGCTCCAGGAAACCCCCTGGGTAGCCGAAGCGGCCAGTGAAACCGGGCGGAAACAAAAGTTGGGCCTCTATTTCGACCTGAACAACATCCAGGCAAACCTGAAGGAAAACCTTAAAAAACTACGTAAGCTGCAATCTCCCAATGGCGGCTGGAGCTGGTTCCCCGGCATGCCCGAAAACCGTTACACCACCCAGAATATCCTCACCGGGCTGGGGCGGCTATATCACCTGGGAATCGTGCAGATCGTGAAAGACGAGGAAACCCGCGAGATGTTGACCAAAGCCATTGCCTATCTCGACGGTGAACTGGTGGCCGATTATGAAAACCTGAAAAAATACAACGCCGGTAAACTTGCCGACATTCACCCCGGCAGCAGCCAGGTCCAGTATTTGTATGCCCGCTCCTATTTCATGACGGGCACCGGAGCCGGTCAGCCGGGGAAGGCACAAGGCATGGGATTCAGCATCCCTGATACAAAACCCGGGTTTAAAGAGGCCTTTGGTTACTACCAGGAGCAGGCAGCAAAATACTGGCTGCAGAACGACCGAAGCCTGCAGGGTATGATCGCCCTGGCCTTAAACCGCCTGGGAAACAGGGAAATCCCGCAACTGATCCTCAAGTCGCTTTCTGAAAAGGCCCTCCATTCGCCCGAAATGGGGATGTACTGGTCCGCCGACCCGGGCTACTACTGGTACCAGGCGCCTGTCGAAACCCATGCCCTGCTGATGGAGGCATTCGACGAGATCGCCCAAAACCAGCCGGTGGTGGAAGAACTTAAGATCTGGCTGCTGAAACAAAAGCAGACCCAGGACTGGCGTTCGCCGCGTGCGACGCTCGAAGCCTGCTACGCGCTGCTGCTGCGCGGCACCGACCTGCTTTCGGAAGATCCCGGTGTGAAGATTTCCCTGGGAAAAGAGAAGATCACCTCCGACAAACTCACCGATGTGAAAAAGGAGGCCGGAACAGGCTATTTCCAGTGCAGCTGGTCGGGCAGTGAGATCAAACCCGAAATGGGGAATATAACCGTTACCAAATCCACCCCCGGCATAGCCTGGGGCGCTGTTTACTGGCAATATTTCGAAAACCTTGATAAAATCACCCCGGCCGCCACGCCGCTGAAGCTGGAAAAGAGGCTGTTCCTCGAACGGATTACCCCATCCGGGGCTGTTCTTGAACCAGTTACAAACGAAGTGGCACGTGGAACAATCGCGAAAGGGCCTTCCGGGATGATAAAAACCGGGGATAAAATGGTGGTGAGGATCGTTTTGACGGCAGATCGCGATCTTGAATTTGTTCATATGAAAGACCTGAGGGCCAGCGCATTTGAACCGGTTATCCAGGGTGCCGGTTCAGGGGAAGGTCTTTCGGGTTACCATTTCCAGGATGGCCTCGGATATTACCAGAGTACCACCGACCAGGCCACCAACTTCTTTTTCGACTACCTTCCCAAAGGCACCTACGTGTTTGAATATCCCCTCAGGGCCAATGCTGCAGGGGAATACTCAAACGGGATCACCACGGTGCAGTGCCTGTATGCCCCTGAATTTACGGCCCATTCGGAAGGGATCAGGGTCACAGTAAAATAGGTGTTGAAACGGGTATCCGGCCGCTATTTCCGGATGAATTTTTCCGTAAAGCCCCCGTCATTGCCGGTAAGCCGGAGAAAATAGATCCCGGCAGGAAGGGTACTGACATCCATCATGGTTTTGGTTCCATCGACCTGCTGATGAAGCACCTCCTGCCCGGTAATGGTAAAGATGGCCGCCGATCGGATCGCATGGGCACCCGGGTCCGTCGGTTCTATGAAAATCCGCTCTGTTGCAGGGTTCGGGTAAACCTTATATAAACCATGGCTGAAAATATCATCTACGCCATAGGTGTGTGCCGAATAATAGTAGCTTACTAAAGAGCTGTTTATCCAGTTGCCGGTTCCCGTATCCAGGTATTGATAGGTACTCGAGATCATCAGGTTGTTTGCATCAAAGGCATAGAGGTACTTCGACCCCCCCACCAATGTCCCGGTGTAATAATCCCACGATTTATAGCTCCTCATGATCCTGTTGCCGTTGTTGTCATAGCTGTATTCATAAAGGAAATTATTGCTCCAGCTGTTATTGATAAAATTCTGTGTCAGGTTTGTCATCAAACGGTTACTGGCATCGTATGTATTTGCAATCTGGTTGGAATTCACCCAGCCTATCCCATCCCAGTACTGATACAACTCATTGATAATATTCCTGTTATTGTCATAGGTATAAACGGTATTGGCAGAATTCACCCAACTGCTGCTAATCCATTGTTGTTCAACAGAGTTGGTTAGCAGGGTGCCGGTATAGCTGTTTTGCGTGCGGCCTGTCATATCCCATGTAACACTCGCACTGTTCCAGCTATAAGAGGTTTCCTCAAGCAGGAGGGTGTCATTTTGATAGGTTGAAAGTGCCTTCCCGGAAAGGACCCAGTTATGCAGGATGGTATCAAAATTCTGGATAACCGTAACTACCGGGTAGTCCCTTGCATTCAGCGTATATTGCCTTTTCTCTCCGTACTGGATGGCAAAGGTGGAATAATCGTAATCCAGGTAAAAGTATTCGGTTAGTGCGCCGGTACTGTTGTATTGCCAGTAATAGCCCTTAAACCAGGTATTGTTGATCGTATTATAGAAGTTCCATGATTCAGAAGTCAACTTGTTGTTTTGATAAAGCAGTGTATCATGTTCATTGGGGATCCAGGTGGAGGTAGGTTTGTTCCAGGTATTATATATCCATTCGGTCATGTTATTGTTTGCATCATAAACATTCAGAAGTTCATAGCTGTGGATGAACATCGATAAACCCGTATCCCAGCTGTCACTGTAGGTTCCGGTCTGGTTCAGCCGGGCATCATAGCCACATTTCACCCTTGAGGAGGCAGTAGATCTCCAGTTATTGTTAACCTGATCCCAGGGAAAACGATAGGAAGAATCTAATTTAATGACCGATGTTTTAACAGGATCATTGAATGAAATAGGATCCTCTTTAACACCGGGGGATTCCTGCTTATGCCTATGTTTTTCAATCCTTTGCCTGTCGCTGTACTGATGTCCCTTCCGGGGAATGAAATTATCCTGTGCTTTTATCGCCGTGTGAAAAAGCATAAAAATGATGGCTAATGATAAGATCCGCTTCATGATGCTTGGTTTTTTTGTATCACAAATATAAATCGAAATTGAATTCACCCTTACTTTTTCATATAATTTTTCTTCCATCTCAGGAATGTATAATTCCTGTTTTCAAATGATACTTTCTTTCTACCTTTGTGCCTCATAAAACTGAATAACAATGCTCCGAACTCATACCTGCGGTGAACTGAACATGGCCCACAGGGGTCTTGACGTAACCCTTTCGGGCTGGATCCAGCGTTCGCGCGACATGGGCGGCCTAACCTTTATCGACCTGCGCGACCGTTACGGCATCACACAGCTGGTTTTCAACATGGAGGTCAACAGCGCCCTGTGCATGGAAGCCCGCAAGCTGGGCCGCGAATTCGTGATCTCGGTCACCGGGAAGGTGGCCGAACGCAGCAATAAAAATCTGAAGATGGCCACCGGGGAGGTGGAGATCCTGGCCGACAACATCACCATCCTCAATGTTTCGAAAACGCCTCCCTTCACCATCGAGGATAATACCGACGGCGGCGAGGAACTGCGGATGAAATACAGGTACCTCGACCTTCGCCGCAATGCCAACAAAAAGAACCTGGAACTCCGCCACAGGATGGCGATTGAAACCCGCAATTACCTCAGTTCGCTCGATTTCATGGAGATCGAGACCCCCTACCTGATCAAATCAACCCCCGAAGGGGCACGCGATTTTGTGGTCCCTTCGCGCATGAATCCCGGGCAGTTCTACGCCCTGCCTCAATCGCCGCAAACCTTCAAGCAGCTGCTGATGGTGGCCGGCTACGACCGCTATTTCCAGATCGTTCATTGTTTCCGCGACGAGGACCTGCGGGCCGACCGCCAGCCCGAATTCACCCAGATCGACTGCGAGATGGCTTTCGTAACCCAGGAGGATATCCTCAATACCTTTGAAGGTCTTGCCAGCCATCTCTTCAAATCGGTCCTGGCGATGGATATGCCCGCCTTTCCCAGGATGTCGTACAACGACGCGATGAAGTTATACGGTTCCGACAAACCCGATATCCGCTTCGGGATGACCTTTACCGAACTGAATGAACTCGTTAAAGGAAAGAATTTCAAGGTTTTCGACGATGCCGAACTGGTGGTGGGCATCAATGCCGCCGGCTGCAGTGAGTATTCGCGCAAGCAGATCGACGAGCTGACAGATTTTGTGAAACGCCCGCAGGTAGGAGCTTCCGGACTGGTTTATATCCGCTACGGGCTGGATAAGACCATCAAATCCTCTGTCGACAAATTTTATTCCCCCGAAGAGCTGGCGGCCATCGTCGAAAAGTTCGGCGCCCAGCCCGGCGACCTGATGCTGATCCTGGCCGGGAAAGAGGAAAAGACCCAAACCGCCCTGGGAACCTTAAGACTTGAGATGGGCAAACGCATGAAGCTGACCACCCCCGGCGATTTCAAACCCCTGTGGGTGATCGACTTCCCGCTGCTGGAATGGGACGACGAAACCCGGCGCTATTATGCCAAACATCATCCCTTTACCTCCCCGGTACCCGGCGACATTCCGCTGCTCGACACCGATCCGGGAGCGGTTCGCGCCAATGCCTACGACCTGGTGATCAACGGCGTGGAAATCGGTGGCGGTTCCATCAGGATCCACAACAAAGATCTGCAGAAGAAGATGTTCACCGTACTGGGATTTACCGACGAGGATGCAGCCGACCAGTTTGGCTTCCTGATGAATGCCTTCGAATACGGCGCTCCGCCCCACGGCGGGGTGGCCTTCGGATTCGACCGCTGGTGTACCATCTTTGGTGGCGGCGAATCCATCCGCGACTTCATGGCCTTTCCGAAAAACAACTCCGGCCGCGATGTGATGATCGACTCCCCTTCGGCTATTAAACCAGAGCAATTGAAAGAATTAACGCTAAAAATAGTTCAGTGATGGATAAGATGATTGAAAAACGTATCCGCGGGCTTTCGAGCATGATCGGAAATACCCCTTTGCTCGAAATCAAACTGTTGTACCAGGGCAGGAAAAGGACCATTTTCGCTAAGGCGGAAAACCTCAACATGACCGGCAGTATCAAAGACCGGATGGCATTTCATATCCTGCACCAGGCTTACCTGGCAGGGGCTTTAAAGCCCGGCGGACTGATCATCGAGGCCACCAGCGGTAATACGGGCATCGCCTTTTCGGCCATCGGCAGGGCGCTGGGCCACCCGGTGGAGATCTTTATGCCCGACTGGATGAGCCAGGAGCGCATCAACCTGATCAAAAGCCTGGGCGCCAAAATCAATCTCGTCAGCAAAGAGGCCGGGGGGTTCCTGGGAAGTATCGCCCTTGCCGAAGAGCTGGCCGCCAAAACCGAAGGGGCCTTCCTCCCCTCGCAGTTTTCGAATGATCATAACTGCGAAGCCCACTTCCAGAGTACCGGTCCCGAAATTTTCTGGCAGCTGCGATTCCGCAATATCAAACCCGATGCCTTTATCGCCGGCGTCGGAACCGGCGGCACCATCATGGGTGTGGGCGGATTCCTGAAGTCAAAGATCCCGTCCATCAAACTGCATCCCCTCGAACCCTCAAATTCACCTACCCTTTCGACCGGACATAAGGTTGGAAAACACAGGATACAGGGCATTTCCGATGAATTTATCCCCTCCATCCTGAAACTCGGAAAACTGGATGAGATCATCAGCGTCGACGACGGGGATGCCATCATTATGGCGCAGAAACTCTCCACGGAACTGGGCATCGGCCTGGGTATCTCCTCAGGCGCCAATTTCCTGGGGGCTTTGAAGGTTCAGAGCGAACTTGGGGAAAATGCTGTGGTCGTGACGATTTTCGCCGACGACAATAAAAAATACCTGAGTACCGACCTGTTGAAAGTGGAACCTGTCAAACCCGGCTTCTTATCAACCGATGTGGAACTCATTGATTACCGGGCCATTAAACGGGTATGTCATACCTGCTGCGACCCGGTTTCCTGCATGGAAGACCTGGCCGATCCGAAAATGATCCACGAATATCCCCTGCCGGCCTGCGCCAGGAGATAACAGGGTTCAGTCAACCTCCTTTTCAAAGGTGGCCCGGTCCTCCTTCGAAAGGCATTTGCAGTCAAGCATCGCCTTGTTCAGGTATTTACGGTATTCCTTTGTAAACTCAGGGGATTTCATCTTTTCGCCATACTTTTTTCTGAACTGCTCCGACAGCGACATCATCTCGCTGTCAACCCTGTGCTGTTCCTGCTGGATCTTCTGCATCAGCACGGTATCAGAGGGGTTTGCCGCATGCAGTTTCTGCATGGTTTCAATATTGCGGCACATGGCATCCGCAAAAATTCCGGCCTCTTTCTTCAACTCCTGATTCCCGCCACAGCCAGCGACGAGGAATCCCAGGGCAATCACGACAACGAACTGGATGATGTTGACTTTCATAGGTTATTTTTTTACAAAAATAGTGGTTTACCGAAATATCTGTGACATGGGGATCATCATTTCTTCACTGGGTTCGCGCAGGGCATTGATCAGTTTAACGCCCATGAAGTTTTCCAGATCCCCGGGAAGGATATCCCCTTCTGTGATCTTTCCTTCCGAGAGCAGCCTCTCCCGGCAGGTTCCCGGCAACAGGGGTGTGGCCGGGGTGATCCAGCGAACGCCATCAAAGAGGATGATGTTGGAAAAGGAGGTGTCGGTGAGCAACCCGTTTTTGACGATGATGATATCGTCGCAGGCACCACGCAGCGACAACAGGGTTTCCAGCTGACGGCGGTCTGAAAATTTCAGGTGGTAGTCGATGGTGTCGTCGGGCACCAGTTTCAGCGACAGGATGGTCCGTTTTTCGTGCCGGCTGAAGGTGATCTCCCTGATTTCACGGTCATACCTGATTTGGCACCGGGCCTCACCCTGCCTGAATCCAGGAGGTACCACGAAACCCTCCCCGATGTTCAGCTTATCCGCACCGGGCCAGATTCCGAGCCTCGACCTGTTCATCCTCCGCTCATGCCATCCGGCGTGCTGCAGCACGCCGTCGCAGATCCTGATCGTTTCAAACAACAGGGACATAGATCTTTTTTATCATTTCATGATATTCACTTTGCGCCTCGCTTAGGGCTGTAATGCCTCCCCCGCTTTTAAAAACCAGGCCTGCCGTTGTTTGCTCAATAAAACGGATCGAAACGGCCGATGTTAGTGTGATGCCATCGGAAAAACCGAAGATCCCGGTATAAAAACCGCGGGGGGCGGATTCAACGGTGCGGATAATTTCAACGGTTCTTTTTTTGGGGGCGCCCGTCACGGAGCCCGCGGGCAGCAATGAAAACAGGATATCCCCGAGCCGGCTGCGGTATCCCCTTGGAAGCTGCCCGCCGATCTCAGAACTCATCTGCAACAGGTCTCCCCGGTTGGTGTGCAACCGCTCGATATAGCGGAACCTGGTTACCGAAACCTGCGTGGAGACCATCGACAGGTCGTTCCGGATCAGATCCACGATGGTATTGTGTTCGAAAAACTCTTTTTTATCCTCCAGCAGTCGTTGCCTGGCATCCGGGAGAGCTGCATCGATGGTGCCTTTCATCGGGCAGGAAAAGATCCCGGTCCCGTCGATCCTTACAAAGGGCTCGGGTGAGAAAACGGCAAAATGGCCGGGAACATGGAGTTTAAAACGGGCATGACCCATCAGATACAAGGCGTCCAGTGAAAGACCGGTTTCCAGGGGAGTCGCGAAGGTAAGGTTCAGCAGGTAGGTATCCCCTCTTTTAAGGTGATACAGCACCTTTTCAAACGCCTCGTTGTACTTTTCAAAAGACATCGGGAAGAAATCAAACCGGCCGGTGCCGTTTTCCCCTGTTTCACACGGATGGCTTTCAAAATCATACCGGATACCCTGGCAGGCAGCCTCCTGCGGCGTCAGGACAAAACCAGTTTTCCCCTCGAAATCAACAGCAAACAAAAAGGGTTCGCCACACCCTGAAAAATGGTTAATTTTATCGATGATTTCTGTTCGGCCGATGAACATGGTCTTAAGGCTTATTTTCAGTTCGTAATGATCACAAGGATGGATCTTTTGCTTCTCGACAACCACGACTCGTTCACCTGGAACCTGGTCGAATTATTGCGCAGAACCGCCAAAGTTAAGGTTAATATCCTCACGCCTGAACAGGTAAACCCCCGCGACCTGGAGCAGTGGGATAAAATCATCTTTTCGCCGGGACCGGGGTTGCCCGGCGAACAACCCATGATGTCGGAAATTCTCAGCAGGGCGGAAGAACTGCTGACCAGCAAAGGAATTTCAATTCCTGTATTCGGGGTCTGCCTTGGGATGCAAGCCATGGCTGTCCATTATGGCGGCTCCTTGTTCAACCTGCCTTCGGTGGTGCACGGCCAGCCCAGGCAACTGACGATCCTGCAACCCATGCATCCGCTTTTCAAGGGCATTCCCGATAACTGTGAAGCCGGTTTGTACCATTCCTGGGCCGTCGATCCCGGTATGCTCCCGGGATGCCTGGAAACGCTCGCTGTCAGCCACGATGGCACCATCATGGCGCTGGCCCACAAAACGCTGCCATTCACGGGGGTACAGTTCCATCCCGAATCGTTCATGACCCCCGCGGGTGAGCGCCTGATCCTGAATTGGCTGGGGGTTCCCTCACATTTCGTACCTTTGTAAAAAATATCCTGTTGCAGAAAATTGAAATTACCGCCCCTGTCGGATCATGGGAATCGCTGACAGCTGCCATCCAGGCAGGCGCCGATTCCATATATTTCGGTGTCGGCATTCTGAACATGCGCGCCCGTTCTTCCATCAACTTCACCCTGCGCGACCTGGTAAAGATCACCCGGATCTGCCGTAACCACAACATCAACACCTATCTCACCATGAATACGGTCATTTTTGACCAGGAGGTGAAGCTGATGAAGCAGATGGTCGATTCGGCCAAAAAAAACGGGGTCACCGCCCTCATCGTGTCGGATCATGCCGTCATCCAGTATGCCCAGTCGGTCGGGATGCCGGTACATATGTCGACCCAGACCAACATCACCAACCTGGAGGCGGTAAAATACTGGTCGAAGGTTGCTGATTTGATGGTGATGGCCCGAGAACTAAGTCTTGAACAGGTTGGGGCTATCACACGGGCCATAAAACGGCACAAGATCACCGGGCCCTCGGGCAAACCTGTTCAGATCGAGATTTTCGCCCACGGGGCTCTCTGTATGGCCGTTTCGGGGAAATGCTACCTGAGCCTCGACCATTACAATGCCTCGGCAAACAGGGGCTCCTGTTACCAGCTGTGCCGACGTCCCTACCTGGTTACCGATCCCGATACCGGTATTGAATTGGAGGTTGACAATGAATATATCATGTCGCCAAAAGACCTTTGCACCATTGGTTTCCTGGACCAGATCCTGAAGGCGGGGGTTTCCGTGCTGAAGATCGAAGGAAGGGGCCGCAGTCCTGAATATGTGAAAACCGTGGTTTCATGTTACCGCGAAGCGGTCGACGCAATCGTTGCAGGAACTTACTCACAAGAGCTGGCCGGGCAGTTGACCCAGAAGCTGAACACCGTCTATAACCGGGGATTCTGGGATGGCTATTACCTTGGCCGCAAGATGGGTGAATGGGCCGGGCAGCATGGCTCGGTTGCAACGGAACACAAGGAATATGTGGGCAAGATCACCAACTATTTCACGAGGCTGAAGGTCGCCGAACTCAAGATGGAGTCGGGCCAGTTAAGCCCCGGCGACAGGGTCTATATCCAGGGCCCGACCACCGGTGTGCTGGAGCTGACCCTTCCCGAAATCCGCGTTGACCTGAATCCCGTGGAAAAAACTGTGAAGGGTGAATGGTGCAGCATTCCCGTCGAGCTGTTCCTGCGCCGGGCCGACAAGGTTTACAAGATCATACCCGGCGTCTGACCAGATTCCCCTGGTAAAACTGCCGGAGTTTAGCTAAAACTGGCTGTTTCAGTATATATTCAACTCCCAATCGCATGATATTCAACTTACATACCCATACAAATTTCAGTGACGGTGCAGGCGAGCCGCGACTTTACATGGAGGAGGCCATCCACCAGGGGTTTTCAGCCATCGGCTTCAGCGACCATTCGCCGGTTCCCTTTAAAAACAACTTCGCCATCAGGGAGGAGGAACTGATGAACTATGGCGAAACCATCAGGACGCTGCAAAAACAATACACCTGCGACAACGCCGGAAATACAACCTCCGGGCACCGGATCAATGTCTTCCTGGGGCTCGAAATCGATTTCATCCCCGGAATTACCCGGCCCATCGCTGAATTCCGCCAACAACTCTCCCTCGATTATACCATTGGCTCGGTACATCTGGTCCGTCATTCGGATCCTGAAAATTTATGGTTTATCGATGGCCCCGAGGTTGCCACCTATGACCAGGGGCTGAACGAAGTTTTCGGCGGCGATATCCGCAAGGGGGTGACAGCCTATTACCGGCAGATACAGGAAATGGTGGCCCGCCACCGGCCCGACATCATCGGTCATCTTGACAAGATAAAGATGCATAACCGCGACCGTTTTTTCTCAGAGGAGGAACCCTGGTATGTGGCGCTGGTTGATGAAACGCTCGACCTGGTAAGGCAATCGGGCTGTATCGTGGAGGTGAACACCCGCGGCCTCTATAAGAAACGTTCTGAAACCCTCTTCCCTGGCCCGGCGATCCTGAAAAAGCTGCTGGCGATGAATATCCCGGTAACCGTGGCGTCAGACGCCCACAAACCGCATGAGCTATCCCTGCTTTTTACCGAAACCAAAGCCTTTTTGTCAGACCTCGGGTTCCGCGACCTGATGACGCTAACGCCGGCTGGCTGGGAAACCGTATCCTTAAATTCATCCTTATGATCGAAATAAAAAGATTTACCTGGCAGGATAAAGAGCTGGCGGAAAAAGCAAACGAAATCCGCAAAAAAGTCTTCGTTGAAGAGCAGGGTGTTGATCCGGCCCTCGAGTACGATCATGAAGAGGAGTCGCACCATTACCTGCTGGTGCTGGGCGAAAAGCCGCTGGCCACCGCCCGCTGGCGCGAAACCGAAAAGGGGATCAAGCTGGAACGTTTTGCAGTCCTTCCTGGCTTCCGTAACCGCGGCATCGGGGATATTATCCTGAAAGAGCTCCTGCATGATGTGATCCCGCTGGAAAAACCGGTCTACCTGCATTCCCAGCTGAAGGCTGTTCCGTTTTACGAAAGGAACGGGTTTTTCAAGGTTGGCGGGCAATTCACCGAAGCCGGGATTGTTCATTATTTAATGAAATACCCCGACTGAACCGGTTTTTGCTGAAAATATCCCATATCATTTTATAACAAGCAATTTTTTTTTACTGATTTGCAGGGAATTATACATTTTGATTTACCTTTGGTAGACCAACATATTTTCCATGAAACCCATAATATTTATCACAGCCAGGCTGATGATCCTTGTATCATCTGTATTTTTTGTCGTTCTTCCCTGTGTTGCGCAACAGATCACGCCCCTGCTCACCGAAGGTTTCGAAACCGGTTCGGGTGCAACCCCTCCGTCGGGTTGGGCCATCGAACAGGTTACCGGAACCATCGCCGGGGTAAGTTTTGTCACCAGCTCAGTAAATCCCACGGTCAGTTCCGCTTTCGACGGAAGCAAATTCGTGGTGTACAACTCTTTTAACATCACAGCGGGATCGACCCGCCTGAGATCAACTACGGCCCTTACAACGACCAATCATGCCAATGTCCTGGTCGACTTCGGCTGGTATGAAGACCCGGGAAGTGCATCAGCCAACGACAAAGTGGAGGTACAATGGTCGCTAAACGGCACTACCTGGACCACTGCCGGAACCTTTTACCGGTACAACGCAGCTGCCGGCTGGAAACTGAAACACCAGTGGCTGCCTGCCGGGGCCAGCAACAAGCCCGCCGTTTATGTGGCATTCCTGTTTACCTCGGCCAACGGCAACAACTGTGCACTCGACCTGGTGCACGTGACCTGCGGCACATCGCTTACCGCTGCGGTTATGAGCGGGTATATCCGCGATGTGAATACACTGACACCGATTGCCGGGGCGATTCCCTCGTCGGGTACCGTGAGCGACACCTCCCGGTCGGATGGATTCTATGCCCTGTATGGCCTGGCAGCGGGTCCCGCCACCCTCTTTTGCTACGCCGGATGTTATTCGCCCAATGCCCTGTCGGCAAGCCTTACCGCCGGGATTGTCAATACCACAAACATTTCGATGCTGCCCGCACCTGTTTTCACCGGCATTATCACCGACGGCTGCACAGGAGCCCCTGTTGCCGGGGCGGTTGTAGCCCTGAATTTCGGCGGAGCCAACACCACGATGACCAACAGCGCCGGTTTTTTCCTGATGCCCTGTATCAACGTTTCCGGTATGCAAACGGTGCTTGTCAGCAAAACAGGGTATGATACCTTTACTACAAGCATCACCTTTGTACCAAATACAACGACCACCTTCAATATGATCCTGTACTGCGCCGCCAATCCTCCCGGTGCCGTGACGGCAGCATTGAACAACCCGGCCAACCCAACTGCCGTGAACCTCGCCTGGAGCGCGCCGCAGGGCAATTACCAACTGATCTATGACGATGGCTCCCCTGAAGATTTTTCAGTTTGGGCCATGGCCGGAAACCTGGATGCCGTGAAGTTCACCCCGCTGGGATGGCCGGTCACCATCAACGGCGGAAGCCTGCATACCGGGAAGGCTACCGATTATCAGGCCAATGCCCAGCCGTCGCAGAGTTTTACGATGTACGCGTGCAAAGCCGACGGTACCGGGGGTACCCCCGGTACGCTTCTTGACAGCACAACAGTCACCCCGACGGCGTTTGGCTGGGTTAGCTTTACCTTTGCTACACCCATCGTGCTGAACTCCGGCGAATTCTTCCTGGTGATGAAACAGGGCGGTACACCTCCCCATGCCGCCGGGATCGGTATTGATACCTCAAGTTCACAGTTGCGCAGCTGGTCGCGGTTCGTCACCGGCAGCGGCCCATGGCTCCCGGCATCGCACAACTTCATGATGCGGGCCTCCGTGAAGGGCACGGGAGGCCCTGTACTACTGGATAACCCTGCCTATACCCCTTCATACCATGCCTGGCGGCTGCTACAGGGCCAGGAGAGCAATACGGCTTCCTGGATTTCCATGTACACCGGTAATGCCGGCACCTGTAGCGACAACAGCTGGCCCACGCTTTCATCGGCTCCTTACCGCTGGGCCGTCAGGGCCGTTTACCCACCGGGGACCCGTCTTTCACCTCCCTCCTTCTCCAATGTCCTTGGAAAAGATTATACCGCCACCGTCACCATCCAGTCAACTTCCGATTGTTCAAAATGCGGAAAAAATTCTGATGTCCGCCTGACCAACACCACCTATCCCGATACGATCTATATGATCCATCTCGACAGCCTTGGCCACGGGCAGCGCCCCGGCATCTGGAAAGGCATTTACACCCTGAGTTATTCCGTATTTTCATGCCTGACGGTAACCCAGAACAATATCCATGTGAACGGCGACACCACCCTTACCTTTACCGTAACGGAGGTAAAGCCCCCTGTAACCGGTCTGTCAATCAACAACCAGAGCTTACTGGCAACCTGGATCGCGCCCACTGTAATTTCCAATTATTTCTACGAAACATGGTCAAGCGGCAGTTTTGCCACCAACCAGTGGGTGGTAACCGGTGGAGGTAACTGGCAGATATCCAATACTATCGGAAACCCGGCGCCTTCAGCAATCTTCAGCGGAACACCGCAATGCACCAACTGCACCCAGTACCTGACAAGCCAAACATTCAACGCCATTTCGGCGCCTGTGATCCATCTGGGTTATGATATCTACCTGAATAACTTCGGCACCACCAACATAAATACCATGGCGGTGGAGTTGTGGAATGGCACCACCTGGTCCGTGTTAAAAACCTATGACAACCAGTCAGGGAGCATCCCCTGGACCTCCGAAAACCTCGATATCACCAGCACGGCCGTGAATCATGATTTTAAGATCCGTTTTCACGCCTCCAGTGTCGACACCTATGATATCAACGAGTGGGCCGTAGATAATATCAGGATTTACGGAACCGATAATTTCGCCACAAACCCGCATTGTTTCTATGGATATTCGGTGTATATCAACAACATCCAGTCGACCTTCGTGACCGATACCTTTTACCATATCCCGCCGCAGCAGGTGATCTTCGGGCATCCCTACCAGCTTTGCGTGAAGGCTGTTTATTTCGGAGGAATTTCAACCGCCGTCTGCGACACCTTTACGGCCAAATTCCTGTATCCCCCGAAAAACCTCCTGGTAACCCCGCTGGAATGTACAGCCCACCTCACCTGGGAGAAGCCCGACGACCCTGTTGCACTTACAGCCCTGACCGGCTATGACATTTACCGTGACAACACCTTCATTAACAACAACAACCATCCCGATTCCGTGAGTTATTACGACATGGGCCTCACTCCGGGGGTTTACCGTTATGGTGTAACGGCAAAATACGACCTGGGCGTGTATGGTTTCCCGGGGCAGACCGGCGCATCGCTCATCCTGCCCGATGCCGGTCCCGATACAGTGCATTGCGGTTTCCCGATGCCCTTCCATGATGGTTTTGACCAGGGAAATTTCACCTATCACAACTGGAGCTTTGATCCCAACCAGGGCAACTGGGGGATCAGCAATTTTTTCAAAACCGCGGCCCCTTTTGCCGATTTCAGCTGGCAACCGGTCAGGACCAATTACAGCTATGCTTTGGTAAGTGCCTACATTGACGCCTTTAACTGGAAATGTGCCTCCGTCTGGCTCGACTTCGACTATAAGCTGGCCGATCACAATGCCACGGGCAATGAAAAGCTGAAGGCCGAGGCGTGGTACGACAACAGCTGGCACCTGCTCAAAGAACTTGCCAACAACGGTTCGGTTAACTGGACAACGCTTCACCTCCCCCTTCCTGGTGCCGCAGGCCGGGGATTGAAAATAAGATTTGTCGCCTATGGCGTAAATTCGGGCGACATCCTGCACTGGTATATCGACAATATCAATGTTTACGGGGTCTGTTCTCCTCCCCTTGCGCTGACCTTTAACATGAACGGGCAAACGGCAAACCTTTCGTGGACCGCCCCGGCCTGCCTCGGTGCATCAGGCCCTGAAGGCTATAATGTTTACCGTACCGGTCCGGCAGGCGTGCCGCCCTACGTGCTCAGAAATTCATCCTTGGTTACAACGACCGCCTATTCCGACAATACCGGCCCGGGGGTTGGAGGAACCTACTATTACTATGTAACCGCCATTTCCGATGATCCGACCGCGACAGCGCCCCTGTGCGAATCGGCCGGAAGTGATACGATCGTGGTGAATACCGTCGGTGTTCCTGCAATCCCCGGCAGTTATATGAAGATCTATCCAAACCCGGCAACCGGGATGGTGCATGTTGAATCAGACCGTAACATCCTGCTTCTTCAAATCCTCAATTACGAGGGAGAAAGCGTGGCTGTTCTGAGAGAGTCTGCAGCTACAATCCTGAACGTGAATGTTTCACGGTATGCAGCCGGGGTTTACTTTTTCAGGGTAACCGATCAGTTGGTGACCAAAACCGTTAAGGTGGTTGTTACACATTGATCCTGAAACACAATTTACCGGGCAAGCAGCAGTACCAGCGTGGTTAATCCGAAGGCGACCGTTCCGCAGCCAAGGGCAAGCATCCACTTTTTCTGCCTGGCAACTTCGGTGTTCAGTTGCCCTATTTTCACCGTCTGGTCACTGGGATCCCCTTCATCTGGCTTAATGAAACCCGCAGGCTTTTAATCTCGTTGAGGTTTACGGTGTCAACAGCTGCCCAGGTGGCATTTTGCCGGGTGCAGATATCCAGCATGTTTTTCAGGGTATCCCGCTGTGCCTTGCAGAGATCGAATTGCAGAAAAATGTCATTGCTGCCCCTGATGATCTCCATCGGCACTTCGGCATAGGGTTTCCCGTCCTTACCTATTTTGATGGGAGCGGACGTATTCTGTGTAAATCCTGTAAGCGGTACTATCAGGCACAGTACGCATGCGTAAACGAAACTTTTCATATGTGGCGTTTAATCTGTTATAGGCATTGACTTGATATTGAAATGCAAGATCCCGGTTGGCCAGCACGGTGCACAGGCTGTCGTACTGCTGTTTGTGTCTGGTGCTGTCGCTGATCCGTTTGGTTTCGACGGCCTTCAGCCTGTTCTGGATTTGTGTGGTAAACTCATCGTTGGATGCAGGGGGTCTGAGTTTCCAGACAATGAAGCCTGTGGCAGCCATGGCTGCAATCAAAACAACGGCATACAGCCACATCTTTGTTTTGATGCCGGTATTTGTTTCAACCATATCGATTAACATTTTAATCTGAAGTGCATTACAAACATAAGCAAAATAACAGGGAAAAGCAAATCATGTGTCAGTGAAAGCAATCTGCAAATTCGGATCAATGTGCTTCAAATATTTGTAATTTCGCCATAAGTAGCCTGCATCATGATCAACCGCGACACCATCGATACCATTCTCACCACCGCCCGCGTCGAGGAGGTGATCGGCGATTATGTCAACCTGCGTCGCCGGGGGGTCAATTTGCTTGGTTTATGTCCGTTTCATAACGAAAAAACCCCCTCCTTTACCGTTTCGCCCGCCAAGGGCATCTACAAGTGTTTTGGCTGCGGAAAGGCAGGGAATTCGGTTAATTTCATCATGGAGCACGAGCACTTCTCCTATCCCGAAGCGCTGAAATATCTTGCCCGGAAATACAACATTGAAGTAGAAGAGGAGGAACAAACCCCCGAACAACTCCTGGAGCAGAATGAAAAGGAGAGTCTTTACAACCTGAATCTTTATGCCCAGCAGTACTTTACCAGGATGTTGCACGACACCGCCGAGGGAAAATCGGTAGGGCTCTCCTATTTCAGGGAGCGCGGCATGCGCGAGGAGCTGATCAACAAGTTCCAGCTTGGATTCAGTCCCGACAAATGGGATGCCTTTTCGGAAAATGCCACGCAGAACGGCTATAAAAAAGAGTTCCTGATAAAAACGGGGCTTTCGCTGGAGAAAGACAACCGGATATATGACCGTTTCCATTCCCGCGTGATGTTCCCGATTCACAGCGCCTCCGGAAGGGTCATCGGTTTTGGGGGGAGGATCCTGAGTGCCGATAAAAGCAAGGCTAAATATGTCAATTCTCCCGAATCGGAGATCTATAACAAGAGCAAAACCCTTTACGGGATCTACTTTGCCAAGAATGCCATTATTTCGAAGGATAGCTGCCTGCTGGTGGAGGGTTATACCGATGTGATATCAATGCACCAGGCAGGCATCGAAAACGTCGTAGCATCGTCGGGAACCTCGCTCACGCACGACCAGGTGCGCATGATCCAGCGTTACACCCCCAACATCACGATTCTGTACGACGGCGACCCGGCCGGCATCAAGGCCTCCTTCCGCGGCATCGACATGATCGTGGAGCAGGGGATGAATGTGAAGATCGTTCTTTTTCCCGATGGCGAGGATCCCGATTCCTTTGCACGCAAACACCACCCGTCGGAGGTCGAAGCCTTCGTCACGGATAATGCAGCCAATTTCATCCTGTTTAAAACCCGGTTGCTGCTGGGCGAAACGAAAAACGACCCGATAAAAAAAGCAGCCCTTATCAGGGAAATCGTCAATACCATTGCCCTCATCCCCGACCGGATTTCGCGCTCCCTTTACGTCAAAGAGTGTTCATCCCTGATGGCCATTTCGGAACAGGTGCTGATGAGCGAACTGAACAAGATCCTGCGGGCAAAGCTGAAAAAGGAGTCGCCCGAGGCAGGTAAAGAGCTGGAGGTGGTCCAGCCGGAACCTGTTCCGGCAGAATACCAGATTGACACCGATCCCGACTCGGCCGAATACCAGGAAAAAGAGATCATCCGGCTGCTGTTGCTTTATGGCCAGGATATCATCCGTATCAAACTGAACAGTACCGACGAGGAGGAGATTCCTGTCCAGGTAGCCGATTACGTACTGAACGACCTTATTCAGGATGAAATGGGGTTTGAAAACGCCGTTTATAAAGTAATTTATGACGAATATGTGAAGGGTCATGATACGGATACCATCCCCGACCGGAGCTGGTTCCTGGCACACAGCGATCAGGAGATCTCCCAGGTTGCTGTCAACATCGTTTTTACCCCTTATGAACTCAGTCATAACTGGCTTAAAAACAATATTATGATTACCACGGAGGAGACCCGGCTGCACATGCATGTCATGCTTGCGCTGCATGCCTTCAAATCAAAAAAACTGGATAAAATGATGTCAGAATCCCAGAAGAAACTGGCTGTCGCAACCTCCCCCGAGGAGCAGGGGGTGCTGATGAAATCGTTGCATGAACTGAAAAAACAGAGCATGCGGATCAACAAGGATGGCCTTGGCCGGATCATTACCCGCTAAACCAGCTTCAGAACCATTTCCCGTTTACTGTTTTTCAGATGAAAAGACCAGCTGGCGGTACCAGGGGTTGTTCCACCAGTCCATCAGGATTTTGAAATCAGGATAATCGGCTGGCGGAAAGACCCGTTCGCTGAACTGCAGCTGCCTGCGGATGGTCAGTTTCCCCTTTTCGGTTTTAACTTCCCAGGTAAATTTTCCTGCCTTGTTGCTGATGGTCATGGATTTGGCCGGCGTGAAACAGGCCAGTCCGGCAGGCAGGGCAATGGTAAAAGCATAGGTTTCATCCGCCACCGAGGGAATCTCATAGGGTGTTTCGCGTTTTTGTGACAGGGTTTTGATGCCCCAGCCGTCGATGCCCGAACCGATTACCGGCAATGTAAAATAGAAATAACCGGTATCTTTCCGGAAGGGCTTGTCGCTTTGCAGGATGTAAGTCTGGAAACCGTTTTCCTGGTTCAGCGTGCTGACCTTGAGATTCGCCGTGTCGCTGCCGATAAGATTTCCCGTGAGCGAATTTTTCATCCTGCTTTTATCGCGCAAAAGCCCGGCATAGGGATAAATCCCTCCTTCGAGATATATGGACACCTCCCCGGTAAGCTTCGGATCGGAGGAAACCATCATGTTCCCGATCACCTTCACGATGTATTTGGCTGTTTCGGTGCGGTTTACTTCATTCTTACCCCCCGGGTTAAGCGTGATGAAGTTCCTGCCGGGAAGGGTGAATTTAAGGTTGACGGGATTAGCCTGGGTTACCGAAAAATACCAGGTTCCCTTGTCCCTGAAGTCGGCCTTGACGGCAAAATCTTCAATGCCGGCCAGTGTGGCGATGTTTTTATCATCGAAGGCTGAACGGGTAATGGCAACCACATGGGCATCGATGCCGGCCGACTTTAACAGGGCCACGAACAGGGTGGCTTTTTCAACGGCGGTTCCTCCGTTTGCACTCCAGGTCTGTTGCGGGGTCCGGCACTGGTATAGCGCCGATTTCAGGGGTATGGGATAGAGGCGGAGATCATTGACAATTTTTTCCTGAAGCTTCAGGACCTTTTCAAATTTATCCTTCTTGTCAGCAATCCAGCTGTTTACCGTATTCTTCATCCCTTCGTCCGTCACAAACCTGAAGGCCGGCTGACCGGTCAGAAATGCATAAACGGAATCCATCCGGTCTGATGTACTGAATATCAGCCGGGGATAAAGCTCATTGACTCCCTGCTGGGATTCCTCGTAGGCCATTGCCGGGAGATTCTCCATTTTCCACGTAAATACCTGAAAAGCCTCCTCCCTGCTCTTTTCCGGCTGGAAATTCCCGTTGATTACCTTGTAATACAGATTCTGACCTGCCGGGATCCGGACGCGGATCACCAGGCTTTTTACAGGTTCCGTTTCGGCCAGCAGCTCACTGCCCATCAGCGCCGGAAATACACCATTATCCGTATGAATCTGGTAATCAAGATGGATCACGGCATTGCGCTCAAGGCCGGTATGGGTGATGACCATTTCCCTCATTTTGTTGTACGACGGGGCATTGGCTGCGACCGAAGGGAGTATTTCGTTCAGTGCATTGGCGGGAGAACTTACCTTTTTACCATCTGCCATAATGGTATAAACTTCGTTGATCTTCAGCTTCTGCGACCCAGGGTTCACCAGGATAAAGGTTTCGCCATACAGCGACTGGAAAGCCCTGGAGGAGATCAGCTTCTGCTGTTTGACAAACCGGTAATCCATGCTTCCGTCGGGATTCAGGGTATATTCCTTTATCAGGGAAATATAACTGGCATCATATCTTTCATCCTGGGCCTTGAGTTGTGTAACAACCAGGGTCAGTGAGCAAAGTAAAAAACTGATTCTTAAATATCTGTTCATGTTGATTATTATTAATTTCCTGGCAAAAATTCTCACTGGTTACAACCCTATCACGACAGGCTGTTCGGCAAACCGGTTCTGGGCATCGACGGCATCTTTGAATTCAGGCCAGTCGCCGGCTTCATATACCCTTTTGTTATAGGCGGCTTTGCCGGCAAAGATGAGTGACCCGTTGGTCAGGGTATAGCCGGCGCTGAAGGTGGCGGCCGATCCCCCGGTACTGACCGGGCCGGCTGTACGGATCACCTTCCCGGTTTCAGGAAGTTTAATGGATTCATTGATTTCAACCGTCCGCGTACAGCGGTCACGGAAGGCATACTTATGCTCATTTTTATCGGTTTCAAAGGACAGCTGACCCTGGAAGTTTTTAAAAATTTCTGCTGCCGACAACGGGGTAAACATCATCCTGTTTCCTGATACGAGTGCAAATTCAGGAATGGTATAATCGATGGCCACCCAGATATTATAATTCAGGTAATCGGCAGGATCGGAATATTTAACCTGCGTCACCCTGGCCTGGGGCCACACGCGGAGCAACTCGCGCTCCACATTCTGGAACCAGACCGTTTTGTTGGTATATTTGAACAAGCCCCTGATGGCGGCATCCGACTGTCCCTCCCCGGTAATTGTAATGCGGCCCGAGAGACTTCCGTTTGCCTGCAGTTGTGCAACCCCGTCAATTTTAACATAGTGATTTACGGGATCAGAGACCGGCGTGGTGCCGAGGTCGGCCCCTTCGGGCACTCCCATCAGGTATTGCTGTTGCTGTTCGGCGCTGGACCAAAGTTCCCGAACGAAGGGAACCCAGGTGGGATCGAGCAGGTGGTATTTCCCATCGCGGAGTTTGACAACGGTTACGCAATGGTTGAACTGATCAGCAGGAATGTAGTCGATCCGCGAGCCTGCCATTGTCATGGCAGGATAGGCATTAAACCCCGCCGCACGCAGCATCGTGATCAGCATCCCGGCTTTGTCTTTGCAAACACCGCAACGATCGGCAAAGGTCATCTCACCCTTGTGCAGGGTAAATCCCTCGCCACAACCCATTGAAATCCCCGAATACCTAATTTCATCGGCACACCAGTGGGTCAGCCGCGACACAGAGTCCATTTCGGTACGGGCACCCTTGAGGACATCATCGACCTTCGATTTTATACCGGCCGTTGCCGTAAAGCTGCCAAAATCTTCATTCACCCTGAAAAACCATCTCGATTTTTCTTTCCAGCTTCCGGTGGTGGATACCAGCAATTTTGGCGCAATATCCGACAGGGCCACCATGTGGTTTTCCAATTTTACCGGGATCATCTCCTTCTTGGAAAAGGTATAAACGATTTTATCCCCGGCCAGCCAGCAGGAGGATTGTACCTCTCCGTTGTAGAATTCATATTGCAGGGGTTTGTCTTTTGGCACTTTTACCTGGTAAACCTTGCTCTTAACAGGATTTACATTGAAAAATTCGACGATGTCATAAAACTGTCCCTTCATGGGCGGGATGTAGCGGTCGTCATCGTCCTGTGCCAGCAGCGCGTAGGTGAATCCCTTGCGGAACATGACCATTTCAACAGCATCGCCAGGTTCGAGCCGGCCAATTTCGATCATTTTTTCACGGGCGCCCCAGTAGATGGCCCGGGCGGGAGCAGGATAGTCCATGACCGTATGTACATCGAGCTCCTCTGTTTTGCCATCTTTCCTGTAAATGACCGCTTTCCTGATCTCAACAAAGGCAGACAACGGGTCATAGCCGTATTTGCATACACTCAGGTCAAGCGCACCGTGACTGGTTAGCACCTTTGTCAGCGTATGGTTGACCACATAGGTCAACCCCGTTTCCTGCATGTCCACCATCGTACTGTCGAAAATGACCAGCTGATCGCTGTTGCGGTAGGCCGAAACATCCCCGGCTTTTTTAACCAGTTCCCCGATCGGTTGGCCGTAAAAAGTTACTGCAAAAACACACTGAAGGGAAAAAATCAGGATTCGTTTCATAGATTTTGTAATATTTTAAATAAATATTTTCAATAACAAATACATAACATCTGGTGTCAGACAAAAAAGGAGATCAACAAAACTTATTCAGTCCGGGTGATAATGAAAAAACCGGAATTACCGGAATATCAACCCTCCATAAGCATAGCCCCGTATTTTCACCTTCACAAAACTGAGTCCGTCCCGGCATTAAATGGTTGTTTCTGAATTAAAAGAAATCGGTGATATCAAGGAATGTTTGGTGCAGTGCAGGTTTTCCCTTAAACCATACCATTCTGAAGGAGGCCTCCAGGTGTTTTAGCTGCTGGTCGCTGGTATAGATCCTGACCCGTCGTTTGATGGCCATGCCATCAGGTAATTCCGACTGCAGTAAAAAACTCATTTTTCCCTGGTCTTCAGGGTGAATGAGTTCAACGATATTCGTGACAGAATAGGATAAAAAAACCTCCAGCGGGCAGCCGAAGATCTGGGCGGTACGCGCATTGACAAAGACAAATTTATCATCCTGCATGATGGTCAGCCCCATCAGGGAATTGTCGACGATGGTTTCATACATCGTGATGAGTTCCTTGTTTTCCTGGGATCGTTTTTCAAGCAGGGCCTCAAGGTCCTTCTGGTATAATTTGTTCTGTACCTCCAGGTTACGCTGGTAGGATGCAATTTCAATCGTCATTTTGGTCTGATCCATATCAATGGGCTTCAACAGGTAACCAAACGGTTTTATCTTAAACGACCGTTCATAAATTTCCTTGGAACTCTGACCTGTCAGAAAAATAATGGCACAATTGAATTTTTCGATTATTTTTTTTGCTGTATCGATTCCGTCGAGTTCGCCCCGCAAATGAATATCCATCAATACGATCTCCGGTTCCCTGCCCTGTTTTGAAAGTTCGGCGATATCATCAAGACACGATTCACCCCGGATGGAGGAGCCAAAGATATCATACCCGAACTGCTGGAGCTGCGACTTCAGGCTTGCCGAAATCAATAATTCATCTTCAACAATATAGATACTGATCGGATTCATGGGTCAGGGCTTAGAGCTTATCATTTTCAGAAGGTTTATCTCCTGTTCATCCAGCAAACGCCAGTGGCCGCGGGGAAGGTTCTTTTTGGTCAGGCCGGCATAATAGACCCGGTCGAGCCGCAGAACCTTGTATTCAAAATGTTCAAAAATACGCCGGACAATCCTGTTTTGCCCGGAATGCAGTTCTATGCCGATCTGTTTTTTATCCTTTCCGTCGCCAATATATTCAATGGCATCAACCTTAACGATATCCTCCTCCAGGCGGAAACCCTCCTCGATCTTCACAAAATCAGCCCTTGTGAGGGATTTGTCAATTTCAACATGATATATCTTCTTAATGCCATACCTGGGATGGGTAAGCTTTTTGGCAATCATGCCATCGTTGGTAAAAAGCAGCAGCCCGGTTGTGTTGCGGTCGAGGCGGCCTACCGGGTAGATCCTTTCTTTGCATGCTCCCTGTACAAGGGCCATCACCGTTTTCCTGTCATCCGGATCATCGACCGTGGTGATATATCCCTTGGGTTTATTCAGCAAAACATATTTAAGCTTTTCACGGTTGATGGTCTGGTCGCCATACTGAACCTTGTCGTCGGGCCCTACTTTGATGCCCAGTTCGGTAACAATTTGCCCGTTAACCGAAACAGCTCCTGCCTCAATCAAACGGTCGGCCTCGCGGCGGGAGCAGATTCCTGAATTTGCAATGTATTTGTTCAGCCTCGTAAACTCAGGATTACCGGCGCTTACGCCCTTGCGTACCGCCTTTTTGGGTTTGTCAGCCCTTTCCGGCAGGTTATTCTTGTCGAATTTTATGGTCCGCTGAGGTTTGTCTCTCCTTTCTGATCTTACAGCCCGTTCCGGCCTGGGTGACCGTTCCGGTTTTTCATATCTTTCGGGTTTTTCCCCGGCCGATGATCTTCCAGGTTTATAGGGTCTTTCGGGCTTTTCAAACCTTTCAGATTTCTCCGGCCTGCCTGATCTTTCTGGTTTGTCAAACCGTTCGGATCGTTCCGGTCTGGCCGTTCTCTCTGGTTTATCATAACGCTCGGATCGTTCCGGTCTGGCCGTTCTCTCTGGTTTGTCAAAGCGCTCGGATCGCTCCGTTTTAACAGGCCTTCCGGGTTTTTCACTCCGTTCTGACCGTTCTGGTTTGAAACTCTTTTCCGGTTTTTCCCTGTGTTCAGTTTTTGCTGATCTGACGGTACGCGCTGGTTTTGCAGATCGCTCGGAACGTTCGGTACTCGAATGTTTTTCGGGTTTTCCTGACCTTCCGATTTTACCCGCTTTTGGTTTTTTTCTGTCGGGATTATCCGATCTTCCTGCTTTTTTAGGTCTTTCTATTTTCATCTATTCTTCCTCCTTTTCATAGGGGGGTTTTATTTTTACGCCGTCATAGCGTACTTCAACACCCTCCCTGTAGGTAATCACCATAAACAATGTTCCGTCATAATTATATTTGAGCCAGTCACCCTCTTTCTTTCCCATCACATAGCTTCCTTCATCCTTTATCTTCCCGTTTTCCCAGTAATAAACGTGTTTTCCATTCGGGTTGTCCTCCACAAAGGCTCCTTTAAAAAAGAGCAGACTGTCGGTTTTGGCACCATTGGCATCGAGGTAGTAATGATACCACATCCCGTTGCGAAGCCCGTCGCGGTATGTACCACGGATATAGGTGTCGCCGATCAGTTCAAACCACGGCCCATCCTCGTTTCCGTTGACAAACTCCCCCGCCTCAATGACCAGCCCGTTTTCATCATATTCAGTGGAGTTACCATCTTTAAGGCCATTCCTGTAAGTTTCCTCCTTCAGTAATTTTCCATTGTCAAAGTACCATTTCCAGGTTCCTTCGAATTTCCCCAGTTTACTGAATTTCCCGGTTTGTTCAATTTTTCCGTTGGGGTGATAATATTTCCATTCCCCAATCTGCCTGCCATTGTCATAATTTCCCTCGGCCTTGAGGGAACCGTCGCTGTAATAATCTTTCCAGTGACCATCCCGGTTGCCGTCGTCCTTCATGATTCCCTCACCGATCACAACCCCGTTTTTATAAAGTACCGATTTTTCCACGACCCCGTCGGCATTGTATTCCCGGGTGATTCCTTCGGGAACCCCGTTCCTGAACATGGCGCTGATCCTGACCTTTCCATCGGGATAGTACTCGTTTTGAACCTCCAGTTTCTGAATTTCCTCCGCATCCGGCTGCAACACATCATCCACATACTTGGATATTTTCAGCAGATCCCCGTTTTCGGCATATTCCTTCAGGTAACCGTTTTTCTTATCGTCCTTATAGGCCACCTCCGAATGAAGATTTCCGCTGTCATAAAATACAAACCAGCGGCCCTGACGCCGGCCACTCTGATCCTTGCGGTTTATCCGCAACCTGTCGACAATGAAACCCCGCTTGTATTCGGTGAGGGTGATGATGCTGCCGTCGGTCGCATATTCTTTGCCGAAACCCTGTTCAAAACCTTTTATAAAAGGAATTTCAAGTTTGATCCTGCCATCGGGATAATAGTATTTTGTGTATTCCTCCTTGATGTCATTCTTAAAATTTTCCTTAATGGTCTCCTTGTCGAGATAGGAGGTTTTAATACCATCCTTTTTTCCCGCCTTATAGGTTATTTCAAGCAGCAGTTTTCCATCACCATTATAAAATTTCCACAAGCTGTCGAGTTCAAAATTTTTCCGGTTTCCCTCCGATTTGACGGTTCCGTTGATATTGTATGATTTCCAGTAACCCTCAGGTTTACCGTTTTTTATAATTCCTTCACTGGACACTTTCCCATTCGGATAGCGAAATTTACAAAACCCGTCTTTCTGAACAGTATCCTGCGAATGAACCGTAAAACAAACAAACAGTAAGGAGCCTATCAGGAAAAATTGAAGTTGATAAAATCTGAAATACAGCTTCATAGGTTAACACGATTTTTATTCCGATAATTTCAGCATCCGCAAGATAGGTTTATTTGCTTTCTCAATGACACTTTTTGATAACTTAATTTCAGGTTGTTCATGCAGCAGACAGTTGTATACTTTTTCCAGCGTATTCATTTTCATGTATGGACAATCATTACAACTGCAATGTTCGTCGGTCGGAACAATTACAAATTCCTTTTCCGGTGAGTTTTTTCTCATTTGATGGAGAATCCCGGTTTCGGTGGCAACAATGAATTTTTTCGCATTGCTTTTACCGGTATAATTCAGCAGGGCTGTTGTTGAACCAATAAAATCGGCCAGTTCAAGAATTACAGCTTTACATTCGGGATGGGCAATCAGCATGGCTCCGGGATTTTCGGTCTTGAGCCGGATGACCGCTTCAGCCTTGATGATATCATGTACCTCACAACTTCCGTTCCATAAAACCATATTCCGTCCGGTTTGCGCATTGATGTATCCGCCCAGGTTTTTATCAGGGGCAAAGATGATCGGCTGCTCTTTTGGAAAAGATTCAACGATTTTAAGGGCATTACCTGATGTACAGATTACATCCGACATGGTTTTTATCTGCGCTGAACAATTTATATAGGATATGACCACATGATCCGGGTAATGCTCCCTGAATTTTCTGAATTCTTCGGGCGGACAGGAATCGGCCAGTGAACATCCTGCATTCAGGTCGGGAAGCAGCACCTTTTTGGCCGGGTTTAAAATTTTTGCCGTTTCGGCCATAAAATGAACCCCCGCAAAGAGGATGATTTCAGCTTTTGTATTCAATGCCTGCTGCGAAAGACCAAGACTATCGCCTACATAATCGGCAATATCCTGTATTTCAGGCACCTGGTAAAAATGTGCCAGAATAACCGCATTTTTTTCCTTTTTTAACGCCTCTAATTTCTCAACGAATGACTTCAAAGCTCCTTTTTTTAAGTTTTAATAATAATAAAAGAGTACTATTTCTTTATGTTTAATATAATAGCTGTTAGCTTGGTTGATTATTTTCCTGACAGAAGTTTTGTTTTTTGAAATTTAGGAAAGGATAAACAACTTATGAACAGGCTGTATTTTATATAATGTTGTAAAACTGTATATTAAATAAGTTATCAAATATTGTTAATTGTTTTGTCTGTTGATAAATGGATTGGATTTCATGCGTTGTTTTTTGTTGAAATGTGCTGAAAAAAAGGGGTTAGCTGTATCTGTTTTTCTGTTTGGTGGCATGACAGAGGCCATTTCCTGTTTTTTATCAATATTTTGAAACAAAATTAATCAGTTGTTAACAATTACCTGTGAAAAAATTAAAGAATTGAAACAGTGATATATATTATCAGGCTAAAATTGTTTTCAATTCATAATGATTCCTTTATGTTTACATTTGTGAAAAAAATATTAACAATGGGCCAATCTGTCGATCAAATTGCTATAGGCAGCGATCATGCCGGGTTTAGTACAAAAGAGTTTATCAAGGTTCATTTGGGTGAACTGGGTTATACTTTTCATGATTTCGGAGCATTTTCCGAGGAGTCGATGGATTATCCTGATTCGGCCCACCCTGTTGCAAATGCTGTACAATCAGGAACATATAACTTTGGTATTCTGATTTGCGGCAGCGGCAACGGAGTGGCCATTGTTGCCAACAAATATACGGCAATAAGGGCAGCCCTGTGCTGGAATGAAAAAATCACCGTATTATCGCGGCAACACAACGACGCCAACATCATTGCCCTTCCGGCCAGGTTTATAACGCCAGAAGAGGCCGTAAAGTTTGTTATGCTCTTTCTCACCACCCCGTTTGAGGGAGGCAGACACCAGACAAGGGTGGATAAAATTTCAAACAAGAACGCATGAACCATATATATCAGAAGTTTATTGAGGATGCCAACATCAAGTCTTTCGATCCCGAACACCGGAAGAGGTTAAATTACAACATCGGGAAATACGACGAACAGGTAGTTAAAGGAAAGAGCCAGTATAAAAACCTGGAACTTGCAAAACGCCGTGCTGCCAACATCAAGCATAAGACAATCAACAGTCTGGATAAATACCTGGTTGAATTTGAGAACAATTTCAGCAAAAGAGGTGGCAAGGTGATCTGGGCCCCCAATGAAAAGGATGCCCAGCGCGAGATCATGAACATCATTAAAAAAGCAAAGGCACAGGTCATTGTGAAACAGAAGACCATGGTTTCAGAAGAACTTGAGCTGAATGAACTGTTTGAAAAAAACAAGCGCGAGGTCTTTGAAACCGATCTCGGGGAATACATCGTACAGCTGGCCGGCGAAAAGCCTTATCACATTCTTACCCCTGCCATGCATAAGTCAAAGGAGGATGTAGCCAAACTGTTTCATGAAAAATTCAATATGGCTGCCGACTGTACACCCGAAGATGTAGCTCATTTTGTAAGGGATAAGCTCAGGGGTGAGTTTGTGCGGGCCGATGTGGGCATTACCGGCGGAAACTTCCTGATTGCCGATGTCGGAGCCGTGGCGCTTACCGAAAATGAGGGAAACGGTTTGTTATGCATGGCTTTTCCAAAGATTCATATAGCCATTGTCGGTATTGAAAAGCTGATTCCATCGCTTGAAGATCTCGATTTATTTCTCCCGCTTCTTGCCCAGCATGGAACCGGTCAGCATATCACGGTGTACAATAATATCGTATTTGGTCCGCGTACCGAATTTGAACCGGATGGTCCTGAAGAGATGTATGTCATCCTGCTCGACAACCGCCGTACGGAGCTGTTGAAATTCAAGGAGCAGCGGCGTGCCCTCTCCTGTATCCGTTGCGGGGCTTGCCTGAACGGATGCCCGATTTACAGGAGTGTGGGTGGATATACCTACAATGCCACCTATTCGGGACCGGTTGGTTCTGTTATTTCACCCCATTACCTGGGCATGAAGGAATACAACCATTTGAGTTTTGCCTCCTCCCTGTGTGGCAAATGCACGGAGGTTTGTCCAATCAAGATCCCGCTTCACGAGTTGCTTTTGCACAACCGTCAAGAAGCGGTTTCAAAAAAATATGTTTCCTATACCTGGCGTACCATTGTGTCCGCCTGGAAAATGGTCATGCTTCACCGGTGGATGATTGACAAACCCAGCGCCGGGATGAAAAACAGGATGATCCACAGGTTTGGGAAAAAGATGTGGGGTCCGCGCCGGACCCTGCCGAAAATTGCCCCGAAGAGTTTCAAGGAACTCTGGAAGGAATCACATCCCTGATTAAAAGATAGTCTTGCGGCTTAATAACCTGTCGACCACGAAGAGTAAACCGGCTGAGGCGAATACCAGCATTCCAAACGATACATATTTGGATGAGAAGGCATTTTTCAGACCGCTAAAGAGGGTCGCGAAATAGGGCAACAGATTGTTCAGGTAATAATATTTCCCGGGAAACCAGTTCAGGAAGGGAATATCTGAGGTTGAAACAACCAGGATCAACAGGAGTGACAGCAGCAGGTAAGGTGTTATATTTTTGATATATAGCGTGTAAGACTTAGGAGCTGGGTTTGACTGCTGTACAGATTCAACGCCGGCCATTACGCGAGCCACAAAATCATCAGACGGACTATCCGACGGGCTTTGCAGGATCAGTTCCCGTAAAAAATCATCGTTTAAAAAATCATCCTTTTCCATAATGGTGCAAAATTAATCAATCTACTATTTCACTGCCCTGTTCAACATAACGGCAAGTTCACCCTGTAATTTTTTCCGGATGCGGTGCAGCCTCACCTTCACATTCGACATGGTAAGACCGGTGATCTGGCTGATATCCTCAATCGAATTTTCACCCTTGTAAAAGAGGGTGATCAGCAGGTTTTCATCATCCGTCAGCCGTTTCATCGCCAGGTCGATCATCTCTTTCTTTTCTTCGGGGTCGAGTTCATCGATGCCGCCGGTTATTTCATCCTCGGAATAGTTGTGAATGACATAGTCATCCATGGGAACCATTTCAAGCCTTTTTTTCCGTGTCCTGGAGATGGCCGCGTTGTAAACAATTCGGTACAGCCATGTCGAAAACTTTGATTTCTTTTCAAATGTTTTCAAGGCCTGGAAAACCTTCAGGAAACAGTCCTGGGCAACCTCCTCCGCATCTTCCCGGTTATTGAGAATCTTGAGGGCAATTGAAAACACCAGGTTTTTATATTTCGATACCAGCATTGCATAGGCTGAAACATCCCCGTTCAGCACAAGTTCAATGTAATGGTTATCCTCCAGGTATTTCATTGGGATTTTAGACGTTTGATTTCTCCAAGGTTACATCGTTCCATACAAAGATAATTGCATTTCGCTTTTGCCATAACAAATAATTTGCGGAACAATCTGTTTTTTTGTACGTTTGTAGGTTACTAAAGCCATTTAACCACACTTAAAACCCTCTGTTATGAAAATGTTTACTCTTGCTGGTTTGTTATTCCTGCTGATGGTAACAGGCCAGATTTTTGCCCAATCTCATAGAGATAATCCGAATCTTGACCAGGTTCCGCAGTATCTCCGGGAAAAGATCAACATTCAGTCTGATGCCCCCAATTCCACTGCCGCCGTTGTCACCATCGGCAACTGGGATAATTACAGCCTTGGGACAGATTTTGGTGAAAGCAACATGGCTGAAAATCCAAAACAACCTACGTGGTACTTTACAGCCTATAATACCAATGCACCGCATGATACTGAAAATGGCTACGACTGGTTTATCCATGCAGCCAATTATGGCGCCACCATGGCGGGCGACCCGGTAGTTGCCTACGACAGTCTCGGGAATTTGTTTTATGAAAACATGTATGGCAACATTTCCGGATGTAAAGTTCTGGCTTCAACCAACAATGGCGTAACGTGGGGAGCTTCGGTAACCGCTATCGCCGGCAACGATAAAAACTGGATTGCAGCCGACCAGACCTCCGGCCCGTATGCCAATTATGTCTACACCACGATGACCAACGGAGGGCCTCCGGGGAATTTTGCCCGCAGTATGGACCACGGAGCCACCTTTACCTCCACCTGGGCCCCCACCACACAGCAGATCCCGGGAATGATGGTCGCTGTCGGTCCCGAAGGAAATATCCAGGGAGGCGCCGTTCACGTTGTTACCAACAGCGGCAGCTCTTTCAATTCAACCTACACCTTCTACCTTTCAACGGATGGGGGAGCTACCTTCACTCAGAAATCAGTGCAGCAGTTCTGCAACACCGTAGGCAGCCAGGTTGGGGGAAGAAATTCGGTACAGGGCATGCGTACCCGCCCCTACCCGATGATTGCCGCCGACAACAGCTATGGTGCAAACCGGGGCAGGATGTATGTGGTTTATGCCTCCAACGATCCTCCTTCAGCCAGCGGAAAACCCGATATTTTCTGCCGCTCCTCCAGCGACGATGGAGCAACCTGGGGGGCCGCCGTTAAGGTTAACGACGATCCGAACACCGTGAACAACCACCAGTGGCACCCGGCCATCTGGTGCGACAAGGAGACCGGCAAACTTTACGTAATGTGGATGGATACACGCGACTGTCCCACCAGCGACAGCGCCATGATCTATGCCAGCTATTCGACCGACGGCGGACAGACATTTGCCGTTAACCAGAGGATCTCGAATGCCAAAATGAAGATCGACTGCCCCACCTGCGGTGGCGGCGGAACCCCGCGTTACCAGGGCGACTACAATGGCGTTGTTTCCAACAAAAAAGGATCGATGATCGGCTGGACCGACTTCCGCCAGGGTACATTTCAGAGTATGACCGCCTATTTCCCCGATTTTGCCATGGCCCTCGACCATTCGGTGGATACCCTGTTTTCACCGCTCGACAGTACCATCTTCAACGTATCCATTCCCGAAGTAAAGCTGTATACCGACACCGTGCTTTTCTCGGCAAGCATCACCCCCACTCCTACTGCCGGAACCATCACCATTTCCTATCCTTCAGGCAATTCGCTGACTTCGCTCCCGGGTTCAAAACCTGTTAAGTTTAATTTGTCTGGAGCTGTTCCTTCCGGAACCTACATGGTATCCTTTATTGCCAACGGTCCGAACGGAACGCCGGCACACAAGCGCACCGCCACCCTCAAGGTCATGCCGGGCAACGTTTTCAAAGCCACCGCCATTGCCTCCCCGGGTACGATATGCCAGGGAGCGACATCGCAGCTGAGTGTGTCCCTGCTTGGCGGAACATCCCCGTTTACCTACAGCTGGACTCCCCAGGCAGGACTGAGCAACCCGAACATCATGAACCCGGTTGCCACCCCGGGCACTACGACCACCTACCATGTTACGGTTGTGGATAACGCCTCGCATACCACCAGCGACAGTGTGATCGTTCACGTAAACACAGGTCCTTCAACACCTGGTCCTATCACCGGGCCCCAGGGTATCTGCAACGGCACTACGGGAACCTATTCCATTGTCGATGTTCCTGTTGCAACCTCCTATTCATGGAGTGCGCCGCTGGATGCACAGATCACAAGCGGTCAGAATACCACGACCATTACCGTACTGTGGGGTGTTACCTCGGGGAATGTCTCCGTTATTGCCGGAAACGATTGCGGAACCAGCGTCCCGAGCGTGCTGCCTGTCACCGTGAACATGCCTCCGACCACCCTGGTCCCGATCCATGGTCCCGACTCGCTTTGCGCCGGTACCAATGCCACCTATTATACGGCCCTCAGCGACCTGCCGGTGACCTACACCTGGACGGTACCAGCCGATGCCAGTATCGTAAGCGGCCAGCATACTGATACCATCCATGTAACCTGGGGCCAGGCTGCGGGAAATGTTACCGCTGTGGCAACCAACGATTGCGGATCGAGCGGTGTGGCGTCAAAGGCTGTCGGCGTGAAAATTAAACCTGCCGTTGCCGGAACCATCACCGGGAAAGATACCGTTTGCCAGGGCACGAACAACCATATCTACAGCATTCCTGCCATCGTGGGAGCAACCCAGTATGTATGGACACTGCCCGTTGGTGCCACCGCCACTGCCGGCCAGGGAACAAACCAGGTTACCCTCTCCTTCAGCACTACCGCCACTTCAGGAAACCTGAGCGTTTTGGGTCACAACAGCTGCGGTGATGGAAGCGAATCGGTTAAAGCCCTGATATTAAACAACTGTACAGGGATCAACCAGGCAGCCTTCGGATCATCCGTACAGATCTACCCGAATCCTGTGAGCGGCGAACTGACCCTGACCATAACCGGCAGGGAACGGGTGCTCAACCTCTGCGTCATTGACGGTACCGGCAAGGTCCAGTATACCGAGGCCCTTTCGGATATTCCTGCTGCCTACACCAGGAAACTGGATATGTCGCGGTTTGCAAAGGGAATCTATTACATCAGGTTATCGCACAATGACCATGTTTACAGTGAAAAAGTCATTGTACAGTAATCCATTACCGGTTAACCTGTAACCTGCTTTGTTATGTTGCGTCAAACGGATCGAAAACGGAAAACAAACCAAAATTAAACGGAAATGAATACTGAATTTTTGATCCCGATCGCGTTTTTTGCCATGGTTTACGGAATTGTTTACCTGTTGGTAAGGCGGAAAGAACGCGAAGCGCTTATTGAAAAAGGCGCCGATGCAACAATCTTCGAATCCTCGAAAAACCAACCCTCCTCCTTGAAATGGGGATTGCTTCTGGTAGGAATTGGTACAGGAATCCTGCTTGGAAAAGTACTGGCGGTTTATACCACCCTGAGTGAAGAACCAGCCTTTTTTTCCATGATCTGCCTGTTTGGCGGGATAGGACTTATCGTCTATCATCTCATTGCCAGCAAGTATGAGACGCCTGGTTAACCAGGTTCCTGAACAGGATTAGTATTTCACCATGAACTCCCCTGATTGGCCGAAAGGAAATCAGGGGAGTTATTTTTTCAGCGGAAACCTGTCGAGGGCGATATATTCAGGGCCATCGTGATGCAGGATGCTTTCATACAGGATGATTTCACCGATCTGCAGGGGGGCCGATGCAATGGTTTTGAACTGGCCCGCCATCCGGTTGAAGAGGACTTTATCCCTCAGAAACTTTATCCTTCCCAGGGTCAGATGAGGTACCAGGTTCTGGCGGTCGGCTTCAAAACCAATGGCTGCCAGGTCGCCGTGGATATTTTTCATCAGCAATGAAAGCTGGTCAAAGGGGGTGATGCCCACCCAGATCACCTTCGGGGCATAGGAACTGCCGAAAATTCCGAGTCCCGAAAGCTGAAGTTTGATTTCAGAAGTCATGTCGGCCCGTTCACGCAGCGATGAACAGATAGCGGGAATTTTCCCCTCATCGGTCTCCCCAAAGAATTTCAGGGTAACATGAATGTTGTGTTCCTCCACCCATTTGATGTGTTCATGGTGCAATCCGGCCTTCAATTTCCGGTAGGATGAAAGGAAATCAGCATCCGGATAAATTTTTAATGCAGCAAATAGACGTTTCATATTAAAAAGTTGTTAATTTTGCAACCGCTTTGGGGGATTAGCTCAGTTGGCTAGAGCGTTAGACTGGCAGTCTAAAGGTCAGGGGTTCGACTCCCCTATTCTCCACCCTCAGTAAGTAAAAAGCCTTGAAAACATTCGTGTTTCAGGGCTTTTTTCATTATTGGCCTTCTCCCCCTTCATTCTCCTGATAGGCCTCCTGCGTGGCCGTATAAAACCTTCTTGGCGTGTCGGGTATATGATGGAAGGGCTTCGGCACGCCCGGTTTGGATCTCTTTTTTTGAAAATCCAGGTTTGAATTTTGTGCAAAATGGGTAATCATCCGGATGAAACTGATTGCAACCATAAAAACCAGGGCAAGCGCAGAGGCAACAAGCAGGACCATGGCGAGAATTCCCTTTGCAATACGTTCGAGGAGGTCGTCTGACGATTCCATTTTTGATAATCTTCCTTGAGGTTCAGTCTGCGTCAGTTTAATAATTCGACGGGTGATCGCAGTGGTTACTTTGGGCCGGTGTGGCTAGCGACCGGTTCGGGTTTTGCACTGTAAACGGATGCTTAATTTATAAAAAATTGTTGTTCGACCGGGCAATCATTATCCTCCCGCCTCTTTACCAGCTGGTATAAGGATGTAACGAGAGGAATGCATTGTAATACCGCCTGTCCATGGTTACCTCTTCGCCCACCCAGGCGGGAATTTCAAATGGATCATCCTGGTTTTCCAATTCAATTTCCGCAACGATCAATCCCCGGTTGGCGCCCTGAAATTCATCAACCTCCCATACCAGGCCATTTCCGGCCGCTATCCGGGTGCGGGTTTTTTCAACCTGTTCGGTGGTAAAGAGCCTGAGCATTTCCAGTGCCTCTGAAACGGGGATCCCGTATTCAAATTCGGGGCGGGAGAAGGTTTCCGATTTCCCTTTGATCGTGAGGAATCCCTTGTCGCCCGCCACCCTCACCCTGACTACTTTGTCGGTGTCTATGCTGAGATATCCCTGTATGTATGGGATTCCGGCAGGTTTGTCGAGTTGTGACCATCTTTCCTTATTTACCAGGAATTTACGTTCAATTTCAACATTGTCCATTCGCTCTCTTTTTAACTGTGAAAGATACAAAAATAAAGAGGTTGTCATGCATGTCGTTACCGGCATAAACTGACAACCTCTCAGGAAGAGAAAAGAAAGACACAGGATCTGGGAACATAAAGAACGAGTAGTATTAACCAAAACCCTTATGATCCTGTGTCCTTCATATCTTAGGCAGGTGTGTCCGGCAAAGTCAGGGATATGCCGGTTTTCCTGCTGTTTCGCTGCATGGCGATTTTGTTTGAAACCAGTGCTAATATAAAATAACCGATCATCTGGATCGAGAGAACGGTGATCTCGTGCCTGACCGAATCGAGTCCTCCTCCCATGATGCGCAGTTTTAAAAATGCCGGCAACATGGTGGTGGTCGGGAAAAGGTAGCCCAGTAATCTCACCGCCCCCGGCAGTGAATCCATCGGCCAGGCTATTCCGCAAAGGAAAAAGACTACCGGCGAAATGAAGACGATAAACATCAGGGAATGAACTCTTTTCCTGAACCAGACACTGATTGCGATCCCCATAAAGGAGACGGCAGAGATAAAAAGCAGCAGCAGCGGGTAAATGCGCAGGAAACCTGCTTTTTCGGGGAATCCCATCCAGTGATAAAACAGGACCAGGGTGACCAGCGTGGTTGCCAGGTACAGCGCAACATACACTGAGGATTTGCCGAGGATGACCTGGATGCTGTGTAAACGTCCTTTTACCGATCCTGTGGCAATGAGCTTTTTCGTTTCATAATGTTTCCCGAACAGCAGCCCGATACCAATCAGCAGGGTCTGCTGGATAACGATCATCAGGATTCCGGGAACGATGAAGGTGGCATATCCCGATGAAGGGTTGTAAGCGTCAAACATCTGCGGGGTGATTGCCTCGTAGCGGTTCATCGCCTCTTCATACATTTTTCCTTTGGAAAGGGTCGATTTTATCTCAACGCCTGCGTTTATCATGCCGGTAGTGTAGGTGGCTGTAGTCAATACCTGCTTATAGACAAAAAACCTGCCGGCATCACAGTAGACTGTAACTTTAGCCTGTTCAGCGCGGAATATGGTTTTCTCAAATCCGCAAGGGATCAAAACGACGCCATGGATTTTACCATCGTAAAAGAGCGTTTCGGCCTCCTTCAGGCTTCCGGGTTTTTCGTTCACCCTGACCTGTTCGGTGGCATCCAGCAGCCGGCTGTACTGGCGGCTGAGTGCCGTATGGTCGAGGTCAACCACTGCCACCGGTATCTCCCTGATCGATTCATTCATATAACCGGTGGAGTAAAGCATGGGATAGAGGATAGCCGCTACCAGGAAGATCAGTACGGCGCCGGCGTCGCTGAATGATTCACGGATCTCCGCCATGAAAATGCCGTAAATATTCTGGACGTTATTTTTTATTGCCTTTAACATCATACGATCAGATTTTGCCCCAGTATTTTTCGTGTTGCAGCAGGTATTTCAGCCGTGGAATCAGGCAAATCCCGGCAGCCAGGAAGATGACCAGTTTCCATAGCAGGATGACAGCGTTGGCTGTTGGTTCTCCCCGGAGTGTCTGACCCACGAAGATCTCAAGCCAGTATGTGAGTGGAAATATTTTGCTGAAGATCTGTGCCATGGCCGGCATGCCGAAGGCTGGAAAGGTCAGCCCCGCAAAGGTGATCGCCAGCATGGTATAGGCGCTGGCAAGCGACAGGGCCAGCCGAAGGTTTCGGGTCAGGGTGACCATGAACAGGGCCATTCCCTGGTAACTCAGGATCATCACGAATTCCGAAAGGACGATCATCAGGAAGTGGCCCCTGAGCGGGAGCCCCAGCACCTGGAAAAAAATAAGGTTCATCACCATAGCGATACCGAAATACCAGGAGGTATGGAGCAATAGTTTTCCGGTAATGGCGGGAAGCATGCGGTTTTCCGCGGCCTGCAGCCATTCGGGTCCTGTGCTGTATTGCAGTTCGGTACCCAGGGCGTAAATGGTGCCGAAAAGCACGAAAACGGTGAGCAGTACCGGCAGGATCAGCAGGGTAAGGTAATATTCATAGTTGGTGTAGGGGTTAAAGAGCAGGACCGGCGACAGCTGAACAGCCTGTATCCTGGCCAGGGCCTGCGCGGGCGATTCGCCCCACATAATGCGGGTTTGCAGTTTTATTCCTGCTGAAAGGGTGCCAATGGCCTTTTGAATGCCGCTTTTCAACAACCCTGCTTTTATCAGGTAGACGTTGTTGAAATAGATAGCCATGTCGACATGTTGTCCGCGCAGAATCTGTTTTTCAGAGCCTGCCGGGATCACCACGACAGCATCGGTTTTCCCGGCAATCATGGCGCTTCGTGCTTCGCCGGGATCGGTAAAATGGTTGTCGGGCCGGGCAATCGGCGTCGCTTCGATCATCCTGATGATCTTCCGCGACAAGGCGGTATGGTCCTGGTCAACGATCGCCACAGGCAGTTTGCGCGGCACATTGGCCGAGAAGATCAGCGTGATGAGGCTGAAGCCGATCAGCGGGGCGATGATCCCTGTGAAGAGATATACCTTATCATGAAGGATACGGTTTATCTCCCTGCTGAGAACAGACAATACCGGCTGGGATCTTTCTTTTTTCATCTATTTTTCTTTTCCTGATGCTCTTTGTGTACTTTGTGGCGTCATTTTGTTGTGGTAGAGTAGGGACTTCAATGTAAGCAAGCCGGCATTTTGCTTATTTCCCGGCTGCCCTGGCCACTTTTCTCCAGTTAACCAGTGCGCTCATGCCCGGCCTTAGCCCTTCAACAGGAGTTACGGGTCTGGCGTGGACTTCAAAGGTCTTCATGTCGAAGTCGCCCGAGGTTTTGGTTGCATTCCAGGTGGCGAAATTGCCAAGCGGGTGGATGTAGGTAACTTTCAACCGTAATATTTTGTTTCCCAGGGCCGGGAAACATGCATCAAATTCCGAACCCATCCTGACTGAGGCCAGCAGGTCTTCGCGCAGGTTAAAGGTGATCCAGCAATCTTTCAGGTCGATGAGCGTTACGACCGGGTATCCTGCCGAAACAAGTTCGCCGGGTTCGGCGATGATGTCCGAAATTTCGCCGTCGGCAGGGGAGAAGATCCGGGTTTCGTCGAGGTAGCTTTTCACCTCGGTGATGGCGCCTTCGGCGCGGTCGACCATTGCTTTGGCCGATTCTTTGTCCTCGTTGCGTGTCCCGTTCTTTGCCTTTGTCCAGGTTTCCCGGGCAGCATTGGCGGTTTCTAGGGCCACTTTTAACTGGGCTTCCGATTCATCTTTTTTTTGCGCCGGGAAAACACCCTCCTTATAGAGGTTCTGGATCCTGGTATTGGTTTTCAGGGCCAGGTCATAGGCAGCCTGTGCCTTTTGGTACATGTTATAGGCCGCGGCGATATCCTCCTTCTCGGCGCCTGTTTCAGCCTTGAGGTTCTGGGCCATGGCTCCGTGCAGTGCAGCGTTGGCCTGGTCGAGTTTCGCGTTGATTTCGGGACTGCTCAGCACGAACAGCAGCATTCCTCTTTTTACAACATCACCCTTGTGAACCGGCAGGCTGTCCAACCGGCCTACAATTTTGGAGGCCACCCTGATCTGTGTCGCATCAACCTCACCCTGGACTTCGATGGGCCTTGGCATGCAGATCACGATCGCTGAATATATAACCAGAGCCAGCAGGATGCATATTCCGGTGATGGTCAAAATAATCGCTTTTTTATTCATGGTATAAGGATTTACTGTTTTTTCGAGTTATTATTGATAATGTTCTGATTTGGCGTTGGTCCGGGTGGAGTAGGAGGAAAAGTCGGCAGAGACACCTGAAAATTCCAGCAGCCTGGCAAGGGTTACATCATAGTTGAACATCGCCTGAAGCCGTTCGGTCCTGATCTGGGCAAGGGCAAGGCTGGCATCGATCACCTGGGTTGAATTGGTCATATCCTGGTGGAAGGATACCTCACTTGCGCGCAGGTACTCCTCGGCATACTGCCGGGCAGAGGCAAGCTCGGTAAGCTGGTCGTGGTACATGGCAAGTTCATGGTACAGTTTATTGATCATGGTCGCCACATCCGATTGTGCCTTCAGCCCGTATTCTTTGGCTTCCCTGGTTTTCAGCGCGGCAGTCTTAACCTTGGCAAAGCGGGCAACACCATCGAAAAGGGTCCATTTAAGCCCGATCCCGACCTCCCAGTCGGGCATATAGGGCGACAGGTCCTTATTGACAATATCATAGGTTCCCTGGATGGCCACGGCCGGTAATAATTCGCCCCGTTCAGCTTTATATCCCTGTTCGGCGAGCTGTTTTTTTGATTCTATCTGGTTTATCAGCGGGTTCCTGGTAAGGGATAGGTCAATGAAATGGCTTTCCGGTTCGATGGAATCGAGGTAAAAGAGGTTTGAAATGGTTTCAATCAAGGTACTGTCGCTGATGGCCATGGTGCCGGTGAGGGCCTGGTTTACAATTTCGGTTTGCTGCAGGGCCTTGCTAAGCTCGCGGCTTGCCTGCGCATGGTAGACCCTGGCATGAAGCACATCGGCATTGGAGATCATTCCCTCCTTTTCCAGTTTTACGGCTTCGTCGAGATGCTGCTGCAGTCCCTTGAAAACCTCCTGCCTGACCTGCACTACCTGCCTTGCCAGGCAAAGGCCGTAATAACGTTCAGCCAGTTCACTCATCAGTTCTCCCTGTTTCTGACGCGATATTTCCGTGACCTCCAGCTGGTTGATCTTAGCCGCCCTGTTGGCTGCCCTGATCTTGCCTCCTGCGTAGAGTGGCCATTGCATAGTCGCCGCAACCACCCCGAATGCCTTTTTCTGGATCATCTGGTCCCATTGCTGTGATTCGATCTCATTCAGGCCGGCCAGCATTTTTTGCCGGATGATCTGCGTGGCCATATCATCGGGAACTCCGGTAATCCCGAATTTCCCATAGTTTCCAAGCGTTTTATAGAGGGGGGCAATGGCATCCCTGACTGGGGTAAGGTCAAGGGTGATCGGATCTGACATGACCATCGCATTGGCCATGATCCCTACCGTAGGGTAGTAGAGCCCTTTTGCCGCCCGGCGTTCCTGGTCTTTCTGAAGCTTAAGGTAATTCACCTGTTTCAGTACATGGCTGTTTTCCCATGTAATCTCACGGGCCTGGTCAAATGTTACTTTTTTCACAGTTACCGGATGAGCCCCGTGGGAGGTGAAGTTGCACAGAAGCATCAGGATAGCCAGTCCCGGGATTATTTTAATTTTTATTTTCATATCGTATTTGATATTAGCTCTTTAAATGGTCTGATTCACGTTTGATAATACCAAAAAACAGCACCTCCAGGAGCCTGTCAAGACGCTGTTCAAGCAAATGGTCGCTGCCAGAATCTGATACCAGCAGGGGAATCTCCATTCCTTTCAGGGCGGTTACGATGGCTATCGAGGTTAAATAGGTATCTTCCAGGTAAAATATCCCGGTTTCAACCCCCTGGTTCAGGATCCCGGCAACGACGTTGATCTCCTCCTGGTCGGTTTGCTGGCGGGTCTGATCGACAAAATCGCGCTGCGAGGGGTGCTCTGTACGCAGTACATTGTAAAGATTCTTCAGGCTTTTCAGTCCCTGCATGCGCTCGACCACGTACACCTTCAATTTTTCCCTCGAATCAGTCTTCTGCGATACCGCAGTAAGAATCCTGCTTTTCATTAATTGTAACTCTTTTTCAATCACCGCTTTGAAAATATCCTCCTTGCTGGTGAAATAATAGTAGATGGAACTTTTACCCTTTCCCATCTCCTTTGCAATGTCATCCACGGTACTTTTCCCGTAACCATACCGGTTAAAGACATCCTGCGCAGCGGCGAGAATCTTCATACGGGTTTCATCTTTCTTTACCATAAAATTCGACTAATTGACTAAAACAGTCCAAAATTACAACACATTTTATTGTTCCCGACATTTTTTATCAAATATTTTTTAATTTCTTTGTAATTACATGAAAATTTGGTGTTTGCAATGTCAATTAAACTACTTAACTTTGTACTGTTAATTAATTAACAATAAATTTATGAAACCAACACATATTGAGCATCTTGGCATTGCAGTGAAAAATCTGGAGGAGAGCATTCCCTATTACGAGAATTTACTGGGAACAAAATGTTATAACGTTGAAGAAGTTAAGGATCAGCGTGTTAAAACTGCTTTTTTCCTCATTGGCGAAACCAAGATTGAGTTACTTGAATCCACAGACCCGGAAGGACCCATCGGGAAGTTCCTGGAAAAAAAGGGTGAAGGGATTCATCATATCGCCTTTGCCGTTGCGGATGCCACCACTGCCCTTGCGGATGCTGAATCACAAGGGCTTGTATTGATAGATAAGGTATCCCGCAGGGGAGCCGAAGGGATGAACATCGGATTTCTCCATCCTAAATCGACCCACGGCGTTCTTGTAGAATTTTGCAGTAAATAAAGAATAATCGACCTAATACCCTCTCCTATGGCTAATGAAAGTAAAATCTCCGAACTGCTTGCTAAACGCGAGATGGCAAAGCTCGGTGGCGGTGAAGAACGTATCAAATCACAACATAAAAAGGGAAAATACACTGCTCGTGAACGTGTTGAAAAGCTTCTAGATGAAGGCAGCTTTGAGGAATATGATATGTTTGTAAGCCATCGCTGTACCAACTTCGGGCTGGAGAATGAATCCTACCTGGGCGATGGTGTCGTTACCGGTCGTGGCACGATTGACGGCCGTGTGGTCTTCGTATTTTCTCAGGATTTCACAGTCTTTGGCGGTTCCCTTTCAGAGACCTTTGCCCGTAAGATCTGCAAGATCATGGATCAGGCCATGAAGGTTGGCGCTCCGGTGATCGGGATCAACGATAGTGGCGGCGCCAGGATCCAGGAGGGGGTTAATTCCCTGGCCGGGTATGCCGAAATATTTATGAGGAATATCGCCGCTTCCGGCGTGGTTCCACAGATTTCGGCCATTTTCGGGCCATGCGCCGGCGGAGCGGTTTATTCTCCCGCCCTGACCGATTTCGTGGTCATGAGCGAAAAGACAAGTTATATGTTCGTTACAGGTCCGAAGGTTACCAAAACAGTTACCGGTGAGGATATCACCACGGAGGACCTGGGCGGAGCAACCGTGCACTCGACAAAATCGGGAGTGGCGCATTTCCGCGTCGTGAATGAGGATGAGGGGCTGATGATGATCAGGAAACTGATCTCCTACCTGCCCCAGAACAACCTGGAAGATCCCCCCCAGACGGAATGCACCGACCCCATCGACCGCGTGGAAGATCTTCTCAACGAGGTGGTGCCTGCCAATCCAAACCAGCCTTACGATGTGAAGGATGTTATCTATTTAATGGTTGATGACCGCGAATTTCTTGAGGTTCACCAGCACTATGCCAAAAATATCGTCGTTGGATTTGCCAAGTTCAACGGGATCTCATGTGGCATGGTGGCCAACCAGCCCAACTACCTTGCCGGGGTGCTCGACATCGAAGCCTCCCGCAAGGCTGCCCGTTTCGTGCGTTTCTGTGACGCCTTCAATATTCCCATCATCACCCTGGTCGATGTTCCCGGATTTCTGCCCGGCAGTACCCAGGAATATGGCGGGATCATCATTCATGGCGCCAAACTGCTCTTTGCTTACGGTGAAGCCACCGTGCCGAAGATCACCATCACCCTTCGCAAATCGTACGGCGGGGCGCATGATGTGATGGGCTGCAAGCAGCTCCGGGCTGATATTAACTACGCCTGGCCCTCTGCCGAAATTGCCGTCATGGGACCCAAAGGGGCCATTGAAATCCTCGAAGGCAAGAGGATCAGCGAGATCGAAGATCCAACGGAGCGGAACAAATATATCGCCGAAAAGGAGAGCGAATACAAGGTGATGTTTGCCAACCCTTACGATGCTGCCAAATACGGATATATCGACGATGTCATCGAACCGCGCAATACACGTTTCCGCATCATCCGTGCCTTGCAGACGCTTCAGACCAAAAAGGACAGCCTGCCTCCCAAGAAACACAGCAATATTCCCCTGTAATTTAAAACGGAGATATTATGAGACTTTCAGAAATTACATTCGACCTGTCGCTGATTGATCATTTTGCGCTGGTGATCACCCTTGCCGGATATTGCATCGTGCTGCTTGCTCTGGCCATTATGGCCTATTTTTTCACCAGGCTCCATACTCTTCAGGATTTCCTCATCCGGCGCAAGCTTCGTAATCCAGGAAAACCGGAAGTCGAGGTGAAATCAAAGGTAGTCATGACCGGCGAGGAAAATGCAGCCATTGCGGCCGCCCTTTACCTCTTTTTTTCCGAATTGCACGATGAAGAGAAATATGTGATGACAATCCGGAAAGTTTCAAAAACATATTCCCCCTGGAGTTCAAAAATCTATGGAATCCTCAATACGATTAAACAAAGGTAAACCATGAAGAAATTCAATTTTGTGATCAACGGCAATTCCTACGAAGTAGAAGTGCTTGGTTTTGAAGATAATATTGCCAAGATGGAGGTTAACGGAACCCTGTACGATGTTGAGGTTCAGAAGGAACTGAAAATAACCAAAACGCCGACACTTGTCAGGGCTGAACCGCCCAAACCGACGCGCAAGGAATCGAAAATCCCGCGGACAGTCACCCAGACGACCAATATGGCCATCAAGGCGCCATTGCCGGGTACCATCATCACCGTGCTGGTAAAACCGGGTGACAAGGTTGCCATGGGACAGAAACTGCTTACCATGGAGGCCATGAAGATGGAGAACAATGTACTTTCGGAAAAGGACGGCGTGGTAAGGGTTGTCCTGGTAAAACCCGGACAAACCGTTGCCCAGAATGATGTTTTAGTTGAAATTGAATAACCATGAACACACCTCAAACATTATTCGGTCTTTGGGAAAATACCGGTTTTTACAATGCAACCTCCGGGAACCTCATCATGATCCTGGTCGGCATTGCGCTGGTTTTACTGGCAATACGCTACAGTTATAAACCCCTGCTCCTCATTCCGCTCGGGATGGGGATCATCCTGGGGAATATCCCGTTCCTCCACGAAGCTGCCTATCATCCGGGTATTTACCAGGATGGCAGTGTGCTGAACTATCTATTTTTCGGGGTATTAAAAGGAATCTACCCGGCGTTGATATTCCTGGGACTTGGAGCCATGACCGATCTTTCCCCGCTGATCTCCAACCCCAAGCTGATGCTGCTGGGCGCTGCCGCCCAGGTAGGGATCTTTGTCAGTTTCCTGGGCGCGATGGTTTTCGGCTTCCCGATGGCACAGGCTGCGGCAATTGCCATAATTGGCGGGGCCGACGGTAACACGGCCATTTTCCTCACCTCGCAGCTTGCCGGCGGACTTCATGCAACCGGGAAGGGGCTGGAGGTGCAAAACCTCATCGGCCCTATTGCCATTGCAGCCTATATCTACATGTCGCTGGTACCGGTTATCCAGCCTCCCATCATGAAACTGCTCACCACCCGCAAAGAGCGGCTTATCCGTATGAAACCGCCGAGAACGGTCAGCAAGTTTGAAAAGATCCTCTTTCCCCTGCTTGGATTGCTGTTAAGTGCCTTCGTGGCGCCGGCATCCCTGCCTTTGCTGGGAATGTTTTTCTTTGGAAATATCCTCAAGGAGTCGGGACTGACCAAGCAACTCGCCGCAACCGCCAGTACCGTACTGATCGACATCGTGGTGATCCTCATCGGGTTAACCGTTGGCGCCAGCACCCAGGCCGATGTGTTTTTAAAATGGCAATCAATTCTTATCTTTGTGCTCGGTGCCATCGCCTTTATGGTGGCCACGGCAGGGGGGATCATCTTTGCAAAGGTGATGAACATCTTTCTGAAAAAGGAAAACAGGATCAACCCGCTCGTGGGGGCGGCAGGAGTGGCTGCAGTGCCCGACAGTGCACGCATTGCGCATGAAATGGGACTCAGGGAAGATCCGACAAACCACCTGATCGGTCATGCCATGGCGCCAAATATCGCCGGTTTGATCGGCAGTGCCATTACCGCCGGCCTGTTATTGGGTTTCTTATTGTAAAACGATGCTGATCATTGGAATTGCCGGTGGATCCGGTTCGGGAAAGTCGACAGTTGTCAAACAGGTGATCAAACACCTGCCCAAAGAGGCTGTTACGGTTATCCCCCAGGATGCCTACTATAAGGATAACGGCCATAAATCGGCCGAAGAACGGGCCCGGATCAACTTTGACCATCCCAGTTCCATCGAATGGAGCTTGCTGATCAGCCAGCTTGAAACCCTGAAATCGGGGATCCCCATCGAAATGCCCATGTACTCCTATGTTACCTGCGCACGTTCCAAAGAGACCATCACCGTCAACCCGTCGAAAGTCATCATTGTTGAAGGAATCCTGATCCTTTCCAATCCTCGTCTGAGGCATAAAATGGATATCAAGGTCTTTGTCGATGCCGATGGCGACGACCGGCTGATGCGCGTGATCAGGCGGGATATTGAAGAGCGCGGTCGATCCTTCCAGCAGGTTCTGGAACATTACGAGATTTTTGTAAAACCCATGCACCTGCAATTTATTGAACCTACCAAGCGTTATGCTGACATCATTGTGCCCCAGGGCGGACAGAACAAGGTTGCCATTGACCTCCTTTCCTCCAGGATTAAAACGCACATAAACCGTGATGCCGATGACCACAAGCCCGTTCAACCACCTGCACAGCGAACATAGTCCCTACCTTCTTCAGCATGCCCTGAACCCTGTGGACTGGTATCCATGGGGCACCCTTGCTTTGAACAAAGCCCGTGATGAAAACAGGTTGATGATCATCAGCATCGGCTATGCCGCCTGCCACTGGTGCCATGTCATGGAACATGAATCATTTGAAGATGAAGATGTTGCCCGTTCAATGAACCAAAACTTTGTTTCCATCAAGGTTGACCGTGAGGAGCGGCCCGACGTCGACCAGGTGTATATGAACGCAGCCTATGTCACCACCGGCAGGGGAGGATGGCCCCTGAATGTGATCGCCCTGCCCGACCAGCGGCCCCTATTTGCCGGGACCTACTTTTCCCGGCACGACTGGCTTCATGTTCTGGACTATTTCAGCGGGATTTACCGGGATAACCCGCAGGAGCTGATTCACCAGGCTGACGAGGTGGAACAGGGGATGAAACGGGCAACAGGACACCGCTACCACGCGGATCCGGAACCTTTTGCCGGCCCTGGTATGAAGGAGATATTTCAAACCTGGAAGGATGACCTCGATTTTGTCAATGGCGGAACCCCGGGCGGACCCAAGTTCCCGATGCCGGCAAATCTCTTATGTCTCTTGCGTTTCGGCTTCATTCATAAAAATGTAAAGGCCCTGGACTATGTAAACCTCACCCTTGGAAAAATGGCCATGGGAGGCATTTACGACCAGCTGGGAGGCGGTTTCAGCCGTTATTCGGTAGATTCCTCCTGGCATGTGCCGCACTTCGAGAAGATGCTCTATGATAACGCCCAGCTGATCGCCCTGTATGCTGATGCCTACGCCCTGACAAAAGAATATGGCTATAAACAGGTGGTTGAACAGACCATTGCCTTTGCCGGCCGTGAACTGACAAGCCAGGAGGGACTCTTCCAGGCTTCGCTTGACGCCGACAGCGAAGGGAGCGAAGGGACCTTTTATACCTGGCGGACCGATGAGATCACCAGATACCTGGGCGATGGCGTCGGGATCTTCCTGGAATATTACAGCTGCCAGGAGCAGGGAAACTGGGAAAATGGCCTTAATATACTCCGTAAATCGTTGAATGACAAGGATTTTGCCATTAAGCATGCTCTTACCGGCGACCAGTTGTCGGCCATCGTGGATGTTTTCGGGGAACAGTTGTTTACGGTGCGTGGCAACCGGGTGCGACCGGCCACTGACAACAAGATCCTGACCTGCTGGAACGGGTTGATGATCAGCGCCCTGGTTAAAGCTTCGCTGGTTTTCGGTAAACCAGCCTGGCTTGAAAATGCGATCGCAGCCGCCTCCTTTTACCGTGATCACGTGATGTTGAGGATGGGCAAGCTATGGCGGAATACCCGGGCCGGTTCACTTACCATTGCCGGGTTTCTCGATGATTATGGCTGCATGGGCAGGGCCTTCCTGGATATTTACCAGGCCACCTTCGATCCTTCGTGGCTCGCTGCTGTGGAAATACTTATGGCGGAGGTGATGGCCCATTTTGAGGCGGACGGGATCTTTTTCAACCTGTCGTCGGATGAAGAACCAAGGCTGATCCTTGAGACTCTTGAATTATCCGACAATGTGATCCCCGCCTCGAACTCCATTATGGCCACCAACCTGTGGATCCTGGGTTATCTCACCGGAAACCTGGATTTTATTGCAAGATCGGAGCAGATGGTGAAAAAAATGGTTCCGGAGATCAGGAAAAACCCTGCATTTCACGCCAATTGGGCGATGCTGTTGCAGGATCACCTTGCAGGTCCCGTTGAGGTGAATATCATCGGGGAACAATACAGTAGCCTGTTACAGGAGTTTTCAGGCCATTTCCTGCCGGGCGTTTTTTTTTCCGGGGGAGAGGTAAAAACACCGGCTGAAGGTAATGACAGCAGGTATGTTGCCGGTAAAACGCTGATTTATGTCTGCCGCGACAAATCCTGCTTTCCGCCGGTCGAAACCATAGGGGAGGCGCTCAGCCTGCTCTCCGGGCCAGAACTTTGATTACCCTGGATTATCTGAAATACCAACCTGATCATGAACTAACCACAAAGACCCAAAGAAGGCACCTGCACTCAAAGTAGGTCATTGTGCCCTTTGTGTGAATCATTGTGTCCTATTCTGCCTATTGCGGTGAAGCTACTGACAAGCCCGGGATAATCTTTCCGATCCCCCCATTGTATTTGCACCTGAAATTTTTGTAAGTTTGAAATCCCAAATCAAAAGCATTATGGAAACACAGAAAGCGCTCGAAATTCTTAAGATGGCGATTCTCATGGAAAAGAGAGGCCATGCCTTTTATGCAAAAGTTGCCGAACAAACCCCCGATCAGGATATCAAACATATCTTTCTGACCATGGCCGATGAGGAGACCCAGCATGTCAAATTCCTCGCGGAACAGTATATCAGTTATGAAAAGAATAACACCTTCAAAAAGGTTGATTTGCCTGACCTTTCCAACGAGGGTTATGCAACCCTGATCCTTACGGAAGATCTTAAAAATAAAATCTCCTCGGCCGGTTTTGAGGCAGCCGCCATTTCTGCGGCGATCGATTTTGAGAAAAAGGCGGTTGAAGTCTATTCAAAGCAGGCTGAGGATTCAACGGATCCTAATGAAAAGGCGCTTTACCGCTGGCTTGCCGAATGGGAAGGCGGTCACCTGAAAATCCTCAGCGACATGGATAATGAGTTGAAGGAGAAAATCTGGAATGACAACCAGTTCTGGCCCTTCTGATCTACATTCCCGTACGCATCGCCTCCACAGGATCAAGTTTGGAGGCTGACCAGGCCGGTATTATTCCTGAAATCAAACCGATAATACCCGACACGCCGATACCCAGGAAAATATTCCCCTGGGTGAGGATCAGGTGAAAACTTGTCAGGTTGGAGACCAGGAGTGTCAGGATCAGGATGATAACCAGCCCGAAGATACCCCCGATAAGCGAAAGAAACACGGCTTCAAACAGGAACTGCAGCAATACAAAGTAGTTCTTGGCTCCCAGTGCCTTCTGGATACCGATGATATTGGTACGTTCCTTTACCGATACGAACATGATGTTGGCGATGCCAAAACCTCCCACCAGCAGTGAAAATCCGCCGATTATCCAGCCTACCATGGCGATTACCTTGAACAGGCTGTCAAATCCCTTGGAGATGATATCGGTTTCGTTGATGGCGAAATTATCCTCCGCCGAGGGCTTTTGTTTCCTGATGGAGCGCATCAGCCCGGTAAGTTCATCACGCAGCTCTTCGTTGGAAACCAGCGGTTTTGCCTTGACCACAATGGTTGAACCCATGTCCCTCAGGTCGACCAGGGTTTTGAAATAGTTGATCGGAAGGTAGACCACCTTGTCGTTTGAATTACCAAAAAAATCTTCCCCCTCTTTGGCAATTACGCCCACTACCTCGATGTTCCTGCCGAAAATCTTGATCTTTTTTCCGATCGGATCCCCCTCCCTGAACAGGTCTGTGGCCAGGTCGGCGCCAATGATGGCAATGTTGTTTCCGCTGGCCGATTCGGTCAGCGAAAAATAGCGGCCGTCGGCCAATTCAAACTTCCAGACCTTGTCAAAATCCTGGGAAACGCCCATCACACCTATGTTTTCAGCGTAACTGTTCTGGTATTTCACGGTCTTGTTTACCTGTACCATAAAGGCAATAGCATCAGCCAGGTTGGAGCGCTTCTCCACTTCACGCATATCATCAAGCGAAGCTTCAGGGCGCTGCCAGTATTTCCACCAGGGATAATCGCCGCCCATGGCCCAGGGCCATTTTTGAATATAGAGCACATTGCTACCCAGGGAGGCAATGCTTTTCCGGATCGAATTTTCCATCGAATCAAAAACGGTAAAGACCGAAATGACACAGAATATCCCGATGGTAATTCCGAGAAGGGAGAGAATCGTACGAACTTTATTTACTATAATTTCTTGGAAAGCAAATAAATAGCTTTCCCGAACCAGTCGCAATATTAAAATCATGGATGAAGTGATTTCCTTATTTAATAAACAGTAAAGGTAATATTTAATCCCGTATGGACGATTCCATTGTTTGATCCGGTAATTTTTGGTATCATTGCAAAGGGCTGCCAAATTCGTGAATTAGACGCAGCGCTTCAGTTATTGTTACAAATTTAAGCGACATGACCGACCAGATCAGGATTAAATCCGCCCTTATCTCCGTTTATGACAAGGATGGAATCGAAGAAATTGCGCAAAAACTTATCGCCCTTGGGATCCAGATCTACTCTACGGGCGGAACCTACGATTTCCTACAGGACTGTGGAATGGAGGTAACCTCCGTTGAATCCGTCACCTCCTATCCCTCCATTCTCGGCGGCCGGGTTAAAACCCTCCATCCGAAGGTATTCGGCGGCATCCTGTGGCGCCGCGACCAGCTGGCCGATGTGGGCGATGTCGAAAAATACGAGATCCCCTCCTTCGACCTGGTGATCGTCGACCTCTATCCCTTTGAAAAAACCATTGCCGCCACCAGCGATGAAGAGGAGATCATCGAAAAAATAGATATCGGCGGCATCTCCCTGATCCGCGCGGCTGCCAAGAATTTCAGCCATGTACTGGTTGTTCCGTCTACAGGCTTTTATTCGGAATTGAACGAGCTGGTCACCCGCGGCAACGGGGTTACCACCCTTGCTGAGCGGCGCTTTTTTGCCGCCAGGGCCTTCAATGTATCGTCACATTACGATACGATGATCTTCAACTATTTCAACAGGCAGGAGAGGATCCCGGCTTTTAAGCAAAGCATCCTTCAGCCGGTGGCGATGCGCTACGGGGAAAATCCCCACCAGCAGGGTACCTTTTATGGCAACCTGGAAGAGGTATTTATCAAACTGCACGGCAAGGAACTCTCTTACAACAACCTGGTCGATGTGGATGCCGCCATTAACCTGATCGGTGAATTTACCGGGCCGACGGTTGCCATTATCAAGCATACGAACCCCTGCGGGGTTGCCACCCGCAGCACCCTTACGGAGGCATACCTTGATGCACTGGCCTGTGACCCGGTTTCAGCCTACGGCGGGATTATCATTACAAACGGCATCATTACAACCGAAACTGCCGAAGAGCTCCATAAACTGTTTTTTGAAATTTTAATTGCCGACGGATTTGAAAATGATGCCCTGGATCGCCTGAAGTCAAAGAAAAATAGAATAATTTTGCAAAAAAATTCGTTTGCATTCTCATCCTGGCAATTTAAGTCCATTCTGAATGGTGTACTTGAACAGGAAAAGGATCTTACTTCAGAGCAGGAATCTGATTTTCAATACGTAAGCAAAAGGAGGCCGACACAACCGGAATCGGATGCGTTGGTTTTTGCAAATAAAATTGTGAAACATTTGAAATCCAACACCATCGTTCTCATTAAAAACCGTCAGCTGATCGGCTGCGGAATGGGACAGACCTCAAGGGTGGATGCGCTTCACCAGGCCATTATCAAGGCAAGGGCTTTCGGTTTTGACCCAGCGGGAAGCGTGATGGCATCGGATGCCTTTTTTCCCTTTGCCGATTGTGTTGAAATTGCTGATGAAGCGGGTATTACCGCCGTGATTCAGCCGGGAGGGTCCATCCGCGATGTGGATTCGGTGAATTATTGCGACCAGCACGACATGTCCATGGTATTTACCGGGATACGACACTTTAAACATTAAACCAATTATTCCATGGGATTATTTACAAAAGAAATAGCCATCGATTTGGGGACTGCCAACACGATCATCATCTATAATGATAAGGTCGTGGTGGATGAGCCCTCCATCGTAGCCATCGAGCGGAGTTCGGGAAAGATCATTGCCGTTGGGAAAAAGGCCCAGATGATGCATGGCAAAACGCATGAAAACATAAAGACTATCAGGCCGCTCAGGGGAGGGGTTATCGCCGATTTCCAGGCGGCCGAACACATGATCCGCGCCATGATCAAGATGATCGACCTGCGCAAATCGTGGTTTCCGCCTGCACTTAAGATGGTGATCTGTATCCCCTCCGGGATTACAGAGGTGGAAGAACGGGCTGTTAAGGATTCAGCGGAACAGGCCGGTGCCAAGGAGGTACGGCTGATCCATGAACCCATGGCGGCTGCCATCGGCATCGGCATCGACGTGCTTGAACCGGTAGGCAACATGGTCATAGATATCGGCGGCGGAACCAGTGAAATCGCGGTGATCGCCCTCGGCGGGATCGTGAACAACAAATCGATCCGCATTGCCGGCGATGAATTCAACGCCGACATCGAAGAATATATGCGCAAGCAGCACAACATCAACGTGGGTGAACGCACTGCCGAACGCATTAAGATAGAGGTCGGCGCCGCGATTGCCGATATCGACAATCCTCCTCCCGATTACGCCGTACACGGCCGCGACCTGCTAACAGGCATCCCCAAGGAGGTCATCGTGAACCATGCCGAAATAGCCCATTGCCTCGACAAATCGGTTGCCAAGATCGAAGCTGCCGTGTTGAATGCACTCGAGATGACCCCTCCCGAACTGGCTTCCGATATTTTCGAAACCGGCATCTATCTCACCGGCGGAGGCGCTCTGCTTCGCGGACTTGACAAGCGACTCCACCTGAAAACCAAGCTGAAGGTGCACGTTGCCGAAGATCCTTTAAGGGCTGTGGCCAGGGGCACGGGTATTGCCTTGAAGAACTTTGACAAATTCACGTTCCTCATCAAGTAAGAGGTACTATGCGGAATCTTTTTTTATTTCTCCGGGAGCACTATTTCTATTTTCTTTTCCTGCTGCTGGAGTCCTTTTCGCTGATTCTGCTGTTCAACTACAACGAATTCCAGGGAAGTTCCCTTTACTCCGTTTCAAACACACTGTCGGGCTCGGTGAACGGCATGTTCAACGGGATCTCTGAATATTTCTCACTGCGTAAAACCAACGGAGTGCTGATCGAAGAGATGGCCAAACTCCATTCGCGGATCCCGGAAGCCTTTTATGTGACCGACCGTAATATCTTCTATAAAAAGGATTCGGTCGTCAACCTTGAGTACAAGTATATCAGCGCCAAGGTGATCAGCAACTCGACCAACAAGCGGAACAACTACCTGATGATCAACAAAGGGGCGATGCATGGCATTGTCAACCATATGGGAGTCATCATCGGCAACAAGATCATCGGCCAGGTGGTGAGCGTCTCTCCCCACTTCAGCTGGATCATGTCGATGCTCAACAAGGACAGCCGGATATCGGGCAAGTTCAAGAAGAATAACCAGCTGGTGAATGTTGAATGGAACGGAGGCAGTTACCGCAAGGGGCAGGTCAAGGAGATCCCCAAACATGTCAAAATCATGAAGGGGGATACAATCATCACCAGCGGGAATTCCGATATTTTCCCGGAGGGACTTCTGATAGGGATCATCAGCGATTTCACCAATGTACAGGATGAAAACTTCAACAACGGGGAGATCCTCTTTTCAACCGATTTCAACAGCCTCGGCTATGTGGAGGTGGTGGTTGACCTGATGCGCCAGGAGAAGGACGACCTGAAGGCTTCATTCAAATCTCATTAATTGAATTAAAGAAATATACCCGTGACCTCGAGAACCGTCTTTTTTAATGTTATCCGGTTTTTCTTCCTTGTATTTCTTCAGGTATTGATTCTGAACCATATCAACCTCGGGGGGTATATCAATCCCTATTTCTATATCTACTTCATCCTGCTGCTGCCCTTTGGCATTCCGCGCTGGATGCTGCTTCTGACCGCTTTTTTCCTGGGCCTGGGCGTCGATATCTTCACCAATACAATCGGTCTCAACGCCTCCGCCTGCCTGATCATGGCTTTTTTCCGCCCCTTCGTGATCATGGCCATCTCCAGCGGCCCCGAATCGCTGATAGGGGATACCCCGACCCTGCGGAACCAGGGGATAAAATGGTTCCTCTACTATTCCATCACCCTGGTGCTGATCCACCATTTCGCCCTCTTCTATCTTGAAATATTCCGATTCAGCGAATTTGCAGCGACCCTGGTGAGGGTACTGCTCAGCAGCGCCTTTACCCTCGTCCTGGTGCTCATCAGCGAATACCTGCTCTATCCTAAGGGGAAGTAAAATCAAGTAATTAACTTCTTTGTTCGTTTTCCAGTGAATCGGAACTGCTAAAATTTGGTTGGAACCTGTCATAGCGCTTACGGATTCGTATAACCTGTGGTCGGCGGAATTGACTGAAATTAGTAAGATTGCAGAGGAAAACAAAGATGGATTCATTATAAACTGGAAATTGCACTTCGGAATATACCGTTACCAGTATTTCCGATTTTGGTTTCTGGGTGCTTGCAGGGGAGAGGGAGTTTTTTATTCCCTTCAAGGAATATCCCGGTTTCACAGAGGCCTCAGTAAACCAGATATCTAATTTCATTTTTATCCCGCCGTCACAACTTCGGTGGGAGTCGCTGGACATTGCTCTTTTCATCTTACAAGGAACCATAAAAAAACCCGTTCCTTTGGAGAAACGGGTAGGAGAGGTTTCGAGCGGAGTCGAACCGCTGTGGACGGTTTTGCAGACCGCTGCCTAGCCACTCGGCCACGAAACCAATTTTATTGGGAGTGCAAAATTACAAAAAGTTTTGAAATTACATGCAAATCATTTCTTCCAGTGGGTCATGAAGCTTACCTGGTGCATTTTGCCGCCCATCGGCGGGTTTAGTTTGGCGATTTTCAGGTCGATGGCCGTGATGGCGGGGAATTCCTGCCTTATGGCATCCATGATCCGCCGGGCTACATGTTCCAGCAGGTGTGACTTCTGCTCCATCTCCTTTTTCACGCACCGGTATAAACCTACATAATCGGCCGTGTCGTGCAGGCTGTCGGAGCCCTCGGCAACCTCCGTATCGACTTCAACGGTCAGATCGGCGATGAATTTCGTGCCGATGATCTGTTCTTCCTTAAAACAGCCGTGAAATGCAAAAAACTCCATTCCTTCCAGCAGGATCGTCCCCATATTTCTTTTTTTCAGGGTTCAAAATTACCAATTTACAGGTCACCAGGCCGGCAGTTTTTTAAATTGTAGTAAGTTTGCAGATTAATCTGCTTATTCCCGGGCATGTAAATTTACCAGGATGACCTCTTTTTTCATCCATTGTGTCCTTTGTGCCTTCTTTGTGTCATGGTGGTTAATTATAAACCCTGCAAAGAACCCAAAGGCCGGCAAACACTCCCGGGAGGCTGACATTAATATTCTGACATTATGGAAGATGTAAAACTCCCGGAAGACAAGGGAACCCGGTCACTCAATTTCATCGAGGAGATCGTCGAGGAAGATATCCGCACAGGGGTCAACGAAGGGCGCGTGCATACGCGGTTCCCGCCCGAGCCGAACGGTTACCTGCATATCGGCCATGCCAAGTCGATCTGCCTGAACTTCGGCCTTGCCAATAAATACCATGGAATGACCAACCTTCGCTTCGACGATACCAACCCGGTGAAGGAGGATGTGGAATATGTCGATTCGATCATGGAAGATGTAAAATGGCTCGGTTTCGACTGGGAGGACCGGCTTTTCTATGCCTCCGACTATTTTGAACAACTCTTTGAATATGCCATGATCCTGATCCGGAAGGAAAAGGCCTATGTATGCGATATGACCGCCGAGGAGATCAGCGAAACCCGCGGTACGCCCACCCGCCCGGGAAAGGAGAGTCCCTTCAGGAGCCGTTCTGTCGAAGAAAACGTTGATCTTTTTACAAGGATGCGCAACGGCGAATTCCCCGACGGTTCGAGGGTCCTGAGGGCCCGCATCGATATGGCCTCGCCCAATATGCACATGCGCGATCCCGTGCTGTACCGCATTCTCCATGCCTGGCATCACCGTACGGGCGACCAGTGGTGCATCTACCCGATGTACGACTTTGCCCACGGCCAGTCCGATTCCATTGAACGGATCACCCATTCCATCTGCACCCTCGAATTTGAGGTGCACCGGCCGCTGTACGACTGGTTTATCCATGAAATCGGCATCTATGCCCCCCGGCAGATCGAGTTCGCCAGGCTCAACGTGACCTATACCGTCATGAGCAAGCGAAAATTGCTGGAGCTGGTGCAGCAGGGCTATGTCAACGGCTGGGATGATCCGCGGATGCCGACCATCTGCGGGTTGCGCCGCAGGGGCTTTACCCCGGAATCGATCCGGACGTTTGCCGAAACCATCGGGGTGGCCAAGCGCGACAACGTGATCGACGTGAGCCTGCTCGAATTCTGCATCAGGGAGGACCTCAACAGGCGTGCCAACCGCGTGATGGCGGTACTCGATCCCGTTAAGATCATCCTGGATAACTATCCTGAAGGTCAGGTGGAGGAGCTCGAATCGGTGAATAACCCGGAGGATGAAACCAAAGGAAAAAGGAAGCTGCCCTTTTCAAAGTCCCTCTTCATCGAACGCGACGATTTCAGGGAAGATCCCCCCGGTAAGTTTTTCAGGCTTGCCCCGGGCTGCGAGGTGCGACTGAAGGCTGCTTACATCATCCGGTGCGAAAGTGTCGTGAAGGAGCCGGAAACGGGCAAAATCACCGAAATTCATTGTAGCTACGACCCGCTGACCAAAAGCGGCATGCCCGACAGCAACCGCAAGGTGAAGGGAACCCTGCACTGGGTTTCGGAAAGTACCGCGGTCGATGTTGAAGTGAGGCTTTACGACAGGCTGTTTGTAAAGGAAAACCCTGATGATATTGAAGAGGACAAAACCTACAAGGACTACCTGAACCCCGATTCGCTGAAAACTTTAATTGCCAAGGTTGAACCCTCCGTTGCAAATGCGCAGGTTTTGGAGAAATACCAGTTCGAACGGACCGGCTATTTTTCTGTGGATAAGGATTCAACCCCCGGGAAACTTGTCTTCAACCGCGTTGTTCCTTTAAAAGATTCATGGGCAAAAGCAGAAAAAGTTAAATAAAACTTGACAAGGGAGTTAAAATTTTATTAATTTTGCACTCAGATTGTCCGATGGTGTAACTGGCAACACAAATGATTCTGGATCATTAGAGTCTAGGTTCGACCCCTAGTCGGACAACAATAGAAACCCTGTAAATCAACGATTTACAGGGTTTTTTTATGGCCTGGGGGGCGGTACGGGGGGACCCTGTTTTATAATTTGAGGGTGTGGTATGCCCCCCGGTAGTCCGGAGCCCAACTATAGACAACTGACTCGGATCATGGCCTGAAAATAATTGAAAGGGTCATTACCTAACTGGCAGGACAAAAAAGTGTTAAAAATTTCAATACGGATAACCCGGTGGGGACAGACACTTTTACTTGTGTCTTGGCCGGGGTCGATCTCGTCAATTAAGTGCAACCTGTAGTCAAAAACTGCAATTGAGTTGGTAATGTTAACATGACAGGGGGGCGTTTTACGACTCAGTCTTTCAGACATCTCACCGAAAAGGCATTTCCCCACGACGAAGAATACAGGGAGACACTCATGTTGTACCCGTTCAGCCCCCGTGCCACAGCCCGGCCGGTACCGGAGGAGGTTGAGGTCCAGTACATCGCACCGGCATAAAGGCCCACAGTGAAGGCCCAGGTGTTGTTCAGGAAAAGAAACCCCTGCTGGAACGAGTGAAAGCCATTTACCAACAGGGTATCCTTCAGTGGACCGGCGGCTTCGCCAGGGCCATTGCAGGAGGCCAGGAGGGCATTCCACTCTGCGGAGGAGGGAATGTGCCATCCGGGAGGGCAAAGGCCCTGGTTGGCCTCCGTATGGTCGTACTGCATCAGTTCGTCCCACTGGTAAAAGGATGTAGGATGCTGGTATTTTTCGGGGGTGCAATTATCGGTTTGAGGAGTTAAATCTGAAATCTGAACTCCGAAATCCAAATTTGTAGCCATCCAGCATTGGGAGCCGATTTGAACGGTTGGATAAAGCTTGTTATCCCGGATATCGGTCAGGTTGCTGCCGCATGAAAAAACCGGGTTTGGTTGTACCAGGATGGTTTTTGTTTTACTAGCAAGGCAGGTATAAACGTTTGAGTAACCATAGGTGATTGTTTTAAGCCCGGTTCCGGCAACGGAAGGTGTAAAAGTCCCGGTAATCGAATTGACTCCAAAACCACTGTAATGGCCACCCGGGGGCAATCCTCCATGCAGGTTGAACGGCTTGGCACTGACGATGGTTACTGTGTCGAAGCAACTGTTAAAAGTAACATTCGGCGCTGCCCGTTCGGTCATGACGATCCTTACTGAACTGGCCGGGTTGCCGGTTACACAATTCAGGTTCGAGGTCATGATACAGCGCACACTATCGCCAGATAAAGGGTTAAAGGTGAAGGAGAACAGGTTAGTTCCTGCATTTGCACCGTTCAGTTTCCATTGATAGTCTGGCGTAGGTCCGCCATTGGTTGGCGCAGCCGTGATGGTGACCGCTGTTGCCGGGCAGAATGGGTTGGTTAGTGTAGAAATGGACACCCCGGCCGGCAGGTTGGTGTTGACTGTCATCGTGATGATGTTAGACACTGCCGGATTGCCGGTTATACAGGATGCCGATGAATTCAGGATGCTGGATACCTGGTCTCCGTTGGCCGGGGCATAAGTGAATGTTGAACTGTTTGTACCGGTATTTCCTCCATTGACTTTCCATTGATAAGCCGGGACCAGACCGCCATGGTCGGGAGTCGCCGTAAAGGTTACCTGATTGCCGGCACAGGATGGATTTACCGAACCTGTTATTGAAACAGCCACTTCAAAGTTTTGGTTAACCATCATGGTTACCGGGGGACTGATAGCCGGATTTCCAGTAACACAGTTATCAGATGATGTTAATTGGCAGGTAATATTATCGCCATTCAATGGCGCGTAGGTGTATGTTGAATTTGTTGCACCACTGATATTGACGGAATTCACTTTCCATTGGTAACCTGGCAGTGTTCCTCCATGGGTCGGGTTGGCCGTGAAAGTGACCAATGAACCTGCACAAACCATGGTTAGCGGGGTAGAAACAGTAACGCTGACCGTCCAGACCGGATCAACGGTTATACAAATGGTGTTCGAGGTAGCCGGGTTCCCGGTGGCACAGGTGATGTCGGAGGTCAGCACACAGCTGATGCAGTCGTCATTGGCAGGAACATAAATGAAAGGGTTGATATTGGTTCCCTGGGGATTTCCATTAACCTTCCACTGGTAAACCGTTGAACCGCCCTGGTGGACCGGGAATGCGGTAAAAGTAACTGGCACACCGGCACAAACGGGATTTCCCGATGCTGTTATGGTTACACTGACAGGCATAACGGGGTTGACCGTCATACAGATGGAATTTGACAAGGCAGGGTTTCCAGTGGGACAGGCAGTGTTGGAGGTTAACTCAGCGGTTATGCAATCACCCGTTACCGGGAAATAGGTATATATGCTATTGTTAGCCCCGACGGAAGTTCCGTTGACTTTCCACTGATAACCAGGGGACCCGCCTCCGTTTATGGGCGTGGCGGTGTAGGTTACTGAATTCCCGCTGCAAACCGGGTTTTGTGTTGCCGCAATGGAAACGCTTACGGGCGACAGGGGGGGCACTGAAACGACATAGTCGACGGGAAGCCCGGCACAACCGTTTAAATGGGTGGTAACGGTATAGGTTACGGTGGCAGTAGCAGTTCCCGAATTGACAAGTTTCTGGTTGATGGAATCCCCGCTTCCGCCGGCGAACCCGGAGACATCAGGGGAGGAACCCGCGGCAAGCCAGGTATAGGAGGTTCCGGCCTGGCCGGAAGTTAGAAGAATCCTTGTTGAGTCGCCCGAGCAAATGGTTTTTGACAGGGGTGCATTCGTCAAAGGCGGCCCGGCCTGGACCATAACGGGCTGGACGGTGGCAGGAGGGGCAGGGCATCCGTTACCATTGTCAAAGGCAACGCTGACCCAGTGTGTTCCCTGCGTGCTCCACGAAATTCCTGCGGTATTGTCGCTCCCCCCGCCCCCGGTCAGGATGGATCCCCCGGGAGAATAGTTCCATACGTAATTGACCTTGCCTGCCTGGGTAGAATAGGTGGAAACAGTGTTCCAGCATACATTGTTACTCCCGGTAAGAACCGGTTCCGGGTTGGCATTGACGGTGATCATTATCAGTGCAGTATCACCGGTCCCGCAATGGTCTGTGGCATAAACGGAAAGTTTACCTGCAATGGCCGTATTCGCATAGGAGACCGTAATGGAGGAGGTGTTCTGCCCCGAAAGGATCGAGGCCCCCGGCGGCACTTCCCAGTTGTATGTGTAAACCTTGTAAATAGGGGGTATTGAGTAAGTTTCCACAGTGTTTTTACAAACAATATCCTTCCCTGCTATGGGGCCTGAATGCGGGTTGACACAATCGGTAAACTTGGCGATAAAACCGTCTGTATAGGGCCCGCCGAAGATTTTCTGAAAAGCCTCCGGACTTGCCATATTCGTTGTTGACTGGGTTTGTCCTGCAATATATTGCCGGTCGTTGGTATCGACAACGAGGGATCTCCCGTAATCTGCCCAGCTGGCGCCGAAATAGGTTGACCATATCCTTGCTCCGTTGGTGTCGAACCTGGTGAGGAAAGCATCCCAGTACCCGTTATCATAGGTCTGGTAGGCATTGGGAGTCGAAATATTGAAGGAGGAGGCGGTGTACCCGCTGAAAAACACGGCTCCCCGCGGATCATAATCACATGCTGTGCCATGGTCTTCGATGTCACCCCCGAAATAGGTACCCCATAAACGGGTCCCGGCCATGTTGAATTTGACAAAAATTGCATCGGTTCCAAAGTAACGTGTCGGCTGGTAACTCCCCGGGGTGGAGATATTGTCGTCCGACCCGCTATCGCCTGTAAAATAAATCATCCCACTATTGGTGCAAACACATCCGGTGGCATCGTCACCGCTGGAGCCGCCATAATAGCTACCCCACTGCCGCTGCCCGTCGGTATTGAACCTGACGATAAACCCGTCGCCCCCATTGTTTGTCCCTCCGCCTCCGAAGTTTTCCTGGTGTGCGCCGGGAGTGGAGATCCCACCGTGTGACTTCGTAATACCTGTCAGGATAATATTGCCCGAAGTATCGGCACATACACCTAAGCCAATATCCATCAGGCTGCCACCGTAATAGGTCCCCCAGATCAGTTGCCCGGACGGTGAAAATTTGCCCAGGTAGGCATCCTCGTTGCCGTTGTTGCCGGTCTGGAAGGCCCCGGGTGTGGCCATGTTGTTGCCCGAAAGTGTCCCGCCAGCGATATAGAGATTTCCGTCATGGTCGAGGGTGCACCCGTAATTCTCTTCTGAAGCGCCTCCGCCATAATAGGTACCCCACCTCCGGGTGCCGTCAGGGAAAAACCGCACTGCAAATGCATCCACATAACCGCCCTGGACCGTCTGCCAGGCTCCGGGGGTCGCGATCACATCGAGAGAATATGTTTCCCCTGTGAGATAGATATCGCCTTGTGCATTCACCGCACAACCTTTAGCTTTGTCATCTCCGCTGCCGCCATAATAGGTGGCCCATATACGCATACCGTCGGCGGTGAATTTGGCCACAAAGGCATCAACCTCCCCTGCGAAGGTACTTTGAAATGTTCCCGTGGTAGCGATGTTGTCAGGTGATGGGGTTTCGCCGGCCATGACCAGGTTGCCATCCTTGTCGATCTTAATGGAGTTGATCTGTTCCGTCGAACTTGGATTTGCGTTCATTCCGCCATAATAGGTCGACCAGAGACGGTTGGGCACCGGGTCGATGACCAGGGTGGTTGCACCCCCGAAATGGCTGCTGACGGAAAAACCGAAAACATTCAGCCCAACCCGGGTGAAAAAAGCGTGTACTTTTAATTTTTTACCGTTGGATAAAAGATGGCTTTCGGGGATTTTCTCTTCGATGGTCCCGGCTGAAGTCTTCATCGTCAGGTACCCCGAACCGTTAAGTTGACTATCCGGTCCTGCTATTTTCATTCGGATGACCGCAAGGTTACCGCCAGGATGAACGATGAAATTGTATTTCACACCGGAGGTGGAATCAGTCTGAAACTCAAGGTCGATGTCTGGATAGATGTTTTTATAGGAAACGTTCTGGTATGACCTGACCTTTGTGGCCCCGTCAACAGTTGTTCCTGTTGTATAATAGTTCAGGTAATCGGTTGAAGTCCCGGAGACAATGATTTCGCAGGCGGGGTTTGAACCAACCAGGTCGAAGTCAATTCTGTGAAAGTTAACACTGGACGAATCATGACCCTTGTTTTGATATAAGTCACGCGACATTTTGCCATTCAATACTCTCTTTTCATCTTGATAATTATCTGAACTCGGGATTCGATAGAGATCATAGCTGAACCCACCCCTCCGCAATTGTACATTCATCCCGGGTGTATTCAGCAGGTAAAGAACTTTGGGATTAGGTTTGTTATTTTGGTCGATGATCTGGCCTTTGTTCTCAATGAAAGCAGGGTGTTTCCTGGCAAAAGATGGCTTAACAGATGCAGGGGAGGCAATGGATGCCATTAACAAAAGACAGATGAACCCGAATCGGAACATATTGGTAATCAATTGACCTTATAAAGATACAGATACTTAGGAAAAGTTGCTTACGAAGTTATCATTTTTAAAGAGTAAACATTTGTTGATCATCTGTGTTTCCATCATTTTCATTTTTACAGGTTTGTATCAGGAGCGGGGAAGAGTTTAAGGGTGGTTTTACAATTCTGCTGTTGTGGGTATGCCATCTAATTTTTCAGCTCTTTTTCCTCGCATAATAATACCGCCAGTCGAACGAGAGCCTTACCCCCACGAACCAGATGCTTTTAGCGTGGACAGGTCCCGAATCAGGGGGCGATGCCAGGCTGACCTTGCCGGGAATATCCACGCCTGCATTGAGCTGTACGACCATGCTGGCGCTTTGCCTGCGCGAGAAAGTGCGCATAGGGCGGTATTCAAGGAAGGGAAATTCGAGCTGGGTGGAATTCATTGAAATCAGGGATAATGCACCTTGGCCTTTTGTGGCATCGGGAAGCAGGAAAGCATCGGCTCCCTGGGCTGAACCGTAAAAACAGGTGCCTATCTCGCGGCCTAAAATATACTGAAACCTGCCAACAGGGGTTCCAATACCGGTCTGCCAGGGGATAAGTCCTCCCTGGCCCGCCCTGGCGATTACCTTCGTAAGGTCTTTTGGCGAAAGGATCAGCAGGAGCGGTCCCAGAACCAGTAAGTCGCCGGGAATAAGATAGAATGGCATCCTGATCCTCGTATAAAAGGCTTCACGGCTTGGAATGGCCGATAAGATCGAACCAAAATAGTTATAGGCGGGATCATAAGCCAGCTTTATGGTGGAGGCGCCATCGAGCCGCCAGCCCAGGTCAACGAACACGAGCCCGTCGCCCGACTCGTTCAGGATGCAATCCATCCCAAGACCGAGATGCAGGGCAATCTCAAGGCCGGGAACGATACCTGACGTTTTCTGATTTTCACCAAAACCTCCTGTTATTCCTCCGATTCGTAAACCCGGTGCAATTCCGATAAAGGGACCGACTTCCGACCGGAACCGCGGTATCTACCCCAGGCCGGTGGCGAGGCCGGGAACGGGCGTAAGCATCAACACACGGTCAAAAAGCTGTCTGAAGGCGGGATCCGTCTGCCGGAAGGGCATTACAACGGCATGGGCAATGTTGAATGTGTCCGGCACGAATACCCCGGGCTGGTCGTTGAAAAGGGGAGGGGTATATTTCCTGTCGGTCGCATCGATCAACTGTTCAAGGCTCAGAGTTACCGCAGCGGCTGCCCTGTCTGCATCTGCCGGGCGCATGTAGGCGTCGCCGGTCAGTACGGTCCGGGCGCCCTGCCAGGTGGTAACTTCCAATCCGTATTCGTCGTAATAATCGTGGGTCCCTTTGCGCAAGGCTGCATTTCCCCATATACCGGCAACATGACCCGAGGCAAAACCATCTTCCAGGAAGTGAATGGCAAAGGCTTCATCGGCCAGGGCGGCACAGGCGAGCAGCGAAAACTGATCTTCATTTAAATTTCCGGCGGCGATACGTTGTGCTTTTAAGATGGCGCTGGTATGAAACCAGGTATAAGTGCCGATCAGGTTCATAGGCGAACCCTGCCTGGAACAGCTGTCGAAATAGGCATCGGGTGGGGAGTTAACAGCGGGGCGCGCCAGTATGAAATGAACATTGTTGGAACCGGCACGGGATACATATCCGGGGTCTGCGCGCAGAAGCCGGAGATCGGAAGAACGTAACTGCCAGGCGCGTTCACTCCTGTTTTTTGCGCCGGCCAGTCCTGATTTGAGGCGGGCTGCAACAGCGGCAACATTCAAAATCCAGTCGGTATGCAGTACGTTGAAAAGCATATTGCCGGGCGAGGTTGAATGGTCGCCGGCAATGGCAGGCCATGCGGTGAAATCAAGGAACCGGGGGTTTTCATTTTGGAGGGTGTCGGCAACTGGAATACTTAATCTTGATTCCGATCCTTTCCGGGATAGCGCCCATAAGCGGTCAAGTTTCAAACGATGCGCCGAATCCAGTCTGAGGATGGCCTTGATGGCAATATTCCTGTGCTCGGGCTAAACCCAGCCCTGTGCCTGATAGCTGACCGAAATGAGTAACAGAAGGAGCAGAAGCAAGGTCGAAGGGAACGAAGAAAATTTCATAAACCGGATATTTTATAGATTCGGTTGGGTAAAAGTACGTCTGTAAATTGAATAATTCAATTCACTTGCGAAGGTTGGTTTGCCTGGCAGGGAATTTTACTGAAGATTTAGGACCGGTTCAGTGAAAAAAATCAACACAACGCCACAAAGAAGGCACATGGGACACAATGAAATGCATTGTGAACATTGTGTAAGTAATTGTGAACATTGTGGTTAATGTTTGTTGCTTATTTTTGGAATCAGTTTCCGGCAAATACCCAACCGGTTAGCAAACAGGTGTTGGGTTATACATTCCTGTTTTGAAATAGGGCGGATCCCGGAATTGGATATCAGCAGGTTCTTTTACCCCGGAAGGGTCACTTTCCGGCAAGCTGGAGCAAACCTGTGGTCATCCTTTCAAGAAATTCGGTTTTTCCCAATACTCCTGCCATATCCATCATGCCGGGACCCTGGTTTGACCCTACCATCAACAGGCGGATGGGATTCATGATCTGGCCCATTTTAACACCCGTCCTGGCTGTGTATTGCTGGACCAGGTCGTGAAACGAATCTTTGCTGAATTCCTGCATTAAGGTTATTTCACCTGCAAGTTCTGTTAACCAGCCTGTTGTGCCCGGCTGCCAGATCTTTTGGTAAACCTGCTGATCATATTCCGATGGACGGAGAAAGAAATACCAGGAATTGTTCCATAGGTCGGGTAGGAGAGAAACCCGTTCCTTTACCAGGTGGATCACGGAAAGCTGGTAGTCAAGCGTAGTAGGGGTTACCTCGTGTTTGGCTAATGACGGCGCCAGGTATAGTACTAGTTCTTCATCTGATTTCTTCTGAATGTACTGGTGGTTGAACCATTTAGCCTTCTCGGGATCAAATTTTGATCCGTGCTTGCCAACCCGTTCCAGGGAAAAAAGGGCAATAAGTTCCTCTTTTGAAAACAGCTCCTGTTCAATGCCGGGATTCCAGCCCAGATGGGCCAGAATGTTGATAACTGCTTCAGGCAGGTAGCCCGATTCGCGGTAGCCCGAATATAGTTCGCCCGATTTTGGATCTGTCCATGCTGTGGGGAAGACGGGAAAGCCGAGCCGGTCGCCATCGCGTTTGCTTAGCTTCCCGTTGCCATCGGGCTTCAGGATCAGCGGAAGATGGGCGAATTGTGGCATGATCGACTCCCAGCCGAAACTACGGTAAAGCAAAACGTGGAGTGGCGCCGAAGGCAGCCATTCTTCACCCCTGATCACGTGGGTGATCTTCATCAGGTAGTCATCTACCACGTTGGCAAGGTGATAGGTGGGTAGGCCATCAGATTTAAAGAGAACTTTGTCGTCGAGGTTTGAAGAGTTTACCACAACTTCTCCGCGAATGAGATCGTTAACTACCACGGTTTCATTTTCGGGAATTTTAATACGGATCACATAGGGTATTCCGGATTGGAGGAGATTTGCTGTTTCTTCTGCAGGAATTGAAACCGAATTTTTAAGGATTTTACGGGTCCGGGCATCATATTGAAAGGTTTTCCCGCCTTCAGTTTTGGCATTTTCGCGCATTGCTTCCAATTCTGCTTCGGTATCAAAAGCGTAGTAGGCGCTGCCGTTTTCCAGTAGGATTTTTATGTAGGACTTGTAAATTTCTGATCTTTCCGATTGGCGGTAAGGTGCATAAGGACCACTTTTTTCAGGACTTTCGTCAAATTCAAGTCCGCACCATGCCAGGGAATCGACAATATATTTTTCAGCTCCCGGCACAAACCTGTTCTGGTCGGTATCTTCAATACGGAGAATCAGGGTACCTCTGTTTTTTTTTGCAAAAAGGTAATTGTAAAGTGCTGTGCGTACTCCTCCTATGTGGAGGGGACCCGTAGGGCTGGGGGCAAATCTGACCCTGATGTTTTCCATTTTCATCGTATTTCGTTAATTGTTGCAAAAATAAGCTATTCTGCGGTGTAAATTAATCGTGTGATGGTTATTCGTACTTTTGCAAATGGTGTATCAGGTCTTCTTGTGTCCGGGATACATCAGTACCATTGATTTTTTGATGTTTAATCCTGCTGATCTGATAAATGGCCAACGAACCGCTGCTTCTTTACAAACTCGACCAGTTTATCCGGAAATATTATAAAAACCGGCTGATCCGTGGTGTGCTGTGGGTCAGCACCCTCCTGACTGCATTTTACCTTGTTCTGGTCGGACTTGAATATTTATTTAATTTCAACCATGTTGTCAGAACCTGTTTGTTTTTCCTCTTTACCTCCGGGGCTATTTTTTCCATTACCAGGCTGGTTATGGTACCGGCGGCACAATTGTTGAAAATCGGAAAGCTTATCAGTCATGAAATGGCCGCTGAAATCATTGGCAAACATTTCGGAGAGATCCAGGATAAGCTTTTAAACACCCTGCAGTTGATAAAACAGCAGGATTCCGGCGAAGGAACTTCAGAATTGCTTTCCGCCAGTATTGAACAGAAAACGTTTGCTTTAAAAGTTTTCAGGTTCAATGTCATTATAGACTTCAGAAAAAACCTGCCTTATCTGAGATATGCAATGATACCTGCAGGCATGATCCTGTTACTGGTGGTAATTAACCCGGATAGCATTTCGGAACCAACACGGAGAATCGTCCAATTCAACAGGGATTTTGTTAAGCCTCTTCCGTTCAGGGTAGAGGTGATTACCAAAAACCTGGTCGCCCTGCAGCAGGAGGATTTTGATTTTAGGATCAGGGTCACCGGTGAGGAAATTCCGGGTGAAATCTTCATTCAGACAAATGCATTGAAATATAGGATGACCCGTTCAAAGGGATTTGTGTACGAATACCTGTTCAAGTCGTTGCAGGCAAATATCCGGTTTAATATATTGGCCGGAGAATACCGTTCTGAAGTTTATGAGGTTAAAGTTTTCCCTAAGCCTATTATCCTGAATTTTGATGTGGTTCTTACCTACCCTGTTTATATTAATAAGCCTGAGGAGAGGGTCGAAAATATAGGGGATTTCAATATTCCGGAAGGTACAGTTGTTTCATGGGCGTTTCGAACCAGGGATGTCAGTGCCGTGCATCTGAGGTTTGACAATGGTCCTTCTTTTACCTGTGAAAAAAGCGGCCATGTTTTTACCTTCACGCAGAAGGTTATGAAATCTGTTGCTTATTCTGTAACCCCGTGCAACGACAATTCCTATAAACCTGATTCGTTGAATTATCATGTTGTTGCCATTACCGATGGTTTTCCTTCCGTTTTTTTAACTGAATCTGTTGATTCATCCATGTCGTCAGCTTTGTTTTTTAAGGGCACAATTAAGGATGATTACGGGTTCACGAAGCTGACTTTTAATTACCAGGTTTTTTCAAAGAACGATACAGCAGGCACTGTGTTCAGGGTGGAGCCTCTCAGCATTGATAAATCGGTAAATAACCAGGTTTTCTATTATACTGCCGATCTTGCGAAGTTGCTTCCCGTTGCCGGCCAGGGAATGAATTATTTTTTTGAGGTTTGGGACAATGATGGTATTCATGGCCCAAAGTCTACAAAGTCGGAATTGAAGAAAATCAGTACGCCTTCGCTTGAGGAAATATCGAATCATACTGAAAAAAATGAAGCTGCAATAAATTCCGATCTTCAAAAAAGTATTTCGGATTCCAGGCTGATGAAGAAAACGATGGATGATCTGAACCGGAAGCTGGTTGACCAGAGTTCTGTTTCGTGGCAGGAAAAGAAAAAGGTTGAAGACCTTATCAATGAAGCAAAATCGATAGAGAACAAAGTCGAAGAAATCAAGAAGAAAAACAGGGATAATATAAAGAACGAAGAAAAATTTCTGAAAACGAATGAGAGGATCGTAGAAAAACAGAAGCAGATCAATGAACTCATGGACCAGCTGTTTTCGGAAGAGATGAAGAAAATGGTTGAGGAGATGAAGAGTCTGCTGAACCAGATTGATAAAACAAAGCTGGCCGACCTGCTTGAGAAGATGAAGATGTCGAACAAGGAGCTGGAAAATCAGCTGGACCGGAATTTATCGTTGATGAAACAGCTGGAGTTCGACAGGAAAATGGAGGAGATGGTAAAGGATTTGAGGAATACTGCCGACAAGCAGGACAAGCTGGCATCGGAATCGGAAAAGAACCAGAAAAGCGGGGAAGATCTGATGAAGGAGCAGCAACAGCTAAAAGAAAAAGCTGATTCGTTGTCAAAACATCTTGAATCTCTTGAAAAGATGGGTAAAGAGCTTGAAACACAAGTGAATATGGGAGATACTAAGACAAAAAGAGATAGTATTTCGAAGCACATGGCTGAAAGCCAGAATCAGTTGAAAAAGAATCAGGGAAAACAGGCTGCTGAATCTCAGAAAAAAGCCGCAAAGGCGATGAGAGATCTGGCCAGGCAAATGGAGGATTCGCAGGAGGAGAGTGAAGATAATCAGTTGGCGGAGGATGCTTCCAATATCAGGATGATCCTCGAAAATCTGGTCCGGTTATCGTTTGACCAGGAGGAGATGATCGGAATCACAAGAATGATCGGGAGAGCCGATCCAAGGTATCCGCAGATCGTATTCAGACAAAAGGAATTCAGTGAAAAGCTGAAAGTAGTTGAGGATTCCCTGAATGCCATTGCGAAGCGGCAGGTTATGATCAAACCGGTAATTTCAAAGGAGATTGCCTCAATCACACTAAACCTGGCGCAGGCTCTTGACGCGATGGACAGTCACGACATCAATAAGGCGGTCACAAAGCAGCAGTTTACCATGACGGCTATCAATAACCTGGCTATCCTTCTCAATGAAGCGCTCGACAAGATGAATGAGCAGATGTCGCAGAGTATGAAATCAAAGGCCGGAAATAAGCAATGCAACAAACCTTCCAGCAAGGGCGGCAAGATGTCGGCCAAGGGGATGAAGGATCTGCAGCAGAAAATCGGGCAGCAATTGGAGAAACTTAAATCGGGTCTTGAAGGAGCAACCAAACAGGGGATGAACAGCAAGCAGGGCCAAAGCGGGATGAACCGCGAAGTTGCCAAACTTGCAGCCCAGCAGGAAGCGTTACGAAACGAGATGCAGAAGTACCAGGATGAAATGGGTTCTAAGGGTGTAAAGGACCAGGGATCGTTAAATGAAGCCGCGAAGGAGATGGAGCAGATGGAGAAGGATTTGATCAATAAGCGGATTACCCAGGAGACAATTTTACGTCAGCAAAAGATCATGACGCGCTTGCTTGAATCGGAAAAAGCGGAGCAAATGAGAGAACAGGAGGAAAAAAGAGAATCCACGGAAGCAAAAAATCAACAAATTGGTAACCCTGGTTTAAATTATCAGTATAACATGAAGAAAAGAGCGAGCATGGACAACCTGCAACTTGTATTGCCTGCGCTGAATTCGTTCTACAAAACAAAAGTAAACAGTTATATTGTTAAAATTGAACACTGACATGAAGCAGAATTATCAGGGATTGGTAATAACCGGTCGCAGGGAGATGGGTAAACTGGAAAGGTTCGTTGAAGAAGTTTGTGAATATTACAATGTAAACAATGACTATTTCGGAAACATATTGCTGGCTGTTACGGAAGCGGCTGAAATCCTTTTTGCGATTATCGAAACGATTGATCCGGGAAGTATCTGCATCCAGTTTGACAGAAACAGGAAGGGTATGGTGTTCACCATAAAACAGAATGATGGCGTTGTAAAGGAAGAGGGCGAGGAAGATGTTCTTGACAGGGAGATCAGGCGGCACAGGTTATCGCGGGATATCTATATTATCAAGGCCCTTGCTGATGAAATTACGATTTCAGTGAATGCCAGAAGTATTGTTCTTGTTTTCTATGTTTCCAGTATGAATTTTGAAACATCACTGTACAGAATTAATAAACTGAAAGAATATTGGGAACAGAAGGAAAAGGTAATACAAAAGAAATGAGTGGGAAGATCGGTTTTTTTTGCGAGGATATCAGTTTTAAACTAAAACACAAGGCGAAGTTGCGCAGCTGGATTACCGCTGCTGCAGCAGTTCACGATTGGACGGTTGGCGAGATTAATTATATATTTTGTGATGATGCGTATCTTCTTGAAATCAATACCAAATATCTTCAGCACGACACGTTAACGGATATTATCACTTTTCCGCTGCAGGAAATAGAGCAGCAAATCAAAGGTGAAATTTATATCAGTATTCCAAGGGTATTGGAGAATGCGGAAAAATTCGGATCAACTGCGGAAACAGAGTTACATCGCGTCATGATTCACGGCATATTGCATTTGCTGGGGTTTAAAGATAAGTCGAAAGAACAAAAAACGCTGATGCGGCAAGGGGAGGACAGCTGTTTGCTGATGTTGCAAAATATTCTTTCACCTGAGGTCGATTAGGTTTTTATCGCTGTTTGGGCTGCATGGCAGTTAACCCTGATTATTCCTGTTTCCCTGTCTTCCGGTGTATTCTTTTTATCTGTTTTAATATTCCCGGAGTTTCAGTGGACACCAGGTAACCTGGGTTGGAATGGGGGAGATTATTGGACGATTTGGAAATTCCGGTAAGGAAATTTTCAGATTGTTTCACGTGGAACATTAAAGAAATTAATGAGCAATTACGATATAATTGTAGTAGGGGCGGGGCACGCCGGTTGTGAAGCAGCGGCTGCTGCGGCAAACCTTGGATCAAGGGTGTTGCTGATTACCATGAATATGATGAATATGGCGCAGATGTCGTGCAACCCATCGATGGGGGGCATTGCAAAGGGCCAGATCGTTCGGGAAATTGATGCACTTGGGGGATATTCCGGGATTGTTACCGACAGGACCATGATTCAGTTCAGGATGCTGAACCGGTCGAAAGGTCCTGCTATGTGGAGCCCGAGGGCACAGAATGACAGGTTTTTGTTTTCTTCAGAATGGCGGAGGTTGCTGGAGTCGACCAGGAAGATTGATTTCTGGCAGGATTCGGTGACCGGGATTGTTGTCAAGGGTGGTAAAATCCTGGGGGTTCAAACCGGGCTTGGCATGTTATTTAAGTGCAAAGCGCTGATTCTGGCCAATGGAACCTTCCTGAATGGGATCATTCATATTGGGGAAAAGCATTTTTCTGGAGGAAGGATTGGAGAAGGCGCCGCTAAAAATCTAACAGAACAACTGGTTGATTTTGGCTTTGAAGCCAGTAGGATGAAAACAGGAACCCCGGTAAGGGTTGACGGCAGATCACTTGATTTTGGAAAGATGGTGGAGCAGCCAGGCGATGAAAATCCCGGTAAATTTTCCTTTACAAATACTCCGGCCTTGGTCCGTCAACGTAGTTGTTACCTTACCTATACAAGTAATGAAGTACATGACATTCTTCGTACAGGGTTTGGCAGATCGCCGATGTTTTCGGGAAGGATTCAGGGTAAGGGGCCCAGGTATTGCCCTTCAATTGAAGATAAGATTGACCGTTTTGCAACCAAAGACCGCCACCAGTTGTTTATTGAACCGGAGGGCTGGGACACTGTAGAATATTATGTGAACGGTTTTTCCTCCTCACTCCCGGAGGATGTTCAGTTTAAGGCATTGAGGAGGGTAAAGGGATTTGAAAAAGCCAGATTTTTCAGGCCCGGGTATGCCATCGAATATGATTATTTCCCGCCGGAACAGCTTAAATTTACCCTTGAAACCAAGCTCGTGGAGGGTCTTTATTTTGCCGGTCAGATCAATGGAACCACGGGATATGAGGAGGCGGCAGCCCAGGGTTTGATGGCGGGTATCAATGCGCACCTTAAAATAAAGGGAAAACCGGATTTTATTCTGAAACGTTCTGATGCCTATATTGGTGTTTTAATCGACGACCTTATCACCAAGGGAACCGAAGAGCCTTACCGGATGTTTACTTCGAGGGCCGAATACAGAATCCTGCTCAGGCAGGATAATGCAGACCAGAGGCTCACGGGATTATCCAACCAGATTGGACTTGCTTCGGTTGAAAGACTCAGGAATGTAGCTAAAAAGTATCAGAAAATTGACAAGTTCATAGGGTTTTTGAAATCTGAAACCATTCTGCCGGGTCAGGTTAATCGTTTGCTTGAGCAAAAAATGACAGATCCGATCTCACAAAAACAGAAAGCTGCTACCATTCTGTTACGTCCCCAGGTGTTTCTAAAGGAGATGCTTGCTTCGGTCATTGAACTTGAGCAATATGCTTCGGCCAATCATCTGATGGATGATGAAACTGTGGAGGAGGCTGAGATAGTGATAAAATATGAAAGTTATATCGGCAAGGAGCAGGAGCTGGCCGACAAGATGGCTCATCTTGAAAATCTTGCCATCCCGGCGTCGTTCGATTACAGGAATCTGAATTCAATAACAATCGAGGCCAGGGAAAAACTGGACAAGATAAAGCCGGGAACCATCGGTCAGGCTTCCCGGATCAGCGGTGTTTCACCTTCCGATATTTCAGTATTGATCGTTTATCTCGGCCGGTGATGTTCCACGTGAAACACATATAATATGAAAGAAAAACTTACCCGTTGCCCGGTTTGTGAAAAGGGTCCCCTCTCTGATTTCCTGGAAGTTAAGGATCATTTTTTGTCGAAGGAAAATTTTATTATCCAAAGTTGTGATACTTGTGGTTTCAGATTTGTAAATCCACGGCCGCCTGCAGATGAAATCGGAGCCTATTACCAGTCGGATGAGTATATTTCCCATGGGGTGGTAAAGCAGGATCTGATCAGCAAAATTTACAGGAAGGTCAGAGTTTTTTCCATCAGGAATAAATTCAACATAGTACGTTCACTGGTCCCTTCAGGGAATATCCTGGATATTGGCTGCGGTACCGGTGAATTCCTGGCTTGTTGCCGGACCGGGAATTTTAAGGTACAAGGCATTGAACCTTCCGAAAAGGCAAGGGAGTTTGCCATTTCTGTTAACGGGATCTCTGTATCTGAAAAGCTGGATGGAGCCATGCTCAAACCCGGTACCTTTACTTGTATCACCATGTGGCATGTTTTAGAGCATGTTCATGAACTGGATTTAACCATGGATACGATAAAATCGTTGCTGGCACCCGGTGGTGTTTTTATTGTGGCTGTCCCAAACAGCAATTCGTGGGATGCCTCCCGGTATAAAGGTTTTTGGGCCGCCTACGATGTGCCCCGGCATTTGTACCATTTCACCAATGAAACGATGCGGGTTCTGGCGAATCGAAAAGGTTTTACAATCCTGAAAACCATCCCCCAGAAACTGGATGCCTACTATGTGACCATGCTGAGTGAAAAATATCTTGCCGGTCGGACAAACTATGTTAAAATGATGATCTATGGATTTTGGTCAAATTTCAAGGCTAAAACAGGGGGAAAAGGCCATTCAAGTATCATTTTCGTCCTTTCACCCGGAAAACCGCAATTTTAAGCCCTCTGTTAAACGCAGGGGCCTAATGGATGCAGGGTATCACCCGGGCGTTGAAATGCGTTTATACGGGACATGAAAAAAATCGATTTATCGCGTTGTAAATCAGGAATCTAGTGACATTTTTCAAAATTGATGGTAAAAATGGGGCGATTGCATGTTTCATGCTGGCCATACTATTGTTCCTGGCTGTTTTTTTCCTGGAAAGGTACCAGTCGCTTAATGAAGAACCCGGTAAAATTCAGGAGAGGTTCCAGACCTGCGTTACGGAATCTTTCAGGGATGTTGCCTGGGAGGTAAGAAACCTGCAGGAAAAGTTTTTTAAAAATGAAAAGGAGTTATCGTTTTGGAAAGATGGGCTGCAATTGGTTCAAACTTCTGATAAAAACGACATCGCCCTTTTTGTGTTAAGAAAAGATTCGATGTTGTTCTGGAGCGACAGCAAGGTCATCTTCCCTGCTGATTTTTTCAGAAATTCTCCCCGGGGCGATTTTATTGTAAAACTTAAAACGGGATGGTATGGTTTTCATTGTCAGCAGGAGGGACCGTACCTTTTTGCCGGCAGTTACCTTATTAAAAATGAATATCTCCTGCAGAACGAATACCTGGTAAACGGCTATTCCGGCAGGTTTGAATTCCCTCAGGATGTATGCTTGTCGTTAACACCTGGTAAATTTCCAATCTTTTCCGGAAGCCACAATTATTTATGCAGTTTGATTTTTATTCCAAAAGAGGCCGGTCACCAGGAACTGGCGGCGGTGCACCAGGGTCAGAAGGGGCAGGGGGTGCCTTTGAATGTTATCTTTCTCGTTTTTTTTCTGGGATTGATTTTTCTGTTGCGGGCAATTTTCCTGGCACATACAGCTGTTGACTGGTTTGGTAAAAGAAGGAATCTTCAGTTTCTCTCTTTTTTGACAATCGTTTTGATCTTGCGGGTTTTGCAATTTCTATTTCGCTTTCCGGCCGAACTTTGTCAATCGGCTTTGTTTGACCCTTCCTGGTATTCCTCCTCAGTTTGGCTTCCTTCGCTGGGCGATTTTGTAATCAATGCATTGCTGGGTGTTGCCATGGTTTTAGCATTTTTCACCAATAAATCATCTTCTCAAAAGCTTCCGGGGAGATCACATGGAAACCGGATTTTCAGGGGATTAATTGTCGGTTCCATGGTATTGATCTTCTTCGAGGCTGCCGGATATTTTATTACCGACCTCGTTATAAATTCCTCCCTTCCGTTAAACCTGAAAAATATTTCTGCGCTGATCGCTGAAAGCGGTTTTGGGTTTTTTATCATTGCAGCAGTATTGTTTATTTTATGGAAATTATCTCATGAAGCCTTTACCTATGTGTTTTCATTATCACTGGAAAGGCCGTGGTTACTGGTTTCTTCAGGAATTTCCATAATTCTGAACATGTTGGTTTTTCAGGTATTGCACCGACCGTTGAATTACCCTGCTGTTTTGCTTTTTACCGGCTATTTTCTGGTATATGGTTATCTGCTGAACAGAGAAAATATGAAGCTTTCCATTCAGATTTCACTCTTCTTTCTTTGTTTTTTTGCCGTTTTTGCCACGGTGATCCTGAACCAGGCAAACCGTCAAAAGGAAGGTGAAAAGCGGAATCTGCTTGCCGTGAAGCTTGCCAGCAGGAGAAACCCGGTTACAGAGGAGATGTATGACCAGCTTGAGCGAAGGATCCTGACAGATTCATTATTACGGGGCAGGCTGCAACCCGGGGCGGGAGAGCAGCAGCCAGGCACCGACAGTCTGATTTCCTATTTAAAGGCGCAGTATTTCAGGGATTACTGGCGCAAATACAATGTCCAGATCACCCTGTGCGATACCTCCAAAAATTTGCTGGTTCAGCCCCGGAATGTGAGTATAAACTGTAATTCCTATTTTTCGGGGATCATTAATAAAAGCGGGGAGGAAACGGTGCTTCCAAACCTGTTTTTCCTGGATAACGGGCTTGGCAAGGAATATTACCTGGCCATCCTTACCGGAAGTGATTTCGGGCTCAGTGGCCCGGTACCAACCCTCTTTATTGAAATCAATTCAAAAAATGATTATCCCGATCCGGGATACCCTGGATTACTGATGGACAATACCCGCATCGATATTCCCAACCTTTCGGATTATTCTTACGGGCTCTATGAGAACGGCCGGCTGGTTCATGCCGTGGGCTCCTATAATTACAGCATCGGATTAAACCAGTACGGAAACTATTCGAAGAACGGGACCCTGTTTACAGAAGACGAGATGGTGCATTACCAGTATCGTATCAACCCGTCAACCTCCCTGCTGATCAGTAAAAAAAAGGAGTCATTTCTGTCCCGGATTACCCCATTTTCCTATCTTTTTATTCTCTTTGCGTTGATTTCGCTCGTGGCCGGAGGCCTGGTCAATTTTCCAAAAACCTATCATTTAATACCCCGTAGCCTGAGAACACGACTGCACATTTCGCTGATCGGGATACTCGTGGTAGCCATGGCTGCCATTGGCGTGGTACAGGTATTGAATATTACCGGCATCAATTCGAAGAAAAACGCCGACAATTTACGTGAACGTGCTTTGTCGGTTCTGGTCGAAATACAGCATAAATATGGGGCGGAACAGGAGATCCCTGGAAACGGTTCGATTGATCTGGAGGACTTTCTGATCAGATTATCCAATATTTTCTTTACGGACATTAATTTCTATGATGCGGAGGGAACCATGATCTCCTCGAGCAGACCCCAGATTTTCGAGGAGGGACTGGTATCGGGGCGGATGGATCCGGAAGCTTATAAAAGCCTGGTGGTTGACCGGAATTCAATTCTGATACATCATGAATCGATCGGTACCATGCAATTCAATTCAGCCTACCTGCCCTTATACAATGATCAAAACAACCTGCTTGGCTACATAAACCTGCCCTATTTTTCCCGGCAGGATGAACTGAAAAAGGAGATTTCCTCCTTTCTGGTTACCTTCATTAATATTTATATCCTGCTTATTTTATTTGGTATATTTATAACCATATTGATATCCAATTATATAACGGCTCCTTTAGCCCTGTTGGCAGGCAAAATGTCGAGGTTGCGCCTGGGAAAAGTCAATGAAAAGATTACCTGGAATCCGCACGACGAAATCGGGCAGCTGGTTACCGAATACAATAGGATGGTCGATGAACTGGGTCGCAGCGCAGCAATGCTGGCCCAATCGGAACGGGAGATGGCCTGGCGGGGAATGGCCCGGCAGGTGGCTCACGAGATAAAGAATCCGCTTACACCCATGAAACTCAGTGCCCAGTACCTGCAGAAAGCCTGGAATGACAAGGCTCCTGACTGGGATAAACGGCTTGCCAGGTTTACCGCTACCCTGGTTGAACAGATTGATGCCCTCTCGGCCATTGCGACCGATTTCTCCGACTTTGCCAAGATATCGGAGGTTGCAGTTAAAAAGGTCGATCTGGTGGAAATTGCCAGGTTTTCACTCTCTTTATACGAGGGAGCCTCCGAGATCCGTTACGAACTCTTTACCGGTGCCGACCATGCAATGGTGCTGGCCGACCGGTCGCAGCTTATCAGGGTGTTTACCAACCTGTTGAATAACGCCATGCAGGCAATTGACGACAAACAGGGGGGCCTTATCCGGGTTACCCTGGTTGTCGACAAGGAGGATATTGTCGTGGCGGTTTCAGATAACGGTACCGGTATTTCTCCCGGCAGGGCGGATAAGATCTTTGAGCCTGACTTTACGACCAAGACCGGTGGCATGGGACTGGGACTGGCGATTGTAAAGGGAATCGTGGAGGGGATCCACGGAACAATTTCATTTACCTCTGAAGAACAAAAAGGGACTACTTTTGTAATCAAAATTCCTGCCTATGTTGAGCCAGTGTAAAAGGAGCCATGTGAGAGGTCTCCTCGTTCAAACCATTTTTCTGGGTATCATGATTTTCATTGCGACCGGCTGCCAGAAGCCTGTTTCCACCGAGTTATACCATAAATTCCCTGATCAAAACTGGGCCAGGTTTAACCTGCTGAGTTTTGAAATTCCCGTGAAAAACATGGAAAAACCTTACGATGTCATCCTGTTTGCCCGATTCACGCCACAATTCGCCTATGAGAAACTCGGGTTTAACATGGTGATGAACACCCCCGATGGAGAAGAGCGTATCAACCAATATGATATGAATGTGAAAACGAAATCGGGTACCTTTCTGGGGGAGAGTAATAAGGATTCGTGCCAGCAAACCATTATCCTTAAAAAGGAACTTCATATTGCCAAACCCGGCATCCTGAAAATTGAGCTTGAAAATCTAACCCCCAGGTTAAGTACCGAAGGAATTCTGGGCGTGGGGATCAGGATGGTCCAGTCAGCCAAGTAGCTCCAGGGCCCTTTTTTTATCTTCATGGATCTGCCTGACCAGGTCATCGAGGTCCCTGAATTTTTTTTCCTCCCGGATACGGTCAATAAAATAAACGATCATGGTTTTACCATACAGGTCGCCTGTGAAATCAAACAGGTTGACCTCCAGGGTCATGGTTTTGCCATCGATGGTCGGGCGGGTTCCTGCATTTGCCATACCCTTGTAAACTATATGGTTGAATTCGGCCTTTACGGCATAAACCCCGTAAGCCGGCAAAAATGGCTTATTTTGCAGTAACTCAAGATTAGCGGTCGGAAAGCCCAGGGTTCGGCCAAGATGGTTACCGTGAACCACACGGGCGTGAACCAGGTACACCGATCCCATTAAAGCGTTGGCCTTGAGTATATTGCCTTGAGTCAGCGCTTCAAGGACTTCCGGGGAAATCAGGTCATGGTTCATGATGAAGCAAAGCTACCAATAAAACCAATACACTGATCAAAAAGACACCCTCACGCTGCGCCGGGCATGCCGGTGTACGTGCTGTCAGCACGGGTGTGAAAGCGGCTCCGGGCTTACATTGGCACGATTCCCGGGACCTTAGTGGCTTTCGTGAAACCCGTTGAGCATGCTTTTAAAATTGCTCCAGGGGCTTTTCCCAATGGTACAGAAATAGATATGGACACACATGATGATGCTGATCGCAAATCCTGCAAAAATGTGGAACAGGTCGGTAAGGTCGAGTCCGCTGAAGCCAACGAAGCTTTTAACGGTAATCTCCGGGTAAAGCAGGCCCCATCCTGAAAGAACCACAAAGGGTACCAGGGCATACATCAGCACCACATAGGTGGACTGCTGCAGCGGGTTGAACTTGTTTTCCTCGTTTACCGGGAAGGGAGCCTCTTCCTTTTTGAAAAGCCCTACTGTGTAGTAGTAGAACTGCTTCTGCATGCGCAGGAAGTAACCCTTTACCGCGATCACATAATGGGCACCGTTTGGTGTAAAAAGGTTTCCCACGAAAAAGCAGGTATAGCTGATGGTCATGATAATTCCCGCAATATTATGAACAGATACTGCAGTTTTGAATTTTATAACGGTATCGGGGTTTGAAAACTGGATGCTCAGGCCGGTAGCAATCAGCGTCAGGCACAGCAGGGCATTGATCATATGCCAGATCCTGATCCATACGGGATAGAGGTAAATTCGTTCGGTTTGGTGATTCATGGTTTAGACAGATTTTTTAATGCGCAGAACGGCATGGATAATGATAGCCACGATAGTCAGGCCAAAAATAATAATACTGATGATGTTCAGGGTATTGCTTTTGTCGGGGCCGATGGTGGTGGCATCAGCCATTAACATACCTTTCAGGAGGCCTTCTTTTTGAATGTTTTCGCTTACCTGGTGTTTGTAAAGCGAGGCATAGAGGATGGAGTTTTTTGAATGGCAGGATTCACATTTGCGGACAGCCATTTTTTTAGGCATGATATGATGGGCAACAACCAGTGTATCTTCATTTTTGGCGTGGCATTCAATACAGCGTACATTGGTGAAATGTGACGCCTGGTTGGGAAGCCATTCGTGTTTTTGAAGGAGGTTGGGCTTTTTCTTATCGGTCAGTAACTGGTAATTGTTGACATCGCCGTGACAATGCAAACAGATGAGGTTATCGTACGTGATCGTCTCCTTCAGGTTGCTGTTGGTGCGGGCATTGATTTTATAGGTATGGGCATTGTGGCACATCCAGCATGTAAAATCCTTGCTGTGGGTTTCGGAATGCACACTTGCCACGAAGGCTGTTTCAATTTGTTCGAATTTGTATTTCGCATATTTTTCATCGCCGCCGTGGCAGTCGATGCAATTGGCCTTGGCTTCCATGCGCAGGTTGCCTGCATGGGGGAAGGTGGTGTAATCTTCGGAATGGCAGTCGGTGCATTTGAACTGGCGATGGTTTGACACATAGAATACATCCCGGTTCAGGATCAGCTCTGCGTACATCCGTTTTGTTACGGTTTTTTTGGATTCGGCATTTTCGTAGGAATATTTTGATTGGCCATGGCATTTCAGGCAGTTTTCATTTTCCTTGGCATTTTTAAATTGCGTAAGATCAATGACGGTAGGGGTAATCTGTTCGGTCTGGACTGGTTTTTCAGTTGGGGTATCATTCGTCTTTACCAGGGTAAAGGCAAGGGTAAAAATCATCAGCAGCACTAAAACCACCCATGCCGGTCGTATATTTGTCTTGTAAGCCATAATATTAATTGTGGTGAGTAATAACCTGGAAATAAAATGGGTGTTAACAGGAGAACCCCGTTAACACCCATTTTGTTTATCATTGTTGAATCATTTATGCAGTTACTTTTTCAAAGTGCGCATAAAGGCAACCAAAGCCCAACGATCATTGGCTTCGGGAATTTTCTTTTCGTAAGCGGGCATATCTTCGCGGCCTTTGCTGGTGCGGAAGAAAAGTTCGCCATCGGTTGAACCCTGGAAGGCAGCTGATGAGAAATCGCCAGGATTGGTTTTCAGGGTACCGGCTTTTGGTCCGTCGCCGAGTCCTTTGCCTCCATGGCATGATTTGCAATGTTTTGCCCACAGTTCTTTGCCGGCATTGACATCACCTTTGACAGGAGCTTTCATCGCTTTATCCTTATCGCCAACAGGCCATGCTTTTGCTTTTGCCTGCTGTGCAAGAACGCTGTTGCCAACGAGGAATACGACGACAAACATTGCAGTTACGAGTAACGTGATAATTTTTGTTGTTGTTTTCATAATGGTAGTTTTTATTAGTTAGAAAGGTTTAAAAAAAATCATGTGTTAAAATGTCCACAGCCGGGTAATGTTGAATCCGAGGAGAATGGCTCCGTTATAAGGATTGTTCGGATTATACATAACGGTTTCCTGCGGTACGAGACCGTTTGCAGAGGTAAGGAATACCTGGAATGTATGGGTGCTGGTTGAAATTTCAACGCCAAGACCAAAATTCGGCCATGGAGCTGTGTTCAGGTAGGTCCATACCGGCTGCGAATAGCTGGCGATAATGGAGGTTTGCGGCGTGAGTTTGAGACGGCCAAGACCGGAAATGTCGATGTTGTCGTTTCTCATGCCGTTAACGTGGTTATTGGCCATCTCAGCCTGGTCAACCAGGTTGTAATGAACCCACGAAATGCCCAGCTGTGCGGAGAATTCCTTGCAGAACCTCCTGGCAAAAAGCGCTTCAGCAAAATAGGAAAAGCGGTAGGAGGCTTTAAAGGTGTGGTCAAAAAGAGAGGCCAGGTCGGTTTTGTTGGCGCCTTTCAGCGTAGTTGCCTGGTTGTAGGTGATATAATTCAGACCTAAGTTCTTATCATTCTGGGAAATCTGCTGGTACAGATTTTTTCTGAAGGCAGTGTCCTTCACAAGGGTGGCGTAATCAAGATCATTAGATAATTTGTTGTTTCCCAGGAAAGATTTGTTCCTGCAGTCGATAGCAACATTCCCGGCAACCGAGATGGTAAGGGGAAAGCCACCTTTTTGCTGGCGGGCAACAACATATTTAAGGCTGAAATCCTGCTGTAATTTTAGTTTCGAAGTACCGAAACCGATCTGCAGATTTTTGTTCAGCGTGTAGCTAAACCCGATCCTGATGTTTGAGCCGCCCCAGATGCCGAACATGTCCTTCCAGTGCTGCTGAACCGTTCCGAAATCGTGCTGGATGGCCAGTTCGAGGGTGTGTGCGGGGGCAAGGGCAACCGTACGGTTTGCAATAAAGTATCCGCTTTCAAATGGCGCTTTGACCAATTGTTTCTGGGTCGGCTGGGGGATTGAATCCTGGGCGATAACCATACCCACACCACTCAGCATAAAGATGGCTCCGAGCAATAATCGTTTCATGTTTCCAATTGTATATGTATGCATTTCTATAGAATCTTAGCGTGAATAAATCAATTAATTGTTGATTGCGCCCTGGGTGATCCATCTGAGCACTGAATCGGCATCTGCCGGAGTACATTTTGAAGCCATGCTGCCGCCGGTTGCCATTTTCTTGTATAAGATGCTGTTTGACGGGGTGCTGGTGTCAATCATACCCGGGGAGGTCATCAACGCCTGGTAAGATTTTCCTACAGTAAGGATAGGTGCTTCGCCGCCGGTTTTATGACAGCTGGCACATTTTGCCGTAAAAATGGGCTGGATGATCCCCGAAAAACTGGTCTGGCCGGGAACAACAGGTGCAGGTGGCGCTGCAGGAGGATCCATAACAATTACATCCTTCGTACAGGCAGAAAAGATAAAAAGCACGAAAAAGATCGTAATCAGTTTTTTCAACTTTTTGCTTTGCATAATTATTTTTTTTTAGGTTGAACGATTAAAGGTTTGTTGTGTGGTTTTTGCTGAAGCCATCAAATGTGGTGTTTGGTTGAAACCATGCTCAGGGAAGCCGGAGATGTTTTCTTTCTGTAACAAGACCTGGTTGCTTCGGTCGCAAATAGCCTGGTCAGGTCTTCACATTGCGCTTCGGTACTCAATTTTCAGGGAGGGGTTCAGTTTATATTTCATCCTGAAAAAGACCTCCCGGAATCCGAAGAAAAGCACAAATTCCAAAAATAAACCGAGATTTATTTTTGGAATTTGTGTCAAAAGCTAAGAACGATTAGGGATGTGCGCTTAGCCAGTCAATTGAATTCTGTAACAGCTGTAAAGCGTAGGTGGGATTGTGTACACCTTTCGATAATTCGCTGTTGATGAAGCCATAATTGTATGCGGCTCCAAGTTCGCCCATGGTCCAGGTACGGCCGATCCTGTTCTTATAATCGGTATCAGCACCATATTTCAGCATGTTGCCGTAGATCACAAGGCCTGTGGTCGGGCTTACAGTATTGTTGCTGACACTGGTTGCAAAGAGGTTACCGGTGGTCTGGGTTGTAGGATAAAGTTTACCGTTGAAATCGTGGGTGGGTTCAGCTGCATAGGAGATAGCGCCGGTACCGCTGACAGTTTTCTTGAAAACTTTACGGGCAGTGAGAAGCTCGGCCAGTTCGGTAAGTTTCAGGGTGATGTTGTTCTGGATCGGGGTAAGTTTATCACCACCGTGGCAATTGGTACATTCGGCTTTGTTAACCCTTAATGAGTGGCCGCCTGTTGAGTCGGCAGCATTGAAGGTGTTCATGTGGCAATCGGTACATGAATTGGCTGAGTGTTTCCAGGTCCTGGTGTAGGTCTTTCCAACATATTCATAACCATTGATACCTGTAAAGAGGTTTGACTGGTTTCCATCATGAACTGCAAAGCTGCGGCTAACGCGGTATTGAACAGTGTCAAGATCGTTGGTGTTTTTAAACGGGAAGTAGGGAAGCTGATCAAAAGCTTTGTTAAGAACCTGAGGTCTGAGGGTGGTATCAGAATAAACCAGGGATGTGGCGCCACGAATCTGGTGACAGGTGCAGCAGAGGTTGTTGATTTTACCAAAATCAGTAGCAACAAGATTCTTGTTGTAGTTGAGATATACCGGGGTGTTGGTTCTCAGGATCTGGGAAACGGTATCGCCCGTGAAATCAAAACTTGAATGATGATGGCAGGTGGTGCAGTTGATCCTGTTGGCCTCCGGCATGTCGTTGGCTACAACATAGGTTCCGCTGATGAGAATCTGCTGGAAACCTTCACTGGTGTGACATCTTGCACAAAACTTGGTGTTCCTGGCACTGGAAGTACCATAATAATGTTTTGAAAAATGATATTCGGCTATTTTCGTGTCGAAATTAGCTACGGTATGGCAAACCATGCAAACTGCCGTTGTGCCGTCCTTACCGTTCAATCCGTCCTGTCCTTTAACTCCATTAATCCCGTTCACACCGGCAACGCCCTGGGGGCCCTGCTTGGTGCAGGCAGTAAACATTAAACATGTCACCGCAATCATCATTCCGGTAACATAAAATAATTTGTGTAAATTTTTCATATTCTTACAGTTTTTGTTAATAAATACGTTTGTGTCGCAGCAGACAACTTGTGCAAATTGTTTCGGGAACAAAAATATCGAAGTTTATTAACGCAGCTGTTAATAAGTTGGTGAGATTTGTTAATATAATAACTGATATTTCTCAACGCTTCATTGACATATATCAACATTGCGTGAAATATTCACATGCAATAGCGGTTTTTAGGGGAAAAATAAGCGAAAAGCAGGGCGGAAAAAGTTCTGATTGTTATTCAATTATCAGCCGGTTTCACTGATCTGGCGCAATTGTTTCGGGTTGAGAACCTCCAGGGTGTTTCCGGAAAGGGTTAAAATACCCTCCTCCTTGAATTCCTTTAAAATCCTGATGGCGCTCTCCTTCGACATGCCTGAGAGATCGGCCAGGTCCTGACGGGAGATGGTCAGTTCAAAGGGGTTCTGGCAATAGATCTTGTCGGAGAGATAAAAGATCACATCGGCGATGCGGCCATGCATCTGTTTCTGGGTAAGGCTGATGACCTGGTCGAAGTTGAAAATTGATTGCAGCGAGACCCGTTTGATGAACTCTTCGGCAAAATCGGGATTTTCACGGATCAGCTTTTTAAATATGGTGACATCAACCAGGCATGCCTGGCAGTCTTCCACGGCCGATGCCGAATAGTAATGGCGGTTGTCAACGTAAATGCCGGGGCCGAAAATGTAATCAACCGGCTTGATCAGCGCCAGGATCAGGTTCTTGCCGTAACCTTCTATGTAGATCTTGGCCAGGCCTGAGGTCACACAAACAAAATAGGGGGATGGGGTGCCCTGCTTGAAAATGATCTCGCCGGCCTTGTAACTGACCTGGAAGCGGCTGCTGTTGATCAGCGCCAGCTCAAGCGGGCTTAAGTTTTTAAAGATGGAAACCTTACAGTTGCAATCGGCACAATTGGAAGAATGATGCAATTTATTTACCATCAGGTTTGTCTGCTCAGGGCATTTTATTGTTTAGCAGACAAATTTAATAATAAATTGATATAAAACAATTTTTCGGGGCCTTTTGATCAATGAATAAATTGAGATATATCAACCGCCGACCAGCTCTTTTGCCCATAACCAACGGGCGATCTGCACGGCATTTGTTGCAGCGCCCTTTCTCAGGTTATCCGCGACAATAAAGAGATTAAGCGTATCGGGAAGGGATTCATCCCGGCGGATCCGGCCCACAAAAACATCATCTTTTCCCCTTGCCGTGAGGGGCATCGGGTAAAGGTTTTTTTTCACCTCATCCTGTACCGTAATCCCGGGAGTGGAGGAGAGAAGTTCGAAAATGTCAGGAAGGTCGTATTCCCGGCGCAATTCAAGGTTAACTGATTCGGAATGACCGCCCAGGACGGGGACCCGTACTACCGTGCCGGTAATTGCGATCGAATTGTCATCCAGTATCTTGCGGGTCTCATTGACCAGTTTCACCTCCTCTGAAGTGTACCCGTTTTCCAGGAAATCACCACCATGAGGGATAATGTTCATATCGATCGGATGTGGATAGGCCATCTCACCTGAAATTCCCCGGCGTTCGTTTTCAAGCTGTCTGACAGCTTTTGCGCCGGTCCCGGTAACCGACTGGTATGTTGATACCACCACCCGCCTGATCCCATATCTCCTGTGAATCGGAGCCATGACGAGCACCAGTTGTATCGTAGAACAATTAGGGTTGGCAATGATCTTATGTTCACGGGTCAGCTGAGCTGCGTTAATTTCGGGAACGACCAGCGGAACCGCAGGATCCATGCGCCATGCCGATGAATTGTCGATGACTGTGATCCCTGCGGCGGCATAACGGGGTGCCCATTCCCTTGAAACAGACCCTCCGGCCGAAAAGATGGCGATCCCGGGCTTTGCGGCAATAGCCGCCTCGTGACTGTGAATGAAATAACGCTTGTTGTTGAAATCAACCGGAAGCCCTGCCGATCGCGGAGAAGCAACAGGAATGAACACCTCCGGGCAAAGCCTTTGCTCATCCAGAACCTTGAGAATTTCCCGGCCCACCAGACCGGTTGCACCCACTACAGCGAGTTTCATGTGATACTTTTTATTTTATTCGGGCCACATGGAATAACCATAAATTATCATCCACAGATTTTATGAACGTAGTACTCATGGTTATTTCATCGGATTTTTTTGCAAAGATAGAAATTATAAAAACAGCTGGTTTTTTTATGAACATACCGGGTACCTTTTCCTGAATGCCGGATTAACCGGAAACCAACGGTTATGAAAAAAATTTGCTTGATTTGCCTGCTGTTTCCCCTCGTGGCGACCGCGCAGGTATGGGATGATTTTTCCGATGGGAATTTTACCGGTAACCCGGCATGGACGGGAGACACATCGCAGTTTGAAGTGAATGCAGCCGGCCAGCTTCATCTTAAATCGACAGGCAGCGATACCTCGGTATTATTTGCCGGATGTGAGGAAAATCACAATTATGAGTGGCATTTCTGGATGAAATTATCCTTTAACACCTCCTCCAACAACTATGCACGGGTGTGGCTCACGGCCGATACGATGGGTGTGGCCGGGGAGATGAATGGCTTTTTTCTGCAGGCCGGCGGAGGGGCTGACAGCATTTATATTATCCGGCAAACCGGGAAGTTGCAGGAAAAGATTTACCGGTTTGGTTCCTGCACTACAAACCATTCAACCAATATCCTTCGGTTTAAAATCACCTGCGACGATGCCGGGAGCTGGAATACGTTTGTGGATACGACCGGAGGGCTCAATTATTTCAGGGATGGCGGCTTTAACGACAATTCATCTTTCCCGGTAAAATGGTTCGGCGTTTATTGCCGGTATACCGCCAGCAACGCGGCAAAATTCTGGTTCGACGACTTTTATTTTGGCCCTGTCGTTGTTGATTCTACGCCACCGGTGGTCACCGCGCAAGAGGTGGTTTCCGATAGGGTGATCACCCTGGCATTTTCTGAACATATGGAGGGAAAGAGCCTCGGAAACACGGCAAATTACCACCTCTCTCCCGGCGACCAGCCTCCCGATTCAGCCGTGATGAACCTGCTGCAGCCCGCTGTTTCGCTCTATTTTCATGAGCCAATGACGGATGGCATCACAGCCTCCCTTTCTGTTCATGGTCTGGCCGACCAGGCAGGCAATAAAATGGCTGATACCCTGATGCCGGTGTGTTATTACCGGCCAAAGGCGTTTGATGTGGTGATCGATGAAATCATGGCCGATCCCGGTCCGCCGGTCGGGCTGCCCGATGAGGAGTATGTTGAATTGTACAACAGGACTGCTTTTCCGATAAACCTGCGGAATTGGACCTTCGCCATTGGGGGAAACACAAAGGTGTTTCCACCGGTCGTAATCCCTGCGGAGGGATTCCTGCTGATCGCCCGGGATTCGATGCTGTCGGCATTTGGTGAATGTACGGCTATATTAACCTCTTCAACATCCTTGTCGAACGAGGGAACCACACTGGTGCTGAAAGACCGGTGGAATAAGATCATCCATGCAGTGTCGTACACCCCGGCATGGTTCAGGGGCTCTTTTAAAGGAGACGGAGGGTGGTCGCTCGAGATGGTGGATCCGTCAAACCCTTGTGGTTGCGGTGAAAACTGGCGTGTGTCGGAAGATGCTGCAGGTGGAACTCCCGGAAGGGCCAATTCCGTGTGCCGGTCATTTCCCGACGTGGAGGCACCCTGCCTGCACAGGGCGGTGGTTACAGGGACATCATCGGTGGAGGCTTTTTTTTCGGAAGCAATGGATAGTACCAGCCTGCTTGCACCTTCGGGATGGGAGGCCGTGTACCCCGACGGGCTGTCAAATCCCATCGGCGTGGAGCCGGTTGCGCCGCTGTATACTTCGGCAAGTCTGGTTTTTGACAAGCCATTTGAACCCGGAATCACCTATTTTCTTCATGTTTCGGGTACGATAAGCGATTGCGCCGGAAACCCTGCCGATACAAACCGTTCTGTTAGGTTTGCCATACCTGACACCGTTGGCCCGCACGACATTGTCATCAACGAAATCTTGTCAAACCCCGCATCCGGGGGGGCGCGGTTTACGGAGCTGTTCAACCGGTCGGAAAAGGTCATCGATCTGCAAAATCTGGTCATCTCCGGAAAAGACACAACAGAGGGTACGCAACCCGGCGCAGAACCGCTGTTCTCGTCAGGATATATCATGTTTCCGGGGGATTATATCGCCCTTACGCCTGATCCTGACGACATCCTGGCCCGCTATCACACCCCTTCACCGCAGGCCGTCGTGCTGATGCCGGGATTCCCGGTTCTCGGGGATGAAACAGGTACCGTCATCCTTGCCAGAAGGGACAATCACCTTGTCGTTGATAAAGTCAGCTATGATCCCGGCATGCATTACCCGCTGCTGGTCAGCACCAGCGGTGTTTCGCTTGAACGAAGCTGTGCGGACATCCCTTCAGGGCAACGGGACAACTGGCATTCGGCGGCCGAAACAGCGGGATTTGCCACCCCCGGGTATCTCAACTCCCACGTTGCCGGGCCCGGCAGTTCCAGCCAGGAGCTGATCGCAGAACCGGTTATTTTTTCTCCCGACAACGACGGACATGATGACCTGCTGACCATTACCCTCCGGGAACAGCAGCCCGATAATGCAGTCAGTATTGAGATTTATGACGCACAGGGACGGTTGGTTCTACAACTGGCCAACCACGTGTTGCTGGGCTCCGGGTCGGTCTTTATCTGGGATGGGATGACCGCCGGGAAAACCAGGGCACCGGTTGGGTTTTATATCATCCTGGCAGAAATTGTCAGTCCCGATGGAACGGTAAAACGGTTAAAGAGGACCACCATCCTGGGAGGAAAACTTTAAAAATCTGTTATGTATTTGATAAGTTAAAGCATCGCGGCAGCAATGCAGGCGATGCTGATTTTCACCTCCGGAATGGCCATCATGGCCAGAACTGAGGATTCGAGTGTCGACCCGGTGGTGATCACGTCATCCACCAGGAGAAGGTGTTTTCCACGGTAATATTCCGGATCCCGCACTTCAAATATGTCATGGACATTCTGGTACCGGCTGAATCGTGATTTTCGGGTCTGTGTTTCAGTAGCCCGGCTCCTGATAAGCAAATGGATTACAACCGGCAGATTCATCGGACCACCAAGACCGGTTGCAAACTGTTCGCTTTGGTTATATCCGCGCTGCATGTACCTTTTCTTGTGGAGAGGAACGGGGATGATGGCATCCAGGTCGCTGAACAGTGGCGATTTACACAGTTCATGACCATACTGGGCGCCCAACCAGATGCCGATATCTTTTCTGCCTTTGTATTTCAGTTGGTGGACCAGCCGCTGAACCCGGTTCCCCTTGTTGAAATAAAGACATGCGCAAGCCGCCTCCACGGGGACTCTTCCCCAGAAAAGCCGGGTTACCGGGTTTTCGGCGGCGAGATGAAAATCTGTCCTGGGAAGCCTGAAATCACAGGAATGACAGATTATCTCTTCATGCTTCCACAGGCTGTTTCCGCAACAGGCGCAAATTCTCGGGAAAATAAGCGAAATAAAATCATCGAGCCAGAGCATAGGACTGTTTATGGTTAATCGGTTTAAAAGGCAAAAGGTAATGCGGGAAGAGCGGTTATTTTTCAACCACGCTCCCAACATTGCGAAAAATCATGTAGGTTTGGGTAAAATTTGACCGGGAAGATGTCTGTTACCGCATTACTTGAAATTCGTGACCTTACCGTTGGTTTTACCTCAGATGGCAGGGAGCAGGTTGTTGTGGACCATGTCTCTTTTCATATGAACGAGGCAGAAACACTTGCGGTTGTGGGGGAATCGGGTTCCGGCAAAACGGTTACCGCCCTGGCTGTCCTGGGGCTGATCCCGGCGCCGCCCGGGAAAATCATGGACGGGGGGATTTTTTTCCCGAAATACGTGGCAGGAGATCTGCTGCGGCTTGATGAAAACGAAATGAGAAAAATCAGGGGGAACCGTATCTCCATGATTTTCCAGGAGCCGATGACCTCATTGAATCCTGTGTTTACTTGTGGAAACCAGGTACTCGAAAGCCTGAGGATACATCTTGGAATAAAGAAAAAAGAGGGCAGGGAAAAGGTCCTGGAGCTATTCCGCGAGGTAGATCTTCCCAGGCCTGAAACGATATTTGATGCCTATCCCCACCAGCTTTCGGGCGGACAGAAGCAGCGGGTGATGATCGCCATGGCGATTGCCTGCAACCCGGCCATCCTGATTGCCGATGAACCCACCACGGCCCTGGATGTGACTGTTCAGAAAACTATCCTCGACCTGCTGAAAAACCTGCAGCGGACCCGGAAAATGAGCATCCTGTTCATCACCCATGATCTGGGGCTTGTGGCAGGGTTTGCCGACAGGGTGATGGTGATGTACAAGGGCCGGATCGTTGAACAGGGGGAGGTGACGGATGTTTTCAGGTCGCCGCAGCATCCCTATACGCGCGGTCTGCTGGCCTGCAGGCCACCGCTGGATGTCAGGCCTTCGCGGCTGCCGGTCATCGGCAATTTCATGGAGGAGGGATTCAAAGCGGAAGAGGGGATCATCACCCCGGAACAACGAAAGACGGACCATGTCCGGATTTACGGGCAGGAACCCATCCTGGTGGTTGAAAAGTTAAGCAAACAGTTCGGGGCCTTCAGGGCGCTGGAAAAGGCAACTTTCAATGTCTATCCGGGCGAAACGCTGGGGATTGTCGGGGAGTCGGGCAGCGGAAAAACCACGCTGGCCAGGGTGGTGCTTGAACTGATTCCCTCGTCGGAGGGAAAGATATATTACCGGAACCGGGATATTACCCGGCTGACGTCGCGGAAATTAAAGGAGCTCAGGAAGGATCTGCAGATTATCTTCCAGGACCCCTATTCTTCCCTGAATCCGAGGATAACGGCGGGACGGGCCATCCTTGAGCCGATGAAGGTTCACGGGTTGCACGGGAACGACGGTTTACGCAGGGCTAAGGTGATGGATCTGCTTGACAGGGTAGGGCTCAAACCCGAACACTACGACCGCTATCCCCATGAATTCTCAGGTGGCCAGCGGCAACGGATCTGTATTGCCAGGGCCCTGGCGGTCGAACCGCGGCTGGTCATCTGCGACGAATCGGTTTCAGCGCTTGATGTCTCCATCCAGGCACAGGTGCTGAACCTGCTGAATGACCTTAAAAAAGATTACGGACTAACCTACATCTTCATCTCCCATGACCTGTCGGTGGTGAAATTCATGTCCGACCGGCTTATCGTCATGAAAAACGGCAAAATAGAGGAGATGGGAGAAGCCGACCAGGTGTATGCCGCACCCGGGTCGGAATATACAAAATCACTGCTTGCGGCAATTCCGGCTTTTCATTCTTTTTAATACGGAACGCCGGGCCCGCAGCTTCCCCTTTAAAATGAAAATAAAGATTTAATATTGAAGTAATTATGGGAAAGAAAAAGAGTCTCAGCGGAAGCGATAAGAACACCTTCGTAAAATCGGTTCTGGATATATTCCAGGACAATCCATACAGCAGTTTTAATTACAAGCAGGTCGCCGCCAGGCTTGGGATCCAGGACAGGGCCAGCAAGGACCTGATCAGCCTGATCATCGGTCAGTTGTTCAAAAACCAGGAACTTGCCATGAGCAAACGGGGTAAATACCAGATCAACATGGAAAGTCCCAGGTTTGAGAAGGAGGTAAAGACCTCGGTAACGGGAACCGTCGATATGAAGCAGACCGGCAAGGCCTACGTGATCCCTGAAGATAAAACGGAGGATGTGTTTATCGCCGCAACCAATACGAATCATGCCCTGCATGGCGACAAGGTAAAGGTTTTCATTTTCCCCAGGAGGAAGGGGCACAAGCTTGAAGGGGAGATTGCGGAGATCATTAAAAGGAATAAAAAGCAATTTGTCGGCACGATCGAGACCTCTAAAAATTTCGCCTTCCTCAGGCCCGACAATGCAACCATGCCGGTCGACATCTTTATTCCCAATACAAAACTGAACGGGGGCAAAAACGGGCAGAAGGTCGTGGTAGTCATTACCGAATGGCCTGCCCAGTCGGCCAACCCGTTCGGGGAGGTCAAGGAGGTGCTGGGAAAACCGGGCGACAACCGCGTGGAGATGCAGTCGATCCTGGCGGAGATCGATTTCCCGTTGTCATTTTCCGCAAAAGCCGAAAAGGAGGCTGCCTCCTTTCCCGATGCCATTCCGGCAGAGGAGATCGGGAAACGAAGGGATTTCAGGCAGGTGCTGACCATTACCATCGACCCCGAGGATGCCAAGGATTTTGATGATGCCATTTCGCTGAAACCGCTCGGGAACGACCGTTGGGAAGTCGGCGTTCACATTGCCGATGTTTCCTATTATGTGAGGCCCGGAACGGCCATTGATGAGGAGGCTGTCGAACGCGGGACATCGGTTTACATGGTTGGCCGCACCATTCCCATGCTGCCTGAGCGGCTGTCCAACGGGTTGTGCTCCTTGCGGCAGGGCGAAGACAGGTTGTGTTTTTCGGCCGTTTTCGAAATGGATGAAAAGGGGAAGATCTACGGTGAATGGTTCGGCAAAACGGTAATCAACTCCAACCGCCGCTTTGCCTACGAGGAGGTGCAGGAGATCATTGAGTCGGGAAAGGGTGAATATTCGGCAGAGATCTCTGTGTTCAACAACATAGCGCTGAAACTGCGTGAGGAGAGGTTCCATAAGGGTTCCTTTAATTTCGAAACGCAGGAGGTCAGGTTCAGGCTTGACAACCTTGGCCGGCCGCTCAGCATATACCTGCGCGAGATGAAAGACGCCAATAAGCTGATCGAGGATTTTATGTTGCTGGCTAACCGCAAGGTTGCCGAATTTATCGGGAAGAAGCGTGAAAACCAGACCGTGAAAACCTTCGTCTACAGGGTTCATGACACGCCCAACGAGGAAAAGCTCGAAAATTTCTCCCTTTTTGTCGAGCGTCTCGGGTACAAGATGAAACTCAGCTCGAAGAAATCGCTGGCCGATTCGTTCAACAAACTGTTCAATGATATCAAAGGCACCGGTACCGAGACCATGATCGAGACCATCGCCATCCGCACCATGTCGAAGGCCTATTATTCCACCAACAACATCGGTCACTACGGACTTGCCTTCCAGTATTATTCGCATTTCACCTCGCCCATCCGCCGTTATCCCGACCTGATGGTACACAGGTTGCTGTTCGGGTATATGAACAATGAGCCCTCCGTGCCGAAGGAGGTGTATGAACCGATGTGCGAACACGCCTCGGAGATGGAACGCCGCGCGGTTGATGCCGAAAGGATGTCGGTAAAGTACAAGCAGGCGGAATACATGCTCGACAAGATAGGCCAGGAATTTGAAGCCCTTATTTCGGGAGTCAGCAAATGGGGTATTTTTGCTGAGATTATCGGGACCAAGTGCGAAGGGATGATCCGGCTTCGCGACCTGGAGGATGACTACTATTATCTTGATGAGGAAAATTACCAGATTATCGGTCAGCGGCACGGATACCGGTTTAAGCTGGGCGATAAGCTGAAGATCCGTGTCAAACGGATCGACCTTGCCCGCAAACAGATGGATTATGAGTGGGTCTCCTGATTTTCCGTTACGGTCATGAATCTTATTACTACCGGCGATTTGCTGGGTGCCAGCAAGTTTCTCAGCAGATTCGGCGGGGAACCTGTTGCCCGTGGCATCCTGAAGCTCCTGCAATTTGACAGGATAAACGATTTTTATGATCATCACGGCCACCTGCCCGGGACCGAATTCCTCGACCACCTTATCGAAGCAACAGGTGTAAGGGTGATCCTGTCGGCGGAAGATCTTGAAAAAATTCCGAAAAACGGCAATTTCATCACTGTTTCAAACCATGCCTATGGCGGCATTGATGGCATCCTGCTGGCCAGGATCATCTCGGGGGTCAACCCGGAATACAAGCTGCTGGTCAATTTTTTACTTACCCGGATAAAACCGCTGCAGCCCTGGTTTTTGGGGGTAAACCCGTTTGAATCGAGGAAAGAGGCCATGTCGAGCTACGGCGGACTGAAAGAGGCCTACCTGCACCTGCAAAAGGGAAGCCCGCTGGGGATTTTTCCGGCGGGCGAGGTGAGTAGTTATAAACTGAAGCAAAACGCAGTCACCGACAGGGAATGGCAGCCCAACATGGTGAAATTCATCAAACGTGCCAGGGTGCCGGTAGTTCCTGTATATTTCAGCGGGCACAACACCGGGCTGTTTAATATGCTGGGATTCATCCATCCCCTGTTGCGCACGCTCAGGCTGCCTGCCGAGTTGTTCAACAAGCAGGGGAGTGAGATTGTCATCAGGGTCGGGACTCCGCTTACCGTCAAGGAACAGGATGAATTCCCCGCGATGGAGGAATATGGAAAACTGCTGCGGATGAAAACCTATTCCCTGGGGCTTTTGCTTGAAACTGCCCTGCGGAAAAAGGAGATTCCTCATTGCAAACCCGCACCCATTGCTGCTGAAACTCCTGCCGGTCGTATCCGCCAGGAGGTGGAGGAGATCAGGGAGCATCACCTTTTGTTCAACATCCAGGAAAATTATATCTTCTGTGTCCCGTCGGTTAAAATTCCCAACATCCTGGATGAAATCTGCCGTTTGCGGGAAATCACCTACCGGGATGTCGGCGAGGGGACCGGCAAAACGATTGACAGGGATCCCTATGATGAGTATTTTGAACAGCTTTTTATCTGGGATAATGAAGCCGGGCGGATCATGGGTGGGTACCGTGTCGGCAAAGGGGACCAGATCATCGGGAAATACGGCATTGCAGGCCATTACATCAACAGCCTGTTTGACATTGACCCGTCGTTTGAGCCGGTACTGCGCCTTTCGATGGAGCTGGGCCGGTCGTTCATTGTGAAGGAGTACCAGAAAAAGCCGCTGTCGCTTTTCCTGCTTTGGAAGGGGATTCTTTACCTGTTGCTGAAGGCCCCCGAATACCGCTACCTGATCGGGCCTGTGAGCATATCCAACGAATTCAGTGAGATTTCCAAATCTCTGGTGGTGGAATACCTGAAAACCAACTGTCATCATACGGAATTTGGCTCACACATAAAACCCCATAACCCATTCAGGGAGGTTAATTCCGGGAATGCCGACCCGGCCCTGTTTTTGAAGTTTGTAAAGAAGGATGTTGCCCGGCTGGACAGATTCATCCACGACCTCGATCCCGGCTTTAAATTGCCGGTACTGCTGAAGAAGTATCTCACGGTCAATGCCGAGGTGCTGGGATTCAATGTCGATCCGCTGTTCAACAACTGTCTCGATGCCCTGATCGTGGTGGATGTGTTTGGCGTTCCCTTCGAAATCATAGAATCGCTTTCAAAGGAGATCAACGACCAGTCGTTGCTGGAGCGGTTCAGGAAGGAAAGTTAAAGTGAATTATGCCAGCTTCTTTCTTTCAACCAGGTCAAAAAAGGCCTTGTGGTAGGTTTCGCTCACAGGGATGTACTGGTAGCCGATTTTGATGCGGTTGCGTTCAATCGATTCGATCTTGTCAAGCGCGATGAAAAATGATTTGTGAACACGGCAGAACTGCGGTTCGCGCAGTACCTCCTCCAGCTTGCGGGCATTCATCAGGGTCATGATCCTGCGTGTTTTGGTAACGATGCGCCAGTAGTCGCCCATCCCCTCGACATAGAGCACCTCATTGTTTTCAATACGTTCCATCCTGGTTTCGGTTTTCACGAAGAAAAAGGAGGTTTCCGGCGGCCTGGATTTGCTGTTTTCAGCTTTGACAGGCGTGGTATCAAGCTGCATCCGTTCACAGACTTTGTTGACCCCCTTGATAAAACGCTCAAAGGATACGGGTTTCAGCATATAATCCACCACGTCGAGTTCAAATCCCTGGAGGGCATACCGCTCGTAGGCTGTCGTAAAGATCACAAACGGCCGGTGTTTCAGCGCATTCAGCAACTGGATCCCGGTAAGCTCCTCCATCTGGATATCCAGGAACATCAGATCGACCTTGTTGGTCCTGATAAATTCGATGGATTCAATGGCATTGTCGAATGTTTTCAGGAGATTGAGAAAAACGACTTTTGAACAGTAATCCCTGATGATGTCGAGCGCAAGAGGTTCGTCATCAATGGCTATACAGTTGATATTCATACCCAAATGATTAATAATACATGATAATTCTCTTCATCCGTGCGGATGTCAAGCTGGTGTTTTCCGGGGTAGAGCAGGTTCAGCCTGCGGCGGATATTGTGCAGGCCGATTCCCCCGACCTGGTCTTTGGTATGGGTTGCATTTTTCCGCAGGCGGTTGGTCACTTCAAACCGGATCTGCCGCTCAGCGATGGTTAAACTGATCCTGATCCCGGGATTCGTCACGCTTTTACTGCCATGTTTGAAGGCATTTTCAACAAAGGGGATCAGCAGCATGGGGGCGATGGTGCGTCCTTCAACATTCCCGGCAATTTCCAGTTCCACGAAATCAGTGTGCCGGATCCTCAGTTTTTCGAGTTCGATGAAACTCTTCAGGTATTCGATCTCCTTTTCGAGCAGCACCTTGTCGGTGGTTGCATCATACAACATGTACCGCATGATCGACGCCATTTTCATCACCGCCTCGGGGGCATCCTCCGATTTCTTATAAACCAGCGAATAGATGTTGTTCAGGGTGTTGAAGAGGAAATGGGGGTTGATCTGCGACCGTAGCAGCGCAAGTTCGCCCGATTGTTTTTCGAGCAGCAGTTCTGTTTTCAGCTTCTGTGTCTCAAACCAGCCGATGGCAAGCTGGATCAGCAGGGCATAAATGGTATAGATGATCACCAGCCGCAGGGAGTTAACCCACCAGCCGAGGTCGACCTGCAGCAGGTTTTCCGGCTTTAAGTGGCTGTATCCGACATATTTCCAGAACAGGTATTCAAGCCCGACACGAAACGGGATGAGGATGATGAAACAGGCGATGAGCAGCAGGATCGGGGTAAGCTTCTTTTTCCGGGTGAAGAAGAGTCCAAAAATGAAATATAAACTGTAAAAGGTGATAAAACTTGTGAGCGGGTAAATCGTCACCTCCTGGTAGGGGTCATATTCCTTTTCCCACATCATTGCCACCGAAAGCAGGATCTGGTTGAACATGTAGATCCAAAAGGCAACATGGATCAGGATTTTGTACTTTGTCTTCATCACAGGTGGTTGAATTTCAATCACAAATTAACGACAGCCGGGGCTTAAAAGCAAATGAAACGGGGACTAATCGACCATGTCTTGTCTTTGTCCGGCCATAGCGCCATTTCTGTCGATTACTTTCCAAGGGATAATTCAAAATGTTTCGTATGTTTGTGATACCCGGCACCTCCGTTTTACCTCCTGCAGCATCGGAGTGCCGGGGAAGGATATCATACCCGTATTTCATGAAGGTGAAGGGATGGCCCGGAAATACCGGTTCACGGTTATTCTGGATTTGGTTACTGTTGATGTTACTGGATGCCCCGGTTGCGGATGGCCAGCAGCGGTATCATTTTTTCTACGGGAAGATCCTGGAACAGGGTACCGGCAAGCCGTTGCCCGATGTAAACCTTACTATCGCGCGGTCGCATATGGGAACTGCTACCGACAAGCACGGCGCCTTTTCATTTTATACCGACAGTTTGCCCGCCGCCCTGGTGGTGAGTTACGTGGGTTTTGAAACAAAAATCATCCTGCTCGATGAAACCTCTTACTCGCTTAGCCTCTATCTGAACCGCCAGGCCAGGGAGTTGCAGGAGGTAGAAATCAAAGCCGATGCCAATGAGTCTTTTTTCAGGGATGAGCACTACGCGGTGCTGGATTATGAGACCGACAGCAGCCTGGTTTACCTGCTGATATACAGGGAACGGTTATCGCGGGCTGAATTGATCTGTAAAACCCTCACAGGGGATACGGCGGCAAAGTCGGCTCCTCTTATCTTCACGCCAACAAAGCTGTTTAAAGATTGCCTGGGAAACCTGCATGTGTTGAGCCACGACTCGGGATACCAGGTATTCCGCGAGGGAAACCGGCTGCATCTCATTCATCCCGTCAGCCTGAGAAAGTTTGACGATGTGCTGAAGAACTGTGTCGCTGCCACCCCGGAGATCCTCTTTTTTCAAAGGGTTACCGATCGCGGCATGGGGGTCGAATATTATGGCATCAACCGGAAGACCCTGTTGAAACATGCCATTACGCAGGTGAAGGACGAGAAAAAGATGAAGATGCTTCGCCGCAACCAGGAGGATGCCATGCTGCTGGGCATCAGCAAGCCGCCCGATTCGCGCGAAGATTTCGTAACCTGGAATTATGTGCACAAGATCCTTTACAGGCCAGTTAAAACTTCGCTTTACCGCGTGGGAAGCTATATCTGTATTTTCAATACCCCCGACCGGCAGATGGAGTTTTACGACAGCACCGGGAATTTTTCCTATAAACTTGCCCTGAATGTGGATAAAATCAAGGATGGCCGCTGGACCAATGACATCCTGGTTGACGGGATTACGGGTACGGTTTATACCACCTTTATCAGGAATGGCACCTGCAGTTTGTATAAGATCGACCTGAATTCGGGAAATATCAGGAAACGGATCTCCCTGTTGCATGATTACCCGGAGAAGGTGCGGGTTTACAATGACTGGGTTTACTACCTGTACAACATACCCGGTGAACCGGACAATAAAATGCTTTACCGTCAGAAGTTTTAGAATTATATAAATGTGTTTAAAACTAATTTGACTGATTGGATTCATACAAGCAGATAGGGATTGTAAATGACCTCGCCCCTGACCCTCTCCTTCAAGGAGAGGGAGAAGGTTTGTCGGTGATAACATAGTCCGCCGGGCCTGTTGAAAATCTTCTGAGAAGAAGGTCAGACAGGACAGGAACTACCAAGGCACAATGAAAACCATTGTGAACATTGTGTAAATCATTGTGACATTGTGGTTGAAGTAAAGGCCGTACATCCGGGAACAAGATTCTTATGAAAAACATCAAAACATTAAACATATCCTAAACCTAAAAAACCATGGAAATCAACCAAAACAACGAAAATCAAAATCAAATGCGATTACCGGAACCCACTGTTTCGGGAACCTATGGCCACGGCTGGGAAATCATGAAAAAGAATTTTCCTGAACTGCTGCTTGTCATACTCCTCCAGATGCTGCTTTCGCTCCCGATGGGGTTTAGCCGCGTTTTTCATCCCATCCAGTTTGACAACCTGATGACCGGCGGTTTTTTCCAGCTTGTCTACAGCCTGCTGGTACTGGGGCCGGTAAGCTACGGCTCCTCGTGGGTATTCCTCAAGGCAGTAAGGGGTGAACCCTTCAAAGTACAGGATATATTTTTCGCCTATCAGTCGTTCGGAAATGTCGTTTTAGCGCAGATACTGGTCTGGCTCATCGTGGTGGCCGGTATCATCATGCTGATCGTGCCTGGCATCATTTTCGCCTGTAAACTAGCCTTTGTTCCCTACCTGGTGATGGATGAAAAGATGGATGCGGCCGAGGCCGTCAGGAAAAGCTGGAATATGACGAAGGGATTTACCGGTACCATTTTCCTGATGGGTTTAACCGCGATTTTCGTTGGCATCGGCGGACTTATCTGTTTTATCGTGGGTATTTTTCCGGCCGGTATCTGGATCACCCTGGCGTTTGCCGGCATTTACCGGGTGGTTTCGGTCAAGTCGAAAGCCTCGGTTCAGCAGGGCTGAAAAGGCAGGTTCAATACCTGAACATAAAAAAAGCAGGGGCACGATAACCGTACCCCTGCCTTAACTTTAATTAATTGCAGCTGGTTATTTTATGAGCGTCAGTTCATTGATGATATTGGCGGCGCCGGCATACTTGTCGATGATAAAGAGCACGTAGCGGGCATCAACACAGATGGTACGCTGCATCTCGGGTTCGAACATGATATCGCCGCTCATGGCTTCCCAGTTGCCGTCGAAAGCTAGACCGATCAGCTGGCCGTCGGCATTGATGACAGGACTTCCTGAGTTGCCGCCGGTGATGTCGTTGGTCGTAAGGAAACAGACCACCATTTCGCCGTTTTCGCCATACTGGCCATAATCCTTTGCCTTGAACAGATCCTTCAGTTTCTTTTCGACGATGAACTCATCATTGGTGGGATCTTCCTTCTGCATCACCCCGTTGAGGGTGGTCAGGTAATCGTAATGAACGGCATCGGCCGGGTAATAGTCGAGCACACTGCCATAGGTCATACGCATGGTGGAGTTTGCATCGGGATACTTCACCAGGCCGGGGTTCATCTCGCGCAAACCGCCGATGAACATGCGGTTGGCAGCGCCTACATTGCTCCTGGCACCCTGATAGGCAGCCATGTATTTGCCCATTGCCTCCTCCATTGATTTGGCAAGGATCCATCCCAGGTCTTTCTTATAGACTTTCAGGCTTGGTTTGTCGATGAACTTGTTGGCATTGGCAGCGGTGGCAAACACGGACTTTTCATAAACTGCGTCGGCAAACGCGGTATAGTCGTTTTTATAGTCCTTTGCAATGGTGGCAAAGATTGAGGGTAATTCGGCAGGAGCAACGTCGGTTGCATACATGCGCAGCATCTCGGCAAGGGTTTTTTTGGCAATGCCAAGGTCGAACTGTTTGAAGTGTTCTTTAACAGCTTCCCTGCAGCCCTCCTGGGCCTGCTTGATACCATCTTTGCTCTTCTTTTCAAGGGCGCCCTGGAGACCGCCGAACTGGTTGGCGATCTGCACCACGTCAAGACCCATCCCGGCAAGGTTGGCATAAAAGAAGGGGATGGCGATTTTCTGCATGCCTGCATAGCCCGACTTCAGGTTGTCAAGCACCTTGCCGTATTTTTTCTCCCTTGCAGGATCTTTGCTGTACCAGGCAACGAAATCCTGTTCGATGACCTTTTTCTTGTCTTCGACTTTGTTGCGGACAAGCATTCTCTCCTGTCCGATGAAGTTTTTCCAGGTGTTGGCAATACCTGCATAATTGGCTGCATAGGCGATTTTGACGGCTTTGTCGGCATCCATCCGCTCTTTCATGACATCCAGCTCTTTCCCGAAGAGTTTTATCAGGGTAGGATAGAAAGTGCTGAGGTTGTAATCCATGCCATAGGAGGTAAGATAACGGGTGGTGGATCCCGGGTAGCCCCAGATCATGGCAAAGTCGTTCTTCTTGATCCCTTTCAGGCTGATGGGAAGATGGTAGGTTGCTTTGAGCGGAACATTTTTTTCCGAATATTTGGCAGGGTTGCCATCTGCATCGGTATAAACGCGCAGGATGGAAAAGTCGCCGGTATGACGCGGCCACATCCAGTTGTCGGTATCGCCGCCGAATTTCCCGATGGAGGAGGGGGGGGCTCCGACCAGGCGGACATCCTTGTAGGTTTTAAAAACAAACAGGTAGTATTCGTTCCCGCCATAAAATGGCTTTACGGATGCTTCAAATTTACCGCCCTCTTCGGCTCTTTTCCTGATACGGGACGAAATATCCCTGATCTTGGAGCCGCGGTCGGCCTCCTTCATGTCATCGGTAAGCAGGGGAATGATGGAATCGGTCACATTCTCGATCCGCTGCAGGAAGGAGGCGCACATGTTTTCGTTCGACAATTCCTCGTTGTACGACTTGGCCCAGAATCCATCGGTAAGATAGTCATGATCGGTTGAACTGTGGCTCTGAACGGCGCCATATCCGCAATGATGGTTGGTGAAGAGCAATCCCTGGCCCGAAACCAGTTCGGCCGTGCAGAAGAAACCGCCGCCGCCACCACCGTTGGAAAGACCCACGATGGCATCCTTCAGACTGTTGTGGTTGATACTGTAAAGTTCGTCGGCCGTGAGATGAAGTCCCATCTTTTGCATATCGACGTAATTCAGACGCTCGAGCAGCAACGGCAACCACATACCCTCATCGGGCGGGTTCTGGGCAAAACCGGATGATGCGGTTGCCACGAACAGGACAAGCGCGATCAAAACGAATTTTAATTTTTGTGTGACTGTTTTCATGAGATCAGATTGTTTGTTTAAGTTGTGTATTGATTTCGATTGTTATGGTGCAGGTGATGATTTAAAACAGTTTGCAATATTAATTACATTTTCAGCGATACCGGCTTTTTTTTGATAAACGGGTCAAATTCTCGACCATCCCATAATTTTATCAGCCAAACCCACCTCCTCAGGTGGCCTTTTCCCCGCGAAAACTTCGGCAATACCCAGACAATGAACAATGACCGTGAAGGTAATGATGGTCGGGTTACAGGATAATTTGCCGGTTTTCATCAGGTTTTTTCCCGAAGACATCAAAAAAAATTGAAAATCCCGGAATCAATGCTGATTTTTGCCAAAAATTGATCATGGGAATCAAAGATCTTCTTCAGAAGCGCAAGCTTCATTTTTTAGGGCAGCACCTGGTTTTCTGGCTGATCAGCGTGATTTTGTTTACCGTCGTGCTCATTTACACGCGTGGCGATTTTAACTTTTACAGCATCAGTCTGCGCATGGCGGTCAACATCCTGATGACCATCGGCTTCCTGGCCATCTCCGTTTATATCAACCTGCTGTGGCTCATCCCCGCATTTTTTAACAAGCGAAAATTTTTCCTGTTTTTCCTGCTCGAAATCGCCAATATCCTCCTGTTCATCCTCCTCAATTATTTCATGACCTATTTTTTTGAAGGGGGAAAACATCCCAGCTTTTCTACGGAATTCATTGCTGAATTTATCCTGGTCCTGATGTTCCTGATCCTCTCCACACTGCTGAAGGTGATGCGCGATTCGATTACCCTTCAGGATGTCGAATTGCGGATGAAGGAGGTGCAGAAGCAAAAGGTTGAATCAGAACTCAGGGCACTCAAGGCACAGATAAATCCCCACTTCTTCTTCAACACGCTGAACAGCCTGTATTCCCTGAGTCTCGACAAGTCGGACATGGCCCCTGAGCTGATCCTGAAACTTTCTGACCTGATGCGGTATGTCATTTATGAATCGAACGACGACCTGGTGCCGGTTGGAAAGCAGCTGGAATTCCTTCAGAGCTATGTCTATCTCGAGCGGTTGCGCGCAGGCGAAAACCTGCAGGTTGAATTCGAAGTTAAAGGCAAATACCTGGATCTGAAAATTGCTCCCCTGCTCTACGTTGCCTTTATTGAAAATGCCTTTAAACACGGGGCAAAGACAAAAAATGACGACCCTTACATCCATATTGCCTTCGACCTTGAACACGAAGACCGGGTGGGTTTTTTCATCGAGAACCGCGTTGACCCCTTTCGGGATCAAAAGAAATCAGGCGGCTTTGGCCTGGCAAATGTGACCAAACGGCTTGATTTGCTCTATCCCGGCAAATATGAGATGAAAATCCAGGATTCGGCATCCGTTTATCGGGTTGATTTAACTATTTTAGTCGCATGAACATACGCTGCCTGATCATTGATGATGAACCGCTGGCACAGCGCGTCATCGAAAAATATGCCGAAAACATCCCCTTCCTGGAGATCGTGCAGAAATGCAACAATGCCGTGGAGGCGATCGAGGTGCTCCATAACCAGGAGGTCGACCTGCTGTTCCTCGACATCAACATGCCCCGGCTGAGCGGCATGGATTTTCTGAAAACCCTGAAAAACGCGCCACTCGTCATTATAACCACCGCCTACGCCGAATATGCCATCCAGGGATATGAACTGGATGTGGTCGATTACCTGATGAAACCCTTTCCCTTTGACCGGTTCTACAAGGCGATCCAGAAAGCCGAGGAGTTGATAAAAGGCAGGGAATTGCCCCATGTCGAACCGAAGGAGGCCCACAGGCCGGAAGAGACCTTTATTTTCGTGAAGTCAAGCAAGAAAACCTACAAGGTAAACCTTGACGAAATACTATATATTGAGGCGCTTGGGGACTATGTGAAGATCTATACAAACGAGAAAATGATCATCAGCTACCAGTCGCTGAAAAATATCGAAGCACTGCTGCCTGCCGCCTCTTTTCCACGAATCCATAAATCGTTTATCATCGCCTTGTCGCGCATCGACCTGATTGAAGGCAACCATGTAAAGATCAGGGAGCGGCAGATCCCCATCGGGACCAATTTCAAGAATGATTTTGAGAAGCTGATCAAATCTATTTAATGCAGGAATGCAAATAATGCAGGAAAATGGAGGGGTCAGGGGACGCGCAGGGAGATGCCGCGGAAGTATTCGAGCAGGGATCCGGTGATGATAAAGGCCCCGATGATGATGAAGAGCAGGCCGACGATCCTGTTCATCCAGAGTTTTACCTGAGGATTGCCGGCAACCTTGATCTTGTTGGCAAGCACTACCTTGAGGATGTCGGTCATCAGGATCACCGACAGGGTACCGATAAAAAAGAGGGCCACCGCCCGCTGATCCCCGCCGTAGGTGGCATTGATGGCCAGCATGGAGGTGATCCAGAAAACCCAGAGAAATGGGTTGGCGAAGTTGAGCACAAATCCTTTGAAAAAATAGGGTAACGGGCCCTTCTGCTTCACCCGAATTTCGTTGATGGCTTCGACCTGTTCGGTTTGGGGAACTTTTTTGAAAAAGGTAAACAGGCCATAAACCGACATGACGATACCGCCGATGATTCCCAGTACAAGGTGGTATTTGGGGTTGGTGACGATCGCCGAGGCGCCGAAATAAAATCCAACCACCAGTGCCAGGTCACTGACAAATATCCCGGCAGCCAGAAATATCCCGATCTTGATGCCATGTTTGATGCTCGTCTGGAGCAGGGCAAACAGGGCGGGCCCGACGGAAATTGCAACCGTCAGCCCCAGGATAATCCCTTCAAATAATGGATGTAGGATCGAACTCAAGGTTTGGTCTGTGTTTTGTAAGTTCTAATATAATCTTCCCATTTTTCCAGCTGGTCATTCTTCAGCACCCGGGGAAATTTATGTGCCCCGCCCTCTTTCCCGCGCGATTTCATCCAGTCGTGAAACACCTGCAAAGGTAATACTTCAACCAATACATTTTTAATCGCTTCAATACGTTCAACCCGGTAATCATCATTCAGCACCTTGAGATATTCGTCGAGCTTTGCGGCAGCAATCCCCGGGTCAAGAGCGTCGTCGGTGCCCAGGTACCACTGATGGGCAAACAGGTTCCCAAAACGGACGCCCGTCAGGGTGAATTCGTTGATTTTTACATTCAGGTCATCCTGGAGCATGCGGATGGCGCGGTTGATGTTGTCCTGCGACAAATGTTCCCCGCACAGGCTGATAAACTGCTTGGTACGACCAGTCAGGACAATTTCACTCCGTTCTTTCGACACGAATTTTATCGTATCCCCGATGAGGTACCGCCATGCTCCCGCACAGGTTGTCAGCAGCAATGCGTATTCGCGGCCCTCCTCCACCTGCCCGATGGTGAGCGTTTCGGGATTGGGCTTCAAATCGCCATCCACATCGAAATTGCGGTCGTTGTAAGGAATAAATTCAAAAAAGATTCCATTGTCGAAGATAAGCTGCATCCCCTTGCTCTTCCCCGGGCGCTGGAATGCGATATATCCCTCCGAGGCAAGATAGGATTCATTATAGAGGATCGGGTGGCTGAACAGTTTTTCAAAACTCCGGCTATAGGGTTCAAAGGAGACCCCGCTGTGCACATAGGCCGATAAATTCGGCCATATGTCATGGATGGTCTCAACTCCGTAATATTCGATGATCTTTTCAAGGATGATCTGGATCCAGGCGGGTACCCCTACAATTATGCCGATATCCCAGTTCCTGGCCTCCCTGACGATTTCGGTCAGTTTCACCGACCACTCGTGTTCCCTGGAGATCCGGCGCCCCGGCTTGTAGAAATGCTGAAACCAGAAGGGGATATTCTTGGCGGTGATGCCCGAAAGATCGCCCTGGTAGTAGGTTCCGTTGTACTGGAGATGGGTGCTGCCGCCGATCATCAAAATGCCCTTTTCGTAAAATTCGTCGGGAAAATCGTATTTGGTTGCCGAAATCAACTGCCTCACGCTTGCTTTCTGCATGGCCCGCAACATGTCGGGCGTAACGGGGATGTGCTTTGAGGAGGCCTCTGAGGTTCCGGAGGTAAGCGCAAAATATTTTACCTTCCCCGGCCAGGCCACGTAGGGCTCTCCGTTGAGGCTCCGGTACCACCAGTTTTTAAACATTGACCCGTAATCGTGAACCGGAACCAGGTTGCGGAATTGTTCCGGAAAATCCTGGCGGCCAAGAATACCACTGAAATTGTAATGTTCGCCAAAAGCCGTGTCCTGGGCCTTGATGAGTAACTTTTTCAGTACCTTGTTCTGCTCAAGAACCGGATTTCTGTTCAGGATATCAATAGGTAACTGACGGAGTTCATAGGCTTTCCGGATGATCGAACCAAGGAGTGGCATCGGGCAGGGCTAATTTGAAAAAATGAGTAGGTAAAGTTACGAAAAAATGATTAATTTCGATTTTTATATGGGGTACCTGCCAAAACCACTGCTGAAACTGTTGCGGATCCTGGTGATCCTCGCGGGGATCGTACTGCTTCTGGTGGCGGGTTTCTTTCTCTTCTTAACCCTTACAGAGTTCTCCCCGCCACCCGGATTGGTACCTGTGGTTATGGGAAAAGGAAAAGCCATGGACAGGACAAAACGTACATTCACATTTTTTACCTGGAATATCGGTTATGCCGGGCTTGGTAGGGAGATGGATTTCTTTTATGAGGGGGGAAGCCTGGTCATGCCGGAAAAGGAACAATTCGACCGCTATTTCGGGGGGATACAAAAGACGGTGACGGCGAACGATTCGACCGATTTCATCTTCCTCCAGGAGGTGGATGTGCATTCGAAACGGTCGTGGTTTTTTAATGAGTATGCAGCTCTTTCTGAAAAGCTGACCGGCTTTTTCAACGTATTCAGCCAAAACTATGGCTGTTGGTACATCCCGGTCCCACTCCACGATCCCATGGGCAGAGTAAAGGCCGGTCTGGCAACCTTCTCGAAACGTAAACCGGAAAGTGCACAGGTGCGGTATTTTAAAACCAATATGTCGTGGCCCAAACGGCTTGCTTTTCTTAAACGTTGTTTTATCCTGCTCCGCTATCCGCTGGATAACGGGAAAGATCTGGTCATCCTGAATACCCACAATTCGGCCTATGATTCAACCGGGGTGTGGTTGAAAAAGGAGCTGGCGATGCTTGATTCGGCCATGCAGGCAGAGTATCAGCGGGGAAATTATGTTGTTGCCGGCGGCGACTGGAACAGCAATCCCCGCGGCTATGCAACCGGAAATATGATTTCAGGTGACAGGGGCACCCTGGTCGACCCGCAGATTGAACCGGGTTTTGCACCCGGGTGGGAGTTTGTGTTTGACCCGCGGCAACCCTCCAACCGCGCCGTGGATAAGGCCTACAGAAAGGGAATTACAAAAACGACCCTCATTGATTTTTTTGTGGTTTCACCCAATATAGAGGTGATACAGGTGCATACCATCCCCCTTGGTTTTGCCGATTCCGACCACAACCCAGTGGTGATGAACATCAGGTTAAAATAGACTCAACAGGTTAAGGCCATTAGTCAAAGAGCCTTTTTTCTGATCTTCAATGAGATCAGGCATGGATTTTTAGGGTAAATTTGCAACATGTTTCCCGGGAGGAACAACCCCACCCAGATCTGCCGGTAATTTATTAAAAAAGAGACCATGAAGGTAAAAATTAAGAAAGAGACCACCCTGCTCGACCATCTGCTGGAGGAATTTCAGTCGGCATCGAAAACGACGGTCAAGCAGCGGATCGTGCATGGTAATGTGCGGGTAAACGGGAAGATGGTTACAAACCCTGCCGTGTTGCTTAAGGAGGGCGACACGGTTGATTATGTGAAACAGGCAGTGAAGATCAACAAGGTGAAGCCGCCCTACCAGGTGCTCTTTGAAGATGATGCCATCCTGGTTGCCGTGAAACCGGCCGGACTGCTTACCATTGGCGACCGCGGGCTCGGGGGAACCTCCTTCTACCAGCTGATGCAGGCCTATGTCAAGGAAAATTCAAAAGGCAAGGAGCGCCTGTTCGTGGTACACCGCCTCGACCGGGAAGTTTCGGGAATTCTGATCTTTGCCAAGAGCGAGGCGCTGCAGGAGGAGATCAAGAACCACTGGATGGATACGAAAAAACTTTATTACGCCCTGGTGGAGGGGCAACCGGCGGAGGACAAGGGAACCATCCGCAGCTGGCTGGTCGAGGGGCGCGATCAGAAAGTCTATTCGGTTAAAATCGAGGAGGGGGCTAAACTTGGGATCACCCACTTCCGCGTGATGGACCGTACTCCCGATTATGCCCTGCTGGAAGTTGAACTGGAGACCGGGCGGAAAAACCAGATCCGCGTCCATCTTTCGGAGATGGGATGCCCCGTGGTGGGCGATCGCCGTTATGGTGCCGATGCCCAGTACGAGCGCCGGATCCGCCTGCATGCCTTTTACCTGTCAATCCGCCACCCTGTTACCGGGAACCTTGTCGACTTTAAAAGCAAGATGCCCAAGGGGTTCCTTGAACTGAAACCGCACGACGAGAAGTATAAATAGCATTTTAAAGGCTGCTGGCAACCTGCAAGCAAAATTTCACAGGTGTTATGCTCCCGTCCCGAATCCCCTTTGCCTCATAGCCTCAAAGATCACGATGGCTGCGGAGGCGGAAACATTCATCGAATCGATCTTGCCCATCATTGGGATCTTGATCAGGTCGCCGGCTCCGTCAAGCCACGTATTGCTTAGTCCGTTGGCCTCAGAGCCCATGATGATGGCGGCGGGTTGCCTGAAGTTGGTTTCATGATACCAATGTGTGGCTGTGAGGGCCGTGCCAAACATCATGATGCCTGTCCCGCGCATCCATGCAATGGTATCTTCGGAAGAGGCCGTCACCACAGGCATCGTAAAGATGCAGCCAATACTGGAACGGATGGCGTTGGGGTTGTAGATGTCGGTTTGCGGATCGCAGATGATCACGGCGTCGAGGTTTGCGGCATCGGCCGTGCGCAGGAGGGCACCCAGGTTTCCAGGTTTTTCAACGGTTTCAAGAACAAGCAGCAGGGGTGTTTTCCGCAGGCGGAGATCGCTGAATTCAAGCCGTTTGGGTTCTGCCAGGGCAATAAGCCCGTCGCGGTCCTTGCGGTAAGCCATGCGGTTGAAGACATCGGTAGTGACTTCGACCACCTCCACCCTGCCGGCAGATGGCACCAGAGATCTCAGTTCGGTATCAGAAACAAATTCTGGGGTGAAAAAAAGGTCGGTAAGAATGAAACCACTCGATATGGCCAGCCTGATTTCGCGCAGCCCTTCGATGATGATCCTGTTTTGTTCCTTCCGGGCGCGGGGTTTCTCGCCGAGCAGCAGCACATTCTTGATAAGCGGGTTTGAAAAACTTGAAATGATTCTGGACATAGTGCTTACGAGTTCATTTTTTTACAATCCTGTTAACCCGCACTGTTTTTGAAGTGCGTATTTCAGCCAGGTAGATCCCTCTTTCCCACGATTTCATGTCGAGTACCAGGTGGAATTGGTTTTCCTCAGGAATCATGTTAACCGCATATATCTTCCTGCCATAAATATCGGTAACTGTGACAAAGATAGCCTCTTTCGCCTTACAGTTTCCGGACATCATGGTAATATCGCCTGCGGGATTTGGAAACACGACAGCCTTTTCAGGGAATCCGCCTGGAGAAACAGCCGTCGTGGTGCAGGATTGCTGATAGGTAATCCGCGCAGAGCCGTTCAGCGAATCGTTGAAAACAGTCCAGGCAGCGGGCTGTTTCTTAAGGTAATAATCAAGATAGGGTTTTGTGAAGTCGAGGGTGGCGGCATGTTGCTGATCGCGCGTGATGGCAAAGGCGGGGCAGCCGATCTCCCCGAGGGAACAGATGAAATTGGCATCGGCAAAATAACAGTGACCGCCCCCTTTGATGTTGATAAACGTTTTGCACACGCTGGCAAGCGAATCATACATGGGGATCTGGTTGGTTGCCGGCGGGGTAACACAATCCATATCGGCCGAAAATACCAGCGAAGGGATGGTGATGTTTCGTGCCGCGGTGATGGCGGAGGGTGAGGTTTCGGCGGCAGCCAGGGTAACCATAACGGTCGGATTGGTGTTGTTCTGGCATGCCAGGAAAGAGGCTCCACCTCCCATTGAATGGCCCATGATGGCCGAGGTGCTGTCGATATGCTGGTAAAAGGGTGAACCGGGATTCATCCCTTCTGCCTTCATCTGCACCACCAGGAACGCCAGGTCGGCACCGTATGCGGCGTGATTGGGTGAAAGCGAGGTTTCCGTCTTGGGAAAAACAAGGATGTACCCCGCCGGCACCATGGCATCCCTGAAATACAAGTAAGAATCATACGCCATCTGAAATCCGTGGCCAAAAACGATCACCGGGAACACCCCGGCGGCCACAGGGGTACTTTCGCCGGCAACAGTTGCTGCATAATAGATTTCAGAGGGCACCAGGCGGTTGCTGCGGGATGAATCAACAAATGCGACCGTTTGGTGACCGACCGGGTAATTTTGCGACCACAGCGCAGCCGAAAACCCTAAAAATAATGTTAATAAATAAACAGATCGTCTCATTTTAAAAGAAAAGAGTGGCAGGATAAGGGGATAAATCATTTATTTTTTAATTGATTTACAACGTTTTTCATAAAAAAATGAATTTTTTTTCATTTCTTTGCGGCAGAATTGAAAAACATTCTTACATTTGTGTATTCAAATACCTGAATAAACCATGTCTAAAATATTCGCCCTGTCAGAAGCCTCTTCGATTGCGATCCACAGCATGGTATTAATTGCCCGTTCAGGTAATGGAATCAATGCAGTAAAAATAGCTGAAATTACCGGATTTTCAAAAAATCACATTGCAAAGGTTTTGCAGCGGCTTGTCAAGAATGACATGTTGAAGTCGGTCCGAGGCCCTTCAGGAGGATTTTCGATGAAGATGGATCCGAAAGCCATCAGTTTGCTGGATATTTACCAGTCGATCGAAGGCAATCTCGACGTGGGTGAATGCCCCCTTTCTTATGAACTTTGTGGTTTTGACCGTTGCCTGATGGGAACTGTCGTAAACAGGCTGACCTCCGAATTCAAAAAATTCCTGCTGGATCAGACCTTACAATCCTATTTGTAAATTTTTTTACCCAAAAACAGGCAATTAGATACCTAAATACACCTATAAAACATGAAACGAAAGATTATCCGGATTGATGAAGAAAAGTGCAACGGATGCGGCATCTGTATTCCGAATTGTCATGAAGGGGCCATGCAGCTGATTGACGGAAAGGCCCGGCTGATAAGTGACCTGTTCTGTGATGGCCTGGGCGCCTGTATCGGTCACTGCCCGGAGGGTGCTATCGAAATCATTGAACGGGAAGCAGAGCCCTATGATGAACGCAAGGTGATGGAGATCATGGTGCCGAAGGGCCGCAATACCATCATGGCCCATCTTGAGCATCTGCGCGACCATAACGAAGAGGTGTTTTTACGCCAGGCAATTGATTATTTAAAAGAACATAACATTATGATGACACCAGAAAAATCAATAGAACATTCGCACGGCGAAGGGGGCTGTCCAGGATCCATAGCCCGGGATTTCAATGTAAACAACGATATTGCAGAGGCGCATGCAGAGGCGCATAATTATGCGCCTCTGCAGCATGCCCCGTCTGAATTACGCCAGTGGCCGGTACAACTGCACCTGCTCAATCCTCAGGCATCCTATTTTAAAAATGCCGATGTGGTCCTGGCCGCCGACTGTGCCGCCTTCGCAATGGGCAATTTCCATGAGCGGTTCATGAAAGGCAAATCCATTGCCATCGCCTGTCCCAAGCTCGACAGCAACAAGGAATCCTATATCCAGAAACTGACCTCCATGATTGCCGATACCAAAATAAATTCGCTTCATGTGGTGATGATGGAGGTGCCCTGTTGCGGCGGTCTTCTGCAAATGGCCCAGATGGCACGAACCAATGCAGGCCGTAATGTGCCCGTCAAACAAACGATCGTAAGCCTAAAGGGCGATGTTATCGTTGACGATTGGATATAAATATCATTATTGTAGAGACGGGTTTAAACCCGTCTCTACGAAACCCGTCTCTACGAATTAACCCGAAATTTTTAAATTTTATCATATGCAAACACGTAAATTATGGTTCGGCTTTATCGCCGTTATGACAATTTCCTTTTCGGTTTTGTTGTATTATGGAAATGAGATCTACAAACAGGTCCCGCCGATTCCTTCGGAGGTGGTCACCAAGGCAGGTTCGGTGCTGTTTACCGGGCAGGATATCAAAGACGGCCAGAATGTGTGGCAGTCGATCGGCGGGCAGGAGGTTGGTACCGTCTGGGGACATGGTTCCTATGTGGCGCCCGACTGGTCAGCCGACTGGCTTCACCGGGAGTCGGTGTTCATCCTGGATTACCTGGCCGACACCTCCTATCACAAGAGTTATGCAGATGTTTCAGCAGAGCAGAAGGCGATGCTGAAGATCAGGCTGCAGCAGGAACTGAGGATCAATACCTATGACCCGGCAACCGGGAAACTGGTGGTATCACAGCTCAGGGCGCAGGCGATCAAGGCGGTTGGGGAACATTATACCAGCCTGTTTATGAATGATCCCAAGCTGGAAAAACTGCGCGATGCCTATGCCATTCCGCCCAACTCCGTCAAGGAGATTGACAGGATGAACAAGATGAACAACTTCTTTTTCTGGATCTCCTGGTCGTGCGTCACAAACCGCCCCGGAGGACTGATCTCCTACACCAACAACTGGCCATCGGAAGATCTGGTTGACAACAAGCCCACGAGTTCGCTGATCCTGTGGACAGGTTTCAGCGTGATCATGCTGATTGCAGGCATCGGCCTGATGGGCTGGTATTATGCCTCCCGCCGGGAAGAGCCCATGTCGGAAAGGGAGATCCCCGCAAAAGACCCGTTACTTGGTGGAATCTTCACACCATCCATGAAAGCCACCTTAAAATATTTCTGGGTGGTCACTGCCCTGATCCTGGTTCAGATATTGATGGGCGTGATTACAGCGCATTACGGCGTGGAAGGACAGGCATTCTATGGCCTGCCCCTCTCCGGGATTCTGCCCTATTCCATCTCCCGCACCTGGCATATCCAGCTGGCTATTTTCTGGATCGCCACTTCATGGTTAGCCACAGGACTTTATCTTGCCCCGGCCGTTTCGGGAAAGGAACCCCGGTTCCAGCGGCTTGGCGTTAACTTCCTCTTTATCGCCCTGCTCGTCATTGTTGTCGGATCGCTCATTGGCCAGTGGTTTGGCGTGATGCAGCGGTTGGGTTATGTGACCAACTTCTGGTTCGGGCACCAGGGTTATGAATATGTTGACCTGGGCCGCTTCTGGCAGTTATTCCTTTTTGTAGGACTCGTCATCTGGCTGGTGTTGATGACCCGTGGCCTGATGCCCGCCCTGCGCGCAAAATCGGAGAACAAGTCGCTGCTTACCATGTTTCTGATCTCAACCATCGCCATTGCGGCCTTTTATGGCGCAGGGCTGATGTGGGGAAGACAGACAAACCTTGCCGTTGCCGAATACTGGCGCTGGTGGGTGGTTCACCTCTGGGTTGAAGGATTTTTCGAAGTCTTTGCCACCGTCGCCATTGCCTTCCTGTTTGTCCGTCTCGGCCTGGTCAGGATTGCCACTGCCACCGCCAGTGTGTTGTTTTCAACCATCGTATTTTTATCGGGAGGAATACTGGGAACCTTCCATCACCTTTATTTCACCGGTACCCCTACGGCTGTGCTGGCCCTGGGGGCGACCTTCAGTGCACTGGAGGTGGTTCCGCTGGTGTTGATGGGCTTCGAGGGTTACGGAAATTATAAGATCTCCCAAAACAGGAACTGGATTGCAGGGTATAAGTGGCCCATCTGGTTTTTCCTGTCGGTAGCCTTCTGGAACCTGGTTGGAGCGGGGATTTTCGGATTCCTGATCAACCCTCCCATCGCCCTCTATTACATGCAGGGACTCAACACCACCCCGGTTCATGGCCATACAGCATTGTTCGGCGTATATGGAATGCTCGGAATCGGATTGATGCTGTTCGTGCTGAAGAGTATGGAGCCTGAAAAGGTCTGGAAGGAAAAGTGGGTGGAGTTTGCCTTCTGGGCCATCAATATCGGCCTTGCCCTGATGGTCCTGATCAGCGTGCTGCCGGTTGGCCTGGCACAAACCTGGGTAAGCGTACGCACGGGTATGTGGTATGCCCGCTCGGCAGATTTCCTGCAGGATCCCACCATCACCTTCTTCCGCTGGCTCAGGGTGATCGGCGACACTGTTTTTGCAGCGGGAACGCTGGCACTGGCCTGGTTTATCTTCGGACTGAAGGGCGGATGGTCAGCAGAAAAAAAATAAAATAACGCTAAACTCATAAACAATGGACAAAAGTATATTCGAACACTCGAATGTGTTCAGGTTTTCCGAAAAGGTGGATTATTCCTCCGAGGGAATCATCAGCAAAAGGGTGATTGACCGCCCTGTCGGAACGGTAACCCTCTTCTCGTTCGACGCCGGACAGCGTCTGAGCACTCACTCGGCTCCCTATGATGCCATGTTACAGGTCATCGAAGGGAAAGCGGAGGTCATCATAAGCGACGTGCAGTTTCTCCTGGATGCAGGCGATACCATCATCATGCCGGCCGGCATACCGCATGCCGTAAACGCCCCCGGGAAGTTCAAAATGGTACTGACCATGATCAAGGGCTAAACCAAAGCTATCGTCAAATCCCCGGGCATAGGCCCGGGGGTTATGACAGCTTCAGACATAAAAAAAACAAAAACCATGAGCGAACTGATAAACAACTCACAAAGCAGGAAGGAACTGCTCAAACACATGATCCTTCAGCTGCATGATGGCGTGGCACCCGAAGCGGTACGCGCCCGGATGATTGAACTTCTGACAAAAATCCCCTATGGCGAAGTGGTCGAAGTTGAACAGGAACTGATCAGCGAAGGACTACCCGAGTCGGAGGTGCTGCGGCTGTGCGATATTCACAGCCAGGCACTGGAGGGCAGGATCGACCTGTCGGGGATGAAAATAGTACCTCCCGGGCACCCGGTTGATACCTTCAAACTTGAAAACAGGGAGCTCGAAAAAGTTGTTCGGGAACTTCTTACCCTGTTCAGCAACCTCGAGTCTGATTTTTCAGGTCCCGGAAAGGAAAGCAGCTTCAACAAAGTCAAAGCGCTTTTCAACAGTCTGATGGATGTGGACAAGCATTACCGGCGCAAGGAGAACCTGCTCTTTCCGTTCCTTGAGAAGTACGGGATCACCGGTCCGCCCAAGGTGATGTGGGGCAAACACGACGAAACGCGCGATTTGCTGAAGAATGCCATTCATGCCCTCAACGCCCCCGGCATGATCACCGCGGAAACCATGCAGGCGAAGGTAGAAATCTATCTGAAGCCAGCCGCAAAGGCGGTTATCGATATGATCATGAAGGAGGAGGAGATCCTTCTGCCCATGACCCTGGATAAACTAACCGAAACCGACTGGTACGAGATTTACCGTCAGACCAACGAAATCGGGTACTGCCTCTATGATCCAAAGATCACCTGGAAACCACAGGGGGTTAGTCATGACGAGGAGACCTCGGCCGAGGAGGGAACCATCAACCTTCCAAGCGGCAAATTCACCTCCGGGGAACTGCTGGCCATCCTGAATGCCCTGTCGGTAGACCTCACCTTTGTTGACAGAAACGACAAGGTAAAGTATTTTTCCCAGGGGAAGGAACGCATTTTTGACCGTAACAGGGCCATTCTGGGCCGCGATGTGCGGATGTGCCATCCCCCTTCGAGCGTTCATGTGGTCGATCAGATTATCGGTGATTTCAAGAGTGGTAAGGCCGACAGCGCCCCCTTCTGGATCCAGATGGGAGGCAAGTTCATTCATATCGAATATTTTGCCCTGAGAGATGACCAGGGAGAATACCTTGGAACCCTGGAAATGTCGCAGGATCTGACCGAAAAGAGGAAGCTGGAGGGAGATCAGAGGATATTATCCTATAAGAAACAGTAAGAATCCATATCATATCAATAAACCAAAATAGCGTAAAAAATGGAAACACCCGGTTGGTTAAACAAAGAAAAGGTTAAAGTAACGCTGGATGCCAGGCCTCTGCTGGCTCAGGGCATTCATCCGCTGGAACAGGTGCAGAAAGAGGCAGCCTCGCTGGAAGCGGAAGAAATCTTCGAGATCATCACCCCCTTTCTGCCGGCGCCCATGATTGAGAAAATGGCTGCGGCAGGATTCGAAACATATTCCGAAAGCACTTCTGACGGAATGTTTCACACCTATTTTAAAAAATAACGGAGCAGCGAAACGCCGCAATGATGAAATTTTTCCGAAAATACCACAAGTGGTTCAGTATTGTGGCTACCGTGTTCATCCTGTTTTTCGCCGTTTCGGGTATTATTCTAAACCACCGGGAACAGCTTTCGGGAGCCGACATCTCCCGGAAGCTGCTTCCGCCGGTTTACCGGTACAGCAACTGGAACCTTGCCGCCGTGAAGGGATCGGTTAAGACGGGAAAAGACAGCATCCTGGTTTACGGCAATATTGGCGTTTGGCTTACCGACCAGCATTACCAAACCTTCCGGGATATGAATGCCGGCTTTCCGGCGGGAATTGACAACCGGAAGATCAACACCCTCTGCTGGTCTTCTGTGTCGGGTCTCTATGCCGGCACTTTGTTCGGACTCTTCAGGTTTAACGGGCGGGTCTGGGAGAAGGTGACATTACCGGTTTTGAGGCCACGGGTCGTCAGGGTGCTGCAGGTTGGTGACAGTCTGCTGGTGATGACCCGATCGAACCTCTATCTCTCGACAGGAGTCAGCGCTTACCGGCAATTTCGCGAAATTGAAGTTCCAAAGGGAGAAGACAGTGATGGCAGGGTTGGTCTTTTCAAGACCCTGTGGGTCATTCACAGCGGAGAGATTTATGGGTTCACGGGCAAGTTGATCGTGGATGCCATCGGGATTATTTTTATCATTCTTTGTATCACCGGGCTCATCTACTTTTTTGTTCCCTACCGGCTGCGCAGGCTGGAAGATGACAGTCGGCGGACAAAGCTTAAAAAATTCAACAGATCCTCCCTGAAATGGCACAATGTGATCGGATCGTGGACGATCCTAGTCCTGGTGGTAAACACCACGGCCGCCATCTTCCTCAGGCCGCCGTTGCTGATCCCGATTGCTTCTGCCAGGGTAACAAAAATAAAGTTTACCGAACTCGACAACCCCAACCCCTGGTTCGACCGTTTCCGCGATCTGCTCTATGATGCGTCATCAGGGCGATTCCTGGTGGCTACCAGCGAAGGGGTCTATTATTCTGACGACCGGTTTGGCAGTGATTTGAAGGTTTTTGCCTGTCAGCCACCCGTGAGTGTGATGGGCATCAACGTGTTTGAAAAATGCGGACCCGGCAGGTACCGGGTGGGCTCCTTCAGCGGGATCTATGAATGGGAACCTGCCACAGGGAATATCCTTGACTGTATCACCATGACTGCTTATGTTGAGACCGGTCAGAGCGGGCCTCCCTTTGGTAATGTAACCGTTGCAGGGTATATCCGTTGCAGCGACTCCTCCGCGCTCATTTTCGACTATGCCCACGGGGTCATTCCCCTGGAAGGAAAAAATCCATTGCCGCCTTTCCCGCCATCAATAGCAGCGGTCAGCCCTGTTTCGCTATGGAACACCTGTCTGGAAATCCACACAGGCCGGATTTTTGAACCCATCCTGGGCCCCTTTTATATCCTGGTGGTTCCCCTCACCGGGCTGGCCACCCTTTTTATCCTGGTCAGCGGTTTTTTCGCCTGGTGGCTTCCACGGAAAAAAAGGAAGAACCGTGAAATACCGGTGGATAAAAATGTCGTAGCACTGACCTCCTGATGAGGAAAAATCCGTAATTTTAAACCCTGGAAATTATTAGGGTTACCTCCTGGTTTACGATTGTTATTCACCTCCACAATGATCTACTACATAAAGCTTTATCTTGCAAGTCTGGCAGCCTTTTTTGCCCTCGACATGCTTTGGCTCGGCCTCATCGCCGGTACCTTTTACAAGCAGCACCTTGGTTTTCTCATGGCGCCCGAAGTAAACTGGTATGCCGCGCTGATCTTTTATTTTCTTTATATTCTCGGGGTGCTCGTATTTATTGTAGTTCCCGGCCTGACGGAGAATGCCTTCGCCCTGATGCTCGTCAAGGCGGCGCTTTTCGGCTTGATTGCTTATGCCACCTATGATCTTACCAACCTGGCTACCATAAAGGACTGGCCGCTGGTCATTACAGTTGTCGATCTTCTCTGGGGTATGTTGTTAACCACCGCGGTAAGCATGGCAGGATTTTTTGCCGGGAGGTGGATGGCCTGATGACCGACGATCATATAATCCTGCTTATCACTGATCACAGGCAGTTCGGGCCGATGGTCGCCGTTTGGGAAGTTGTCCCGGAATCTAAAGGATGGTTTGTTCTGGAAAACCGGCTTACCTGGCCGGTACCGGCTGAGTATGATCCTGACCGTATCAAGGCGCTGCATGAAATCATCGCGGCAACGCAAACCATGAATGATGCAGAGATCCACCGCCAGTTCGCCCGGAAAGGAACTTCTTTAAAGGATTTTCTCGGCGGCCTTTCTGAAGAATTTCTTCAGGAACATATCCGCCCTTTTGTTGACCGGCAGACAGATAAAATATTCCGGCTGGCAAATGGGCACGATCTTCCGCTGTACCTGCACGATGGCTCTCAGCGGGTTTATTATGAAAGCCGGATGCTGATGAGCCGCGACCCTGTTGAGCCCTGGTTTTGTTTTACCAAGACCGCCGAAGGATCGAACTATACCCTTGAACTTTTTCAGAATGACAGGCAGATCCGGCTGAAGTCGCCGGGCAACAGGATCATATGCCGGAATCCCTGCTGGTTCAGGGCCGGGAACCGGCTGCTCCATTTCCCGGAAGGATTCGACGGGAAAAAAACGGAACCATTCCTGAAGAAAGATACGATCCTCATTCCGGCCACGGCCGAGAAAAAATATTTCGAGACCTTTATCCTGAAGACCCTGAAAACCGGGCAGGTGAGAGCCACCGGGTTTAAGGTACAAACCCTGGATCCTGAACACCGGATGGAACTGTCGGCCGAGGTGGACTGGCAGGGAAGAGCCATCCTGGTCGTATATTTCAGGTACGGCGACAAACGGATCATGGCGGGGAAATCGCAGAAGGTCTTTATCGACCTGCAGATGGACGACAAGGAGGTGGTGTTTTATAAAACAGAGCGGAATCCCGAATGGGAGACTGCGATGATATCGGGATGCACTGCTGCCGGGCTGGTAAGGTTTAATGAAAACACCCTGTGTTTGCCGGGAAGCCAGGGCACCGGGAGCATGGAGATGTACCGGCTGGTGGAATGGCTTAATGCCGGTGCTGAATTCTTCAGGAAAGAGGGGATCAGGATCACCACTACCCGGGCGCCGCAGAAATTCTTCACCGGCACGATCACGCCCGAGATCAGGGTGGAGCCCGGCGAAGACTGGTTCGACGTGAAGGGGTCGGTGTTTTTTGGTGAGTTTGAAGTTTCGTTTATCCATCTCCGCAAGCATATCCTGGAGGGGATCAGCGAATTCCCTCTTCCCTGGGGCGAAGTTGCCATTCTTCCTGTTGAGTGGTTTACCAGGTACAGCGATCTGCACTATTTTTCGGAGGCCACAGACAATTTTTTACGGCTGCCCATGCATCATGTCCAGATCATCAGGGATCTTGGTATTCCTGCAAATGAAGATCTGACAGACAGGTTAACGCAACTGGATTCCTCCCGCATGACACAGGTGACCGTTCCCGCTGATCTGCAGGCCGTATTGAGACCCTACCAGGCCGAGGGGCTGCAGTGGCTGCAGTTTCTGCACCACAACCGTTTTGGAGGCTGTCTGGCCGATGATATGGGATTGGGCAAGACCATCCAAACCCTGGCCCTGCTGTTGTCCTGCATTGATCCTTCGAATCCTGCATCCCTGGTCATCATGCCGGCATCGCTCATCCACAACTGGCGGAACGAGATCAGGCGGTTCGCGCCATCGCTGCGGGTGCTCGAACATACCGGGCTCCTGAGGATGACCTCACCGGCCTTTTTCGGATCGGTCGATGTAATCCTGACGACCTACGGGACCCTTCGCAACGACCTGAACCTGTTTTGTCAATATAAGTTTCATTACATCATCCTCGATGAGAGCCAGGTGATTAAAAACCCGGCAGCCCAGATCAGCAAGGCTGTGTGCAGGCTTGAAGCAACTTACCGGTTAGTGTTGACCGGCACCCCGATTGAAAACTCGCTGACCGATCTCTGGTCGCAGTTTGAATTTTTGAACCCCGGGCTTCTCGGTTCCCTGGATAAGTTTCAACGACGCTATGCCCGGAAATTGCCGGCAATGCAGCCAGACCCACCCGACAGCGGCAAAGGCAGGCCGGACCCCGGATCGCTGAATGCTGTAGAACCCATCCGCGATCAGGCGGTTCAGCAGCTTAGCCCCCGTGAAGAAGCCGACCCCGTTGCCGAACGGTTAAAGCGGTTGGTCGCCCCCTTTATCCTTCGCCGGACAAAGCGGGAGGCGGAACCCTTTCTTCCCCCGCTGACCATCGAGGAATGGTATTGCGAGATGTCAGATGCCCAGCGTTCGCGCTATGAAAAGGAGAAGTCGGCCGTGCGCAATGAGGTGTTGCAGCAGTTTGAAACAGGCAGGGCTTCCGAAACCTCGCTGATGGTACTCAAGGCGCTGATCCGCCTGCGGCAGATGGCCAACCACCCGAAGCTGGCCGACCCGGAATATGAATTCAACAGCGGGAAATTTGAGGAGATCATGCGGGTGGCGCACACCCTGCGCGACGAGGGTCATAAAACCCTTATCTTCTCTTCGTTTGTCAAGCACCTGCAGTTGATCGCCAGTCAATTCGACCTGGAAGGAATTTCCTATTCACTGCTTACCGGGGCTACCACCCGGCGTGAAAAGGTGGTAGGCAAATTCCGTGAGGATTCTGAGCAGCAATTTTTCCTGATTTCGCTGAAGGCCGGTGGCACCGGTCTGAACCTTACCGAAGCCGGCTATGTGATGCTCCTCGATCCGTGGTGGAACCCGGCTGCCGAGTTGCAGGCCATCAACCGCGCCCATCGTATAGGCCAGGATAAAAAGGTGATCGCCTACAAGTTCATCACCACCGGCACCATCGAAGAAAAAATGCTGGTACTGCAGCAGAAAAAGCAATCGCTCTCCGACAATTTCCTGCCATCCGGAAATCCGTTGAAAGATCTTTCACGGGAGCAAATTGCGGAGTTGTTTGCTTAACAGTCAAAAAGGCCCTATTTTTGATGGAAAGAATATCACGGCCGGTCAATTCATCATTTACTTTTTTGATTCCTCACAATTATACACTACGACATTGTTTGGCGTACCCTTGATGTAACTTTGCATGAAAAAGGACATGAATACATTGTTTTTTACTCAACGGTTTCCCGATGAAACTGCATGCAAAGAGCA
>Ga0209697_10000044_pt1 | contig 171770 bp, 162 predicted proteins | sample AliMusrvi5mmetaG_FD_184115 | JGI IMG/M metagenome (GOLD analysis project Ga0209697, IMG submission 184115) | Freshwater lake bacterial and archeal communities from Alinen Mustajarvi, Finland, to study Microbial Dark Matter (Phase II) - Alinen... | ecosystem: Environmental > Aquatic >... | reverse complement strand
CGTTTCTTTAGCAAATATTCCTTTGCTGATTTCTTCCCGCTCAGCAAAGGACAAGCGGTGATACTTTATAGTCATATTCATAGTTATAGACCGGTCAGAGTGTTTGCGCTAGTTCCTTGAACTCAGGTCTCTTGGCCTTGACATATTTATATATATGTGATAAGGTTTAGAGTCAGAAATTGGACATTTACAAATACTTTTAATAAATATTTAATAGTTATAAAAACCAAAAAAATCATTAGAAATGAAAAAGAATTCATTGCTTTTAGTTGTGTTGGCTATTGCCGTTATGAGCCTGATTTCATGCTCAAAAAAAGATGATGTTTTGAACGTTCCAATTAAACAGGAACAAGTAAGAATCTTCGTTTCCTCCCTGTCCTCTCAAAACGGATTAAAATCCGCCTCAACCGTTTCCGACACAATTGGAGTCGCAAATGGCGACACCATTAAAGAAGTCAGAGACGTGCCAGTTTTGATGCGCGCTATCGACGCAGACGGTAAGCCGGTAAATGGGCGCTGGGAAATTTATCTAGTCGAAAATGACTATTTAAATTCGGCATTAATGTCCCTAAACAATTATTTCGGACAATTTGGCGATCAAATTGGTCCTAGCCTATCTGAAAATGGTGTTTACAAAGTTGTCTTCAAAAACTTTACCAGTAACGACGAGATCAGACATTTTTTCGTTTTTATCGGAGGCATACCTGGAAAAGTCGGTGATGACTATGCTAATGATTTTATTTTCCGAATGGAAATTAAAAGCGTGGTCGAGCGAAGTTCAAATAAAACAAAAGAGTTAGTTTTCGTTTATTTCAAATACGCCGAAAAACCACAAGCCGAAGAAGCTTATTGTTTTATTAAATCATTTAACATTAACAAAGTATTTTTGGGCTATAAAAATATCGAACTAAATCTTTGGTCGTTTAATAAAGACTACTATTATTTCATTATCGACCCCGCTCAAGATTCGCCAGGAGACTACCGAATAGCCTCATTTGTAACCAGCAAAGACGGAATTAGCGGTTGGCTTGATAATAATAACTATTTCTCTTCCTGGGCAAGTGGCTGGGATGGCATAAAATTTGCTGTCCGATAGTGTTTAGCGGCAAAAATAGTCAACAAAGGACTAATTTACCAGAAAACAATAACAAAATAAAAGACCCGAGCATTCCAATGTCTCGGGTCTCTTTTTATTCAAAAATAGTTTTCAAAATATTTAAACTCCAACAATAAGTCTATATAATAAATCAATTACCGGCATTAATAATCCCCCGGCCAACATAACAAAAAGGATTATTAAAATCATTCCCGTCCTTTCTGAACCAAGATAACGCTGTTTCATTTCATATGGTAAAAAGGCCGCTAAAATTTTCGACCCATCCAACGGTGGAATCGGCACTAAGTTAAATATCATTAAGGCTAAATTAATATAAACAATAATCGAAAGCAGTCCGGAAAAAGTTAAATTATAGAAAGGTAAAAATCTTAAGCATAAACCGAAAAATATCGCAATTACGAGGTTACCTAAAGGCCCGGCCAAAGCAACCTTCGCATCGCCATATTTCTTATCGCGTAAATTATTAGGATTGTATGGCACCGGTTTGGCCCAACCGAAGACAAACCCAACGTTAGAAATGACCATAATCAGAGGCAATAAAAGAGATCCGAACCAATCAAGATGAGCGAGAGGATTGAGAGTCAATCTCCCGGCGTCTTTAGCGGTATTATCGCCTAATTGCTGAGCCATAAAGCCATGCATGTATTCGTGGATAATCGCCGAAAAAACTAAAACCACAATTTGAAAAATTATCATCATATTTTACGCAATTTTTAATAAATTAACTCTTAGTAAACTATATTCTAACACAACTTGATTATTTTTGAAAATACTGTTAGACTAAGAACATTAAAATAAGAAAAAGAATAAACAGACAAAAATATGTCAAAAAAATGTGATTTATGCGGTAGATCAGCTACGAAAGGAGCCAGTCGTTCGCACTCAAAGATTAAAACTTTGCAAAGACAAGGAATTAATTTACAATCTAAAGTTATCGATGGCATCAAGGCTAAAATCTGTACTTCATGCTTAAGAACATTGGCTAAACCAAAAAGAGTAAAAACTCGAAGAACAGCCGAAACACCATATGTTGAAAAAGTTGTTAAACCTAAGGTTAGAAAACCGAAGGCTAAAAAGAAAATTGTTAAAAAATAATTTCAATCTTTTTAAATACTAAAAAGCACTCTAAAAAGAGTGTTTTTTAGTTTTGGGATTGGGCGGTCTATTTAACTTTTTATTATAACGATAAATAAAGATGGCTAACAAAAAATAATAGAGCGCACCGTAAGCCCAGTTAAAATTATTAATCGTTATCGCCGCCCAGCGCGGACTGGCTAAAAATGTCGAAACAATAAAAATATATTTTAAAAGTAAATAAACGGGTAAGAAAAGCCAAGGGCCGATAAACGGAAAAAGGCTGGCCAAAAAAATACTAATTATCAAAAGGCCAAGCAGGGGCGCAAAAGTCCAAAGCACTAAGACATTAGCTAAGGGAGAAATCAGAGAAAACTGTTTAAAAGTAATCAATAAAACCGGTAGAGTAATAATCTGCGAAACTAGTGTTAAATTTACCGTTTCGAAAATTATTTTCAATATTTTTTCGCGACGCTTTTTCAGTCTTATTTTTTTTAAAATATCTTCCGTTAACTTATTAAATATCGGATATAGATAAACAATCCCTAGTAGAGCTAAAAAAGATAACTGGAAGCCGACATCAGCGCGTAAAATTTGCGGATTAATTAAAAGCATAACTGAACAAGAAAATACTAGAGCATTTATTAATTTCGCGCTTCGCTTATGGTAAACCGCGATAAAGGCGAGGCCGCCCATGATTGCCGAGCGAACAGCCGAGGCGGATAAACCGGTAATAAGCGGATAAATAATCAAAAACATTATTACAACGTAAAAAGAATGCTTTCTTTTTAGACCAAAAGCCATTAGAAAATTAATCAGCATCGCGCTTAAAATCGTAATATGCGAGCCAGAAATCGCAATCATATGGCTTAAGCCGACGCGCGAAAATATCTTTAAATCAGTGGCTAAAACCGTTCTTCTGTATCCGAGTAATAAAGCATTGGCTAGTCCCGCCTCTGGTTCACTTAAATTCCGATCAATCACTGATTTTAAATACCACTTCCCTTTCAATAGGCTTAAAAATATATTTTGTGAGAAACTTAAAGTCCCACTGGCGCGCGAAATCTTCGGATAATACATCAGAGAGTAGATATCATAACGAGCGAGATAAGAATCATAATCAAAACCGTTAAAAGGCGTCGGCTCTTTTAAAAGGCCGCTAACCTTAATAAAATCGCCATAATCGTATTCGGGATATAAATCAGTCGTAATCAGCGCCTGGCCATGCGCGCAAAAGGTTAAACGACGGCTCTTATAATCCGTATCCGCCTCGTCACAGACATAACCGTTAATGCTCACGTTTTTACCGTTATACGAAGCTAAATCACTAGAGCTTATCTTTTTCCTAAAAGCGTCCGGCTTAAACCCGACAATAAACACAATTAAAATCACTAATAAATTTAAAACTAAAAAGAAGCGCGCCGGCGAAATTGTGAAGCGATTTTTCTGAGCCATAAAAAAATACCGTTATAAATAATAACGATATTTTAACAAATGGGTCTTAAATTAAATTTAAATTTTTTCTAAAGCGGGGATGAACTTGCGTATATTAACTATTTGAAGAGCTATTATTTCTTCCCCGTGATATTCTTAGCCTCAAGATATCTAACGATTGTCAACAAGGTCTTTCTTTCTATTTCGTTCAGGTTATTCTTGCTAAGATCGTAAACTTTTTCCAAGATCTTTAAGCCTTGGCGTAAAGAATCGGAGTCAGATTTCCGACCGGCAAATCTTCGAATAAAATCCTGAGAAACATTAAAAAGTTTAGAGCCAGCTTCTCCGAGTTTATAATGAGAATCGCCTTTAATGGTTTTTAATTTTAAAATATCCATTTCCTGCTTAATAAAGCTTGTCGCTTTTAGATTATCATCCAAGGAATCAATATCCATATCCTTTAACGGCGAATACCAATAAGCATTCAAAACAGTTTCAATCGTTTCTAAATTATTCTCATTAACGCTATATCTAAGAATATTGTTCAGGACCTCTTCTAGTTTTCCATTATTAAGTTTATTGATTTCTGCCTCGCTATGCGAAGCGATAATCTTTTCTATTTTTTCGAGTTCCTCGAAAGCTTCCTTTTCTTTTTCTTCTTTTACTTCTTGCACCTCTTTTTCTTTTTCTTCAAGGCTTGGTTCGGAAAAATGCACTTGCCCACCCTCTTCATCCGAGCTAGACGGCGTTCCATCAACGCTAATCAATCTTGTTTTACCTTTATTATCAGGGTAAAGAACAAAAGAACAACCATGGGCGCTTTCCGTAGTCGCCGTTTTTTCTCCATTTAATCCATAACCGGTTAAATAGCCGCTCGCGATATTGGCCTGTCGCAATAAAGCCGTCGTCAGTAAGGCAAAATCAGCACACACTCCCGCATATTTTTTATCGGTTTTAACTTTTCCGCCTTCATTTAATTCTTGAACTCGGAGTTCCATTATATCAATAATCTCGGTGATATTTTTACCCTTTTTTAAATTAATTGTTTCCTTATTATTAAAATCATAATAACTATTTTCTTTAACATAGTTTTCGATAGTTATTATCTTTTCTTTCGGACTTTTATTTTTTAAAGAATTTATTAAAAATTGCAAATCCTCCGGCAATTCAGCAATATTATTCGTCAGTTCTTTTTTATATTCTAATTTAGAAACGTAATTATCGTACTCCAGATTACTAATATCTACTAAAGGTTCAAAAACCTCACTTACTTTAAAAGAATAAACAATTTCTTTAACGTTTTCGCTGCTGATACAAGTCGCTTCCTGTAGGGCATTAATTTGAACGTCTAAATTAATTTCCGATCCGTCCGCTTTGATTCCCTTAACTCTCTCCGAAATTATTCTTCCTTCAAGCGGTTTCGGCAAAGACATATTTAACGAATTGCCAATGTTATGCAAGGTAACGGTTATTTCTTTTTGAGGTAGATTCGCTTCGTTATCAATTTTGAACTCAATTTTTTGCCATTTATTATTTTCGTATTTGCCAAAAATATTAGTCGCCAATATTCCTTCAATATTTTCTTTAGAGCTTAAGACTTTTTCCGGCGCTTTTCCGTTTTCACTGAACCCGCCACCCTCATAAGTATTGGCTGATTCCCGATTGCGAGAAGAGTTATTTGCAAATCCTCCTGACCCACTACCGGATTCTCCACCATTAGAACTACCCCCTCCGAAACCGCCGCCACCCGAAAATCCCATTCTACTCCAAAAGCTACTTTTATTATCACGCGCTCTTATTTTATTTTCTAATACTTCCGGAAAAATTTTATATAAAAATCTGGCTGATAATTCCGCGACTGAGCGATCTTTCTTCGCCGGATATGTTTCTAGCAATAATGACTTATCGCTATTTAAAGTTTCATTTAAACGAAAAACTTCTTTATCGCTCAATTTATGATTACTTTTTTTATTAATTATTGGCGATTCCTCTAAATATTTGCTGACCCCCGCTAAGTTTGGTTTGTAAATTAAATTTAATAAATCAAGTTTTTTTTCTTCTTCAGTGGTCAAATCTTCAACTGCGCTTTCAATCAAAATTCTTTGATGAATAATAGAATTATCTTTTAAGCCAGTAATGAACAGCTGATTAGTTTCTTTATTGTAGTGGCATTCATGTATTTGATCAAAATCATCAGATATTTTTAGGTTATCCGGGCCAATAACAAAACTTTTTGCGTTAGTTGCTCCAAATTCAGTTGCTTCAAAATATACCTGATTATTTATATTGATAGGATCTTTAATTCTATTAAAGGTTTTCCCAACTTTCTGACCGTTAGGACCAATAAGGCATTCCGCATCTCTACCTATAGATGCTTTAAAATATATACAATCATTAACATTTGATAAAGTACCGATTGCCCCGTATCCGTCACCTATTTCCTTGCCATCTGGGCCGACGACAAAATATTTATCATTTTCTTTGCCGATAAAATATATTTTATTATTAAAATTTGTAAGACCATGAATTTGTTCATACCCTTTTCCAATTTTTTCGCCATCCGGACCAATTACAAAACACTTATTTCCATCTTTAGCTATAAAATATATCTCATTATTTAAATTAGTGAAGTTGCCGACAGCGTCATATCCTCCCCCAATCTGTTTGTTGTCTGTGCCAATAACAAAATATTTTCCTTCATTGAGTGCAGCAAAATATAATTTGCCTCCAATATCTGTTAATAAATTAATTTCCTGATATTCGCCACTAACTTTTCTGCCGTCAGAGCCAAGAATAACAGAGGTGTCATTTTTTTCAGCTTTAAAATACAATTGATTATTTATATTAGTCAAACTAAAGGCGCCAACATATTCTCCGCTAATCTTATTACCTTCCTTATCGAATACATACTGTCTCCCGTCCTGGTAGGCTTCAAAATATAGCTGATTATTTATACTTCTTATCGTATTAATGAAGCCGTAGCCTTTTTCACTAGTCGGTTTTCCGTCTGGGCCAAAAATATACCACCGATTATTTTGCTTTCCCGCAAAATATGTTTGATTATTTATGGTGGTAATATAATCTATAGCCTGATACTCATCGCCAATTTGTTTTTCATCTGGACCAATCAAAAAAAAGTCTTTATTAAACCCCTTCCCATTTTCGGCAACATAATAAAGTTGATTATTTATATTACGGATTGAAACAATAAAATCATAGTCTTTGCTAATTTTTTGTCCATCTGGCCCCACAACAAAACTGTTCTTTGCCTTGTCTGCTCGAAAATATAACTGGTTATTTATATTTGTTAAATTACGTACAGCGTCATATTCTCCACCAATTTTATTACCTTTTTGATCGATAACAAAATTTTTATTATCGACTATAACATCAAGATAAATTTGATTATTGATATTGATCGAGCTAGATATGGCACTATATTCATCTCCAATTTTTTCACCTTTATTATCAAAGACCACGTATTTACTTATATTTTTATAACTTTTACAAACATTTATATTCCCGCTAGCCCCTTGATTGGCAAAAAATATTTCTCCTTTATCTGTAGTATATATAACTTTAGTCTCAATTATTTTTCGTTCCAGAGTATCGGAAGCCTCTTTTCTTCTCAAACCATCAACAACATAAGAACAACTCTCTTTATCGAAAACTATTTTCTTTTCCTCGCCAAATCGAGAAGCTAAAGATTTTTTTAAATCATCAATAACCTGAGCCTTCGCCATTTCCTTCCTAGTTTTATAAACTAAATCCAAGGGCTTATATTTAGCACTCTCTATTTTCTTTTTATCAATTTCGTCGCTTAACTTATATTTTTTACCAATAGTATCGAGCCCCTCTTGATCAATTAAATTACTATTTTTAAAAATATCAACTATTTTTTTACCCTCTTTATCCTTTCCTAAATAATTTAAAGTTATATCTCGACTAGGAATCGAGCCCCTAATTAGAGAATTATAATAACGATCAAAATCGTTATTATATTTATCCTTTAAACTTGAATCATTTTTAAAATACTTTTCCGCCGTTTCTTTTATCTTTTCTCCGTCTTCATGGATCAAATTTTTAAATAAAATATTTAAGACATCGCCGCTATAATAATTATTAGTGAGCGCCAATTTAGAAGCTTCCAATTGCTCCAGAATTAAAGCGTCTTTACTAACAATTGAATTACCAGGATTTTCTAATTTTACATTTTGCAATTTAAAAAAATTTAGATAATAGTCATCTATTTCTTTTTTTAATTCCAATACTTTAGAACTGTATTTTTGACTAACCTTTTTAAACATTCCGACAGGATTTAAATTGTCTCCGGCTAATTCTTCTAGAGCTTTATCAGGGCTACCTTTTGTAAATTCAGAAAAATTCTCGTGACTAATATATTTACTATTGCTGTTTACTTCGCTTAGTATTCTTTTGGCTAGTTTTTCATGTTTTAAATAGAACTTTGGTTGGCTTATAGAATGCGCGACCTGCGATCTATTCAGCCCTAATTGATTAGCATATTTTAAGCCATCAGCCGCTGAGTGCTCAAAAATCCTATCAATCAATAACTGAAATTGATCTTCAGGTAAATCTTTTTGGCTTTTCTCTAGATTATTTAACAAAAGACTTTCCTGAGCGATTAACTGCTCTGGACTAATATCTTTTTCCTGATTTATTTTTTGGTCGGAATTTTCTTTCTCCTTAAATATTTTAGGCATAGAATATTTTAAATCTACTTCTTTAACCCCCTCAAATAAGCCTCAATAAACTCAGACAAATTTCCATCTAAAACTGAATCAACATCCGAAGTTTCAAAATCGGTACGATGATCTTTGACTAAGCGATTACCATACATAAAGTACGATCGAATCTGGCGACCCCATTCCGCCTTCGTTAATTCCCCTTTTAATTTTCGCTCTTCTCCTTCGCGCTCGGAAATTGCTAAGGCTGTTAATTTAGCTTTTAAAATTTTAAAAGCATTTTCCTTATTCTGATGTTGCGATCTTTCGCTCTGGCAAGAAACGGTAATTCCGGACGGAATATGAACAATCCTCACGGCTGAATCAGTCGTATTTACGCTCTGACCACCCGGTCCTGAAGAGCGAAAAACATCAATCCGAATATCCTCATCTTTAATAATAATCGATTCATCGTCCGGCAATTCCGGAATAACTTCGACTAAAGCAAATGAAGTCTGACGTAAGCCATCGGCATTAAAAGGTGAGTTTCGAAGTAAGCGATGAACGCCATTTTCACTTTTTAAATAACCATAAGCATAATCACCACTAATTCGAAGCATCGCGCTCTTAATACCCGCTTCCTGACCATAATTTACATCAAGAATCTCCGCTTTAAAGTTCTTTTTTTCGGCATAACGCAGATACATTCGTTCAAGAATTTCTGCCCAATCTTGAGCGTCAATTCCGCCCGTTCCGGAATGAATCGATAATAAAACATTGTTTATATCATACTTATCCGAGAATAAGGCTAAAAAGTCTAATTCGGCTATTTCACGGCTTAATTCTTCGTATTTATTATCGAGTTCAGCTTCGAATTTTTCGTCGGCCGCTTCTGATTCGGCCAAAACGGACAGTTCCTCAATATCTTTAATTTCTTTTTCGATCTTGTTAAAAACAATGATTTCTTTATTTAAATTTTCTGCTAACTGACTAACTTTAACCGCTTCTTTCTGATCTTGCCAAAAAGCGGGGTCAGACATTCTTTCTTTTAGCTCTTTGGCTTGTAGGATTTTTTTATCGATATTTAAAAAAGACCGCGTCTTTAAATATCGCTCTTTAAGCTCGGCTAATTTTTTCGAAATATTTTCCATAAGCTAAATTATACCTGAATTATATCAGAAATTACAACAAAAAACACCTTTTGATAAAGGTGTTTTTTCATATATATAGTAATAAAGATTAACGTTTGCTCCATTGCGGTGCCTTACGCGCTTTACGTAGACCCGGTTTCTTACGTTCAACTTGACGAGGATCACGAGTTAAGAAGTTATTTACCTTCAAAGCTTCTTTTGTATTAGGATCAAGAGCAAAAATACAACGACTGATTCCTAAACGAACGGCTTCTAATTGACCCATCTTTCCACCGCCACTAACTAAAACTGAAAAATTAAAATCACGATTACGGCCAGTTACTTTCAAAGGCTGAGTAATAACATTGAACCCGTCGCCAGGAAAATATTCACTCGCTCTCTTACCGTTAACCATGATAACACCCTTGCCATTTTCGTATAAACGAACTTGAGCGCTAGATTGTTTTCGACGGCCAATCGCTTTAATATATTTGCCGCTAAATTCAACTGTTTCATTTCTAGCCCAATCTTTTTCCTCTTCAAGAGGCTCTTCCATTAATTCTTCTGGAGCTTCTTTCAGTTTCGCTTCTTTTATCTTTTTTTCTGGCATATTATTTGATAATTAATCTTTTCAACATGTTAGTTCTTAATTTAGTATCAGGTAACATTTCACGAACGGCTCTTTGTAAAATTTCGCCAGGATTTTTAATATAAATCTCAGACAATTTCTTTGTTTTTAAATTTCCGATATAACCAGTAAAATGATGATATTGTTTCTGATCAAATTTTTTACCAGTAAATTTAGCCTTATCAATATTTGAAATTTCAACAATATCACCTAAATCTAAGTGCGGTTGATATTCCGGTTTATTCTTACCACGAAGGATAATCGAAACCTGAGTTGCTAAACGACCGATAGTCTTATCAGTAGCATCGAACTTATGTAATTTTCTTTCAATTTTAATCATATAAATTTTGTTCCGCCAAAGGCGAATTATACTAATTCAATCTGAACCATTTCGGCGCCATCGCCTTGGCGAACGCCTAATTTAGTGGTACGAGTATATCCACCCGGACGACTTTGATAACGAACCCCTAAAACTTCTAAAGTTTTCTTTACAGCATTTTTCTGTAATAAAACCTTGATTAAACCGCGACGAGCGGCCAAATCTCCCGCCTTAGAAGAGGTAATCATTTTTTCGACTAAAGGACGAACGGCTTGCGCCTTGGCCTTAGTTGTTTTTACTTTTTCGTACAATAAAATGCTGGAAGCCAAATTACGCAACATAAGTTCACGTGGCGCTTTTTTACGATCAAGAATTTTATTTTTATTTCGGTGACGCATATTATATCAATATTAAATCAATAAAATTATTTCTTAGCCTTCTTTTCCTTTTTCTCTTTTTTCTCTTTCTTGACTTCTTTCACTTCTTCTTCGTCTTCATCTTCAGGAACTAAATCAGAGACCACTTCGGCGTCCTGAATATCTTCCTTAGAATCTTCTTTTAAAGTAAGTAAAGAATTAAATTGTTCAACTAAAATTTTAACGGCTTCATTAAAAGCATCTTCAGGAGTAATTGTTCCGTCGGTTTTAACATTAAGAACTAATTTGTCCCAGTTTGTCATTTTACCGACACGAGTATTTTCAACATCAATACTTACTAATGTAACCGGAGAGAAAACAGAATCGATTTCCATGTAACCGATTTCTCGGTTTTCCTTTTTAGCCGCTTCCGCCATCTTATAGCCTCTTCCTTCTTTAACAACAATTTCCATCTCTAAACTGCCTGATTCGTCAGTAATATGACCGATAACTAATTCCGGATTTTTCACAACCGCATCAGCGTTCTTAATTATATCAGCGGCCGTAACGGTCTTTTTTCCTTTAACTTTTAATTCTAAACGGATTTCTTCTTCTGTGTGAACCTTAAGGCGTAATTGTTTTAAATTTAAAATTAATTCTAGGACATCCTCTTTAACATGAGGTAAGCCCATGAATTCATGGTTAGCCCCTTTTATTTTAACTCCGATAACGGCAGCGCCCGATAAAGATGAAAGCAATACGCGGCGTAATGAGTTACCTAGAGTCATACCATAACCAGGAAATAATGGTTCAACTGTAATGATTCCGTCATTCTTAGTTTCCCCTGGCTTAAAGTCAATTTTTTTTGGGTTAGCAATATTTTGCATAATAATTAGTGACCAAACTTACGAATAATATTCGGAAGAGGTCATTTATTTTATTTTGAGTAATACTCAATAATCATTTGAACATTGAAGTTCTGAGGTAAGTCGGTCTCTTTAGGTTCATGTAAAGCTTTCGCACTTAAATCGGAAGTGTCGAAGTTTAACCAACTTGGACGATCTGCCTTCTTAACCTTTTCCCCTAAATTCCTGAAATAGCGATTAGACTGACTGCTCTTTTTAATTTTTAAAACTTGTCCGACTTTGACGACAAAGGATGGAATATCAGTCTTTCTTCCATTAACGGTAAAGTGTCCATGAGTTACTAATTGACGAGCCTGTGAGCGAGAAGAAGCCCAACCTAAGCGAAAAATAACGTTATCCAATCTTGATTCTAGCGCTCTTAAGAAGTTCTTTCCGGCATCGCCTTTTTTCTTGGAAGCTTTAACAAAAGTTAGATGGAATTGCTTCTCAAGCAATCCATAATATTTTTTGGCCTTTTGTTTTTCTTGTAATTGTAAGCCATAGTCGCTTAAACGTTTCTTTCCTTTAGGACCGTGAAAACCAGGGGCATAATTACGCTTAACCATAGCACATTTAGGACTAGAACAACGATCTCCTTTTAGGAAAAGTTTTTCGCCAACTCGTCGGCATTGTTTACATGAACTTTCAAGATTTCTACCCATATATAATTTTTATATTTATTAAACTCGACGTGGTTTTTTAGGACGGCAACCATTATGAGGAACGGGAGTGGTATCTTTAATTGAAGAAACAATTAAACCGTTAGCATTTAAAGCGCGAATAGCCGCTTCACGGCCGGTTCCAACACCAGATACAAAAACGCTAACTTCTTCAAGACCATATTCTTCTTTCGCTTTTTGGGTGGCAATTTTAGTAATAATTTGTGCAGCATAAGGAGTGGCTTTTTTTGCCCCCTTAAAACCAGCCAAACCGGCACTGGCCCAAGCAATAACATCTCCGTTATTATCTGCCAACGTGATCATTGTATTATTATATGTTGCCTGAATATAAGCCCGTCCAACCTTAACGATTCGAGCGACTCTTTTCTTCTTTTTCTTGATTAATTTCTTTTTAGCCCGAGCCTGTTTATTTTTTTCTAATTTTTGTTTAATTTCCTCAGGCAATTCTTCGTCAGATGAATCAAAAGAAAATTCAGCGCTTTCTTTTTCCTCTTTCTCTTCTTTTTCTTCAACTTTAAGAGTCGGAGCAACTTTAAGCTCTTTAGTTTCAATTGTTTTCACTACTCCGTCTTTGGCAGAGTCTTCTTCTTTTTTTACTTCTTCAGACATATTTTAATCATTTATAATTGATAGACGACTATTCAAATGAATTTATTAAACTTTTAACTTTAAGTCTTCTGTAATCCAGCCTTACTCTTACCACTAGCGGCGGTCATTCTCTTATTACCACGAACAGTTCGGTTATTGTTCTTTGTTCCTTGACCACGAACCGGTAAATGCTTAGCGTGGCGAGTTCCGCGGTAGCAACCGATTTCTTTTAGTCTTTTAATATTACTTTGAACTTCACGACGTAAATCACCCTCAACAATATATTTCTTTTCAATAATTTCACGAAGTAAATTTACTTCCGCTTCTTTTAAGTCTTTAACGCGGTTGTCTTTATTAACCTTAGCGCTCTCTAAAATAACATTAGAACGAACGCGTCCAATTCCGTGAATATAGGTTAGAGCAATTTCTACTCTTTTGTCATTTGGGATGTTTACCCCAGCGATTCTTACTGCCATATATGATATAAATTAGCCCTGTCTTTGTTTATGTTTAGGGTTTTTACAAATAACATGGACTCGACCTCCACGTCTTACTACTTTACAATCTTTACAGATTTTTTTTGCGCTGGCTCTTACTTTCATATTTTAACAATCCAATAATTAATAAATTTATGTTCTTATAATAAATTTCTTTTTTAGTTACGGTAAATGATTCGTCCTTTCGTTAAATCATATGGACTAATCTGCATTTTCACCTTATCGCCTGGTAACAATCTAATTTTATTCATTCTCATCTTGCCGGATAAATGCGCTAAAATCTCATGTCCGTTTTCCAGGGAAACCCGGAAGGTTGCCGCGGGCATAAGTTCGACGACTTCTCCTTGCATTTCAATAAAGTCCTTAGCATTAAGAGTGGCGGAGTCGTTCAAGTTTTCTTTTTCTTTTGACATTAACACAAAAAAATTTGATAAAGACTTCAAACGCCTTATCAAAATTTCCTTTAAAAATTTAGATTTTCTCTAATATAATTATTAATAAACTTATTATAGAGATAAGATTAAAAGTTGTCAATAGACGGGGTTAAAACGGCCTTAATTCTTCTTACCCCGGCGCTCGAGGCCTCCTCTTTTTGGATCTTAAAATGGCCTAGTTTGCCAATTTCGCTAACATGAGGGCCGCCACAGATTTCTTGTGAAAAGGCATCTAAATAATTAATTTGCCCCGATTTCTCTAAATGGCATACTGTATAAACCTTAACATTTTCACCGTATTTTGAGTCAAAAATGCCCATTGCCCCTCTTTTTTTCGCCTCATCTAGGGATAATTCTTCACAAACAACCTGATAATTCTGGCTTATTGCCCCATTAACTAAATCTTCAACCGCCTTAATCTGCTCCGGGGTCATTTTCTCGGGATATGAAAAATCTAAGCGCAATCTCTCGGCCGTAATATTTGCTCCTCGTTGAACCACTTGGTCGCCCAAAACCTTTCTTAAGGCGGCAATCATGAGGTGTGTTGCTGTATGTAATTTAGTGGTTTCTTCCCCGGAATCCGCTAATCCACCTTTAAATTTTCCGGCCGAAGCAGTTCGCGAAAGATCTTGGTGCTTTTTTAGTTCTTCATAAAATCCGGCGCGATCGACTTTAATATTATTTTCCTTAGCCAGCTCTTCCGTTATCTCTAACGGAAAGCCATAACTTTGATATAAAGCAAAAGCTTCCTGGCCGTTAATATCCTTCCCTTTTAATTTATTAAATTCTAATAAACCTTTTTCTAAAGTTAAATTAAATTTAATTTCTTCTTTATCTAAATTTGAGAAAATAAATTCCTGATTACGCGATAGTTCTCGATAAATATTTTTATAATCATTAACCACCACTTTTGAAACAGCCGTTATCCAAGAATCGCGAATAATTCCTAACTGTTTTCCGTAGCGAATCGCCCGTCTAATTAATCGACGCACAATGTAACCCTGATCGGTATTTGACGGCGCCACACCTTTATCGTCACCAATAATAAAAGTCGCCGCCTTAAGATGATCGGCAATAATGCGCATTGCTTTCTTAATTTCCGGACTCTCATCGTATTGATGTTCGCTAAGTTCCTCAATTTTTTTAATAATGTTTTCAAAAAGATCGGTTTGATAATTATCGCTTAAGTTATTCATAACCGCTAAAACTCTTTCTAAGCCCAAACCGGTATCAACATTTTTTTGTTTTAAGGGTTCAAAACTTCCTGCCTCGGTTTTATTATACTGCATAAAAACATCATTCCATATTTCGACCCAAAGATCATTATCATCATTAAAACTTTCCGGAACATTATTAATATCTCCGACCCAATAAAACATTTCTGTATCCGAACCGCAAGGACCGGTTGTTCCCGCCGGACCCCACCAATTATTTTTCTTCGGTAATTTTGCAATTCTTTTTTCAGCTATTCCTAAAGACAACCAGATATCGTGCGCTTCCTGATCATAAGGCGCGTCATCGTCGCCTTTAAAAACGGAGACGGCTAAACGATTTTTATCAAGTCCGAGCCATTTTTTATCAGTTAAAAACTCAAAACTATATTTAATCGCTTCATCTTTAAAATAATCGCCAAAAGACCAATTCCCCATCATTTCGAAAAAGGTATGATGCGTGGTATCGCCGACTTCATCAATATCGCCGGTACGAATACATTTCTGAGCGCTCGTTAAACGAGTTCCGGACGGGTGAGGTTCGCCCATTAAATATGGGACTAACGGATGCATCCCGGCGGTGGTAAATAAAACGGTCGGATCATTTTCCGGTATTAAAGAGGCGCTTGAGATAAGCGTATGATTTTTTGAGACAAAAAAGTCTAAATATTTTTGGCGTAGTTCTGATGATTCCATATAGTTATTTTTAGGTTTGAATATATTTTCTACAATATATTTACTTCTTCTTTTAAATTTATTTTGAATTTTTTATATACTTCCGATTTAACTTTCTCTATCAGGGCTAATACTTGTTTGGCGCTGGCGTTATCATAATTTACTAAAACTAAAGCTTGTTTTTCATACATTCCAACCGGACCAATCTTTTTCCCTTTTAATCCAACCTGTTCGATCAGCCAGGCGGCCGATAATTTTATTTTATTTTTTCCGCTCGACCAATTCGGAATATCAGGAAATTTCGAAGCTAAACTTTTAAATCTGGCGATACTGATTATTGGATTCTGAAAAAATGAGCCAGAATTAGGCAGAGCGGCAGGATTGGGCAATTTACTATTTCTAATGTCTTGAACAACCTCAATTATATTACGCAAATTAGGCTTAATAATTCCCTTGATCGCAAGGTTTTCTCGAATCGAGCCGTAATCTAACTTAAAATTTGGCGTCCGGGCTAATTTTAGAGTCACGGATAAAACAAAATACTTATCTTTTAATTCTTTTTTAAAAATACTTTCTCGATATGAAAAATCACAATCAGACAAGGAAAATATTTTTTCGTCACCGCTTTTTAAGTCAACCGCCTTGAGATGAAAAAAATTATCTTTTAACTCGACACCATAGGCGCCTATATTTTGAACGGGGGCGGCACCAACCGTGCCGGGAATTAAAAATAAATTCTCAATACCATATAGATCATGACTGACCGCAAAATTTACAAATTTCGACCAGGACTCACCAGAGGCTCCTTCAATTAAAGCATAGTCTTTATTTTTTTCAATTATCTCTAAACCTTTTATTTCATTTTTAATAACTAAGCCCGAAATTTTTTTAGTTATTAGGAGATTAGAACCGCTCCCTAAAATAAAAATTCTTTTCTTATTATCTTTCGCCCATTTTATAGCCTCTAAAATATCCGCACGATTTTTGACTATCGTAAAAAATTCGGCCGCGGGACCGATTTTCATGGTTGTATAAGGGGCTAAAATTTTATTTGGCTCTATTTTTAACATGAATTTTACTTTCTTGTTATTAATATCCTTAAATTATAGCCTAAAATACCTATTTTAATCAACCTCGCCCATTTGTTGAAGCTTAATGAGTTTCGCATATAAGCCACCCTTAACCCGAGCCAGTTCAGCGTGGCTGCCCTGTTCCGCGACTTGGCCGTTTTCCAGAACAATAATTTTATCCGCCTTTTTGATCGTGCTTAAGCGATGGGCAATAATTATCATTGTTCGGTCGCGGCTAATTTTTTCCATCGCTTCAGAAATCAAGGCTTCGCTTTGACTATCAAGATTAGAAGTTGCTTCGTCAAAAATTAAAATTTTCGGATTGGTCAAAATCGCGCGCGCGATTCCTAAACGCTGTCGCTGTCCGCCGGAAAGTTTTATGCCCCGCTCGCCGACTACGGTTTCGTAACCTTTACTCAGTTTTTTAATAAATTCATCGGCATTAGCAATCCGCGCCGCCGCTTCAATTTCTTTTTTTGAAGCCTCCGGATTAGCGTAAGAAATATTTTCCGCGACACTTAAATCAAAAATTTCCACTTCTTGCGGAACGATCGCTAAAAATTTTCGAAAAGAATATAAATCATAGTCTTTCAAGTCTTTACCGTCTAACAAGACTCGTCCTGATTGCGGGTCATAATGGCGATAGATAAGGCGCGCGACAGTCGTTTTGCCGCCGCCTGACGGTCCGACTAAGGCCGTGATGCAACCGGAATTAATTTTAAAATTTAGTTTATCAAGAGCGGGCTTGATGCTTTCCTTATAAAAAAAAGAAACATTCTCAAATTTTATTTCACCTTGAATCTTTTTCGGTTTTAAGCCGTTCTCCTTATTAACGATATCGCTCTTAACATTAAACAAAGCGATTAAACGGTTAACGCCCTCGCGGCCTTCCTCCATCTTATCGTAAAAACGAGACAAACTATATAAAGAGGAGTAGGCGCGCTCACTAAGGGTAAAAACAAAAATCAATGAACCAATGTTAATCGCTCGATTATAAACAAGATAAACGCCTAAAAATAAAACCGCCGCTCGCCCGATATCGACAATCGCATTTCGACCGAGACCAACTTTCATCATCCAGCCCCACTGCTTATCCTCATTGTCGCGAATATGCGTTTTAATTTTATCATAGCCGCCTAATTCATTTTTTTCCTGAACAAAAGACTGAACAGCGTTAATATTAATAATTGCCTGGCCCATTTTACCGCTGGCTTTTTCATAATCGCGATATATTTCTTTTCTAATCGGATACATCTTTTTATTGGACCAATAGGTAATAAAGATAAATAGCGGCGCAAAAATCAAGAAAGATAAACCGATCCGCCAGTCCGTCCAAAATAAGGCCGCTAGAGTAAGAAGAAGCTGAATCGCCGTCGGCATGACTTGCCAAAAAATATTGTTTAAAAAGTCAGAGATTTTATCGACGCCGCGTTCGATTTTTATTATTTTCGAACCGGTGTTTTCTTTCTCATGATAACCGAGGCTAAGATAAACTAAGGTTTGCTGTGCTTTAATGCCAAGAAAATATTCAACTTTAACGAGAAGCTTTAGAACCGCGCGATCATTATAATATTGGAAAATGGAACGGACTTCATCACTTAATAAATACAGAGTTATCAGCTCGAAAAACCAAATTAGACTATGGTTTGAAAAATTAGTAATTCCATTAATAACGACCTGTAGAATATAGGGCTTTAATAAATCCAAGATTGAGGCAAAAATTATTATAATTGAAATATATAAAAAAGCTAGGCGAAAGTCGGCCAATAAGCGCCAAAGTTCAACCCAAAACATTTTCCAGGAAATTGTTTCTTGTTCTTTTTGATTCTCTTTAATCTCTTCCGCCATATAATAATTTATTTTCCATTTAAAATTTCTTCACCGACCGTAAACACATTACCTGCCCCCATAAGCAAAAGCAAATCATCAACCTCGAGATTTTTCTTAAAATATAATGCGGCCTCGGAAACAGTTGAAATATTAACCACTTTTTGCTTAACATTGCCATCCTTATTAAATTTTTTTATGGCCGCCACTAATTCCTGACTTGAAACTCCACCTTGCTGCTCACGGGCTGATCCATAAATATCTAAGATGTACAGTTCATCGGTATTTTGAAAACTAGTTACAAAATCATCAAACAAAGCCTTAGTTCTCGTAAAAGTATGCGGATGAAAAACAGTAATTATTTTTTTGGTCGGATAATGAACACGAAGACTGGCCAGGGTCGCCTTAACTTCGGTCGGATGGTGAGCGTAATCATCAAAAATTAACGCTCCTTTAAACTTACCAAGTTCTTGCATTCTTCTTTCCGTTCCTTTAAACTCGGCTAAATATTTTTTTATTTTATTAAAAGATACCTTTAACTCATGCGCACCGGCAATAACCGCTAAAGCATTTAAAACATTATGTTCTCCCCAAAGCTGAATTTTAAACTCGCCGAGATCATCAGCATGATTAATAACTCGAAAAGTCTGATAGTTCCCTTCATTCTTTAAGTAATAAGCCAGATAATCACTGTGCGCCGGCGCTCGGTCGTCATTTACAAAATCGTAGCTGATAATTTTTCCGGGGCAATATTTTTTTATTTTTTGAATTTCACTGTCGCGATTATTTATAACCAGAAATCCCTTTGAGGGAACTTTTTTTATAAAATCGATGAAAACTTTTCGATAAACTCGGGGATTTTTAAAAAAATCAGGGTGATCATAATCAATATTATTTAAAATTATTCCGTGCGGCTTAAAATATTGAAGTTTATTTTGATATTCATCAACTTCCGCTAAAAAATAGTGGGAGTCACCGACTAAACTACTACCCTTAAACTGCGGAACGCGCGACCCAACCAGAACGTTTGGCTTCTTCCCGGCCTGCCATAAAACATAGCCGAGCCAAGCCGAAGTCGTGGTTTTACCATGGCTGCCGCAAACCGCAATGCCATAATAATTATTAAAGGTCGCCCCCAAAGCTTCGGCATAAGATAAAATCTTAGTTTTCTTTTTTTCCGTTTTCGGCAAGTTTTCCAAATATGCCATCTCACAATTGTTGGCGGCGCTAAAAGCGCTTGAATAAATTATTAAGTCTGGATTGTCGGGAATATTTTTTTCATTAAACGGCGATAAAACATTAATATTTTCGTCTTTTAAAACCTGGTCAGTTAAAAATATATCTTTAATGTCCGAACCGCTAATCTTATTATTTTGATGGGCTAAAAACTGCGCCAGCATAGTCATGCCTACTCCTTTTATCCCGATAAAATATAACTTTTTATCTTTTAACTTCATGATTTTATTTTTTATTTTTAGCGTCAAACAACTGTTCAATTAAATCAAGCATTTTTAATGATGCCCCTCGTCTAATAACCTGACCAATATTTAATCTGAGCTCTTCTAAACGGCTTTTATCGGAAAATAAAGAATTAATTTCCAGCGCTAATTTTTCCGGAGTTAACTTCTTCTGATCTAAAACCAAAGCCGCTTTAATCCTGGAAAAAATTTCGGCATTATCTTTTTGATGTGAAGACGGAACGGGAATAATTATAGACGCCTTATTTAATTCCGATAATTCCGTTAAAGAACCGAGACCGGCCCGAGAAATAACTAAATCGGCCGAAATCATTAAAATCAAGAAATCATCATGCGGCAAGGATTCAAAAGCGTGATAATCGAGATTTAATGATTTAACTTGGCTGGCTTTGTCGGGACCGGTTAAATGAACGATCTGACAATTTTTAATTTTATCGTTAATAGAAAAAATTAATTCATTCAAAGTCTTGGCGCCCATTCGCCCGCCCGTTACCAAAATAAGCGGTAAACCATTTTTTAAATTATATTTATTCCACGTTTGATTGGCTAGTTTTTTGTATTCATCTATATTTAAAGATTTAGTCGGATTGCCGATCCAAATCGCTTTTGGGCCGTAGTCAGCCAGAGATTTAGCAAAAGTAACCGTTATAATATCGGCCGCCGGTGCCATTAACTTATTAGCGAGTCCGGCGCGAACATCTTGCTGATGAATAATCACCGGTATTTTTTTAAAACCAGCCGCCCAAATTAAAGGAACACTAACAAAGCTGCCGGCGCTCAAAATTAAATCGGGTTTTTCTTCATGCAGAAGCAAAAATGATTGGAAAAAAGCGCCAAAAATCTTAAAAAAATCAATTAAATTGCGAAAAGAAAGATAACGCCTAAACTTACCGTTTAACATCGGGCGAAATTTCATTTTTACCGAACAATCATCAACCATCTTTTTTTCCGGCCCCTGGTAAGTACCAATAAAGACAAATTGCCATTTTTTTTCTTCAGCCACGGCCTGCTCGGCAATGGCCAAAAGCGAAGTAACCGAACCGCCCGTCCCTCCGCCGCTTAATATTATTTTAATATCTTTACTCGTTTCCATATAATTAATATGCATTTTAAAAATTTATCGGCAATTCTAACGGCGCCTGCTTGCTGTCTTGGTTTGTCGACTAATGTTTACTAAAATAGCCACGCCAATCATGGCCGAAAGCATCGCCGATCCGCCCGAAGATATAAAAGGCAAAGGAACCCCGGTCATTGGAATTAAATTAATCATCCCACCAATATTTAAAAAAGTTTGGACGGATAACCAGGCGACAATTCCGGTCGCCATAGCCCGTCCGTACATATCCGGCGCGTCACGAGCAATTAATAAACCGCGATAAAAAATAAATAAAAAAGACAAAATTAAAAGCGTGCTAAAAACAAACCCGACTTCTTCGGAAATAATCGGAAAAATTGAATCGCCCCAAACTTCCGGCAAATACATAAATTTTTGGCGACTTTGTCCGATTCCCCGCCCAAACCAACCACCGGAGCCGACGGCGATTAAAGACTGATTAATCTGATAACATTTATCCTGAGCACTATAATTAGGGTTCTCTAAACATTTAAAACGATCGGATTGATAATTAGAATTAAATTTTAGAAATAACATTAAGGCGCAGGCCGCCAAAAGCACCGCGACGATAATATGAATCATTTTCCCGCCACCGACGAAGAAAACAACCGCGGACATAAAAATAATAATAAAAAGAGTTCCTAAATCGGGTTGAGCGATCATCAAGGCGCTGATTATGCTTAAAATCGCCACAAAAGGAAAAACACCGGTGGCGAAGTCATTCAACTGATTATTCTTAACCTCAAGCCAGGCGGCGAGATAAATTAAAAATGACAACTTTACCAGCTCCGAGGGTTGAAAAGAAAAACCAAAAAGATTAATCCAACTTCGAGCCGTTCCGTAGCCGGCACGAAGGCCAGGCACAAACACAACTAGCAGCAAAAAAACCGAACAAAATAAAAAGAAAACGGCAAATTTCCGCCAAATATGGTAATCAATTCGAGAAATAACATAAAAAGCCACCAAACCAATAAAAACCCCGACAAGCTGTCTGGTAAAATAATGATAGGTATTACCAAATCGAGCATAAGAAACAACCGAAGAAGCGCTATACAACATCACTAAACCGAAGATTATGACGGCAAAAAAAATTGTAATCAAATTCTTATCCGGTTCATGGCCCGATGACTCAAAACGCAATTTTTGTTTTAATTTTTTAATTAGACTCATAACACGGTTAGAATGATTTAAAATCCTCGTTAAACACTAAAATTAAAACTTTCTATCAAGTAGAAATATTAATAAACCGAGAGCCGTTCCTAAGGCAGAAATAACCCAAAAACGCATGACAATTTTTGACTCCGGCCAACCTAAGGCTTGATAATGATGATGGATGGGTGAAGACAAAAATACTTTTTTATTTCTTAATCTTTTAGAAATAGTCTGAATAATAACCGATAAAGATTCAACTAAAAATACAACGCCGATGAAAATTAACAGTAAGGCGTTATTGGTAAGCATGGCGATAATTCCCAAAGTAACCCCCAAGCTCATCGCTCCGGTATCGCCCATATAAAACCGGGCCGGCGGAATGTTAAACCATAAAAAAGCTAATAAGGAACCGATGATAACCGCACAGAAAGTGGCTAATTCAAAATGACCCAAGGAATAGGCAATAATTCCATAAGCCGTAAAGGAAATTAAAAGGGTTCCTCCGGCCAAACCGTCTAAACCGTCCGTCTCATTAACCGAAAAGGAAGTGGCGACAATCATAAAGACAAACAGAGGTATGTACCAAGCGCCAATTTCGAAATTGCCTAAAAAGGGGACGTGAAAAACAGTCCAATCAAGCTTAAAATAGAACCACAAAGCGCCAATTAAAGCGATAATTGTATAAATAGCAATGCGATGACGAAGCTTAAGTCCGCCGCCGCCCTTTGAACCAAGTCCCTTAATATCAAGCCAGTCATCAAATAAACCGATTAAAGCTGAAGCAATTAATGCCCCCAAGGGCAAAAGTGTTTCCGAACGAGATAAAAAATTTAAGTGAACGAAAATGTTATTGCTCGGAAAAAATTTCGCCAAAAGAGAGAACAAAAGAATAAATATCAAAGTTGTTCCCCAAATCAATATTCCGCCCATCGTCGGCGTGCCTTCTTTATGGGCATGAAGCTGGCTAAAAATCGGGGTTTGCCCGCCATTCCTAATTTTCTTACCAAGTTTATATTTATATAAAAAATGAGTTAAAACCGGCGCCATTAAAATTGCAAAAACAAAGGCTAAAGTCAAAAAAAACAAAATTTTAATTATATAGAACTCCATCATAATTAACGGAAATTTATTAAATAAATAGACAATAAGGCTAAATTTAAGAAGATACTGAATAAGGCCACCCCGCCCAATAATATATTAGTAAAAAGTTTAAACTCTTTATGGCGATAAAATAACAGACTTAAGATTAGGTTAAGTAAGACAAATAACAAAGCGCCAAGCGGATAATAAAAAATACGAACCGGGTCGCCGATCAAATCCGTGCCATAATCGACATTATAGTGCATAACCAATAAGTCGCTGCTTAAATTTTTAAAGATAAATCTCGCCTGAAGCCAAGCAATAACCTGCCAAATAACCGTTAAACCTAAATATAATCGAGTTATGCGATAACGCCAAAGGGTTTTAAAGGCGTTCTTCGCATGTTGACGGAAATTAAAAAAAAGATTGTAAAAACGAGAGTAGGACATAATAAAATAATCAAATAATTGAGCTATTGCTATCTTATCACATTTTAAAATATTACGAAATAATGTTATAATAAATTATAATATGAATAAACACATAATTCACAAACTATTAAACCACAGCGCCGAAACAGGGGCTGATTCTTTAGTAATTAACCGCACCAATCATGAACTAGTATTTAGCTATAAGCTCCCTGACGGCGGCAATCAAAGCTTTATTCTTCCAAAACATCTCGGGACGAAAATTCTTAATAGTTTATATCAATTATTAAATATTTCCGATGAGCAAATTAGCTCAGGACAGACATTTAAGTTAACGGAGGTAAATTATCAGCTAAATTTTAAAATCAGCTCGATCTCTAATAAAGATGGCGAAAAAGTTATAATTCACATTTTAAAAAATAAAAAGCGCTCTTTAAACTTAAAGCAACTCGGCTTTCAAAAAGAAAATTTAAATATCTTAAAAAAAATAAATAAATTAAAATCCGGCTTAGTAATTGTCAGCGCGCCGGAAAATAACGGGAAAAGCACAACTTTACGGGCGCTCTTAAACGAAATAAACTCCGAGTCGATTAACGCCTACTGCCTTGAAAAAAATCCGAAAGAACTTATAAAAGGAATAAACTATCTTATTCCTAACGCCAATAACTGGGATAAAATTTTAAAACACGATTGTGATCTTATTATTTTCGATGATTTAAGAAATGATGATGACTGGATAAAAGTAATTAAAGCGGCCAATACCGGACGATTGCTTATCGTCGCTACAAATGCGCAAAGCAGTCTCGAAATAATTTTTAAGATTTTAAAATTAGAATTACCCTTGCGTTTTAAAATAAACAGCCTAAAAACAATTATTAACCAACGGCTGGTAAATCTTGATCGGAATCCAAAATTGAAGGCAGCCAGACAGTTATCGGAAAGCAGAAAACAAATTGCCGTTTCGGAAGTTATAAATTTTGATTCAACAATAAAAAAATATTTGCTTGATAATGGCCATGATTATCAAAAAAAGATATTTTGGATTAAGCTGGACAATTTACTTTCCAAAAACGGCTTTAAGCCGCTTAAGCAGGATCTGGCCAAAAAAATAAAAGAAAAAGTAGTTAAAAAATAATTATGAAAACAGTTTGCGTCATTCCGGCCTATAATGAAGAAAAGAATATTACAAAAGTTGTCACTGACGTTCGGCCTTATGTCGACGAAGTTATTGTGATCGATGACTGTTCGCACGACAAGACTTCGATTTTGGCATCCGCGGCAGGAGCGATAGTGTTAAGTCATGTAATTAATCGCGGTCAAGGTGCCGCCCTCCAAACCGGAGATGAATACGCTTTAAAAAACAAGGCCGATATTATTGTTCATTTCGACGCCGATGATCAATTCTTAGCCAGTGAAATTCCAGAGATGATTAAGCCGATTATCGAGGGACAAGCCGATATTGTGTTTGGATCTCGTTTCCTGGGCAAAAAAACCAACTTTCCATTTAGTAAAAAATATATTATCATGCCCTTAGCCCAGATTTTTTCCAGAGGGGTAATGGGCATAAAATTAAGCGACCCGCAAAACGGTTTTCGAGCCCTCAGTCGCGCCACTGCCCAAAAGATTACGATTGATAACAGGCAAATGGCTCACGCCAGCGAAATCCAAGCCAAAGCCTTTAAACAAAAGCTAAGAATTGTCGAGGTTCCAATTACGGTTATCTATCATCATTTCGGCCAAAAATTATCCGGCGGATTCATTGTTATCAGAGATCTCTTAATCCATAAAATAATCAAATAAAAATTTATGTTACAACAAATTATTGCCATAGTTATTATTTTATTTTTTGTTCTTAAATTAAATACCCAAAAAAGAAAAAAAGAAATCAGCAATAATGAATTCTATGTCTGGTTATTATTCTGGTTCCTGGCTTTAATGGCCATAATTTTTATCAGAAAAATAGACAGCCTTGTCAAAATTTTGGGCTTTTCCGGAAGTGGTATAAACTTCTTAATCTATTTAGCGGTCATGGCTTTATTCTATTTAGTTTTTCGCCTAAGGCTTAATATCGCTAAACTGGATAAAAATTTAACCGATCTGGTTCGAACAATAACTATAAATAATAAAAAATAAGCGATATGAAAATAGCCCAGGTCGTTTGCGCTTACCCGCCCTATAAAGGCGGCATTGCCAGTAGTGCTTATTCTATCAGTCAGATTTTAAGTGATGAACATGAAATTACCACCTTTGCTCCGCAAACTATAAAACCCTGGCTTAAACATGGCCACGGCGCTTTTATTCCCCAACTTTTCTTTAAACTTCATAAGTTTGATTATATCTATTTACACTATCCCTTTTTCGGCACCGCCGAAATTGTTTGGTTTTATAAATTATTTTTTAAGCAGCCAAAACTTATCATCCAGTATCACATGGATGTCAAAAATTTAAGCTTCTTAACTCGTCTTTTAAGCCTGCCGAGTATTTTAATCCGCCATTCCCTTTTTAAACAGGCCGAGCTAATAGTTAGTGCCAGTTTAGATTATGTCTCTTCAAGCCAGATTAAAAATATTTATAAAAAATATCCAGAAAAATTCAAAGAGATTCCTTTCGGAATTGATTTAAAAAAATTCCAGCCAAAAATAATAGAAAAAAGCAGCGATAATAAAATTGAAGCTTACGCCAAAAAAATAGTCAGTTTTATTAACGACAAGGTCCTTAAAAAAAACCGCTTAAATTTAATTTTTATCGGCGGACTTGATAAAGCTCATTATTTTAAAGGAATTAATATTTTACTCAATTCATTGTTTCTTTTAGAACCGAACTCTTGGCGCCTACAGATTATTGGCGACGGGGATTTAAGATCGGAATACGAAGCGTTAAGCAAGAAATTACTTTTAGAAAGTCGAGTGAATTTTCGAGGCAAGCTAAGTGAAGAGGATTTAATCCGATCCCTACAAAACTCGGATCTATTAGTCCTTCCTTCAATTAATAATAACGAAGCCTTTGGCATTGTCCTTATAGAGGCTCTGGCTTGCGGCGTACCGGTTGTGGCCTCTGATTTGCCGGGCGTGCGTCGTGTTTTTAGTAATAATAAGGAGGGTTTATTATTTAAAACTGGCGACGCCGAGGACTTAAAAAATAAATTAGAATTCATTTTAAAAAATGAAAGCAAGCGCAAAGAAATGTCGGTAGCCGCCCGAGAGCTGGCTGAAAAAACCTACAGTCTAAGCGTAATGGAAAATAATTTAAAGAAAATATTCAAAAAATGAAAATAGCAATCTGCCACAACTTATACGGAGAATTCAGTCATGGCGGCGCAGAAACTGCCGTCCATCTTATGATTTCCGATCTCAAAAAATCAGGCCATGATGTTTTTTTGATAACTACTAAACCAAGAGTAAAGAAAATATCCGTTTCTGGAAATGAAATAAACGACGCCAACTCTGACTTAAAAATATATTACATAAAATCTGAGTTTTATAATTTAGCCGACTTAAATAATTTTAACAGAGTATTCTGGCACTTTCATAATATATTTTCGATTAACAAATATTTTAAAATTAAAAAAATTTTAGAAATAGAAAAGCCTGACTTAGTTATTACGCATAATTTAATCGGCCTAGGATTTCTTACCCCCTTACTAATCCGCCGTTTAAAAATAAGGCACGAACATTTTCTGCACGACATTCAGCTTCTTCATCCGTCCGGATTAATGTTTTACGGAAAAGAAAATATATTAAATAGTTTTGCGTCCCGCACTTATCAAAACATAACTAAAGTATTATTTTCGTCGGTGGGAAAAGTAATCTCTCCCTCTAAGTGGCTTCTGGATATGCACCTCAATCGAGGATTTTTTAGCAAATCGGAAGCTGAAATTAAGCCATTTAAGTGGACACCTAGTGATAATAAAAAGAATGAAACAATAAAAGGTTTTAAAAATTTTTTATTTGTCGGCCAAATTGAAGAGTCAAAAGGAATTATATTTTTGATTAAGACTTTTAAAAAAATAGCCGGACCGGAACTAAGCTTAACTATCGCCTCAAGAAGTGGCGGACAAAAAATTAAAGAAGCTATTGAAATGGCTAAGGACGATAAACGTATTAAGATAATTAGCCCTTTAAGTTTTGAAGAAACAAAATCGTTAATGGAAAAATCCGATTGCCTTATCGTTCCCTCTTTATGCTATGAAAATTCACCGACCGTTATTTACGGCGCTCATACCGCGGGTCTTCGGGTTATTGCCTCGAGAATCGGGGGTATTCCGGAAATATGTAATGAGAATGATCTATTGTTTGAGCCACGCAATGAAGAGGATTTGATCAGTAAAATACAAAAAAACCGCAAGTAGCGGCTTTTTTTAAATATCTAAAAATTAACTTAGGACCTTAGTGTTTTTAAGTATACTTCTCTTAAGAGCTTAGCGTCATCCAAGGCGTTGTGGTGTTTTAATTTTGCTGAATCAATTTTTAATTTCCCTAAAAAATCCTGATCCCAATCGGATAATAATTCCGGATTTACGCCTTGGCTAAAAAGAATTGAAGCAAAGTCTATCGGAATCCAATTAAACTTATCATTAAAATTTTCTAATCCAAATAATTTATAGAAATATATCAGGTCAAACTGATTTACATAAGCAACCACATAGGGCTTAAGATATCCAACGAATCGACTAATCAATTCGATAGCCTTTTCTGCGCTGACTTTTTCTCTTATTAAGTTCGGCAAAATATTTTCTTTAGGCCAAGCGTCAATATCGCCTTCGATTTCCAATTCTAAATACAATTCTTGACCATCTAATTTTACAAAACCCAACGACAAAACTTTTCCCTTATCTGAATCAAGAGAGGAGAATTCTGTATCAAAGAATATTACATTATTTGAATATGGTTTATTTAACATTATAAAAAAATTAAATTTTATGACGCATCAAATCCCTGTAATCTCTTTCTAGCCTGAATATCAAAGATCGTTTTCTTTAAACCATTTTCTAGGGTAACGACAGGCATCCAATTAAGTTCGCTTTTCGCTTTTCGAATATCGGGCAGAATTAATTCGGAAAAAAACAGTTTAGCGTCACCATGACTTATTAACGATTTGGAATTAGTTTCTTTGATTATCAGTTTTGCTAAATTAGCGAAGCTGACGTCGACATCGGAACCGACATTAATCGGTCCGGTCAATTCCGTTTTCATCATTTTCATTGCCGCGTCAATAGCATCCTCAATATAGCAAAAAGATGAAGAAAAGTTTTCATCACCGGAAATTATTATATCTTTATTTTCTAAGGCGCTATTTATAAAATCGGGGATCATCTGATCATCGTTTAATTCTAAACGCGGTCCATATATTCTAAAGAGACGAATTATTTTTGTATCCAGTCCATATATAGCATGATAATTAACCGTTAGAGTCTCGGCGAATCTTTTGCCTTCATCATAAGAGCCGCGCTCGGATAGAACGTCCACCGAACCTAAATCGGTTTCTGGAACTTGTTTATCCGGCGCATCCGCTCGCCTCGGTCCATAGACAACCGAAGAAGAAAAATGTAGGAATTTAGCTTGATATTTTAAACTTAAATCCAAGAGATTTTTAGTGACATAGGAATTAGCCAATAAATTAGCCAAACGATTTTCTAAAAAATTGCGAGGTGACATCGGACAAGCTAAATTATAGATTTCCTGTAAACCCTGAAATTCAATTTTGAATTTTTTTAAATCCGCCAAACTTTCCAAATCTAAAGGCAGAGACAAATCATGATTAATAAAAATAAAATCGGGATTAGCCAATAAATGATCGATATTCCTTTCGCTTCCGGAAATAAAATTATCGACACAGATTACTTTACAAGTCTTGATAAGTTCGTCGCAAAGATGCGACCCGATAAAACCGGCCCCTCCGGCCACTAAGACATTTTTTTTATCAAAAATAATTTGCTTTGCCATATATTTTTAAAATCTAAATAAAATTTTAATTATTAATTTTTATGACTGAAAGATTGACGCCGCCCCCAAAATTCTCGGGCCAAGCGTAAAAAGATTCAATTAAATTAGCCTCACCGTCAAAAATACGAACATGCGGAGCGGCGCCCGGATCAGCCCCCAAAACAATCTCCGAAATACCATCATTATTAATATCTCCGGCGGAAATATTCAGGCCGCCTTGCCAATTTTTTTTATAAGCCAGAAATTGTTTTTTTAATTTAAAAGAATTATCATAAATTTTAACCAGCGGATCGCGCCCCGGGCCTGGAGCGACAATTATTTCCGAGGCACCGCGATTCTTTCTTCCGTCTAAATTAGCAACCGCCACTTTAACGCCACCTTTAAACTTTTTTTCATACGGATAAAAAGAACTAAGCAATTTCCCATTAAAGGAAAATACTTTTACTTGAGCCTCTTGGCCCGAGCCCGTTCCGACTATTAATTTCATCTCGCCTGTGTTATCCAAATCTCCAGCCGCAATGTTAAGACCGGTTTTTAAATTTTTATCATAAACAAAAAACTGCTTTTTTAATTTACCGTTTTCATCGAAAATTTTTATGTTCGGTGAACCATCGGAGGCGGGAGCGGTTATTATTTCCGCTTGCCCGTCATTATCAATATCAGCGGCGATTACATTAACACCGCCTCTAAAACTTTTATCGTAAGCTAAGAACTTTTTTAAAATTTTTCCCTTGATATTTAAAACTAAAACCTGGGGATCTGATCCGGCCGCTTGACCGATTACTATCTCATCCACCCCGTCATTATTTAGATCGCCCGCCGCAACGGAAGCCATTTTTATTTTTTCCGTTCCTTTTAATTCTGCGACTAGGTCCCCATTGGAAGCACTTATTTTTAATGGTTTTGCATCACTAACCGGAACTAACAACAAACGACCGACATTGCTATATAATTCATTCTTAGCCATCTCGACTGCTCGGTCAACATTTAAACGGCCATTCCCAAGTTTACCGAGATAATCAGGATTTAAAAGACTTATATTATCGGTCGAGGCGAATAAAATATTAACAACCTCACGCGTACTTAGCTCCGGATTAGCCTGCTCAATCAAAGCTAAAGCACCAGTCACTAATGGCGCGGCCATCGAAGTCCCGGACCAGTAACCGTCATAATATTTATTATAATTATTAATATCGGTTCCCGGAACAACGGTATTAAAAAAACTAATTCCCGGAGCGGCAATATCAACGCAACGCGAGCCATAACTTGAAAATCCGGCCTTCTGATCAAGAGCGTCCGTGGCCACAACGCCGATAACCATATTTTCTCCCACTAATTCCCCGTCATAGCAAGCCGGATAAATCGGTGTCTTATCAATATTATAAGCGCTGCCATTCGCCTGCTCATTTCCGGCTGCGGCGACAATAATTACGCCGAGATTATGAGCCCGACGAATCGCATCTTGCATCGCCTGATTGTAACTAAAATTAACAAAACTTAAATTAATAATATCCGCGCCATTATCAACCGCATAATCGATTGCTTTTATAACATCACTTATTTTCCCTTCGCCTTTATCATTTATTACTTTAAGCGGCATTATTTTTGCCCGCCAGGTAACACCGCTCACGCCTTGATTATTATTTCCTTGAGCGGCAATTATTCCCGCGACCATAGTGCCATGGGAAATTCCCGCCTCCGTCCAGCCGTCAGAGAATTTCGGCGACGGGTCAGCAACATTATTGACAAAGTCCCAGCCATGAATGTCTCCCACATAGCCATTATGATCATTATCGAGACCATTCCCCGCTATTTCCTTCTCATTAGTCCAGATATTATTTATCAAGTCGGGATGATTTATGTCAACTCCGGAGTCAATAACGGCAATAACAATATCCGGGCTTTCGGAAATTATATTCCAAGCATCATCGGCTTTAATTTTTGCCAGATACCATTGATTACTATAATATGGGTCATTTGGGGTTAAACTAGCTAAAACCGGCTCAATGGAAAATAGAGACAAAAAAAATATTACAAAAAAAGATGTTACGATTTTTTTCATATAACACCTTAATAATAGCATATTTATTTATATTAACCAAAATAGATTGTTTAAATTTTATTTATCAAAAAGTCCCTCAATTTCTTTCAATGTTGCCTCGGCACATTTTTCCCAACCGAACGATTGGGCCAGTTTTAAACCCTTAGTTCTTAATCTGTCTCTTAATTCATAATCAGTGATAATATTTTTCATTGCGGCGGCCATTGAGACTTTATTATTTTGATCGAAATATAGAACTGAATCCGAAGCAATCTCATGTAAAACAGCTATATCGGAAACGGCGGTCGGCACGCCACAGGCCAACGCTTGTATTACCGGGATTCCAAAACCCTCATGTTTCGAAGGAAAAATAAAGGCACTCGCGCCGTTTAAAATCAAAGGAACGTCTTCTTCTAAAACCCAGCCCGGCATTAATACCTGACGATTTAAATTAAATTCTTCAATCACATATTGAATTTCGTCATAACCAAATCCGGCGTTGCCAATCAGAACCAATTTCTCTTTCATATCCTGATTATTTTCTTTAACAATCGCAAATGATTCAATAAGGGCGGCCGTATTTTTCTTTTTTTCCAGTCTGCCGATATACAAAAAATATGGCGCCTCTAGCCCATATTTATCTAAAGTTATCTTAATTCTTTCTTGATCATAAATCGGTCGATATAATTCATCATTAAAACCGTTGTGAATTACAGCGATTTTTTTTATTTTTGTTTTAGGATAAAAATTTAGAATATCTCGTTTAGTTTCTTCGGAAACGGTAATAATTTTTGTCGCGTGGGAAAGTGCATAATTAGTCGACCAATATAGAAAATCAAGAGAATTGGCGCCGTATTTTCCAAATGTAACTATTTTTACAAAATAATAGATAAGTTTGCCTAACGGAACATTTCGCGCCTTTACTCTTTCCGGACGATACAAATTTTGTTCATGCATAAAGGCGATGTCATGAACGGTCGTAATGGTTTTCCGGGGATAAAATATTGGCAAGGCGTGAGCCGGAACGAATAAAACGTCCGGACGATGAATAATCATCTCCAAACTTAAGCGGCCCAATGTCCAAAAAGAATAAAAAGGCCAATTTAATAATTTAATTGAAAAATTAGGGTTATCCTTTATCGCTTCCTGTAGTTCCTCGCGAGGCTTATCATCGACATATAAACGATAAATATTTTTATGATCAAGCTTGGCTAAATTTTTAATAAGATAAAAAGAGTACCACTCCGTACCGGTTTTTCTCTGTCTATTCGCCCTAGAAGCATCAATCCCGATAATCATATTTTTTAAGCCAAAATTATTTTGTCGCTAAAATACTACGTTTATATGAATCTAAGTTATCAAGAGCAATCCCCGTTCCTTTAACAACGCAAAGCATTGCATCGTCAGCGACATAAGCCGGCACGCCGGTTGTTCGGGCGATTAACTGATCAATATTACGCAAAAGAGCGCTCCCACCAGTTAAAACAATCCCCTTATCCATAATATCCGCGGATAACTCAGGCGGAGTTTTTTGTAATACTTTCTTAGCAGCGGAGATTATTGCTTCGAGTTCATTTTGAATCGCTTCAGTTACGTCATCACTAGTGACCGTTATACTTCGTGGTAGCCCGGTTACGATATCACGCCCGCGAATTTCTAAATGCAGCTTGTCCTCCATATATAAAGCGGAGCCGATATTTATTTTTACTTCTTCGGCCGTTCTTTCACCAATTGCTAAATTATATTTTTTTCTAATAAATTCAAGAATAGCCGCATCGAATTTATTTCCACCGACCCGAACTGAGGTTGACGCCACAATTCCGCCTAAAGAAATAACGGCCATTTCCGCCGTTCCGCCACCGATATCAATAACCATATGCCCGGTCGCTGAGCCAATCGGAATATCGGCGCCAATGGCGGCCGCCACCGGCTCTTTAATGATATAAGCCGCTTTAGCGCCCGCGGCAATAGTCGCCTCAATAACGGCTCGACGTTCCGTCGAAGAAATTCCCGCCGGTACGGCCACCATAACTTCCGGTCTGAACAAACGAACGCCACCTAAAGTTTTATTGATAAAATAGCGGATCATCGCCTCGGTTGCCTTATAGTCGGCAATAACCCCGTCTTTTAGCGGTCTAATCGCGATAATTGTATCCGGTGTCCGACCGATCATATCCTTAGCCTCATTACCAACGGCCAAAATTTTATTATCACCCAAAGAAACCGCGACGACGCTCGGCTCATTAATAACAATGCCTCTTTTAGGAAGATGAACAAGAGTATAGGTTGTACCCAGATCGATTCCGATTCTTTTTATAAACATAAACAAATAATTAACACTAATCTAACTTACCCATATTAGTATTTTATAAGGCTTTAGTCAAACCAGCCTATTCGACGCCCCAGTCTTCTTCGTCATTCTCTTCATCTTCGGTGTTGCTGTTCGTATTTTTAACTTTTGATTGATTATGGATAATTTTCTTCACTTTTTCGGCAAATTCAAAAACGCCAAATTCCTCTTTAAAGAAAACATAGTCCGCTCCCATTTCCAAACTTCTCTGCCGACTGTCTTCGTCGCTGATATCGGTAAAAATAAAAATCTGTTTATCGGCCAGATCCTCATGTTCTTTTATTTTTTTAATAACTTCAAAACCGTCAAGCTTTGGCAAAATTAAATCTAAGATAATATAGCTTGGATCAAAATCGCTTATTGAATCAACTAACTCCTCAATTTCTTCCTCCCCTTCGCTTACTTCAACATCAAAATCGGCGGAAGTAAACTCGGCCTCTAAACCGTATAAAATGTTAGCGTCATCCTCGATAATAAAAATTTTTTTGTCCATATTGGCTTATTTTAATTTTTAAAGTTTATTTTTTAAATTTTTCCACCATTTTTCATTATTTTCATACCATTCAACAGTCGCTTTTAAACCCTCGGCAAAGCTTATTTGCGGTTCCCAGTTTAGTTGTTCCTTAGCTTTAGCAAAATCAATCGCATAGCGCAAGTCATGGCCTTTGCGATCGGCGACATATTCTATTTTTTCTTCCCCGAAATTCATTAATTTTAAAATTAATTTTGTTATTTCCAGGTTAGTATGTTCAGCATTACCACCAAGACAATATGTTTCACCAATCCGGCCGTTCTTAATTATAAAATCAACGCCCCGATTATGATCATCAACATGAATCCAATCTCGGATGTTTTTCCCTGCTCCGTAAACCGGGATTGATTTTCCTTCTAACAAATTCGTCACGAACAAAGGAATAAGCTTTTCCGGAAATTGATATGGTCCATAATTATTTGAGCAATTAGAAATTGTAATCGGCAGACCGTAAGTATGGTAATAAGCCCTAACTAAATGATCGGAGGAAGCTTTCGAGGCGCTATAAGGCGAACGCGGGTCATAAGGAGTCTTTTCATTAAACTTGGCGTCAGAAGAATTTAAAGAACCATAAACTTCATCGGTTGAGATGTGATGAAAACGGATATTACCATTATTTTTCGCGGCCTCTAATAAAACTCTCGTGCCCTCAACGTTAGTCTTAATAAAATCGGCGCTGTTTTTAATTGAGCGATCGACATGACTTTCGGCGGCAAAGTGAACAATTAAATCAACATCTTTAACAAGTTCATTTACTAAAGCGGAATCGCAGATATCGCCTTTTACAAATTTATAATTAGATTGCTTTTCAATATCTTTTAAATTTTCTAAATTACCGGCATAAGTTAAAAGATCAAGATTAACGATTGAATCTTGCGGATAATTCTTTAGCCAATAATGGATAAAGTTTGAACCGATAAAGCCGGCCCCTCCGGTAACTAGTAATTTCATAAGACTCCAAATTAATTTGAATTTAAGCGTTAATTTTTTTTATTATTTCCTCCGCTTCGCCGGGCAGGTATTCTTTATGTTTCCAGTCTGAGAGCTTATCATTTTCAAAACGCGGAATGATATGAAAATGAAAATGAGGAACGCTTTGCCCGGCTGAGGCGCCATTGTTTTCCGAAATAGTATAATCAGTAAAATTCAATTTAGCTATCAGTTTCGCCGCAACTTTTTTTACAATTATTATCAGCTCCGCTAATTCTTCTTCCGGAATTTCCGATAAATTAGCATAATGATTTTTCGTAATAACTAAAGTGTGCCCGGGATTAACCGGATTAATACTTAAAAAAGATACGATTTTGTCGTCCTCATAAACCTTATATGATGGTAGTTGGCCGCTAATTATGTCACAAAATATACACATATATTTTAATTATTTATTTTTCAGTAAATAATATTTTTTACGCTTCGGTGATATTCTGTGGCAAAAATTCACTAACGTTCATTTTTGTGCTACGAAATCACAGGCGCTCAAAAACATTATTTACGGAAACTAACTTATCTTATATGGACTATTAACATCTTGTTCCCATCGTATTTCATCGATTTCTTCCTTCTTCCCTTCGCCTTTATATAATTTATCCGGTAAATTAATACTTAGAGCTTGAACATCGGAAATGCATTTATAACCATGAACTACTCCAGGAGGAACAACAACTAGGGTTGGATTATCAATTCCCACTTCAAAATCCATCGCCTCACCGTTGGTTTCAGAGCCGGCTCGTCTATCCCAGAGAAACAAACGAAAAGAACCTGGCCCTAAGAAAATAAAGCAATCGCTTTGATTAACATGTTCATGGGGTCCGCGAATAATTCCCGGATTAGTCAGACTAACATAACCCATGGCCGGGTCGAAATTCAGTTCATCGCGTCGGAAAACTTCCGTCAACCAGCCGCGATTATCCTCATACTTATTTAATTTTTTAATGATAACATCTTTAATCATAAATTTATTTTTTTAATTTTATCAAACCCTCCTGAGCGCCTAAATGCGAAACTTTGGCGGCCGCATTTTCTAGGCTTAATTGCAAAGACTTATCAATATCGCCCGAAAACAGATTAAACCCGGCGGCAAATGTCGAATTAAAAATATCACCAACGCCGGTTGTATCAAGTTGCTTATCCTTTTTAATAATACCGCGCTTATAAATCTTTTTTCCGTCATAAGCAATAACCCCTTTTTCGCCCAAAGTAATTATGACAATTTTTGGACCGAGACCATAGACAATTTTAAGCAAATTTTCCGGACGATTGAGAAAGTTCCTCGTTAAATGTTGATAGCCGGGAGTTGCAATAATTAGCTGAGTCATTTCGTCCTTATTTGAAGCTAAAACGGTAGTCTTGTCTAAATACTTCGATATCTTATCTATTCCGCCCAGATATTGAGTCATGCCGGGATTCCAAAAAACACGTGGTCCATTGGGGCTAACCACGGAAAATATCTTATTTAAGTTATTCTCCCAATCGCCAGAGAGCGAAGCGATATAAATATTCTTTACTTTTTTTATGGCCGCTAATTTTTTTCTATTAATCTCTAAATCACTGTTAGCGCCGCGCTGGGCGAAAATTATTCGTTCGCCATTTGGGGCAATCAAAACAAAAGAAGAGCCGCTTTCTTCATTTTTCACTCTCTGAATAAGATTAACATTAACTTTTTTATTTTTAAGATTTTCAATAATAAAATCTCCGTCCTGATCATTACCGACGGCCGTTAAACAGGCGGCCTTAAAACCGAGGTTTGTAACACACACCGCCGCATTAGCCGCGCCGCCGCCGTATGAATAATAAAATTTATCAACTTTAATTTTTGCCCCTGATTCAAAAGCCAGAATCTTTTGGCGTAAAATATCTTTTTTATTATTTAGCAAAACCCCTTGATCGGTAAAAAAGGAAATGTCTCTTGTTGTTCCGCCGATTGTTATAAAATCGTACATAAATATCTAATTATTGTTTATTTATAATTATAATAGCACAAAGTCTATTTCTTAACCAAGAAAAAGGGTTTGAATCTCTTTGTTAGGGCCGCCGCTAAGTTAAACAAAGCTAACGCCAATAATAAACTCCAAAATATTTGATAAAAAACTGATCGGTAGAAGATACTGTTTAGAAACAAACTCGCTTCATCCTTTCGAAAACTAAAATATAGCAAGGCGGCAATTAGAATATTGTAAATAACCGTCGCCAGGCCAATCGCCGCCAAAAAAGAATAAAGAGAGCGATTAGTGAGCCAATCTTTCAAAATTCTAAAAGTTAAGAAACAAGTCAGAAGAATGGCGGAAAGATACAAGCCAAAAAATTCGAAAGACATTAAATCCAGCCAGAAACCGCTGATCACGCCATAAAATAAAGCGGACCGCAAATCAAAAAAGAATAAAGTAAAAATTGCTACAATTAAAACAAGATTAACTTGGCCCCAGATACCCGGGAGGGCGTTTATAAATGAAAACTGACAAATCGCTATGATTGAAGTTAGAATGAAGAAAAAAATAATTTGAGCGGTTTTTTTCAACATATTTATTTAGGGATAACTACGGCTAAAACCGTTAAATTATCCATATCGACCAGCGGCTCAATCGTGGCGCTTTGCCAGATTTCATTGCTTTCATTTCTAACCGCCTGAACTTTCCCGATTACTAAACCACGCGGGATATCGCCGCTCAATCCGGAAGTTATAACAATATCATCAATATTAATCTTTTCCAGCTGTGGGATATAACTCATCTTAATAGTTAGCCCCAGGTCACCCTCGACTATCCCTAGGGTTTTATTTTGATTTTGTAAAGATGCGGCCAGTTGGCAGCCGGGGCTAGTCGTTAAACATATTTTAGCAGTCGTTGGTTTTAAATCAATAATCTTACCCACAACCACCCCTGACTCGTTAATCAAACCCAAACCCAAACGCAGGCCATCTTTTTCACCTTTATTGATTATAATATTCTGACTTTCATTACCGACCGTCGCTAAAGTTTCTCGACCGATAATCTCAACCGCCACCGTTTGCCAATTATTTTCATTGCTAAACTTTAAAATATTTCGCAACTTATCGTTTTCTTCTTCCAGGCCAGAATACTTAGAATTAAGAACGGTTAAACGGGCAACTTCATTTGTTAAATTTTCAACCTGATTGTTCAAATCAGCCTTATTGTTTCTGACTTGATATGACCGATTAAAATTCGCTCCATAATTATAGAGCTTCGCATCAAGCGGCTTAACAAGATAGAGCAAGAAATTTTCCAGTGGCTGTAAAAGATTTATAATATGAAAAAAAACTAGTAATAAAAAAATTGCTAGAAAAATAAAACTGATATTATTTTTTTTAATTTTTAACATTGTTTATTGAATATTGTTAGACAAAACAACTTTTTCTAATAATTCTTTGTCCTGTAATAACAAACCGCAACCGCGAACAACGCCCGTTAACGGATCGTCGACTATCTTAACCGGTATTTTAGCGGCCATGGAGATTGCTTTATCGAGACCTTTAAGTAAGGCGCCACCGCCGGATAAATAAAGTCCTCTTTCATAAATGTCCGACACTAAATCAGGCGGGGTCGTTTCGAGAATTGTTTTTATGTTATCAACAATTTTAATAATGGTATGGCTAATCGCTTCTCTAATTTGTTTATCGGTAATCATCACCGCTTTTGGCAAACCGGTTAATAAATCTCGACCGCGAACCTCCATTTCTTGTGTTTCCCCCATGGGCACCGCGGAGCCAATGCCGATCTTTAAAGCCTCCGCTAATTGTTCGCCGATTAAAATATTAAACTCCTCGCGAATATACTCAATAATATTATTATCAAATTCATTACCGGCCGCTTTAAGCGATTTCCAAGTTACCACGCCGCCCAGAGAAATAACGGCGATTTCCGTTGTACCGCCGCCAATATCAACCATCATGGTCGCAGTCGCATCGGTCACGGGTAAATGGGCGCCAATCGCCGAAGCCATCGCTTCTTCGATTAAATAAACTTTTCGCGCTCCAGCCGATCGGGCGGCGTCTTCGACCGCTTTTTTTTCCACTTCGGTTAAATCCAGAGGAATTCCGATGACAACGCGCGGCCGGGAAACCAAAGAAAAATTTTCGCGATGGACTTTCAGAAAAAAATATTTAAGCATTTTCTCAGTCACTTCAAAGTCGGAAATTACGCCTTCAACCAAGGGTTTGATCGCTTCAATGTGCCCCGGAGTTTTGCCGATCATTTTTTTAGCCGCTTCGCCAACTTCCAATATTTCATTGGTTCTTTTATTAATCGCCACCACGCTCGGTTCATTAATAATTACACCTTTATCGGCCATATAAACCAGAGTATTCTTAGTTCCTAAGTCTATTCCTAAATCATGGCTAAATTTTCCGAGAAGTTTGGCAAACATATTTATATAAATTATTTTAAATTATTAATAAGTTCCGATAACAGAATTAATTTCGACTCAGATTCTGATCGATATTTCATTTCAACACTTTGCTTTTCCAATGTTTTTGCAGAAATTAATAAACGAACCGGACAACCAATTAAATCGGCATCGGCAAATTTTTCTCCGGCCGCCTTATCTCGATCATCAAATAAAACATCAAAACCGGCCGCCCTTAAATCATCATAAACTTTTTCGGCCTGTTCGTTTTGATTAAGGGAGACAAGATGGACGCTGAATGGAGCGACCGCTTTTGGCCAAATAATTCCTTTCTCATCATTAAAAGTTTCCACAATCGTTCCCATTACTCGGCTTGGTCCAATTCCATAGCAACCCATAACCGGGGTCTGCTCCTTCCCCTCGGCATCCATATAGGTCATATTAAATGCAGAAGAGAATTTTGTGCCAAGTTTAAAAATATTTCCAACTTCAATCGCCTTTTTTTCGGATAGCTCCTTATTGCCGCATAAAGGACAAGAGTCTTGTTCGGCAATAATTTCTTTATTAATTGCAATATGGCATTTTTCACAGATGTAAATTAAATCTTCACCGGCCTCCGCCAAAGTTTGAAATTCGTGAGAATATTTCGCAAAAGTACCGCCAGAGGCATAAGTAAAATAAGTCGTCTCACCTAAACCAAGGCGATTATAAATTTTTTTGTAAGCCTCGGTGGCTTTGTCGTAATAAGAATCTAAATCTTCTTGACTCGTATGGAATGAATACAAATCCTTCATTAAAAATTCACGTCCTCTTAATAGCCCCGCCTTCACCCTCTTCTCATCCCGAAATTTTGTTTGAATCTGATAAACGCCAAAAGGCAAATCTTTATAGGAATAAATATATTTTTTAACTAAGGGGGTTACAATTTCTTCATGAGTTGCGCCCAGAGCGTATTCTTTCTTATCTCCGCCAATCAAACGGAACAAAACATCAAAATTGTCCCAACGGTTTGTCGCCTCCATGTTTTCCTTTGGAATAAGTGAGGTCATTAAAATTTCTTGACCGCCAATAGCATCCATTTCTTCTCTAATTATGCGACAAATTTTATCAAGAACTCGTTTACCAAGAGGCATATAAGAATATACACCGGCGGCCGCCTTATCAATAAATCCGGCCCTAATTAAGGCCTGCGCATTGTAGCTAGTTTCATCTTTCGGCAATTCTTTAGTTGTCCTTGTAAATAATTCTGATTGTTTCATATTATTTATGTTAATTTAGTCTATATTATACTATATACAGCACTTAGTCAAAATTACTTTTTCAGCATCTTTTTTAAAGCTTCTTTAACACGCAAACCGCTATCGGTAATAGTTCCTTCAACCATATTTAAAGCACTACGCGCTTCAGATAAGGAATAACCCAAGGACATTAAGGCGTCTATCTCATCGCTCCCCGTTCCGGAGCTTAAATTATTTAAGGCCGCTACGCCGCCACTAATACGTAAAACCTTTGTTTTTAATTCGAGGACCACTCGTTCGGCGGTCTTTTGACCGATTCCCGCGACCTTAGTTAATAAATTTGCATCACCACGAATAATCGCTTCTTTAATATCACCGGCCGTAGCCATTGCTAAGACACCCAAAGCAGATTTTGGACCAACGCCGGAAACGCCTAATAATAGTTCAAAAAGTTCAAATTCCTCTAAAGAAGGAAAACCGTAAAGATCATTAGTTTCTTCGCGAATATGGTGATGAGTATAAACTTCGATCTCCGAGGCCAGTTTTAAATTATTTAAAAAATTTTCGCTCGCATAAATAGAATACCCGATATTATTAAGTTCTAAAATAAAAGAATTATTAAATTTATTTATTACTGTGCCGCGTAAATAAGCAATCATATTTTAAACTAATTATTATTTTAATTTTCTTCTTAAAACGCAGAGATTGGGAACTGCGCCTAGCTCTTTCGGGATTTCTAAATATATAATCTGACTGCCACCTCCGCCATGGGCTTCATTAATTTCTTGTTTTGTTTTTGCGTCGTATAAAAATTTCGGCGTTATTTTTATTATATCATAATTAGGGCGAATCAGTTCAATCTCCTCATTAACTTTAATAGTGTTATGAACTTTAAAATAAAGACGATTTTTTTCGGTTTTTATAACCTGGCCGCAGAATTCCCAAGGACTGGGTTCATGTGAATTAGAAATATTTTGTTCCCCGCGACCACCTAACAAAAAGCCAGCACTATAACCGCGATGAACTAATTTTGTATCCAGTTCGGTAAATAAATAATCAAGTTCTTTTTTTAACTTAGCCGGCGCAGTCTTAGCGCTAATCATTTTTAAAGCACGGGAATAAATTCCGCAAACTGTCGCTTGGTAATAAACGCTTTTCGCGCGGCCTTCAATTTTAAAACTAGTTATTCCAGCCGCAATTAGTTCCTTTAAATATTTTAAAAGGCAAAGGTCACGGGAATTTAATAAATATGTACCGTGACGCTCTTCGACTAACTCAAATTCTTCGGCATGATTACCGGTTTTTAATTTATATTCCGTAAGATCATATTCCCAGCGGCAAGGCTGCGCGCAGTCGCCAAGATTTCCACTTCGATCCAGTAAATTTTTTGATAAAAAACAACGTCCAGAATAAGCCATGCACATTGCCCCGTGCACAAAATATTCTAATTCGATCTTTGGCACCGCGCGATGGATTTCCTTAATTTCTTTCAAAGTCACTTCGCGGCCTAAAATAATTCTTTTTAGCCCCTGTTTAGCCCAAAATTTAACCGCCTCTAAATTCGTACAGTTAGCTTGAGTTGATAAATGGATTTCCGCAGTCTTCCAATTCCTTTTTACCAGCGCGATTATTCCCGGATCGGAAATAATTAAAGCATCAACTTTCATCGCCTTTAATTCTTTAATATAGACCGGCAATTTTTTAAGATGCTTATTATGAGCAAAAATATTAATCGTCACATAAACTTTTTTCTTATTCTGATGGGCAACTTTAACCGCCTCTTTAATTCCCTTTAAATCAAAATCATTTATCCGGACACGCAAAGAAAAATCGGGAATACCTAAATAGACCGCATCGGCGCCATAAGCGTAAGCCGTTTGCATTTTCAATAAATTTCCAGCCGGAGCCAGTAGTTCAAGTTTCTTCATAATTAAAATCGTTTAACTCGTGTTAACCCGGAAGTAGCAACAACTTCGATTCCCTGCTTTTCGATTTCGTCTAAAAATAAATTCATACCGAGCGAATCGGAGGCCATGTGTCCCGCAATAACAACATTAATGTGATATTTCTCCGCTTCTTTTCGATGTTCTTCACTCATGTGCATACCAATAATCGTCCCAATTCCGTATTGCGCCATTTTTTCATAAATATCTTTTGAACCGGAAGTTCCGCCGGTGAATTCAGTTACAACAATCCGGCCACAGCTATTTTCCGGGTCACCGGCAAAAAGCATCGGTCCTGACTTTTGTTTTAAGGCCAACTTATATTCGGGAATTGTTTTTAATAGTTCCAAAATATCGCCAACAGTTTCAATCTCCGAATCTTTTTCTTGCAATAAATTAATCATAAAATTCGCGCCCAGATTATCGGCCGGAGTATGGATGCACATAAAATCTAAATTCAAAATCTTGGCCATATCAACGGCACGATTATGATTAATCGGAGAAAGACCACGGGTTACTTCGCTGATTCGCGGTTTTATTACTGACTCGGCGATATTAATCGGTACGCCATACTTAGCTAAAACTGCGGCTTGTAATTTCATAACATCAGATAAGTCTGCTAAAGCCACTCCTTCGGGATGATGCGCGATAACTAAATCGATATCGCCCAATTGCTTGGCTAATAATAATTCCGGCCCCTCGATATCAATTCCAACCAAGACTTTTTTTATTTCTTTGTTGTTGGAATTTAAAATTCGCATATCTGAATAGGGATTAGCAAGCTTTTCCATATCAAATTCCGATTTTTCTTTTTCAGAAAGTGAATCGTATTTTTTCTTTAAGCGATCAAGATATTTTTCAACCGCCACAATCCCGCGCAAATCACTATTCATTCCTAACTTAATCCCTAAATTATAGATGTCCTGTGTTTTCATATTATTTTTTCTTAATTGCTATAAAGAATTTACAGTCATCAATTTTTATTTCTTTTGAGACCAACCCTTCCGCAAATGTTTCCACTAAATTAATTTCAAAACTTAAAGTTTCATTTTTGATTTCTGCAAATTTTTCTTGCAGTGCTTTTTTTAACTCATCGGACAGGCCCGAAAAATATATAATCGCCGAATCGGATAAGGTGAAACCATTATCTTTTCGATTCATATTTATTAAACGAACTAAATCGCGCTTAATTCCCTCTTGTTTAAGTTCGGGTGTTATTAAAATGTTTAAAGCAACGCGGACGCCTGAATCATCGGCAATCCAATTTTCACCCGGATTTTTATAATAATTTTCATCATTTTCAACAACAACTCTACTCACATTTAATTCATCTTCAATTAATTTTAAATAATCACTACTCAAAACTCTATCATTAATATGGCTGCAGTACTTTAACTCCGATAAGATTTGTCTAACCTTAATCCCGCTCTTATCTCGTAAAAAGGCACCAATATTACAAATTGTTTTCACTAAATTCATGTCCCTAATTATTGGGGAAAATTCTTCTGATGAACCTTCAATTTCTTTTAACTTTAAAGGCTCCGGCCATTTTTCAAGATGCACCGATTTATTTATATCGTTAAAATTATAACCATTAACATCTTGCCATAAAGACTCGGCGATAAACGGCATAAAGGGCGCCATTATTTTCGAAAGTTCAATAAAGACATGTTTGGTCGTCGCAAGAGCATTTTGTTTATCTTTTTCATCATCACTCTTAAAACGATCACGACTGCGGCGCAAATACCAAGTCGAGAATTCATCAATAAATTCGGTTATCGGACGAATCGACTTTGGAAGATTATAGGCTTCCATGTTTTTAGTTACTTCCTCAATTAATGAATTTAACTTAATTAAAATCCAAGAATCTAAAACATTTTCTTCTTTTATTTTTGTCTGTTTTAAATCAGCGGCAAACAATTCATAAAACTTATAAATATTATTTAAAAGCATTATATTCTTGCGCAGCGCTTCCTCAACGCCCTTCTCGGAGAAATTTAAATTCTCGGCTTGCATCACCGGCGAAGCGGTTAAATAGGCACGCAAAGCGTCAGAGCCATATTTTTCCATCACTAAATATGGATCGGGATAATTTTTTAATCGCTTCGCCATTTTTTTACCGTCTTCAGCTAAAACAATTCCATTAACCATCACGTTTTGAAACGAATGGCTTTGAAAAATACCGCCGGAAATAACATGGAGATAATAAAACCAAGCGCGAGTCTGATCAACACCTTCAGCGATAAACTGTGCCGGAAAATTCTCATCAAATTTTTCTTTATTCTCGAAGGGATAATGCAATTGAGCAAAAGGCATCGATCCGCTTTCAAACCAGCAATCTAAAACGTCGGGGATACGTTTCATCTCGGCACCGCAATCAGGACAAGTAAAAGTTAGATGGTCAATTTTGTCTTTATGAATATCATCTATTTTTTCGCCAGTTAATTTTTCTAACTCGATAACTGAGCCGATCACTTCGCGGGCGCCGCAAGCGCATTCCCAAATTGGGATCGGACTAGCCCAAAATCTTTGACGAGAAATTGACCAATCACGCGCTCCCTCTAACCAATTTCCAAAGCGGCCTTCCTTCAAATAATCAGGCGACCAATTAATAAATTTCGCGCTCTCTAATAATTGCTGTTTAATTCTAGTCACACCAACAAACCAGGAAGAGGTCGCATAGTTTATAAGCGGCGTATCACAGCGCCAACAATGCGGATAGGAATGCTCGTATTTTTCTTTTGAAAATAAAGTTCCGTGGGCGGCTAAATATTTTATAATCGCGACATCGGTCGAAGTATGATCAGCAATCGGTTTAACATGTAGGCCGGGAAAGTCTTTGACTTCTTCTTTAAACAAACCATCCATTCCGACATGTTGAATAAATGGCAAATTATTTTCCTTACCTAATTTCATATCGTCTTCCCCGAAGGCCGGCGCGATATGAACAATTCCGACACCGTCAGTCGTCGTCACAAAATCGGCGGCATATATTTTCCATCCGTTCTCGCGATTAACTAATTTTTCGTCAGAAGAATAATAATCGAATAGCGGTTTATATGATTTACCGATAAGCTTTAAGCCTTCAAATGTATCGACAATTTCGTATTTTTTTTCTTTTAAAATATCAGCTATTCTTTCCTTGGCTAAAATATATAAATTTTCGTCGTCTTCAAGTTTAACCTTTACATACATAATTTCTTTTCCGACCGCCAAAGCAACGTTTCCAATCAAAGTCCAAGGCGTTGTGGTCCAAGCTAAAACAAAAGTACCGGGTTCAGCGACTAATTCGAATTTGGCGATAACCGACAAATCTTTAACATCGCGATAACCCTCGGTCACTTCCGATTGCGACAAAGTTGTCTCACAGCGCGGACAAATATGCATTGAACGATAATCTTTGTAGATCAAATCATTCTTCCATAATTCTTTAAAAGCCCACCAAATCGAATCCATGAAATTTAAATCCATGGTTTTATAAGCGTTTTTAAAATCCGCCCAGCGTCCTAAACGCGTGATTACTTTCTCCCATTCATCAACATAAGTCGAAACTTTCGAGCGGCAAAGATCATTAAACTTAGCGACGCCAAGATTTTCAATATCTTTCTTACTTTTTGTATCTAGTTCTTTTTCAACAATATTTTCAATCGGTAAACCATGACAATCCCAGCCCCATTTTCTTTCAACATGATAGCCGCGCATTGTTTGGTAACGAGGAACAATATCTTTCATGACGCTAGCGACGATATGTCCGTAGTGTGGCGTACCGGTTGCAAAAGGCGGTCCGTCATAAAAAACGTAATCGCCCTGCGGGGCTTTTTTCTCTAGAGTTTTATTAAAAATATCCGCTTCCTGCCAAAATTTTAAAACAAGCTCCTCATTCTCTATATGATTTTTAGCGCTGCTCATATTATATTTAATTATTTATCTTTTTCTAAACTGCTCAAAGCGTGTAAAATACTCATCGCGCGGATTATCATTCTCGTCTAATTCCTTTAGGCGCGCCAGCTCTTTTTGTTTTACTTCTTCGAGTCGCAAGGCTTCTTTTTGCGCTTTTTCTTGCTGCAGTAAATTTTCCGCCTCACGCTCTTTTTTCAAGACCTCATCGCGAGAAGTGGCGCGATCCAACTCATCTTGAAAATTAAACTGCCCTTCAACTAAATTCATATAATTTAAATTAACAAATTATTTTTTCGCAATTATAAATAAATCTCTTTTACGGCTCGGAGTTAAGACACTTAATAAATCTATCAGCTTCACCGCAGTGCCTAAATCGGGATATTTAAAATTCAAAGCCTCGTGACTAAAAATATTTAAACCGGCCTGCGCGCATAAATATTTTATTTCTTTAAAAGAATATTCGCGATAATGTGTTCCCGGCCCGTAAGTTTTTTCAATCTCATGATTAACACTGCGCCCGATTATCATTTTTAAAACATTATTTAATCTGATTAAATTCGGGGTCGTAATAATTACTAATCCGCTCGGCTTTAGAACGCGACCTATTTCTTTAAATAAATCTTGAGTATAAAAATTTAAATGTTCTAGAGTTTCGGAAAATAAGATTAAATCAAAGCTATTATCGGAATAAGGAATTTTTTCGGAAGACAAATCGGCTGCTAAGTTATTAAAATTATAAAATGCGCTTACTTTTTTAGAGTTTTCGACAAATTGCGCCAAATCGGTGCCGCTTGATTCGTAGCCGATCATTTTCGCTCCAAGCATCATATAGCCGTTAAAAGAACCGATGTCTAAAAATTTTGAACCAGGTTTAAAATAATCGCCTAAAGTTTCTAATAAAAAATCAAAACGGTTCTGATGGAAGCTAAAATAATCAAAATTTTCTTCAAGACCATTTATTTTTAATAAATCTGAAAAACCATCTTTCTTTAAAGTATTTGAAATATCGGTACTAGTGATTTTTAATTTTTGATTCATATTAATCATTCACTAAATCAATATATTTAAGGAAGGCCATTAATTATTTCCGCCTCATAATAAACTATAATTGCCTGCTGTTCTTTATTATCACTTCTGGCCCAAGGAAATGTTTTCCATATTACTTCCCATGGCACTTTTTATATTTCAAACCCGAACCGCAAGGACATAAGTCATTTCGTCCAACCTTGTCGCCGCTTTCGTCTTTTACTTTTTCGCTCACTAAATCAACCGTGGTATTAACGGCATGCTTTGACTCCATTTCTTTGGCGGCGCCGGCAAAATTTAGTCTTTGGTCGCGAGGTTGAGAAAACAATTTTATTTCCTGATCCTGAGCAAGGCTCAAACCTTCCGCCGTTTTATAAATTGAATAAACAATCTGGCGCTCAATAAGAGATAATAACTCGCGATATAAATGGAAAGCTTCTTTCTTATATTCAACAAGCGGATCACGCTGACCATAGCCGCGCAAACCGATACCGCGTCGTAAATAATCGACGGTTTCTAAATGTTCAACCCAAGTCTCATCGATTGAGCGGATTAAAACGCCTTTTTCAATTTCCTTAAAATCAAGGCCGGCGGTCGTGAAATTATCGTTTAATTTTAAATAATAGTTTTCCGCCTGAGAAATTAAATAAGCAATAATTTCTTCACGACATTTTTCTTTTGTTTTATCGCCTTTAGCTATTTCTTCAAGCGCAGTAAGCAAATTAGCTTCCGCACTCCAGATAGTTTTAATCGTTTCGCTAATTTCTTTTAAGTTCCATTCGGCCACTGTTTCCGCGGCGCTATGAAAAATTACCACCGCTTTTATTTCTTCGCGAACCATTTTTAAAATAATTTCTCGCAAAGTTTTGGTATTTTCAACTTCATCTAAAAGTTCATCACCGGCCTCATTACCTAATTCACTTTCGGCCTCGTCGCTTTCCTCATTATTTTCATAGCCAAATTCATTAGCTTTTTTAGATTTAGTTTCGTCTTTGATAATTAACCCTTCAGCCAATTCTAAAATTTCGCGACGACGGGTATAAATCGCAATACGATGTTTATTAATAACATCATCATATTCAACTAATTGTTTTCGAATATCAAAATTATTACCTTCCACTTTTTTCTGCGCCGATTCGATTGAATTTGAAATCATTTTATTTTCAATCGGGACATCAGCCGGAACTTTTAAAGTCTGCATCAAACCTTTCATTCGATCGCCGCCGAAGATGCGCATTAAATCATCATCGGTCGAAACATAAAACTGCGATGAGCCGGGGTCGCCCTGACGACCGGCACGTCCGCGAAGCTGATTATCGATACGACGCGATTCGTGGCGTTCGGTTCCGATAACATGAAGCCCACCTAAAGCTTTAACTTCTGACTGTTCTTTTTCTTCGGGCGGGTTACCACCTAAAATAATGTCGACTCCGCGACCGGCCATATTAGTCGCCAAGGTAATCGCGCCTTTTCGCCCGGCCTGGGAAATAATTTCCGCTTCCCGTTGATGATTCTTCGCATTTAACATCTGCGGCCTTAAGCCTTCCCGTTCCATCATTTCCGCCAAAACTTCATTCTTTTCAATTGAGATTGTCCCAATTAAAGTCGGCTGGCCCTTAAGACTCCGCTCTTTAACATCGCGAATAACGGCATTAAATTTATCGGTTTCCGTTCGATAAATTAAATCATTTAAATCATTACGGACATTCGGTTTATTAGTCGGAATAACGATTGTTTCTAAATTATAAATTTTATGGAATTCCTCTGCCTCCGTGACCGCCGTTCCGGTCATACCGGATAATTTTTTATATAAACGGAATAAATTCTGAAAGGTAATTGTCGCCATGGTCTGCGATTCCTTCTGGACTTTAACACCCTCCTTAGCTTCAATCGCTTGATGTAAACCTTCACTATAACGACGTCCCGGCATTAAACGACCGGTAAACTCATCGACAATAATAATTTCTCCATCCTTAACAACGTAATCTTTATCCCGTTTAAATAAAACACGAGCTTTTAAAGCCTGTTCTAAGTGATGAACATCCTTAACGCCACCGGAAACATAAATATTACCCTGACCCAAAATTTTCTCAACTTTATTTATTCCCCCTTCGGTTAAAGTGGCGGCGCGCATCTTTTCATCAATATTGTAATCCTCATTTTCCTCTAAGCGACCGACGATTTGGGCAAATTTAAAATACTTATCAGTTGATTCTTCGGCGGCGGCGCTGATAATTAAAGGGGTTCTGGCTTCATCAATTAAGATTGAGTCAATTTCATCAACAATCGCATAATGAAGTGGGCGCTGGACGGCGTGAGAGAGCTCATAGACCATATTATCGCGCAAATAATCAAAACCGAATTCATTGTTCGTCCCATAAGTTACATCGCAGTAATAAGCCTCACGACGCGAAATTCGACGAAAGTGCTGTAAGCGCTCATCAAACTGCGACTCGTCAATATAGTCCGGGTCATAAGTATAAGCATTCTCATGAACAATAACCCCGGTCGTTAAACCGAGGGTATAAAAGACTGGTGCCATCCAACCGGCACCCAAGCGCGCCAAATAATCATTGACGGTAATAAGATGAACCCCTTTGCCTTCAAGGGCATTTAAATAAAGAGGTAGAGTCGCCACCAAAGTTTTTCCTTCGCCAGTTTTCATTTCGGCAATTTCACCGCGGTGCAAAACAAGACCGCCGATAAGTTGAACATCGAAATGGCGTTGATTTAAGATCCGTCTTGAGGCTTCGCGGATAGCCGCAAAGGCTTCGGGGAGAATGTCATCTAAAGTTTCTTTTTTAGACAATCTATTTCTAAATTCAACTGTTTTTGCTTTTAACTCTTCAAGCGTTAATTTTACAAAATCGGGCTCAAGCGAGTTTATTTTATCGATAATCGGGGCCATCGATTTAATGATTTTAGCGTTAGGATCTCCAAATACTTTGTCGAAAAAATTCATATGTTTCTATTATGATATTATTTTACTAATACTAGACAAAAAATAAATCTGTTGCCAGACTTTCTTACTGTCTCTAGTATAATACGTATTTCCAATAAAATAAATATTGACTTAGTTCTTAAAAGATGGCAAAAACAAAAAGCCCTGAAATGAATCAGGGCTCTGTTAAACGGAACATATTTCTTTAATTACTTCCCTCGTCTCTTATCCTCGAGTTTTTCTTTATACTTTTTAATTACTAATTCAAGATGGTCTTTAACTTTATCAATGGCTTTATATAAATCGTCTTCGGTCTTTTCAACTCTTAAAAGTTTACGAGGGACCTCAAGATTAACTTCGGCTCGATATATTTCGCCTTTATATTGACCACCGACCGCTTTTTCAATTTCCACGTCGCAATTAATAACCTGGATATCGCCTAAACACTTTTCAATCACATTCATTTTATTTTGAAAGTAATCGCGCAATGCATCGGTTAATTCTATGTTTGTGGCTTTAATTCTAATTTGCATATATTTTTTATGAGTTATTAAATAATTTTTTTTATTTTTGCTTAGTACTTTTTCCGCTTCGGTAATTTCTGTGGTAAAAACTCATTAACATTCGTTTTTACATTACAAAATTACAGGCGCTCCAAAAGTCTAAGCAAAATCAAAACTAGAACAATTTAACAATATCCTTATAAGTTATAAACAGAACCAAGGCGATAAGAATAAAAAAACCAATATTATGAATTAAGCCTTCGACTTCCTTGCGGAGCGGTTTATTTCTTATTTTTTCGATAAGCAAGAAGAAGATTCGGCCGCCATCAAGCGCCGGGAAAGGTAAAATATTGATCACGGCTAGATTTAGAGATAAAAGAGCGGCAAACTGTAAAAGATAGTTGATGCCTAACCTCGCGGCCTGACCGGTAATCTTAGCGATTCCCACCGGACCGGCAAACTGATCGCCGACATTTTGACCGGCAAAAATGCTTTTAATTAAACCCCAGAAAGCGACAAAGATTTCTCCTAAAACAAAAATTGTGGTTTTCGCTCCCTCCCAAAAAGAATTTAAAAAAGGATAGCGGACTAAAGCGGCGGAAAAAATCGCGACACCCATGGTTGCCCGACCGCCATTGGAAACTGGAAATACTTTCAAATTCTCTTTAATATTATTACGCTCAATAAGCAAGTTTACTTCTTTCCCGCCTCGGACCGCGATAAGATCCTGTAGGTCTTTTTCGGTTCCCACTTTCTGACCGTCAACCTCTAGAATATAGTCATTAATTTTTAAGCCCGCTTTTTCCGCCGCCGTGCCGGAGATAACTTCGGCAACCACCACGTTTGCGTTTGAAGTTATCGCGCCCTTACCTAAAGAATCGGTCGATTGCGGCAAACCGATTATGTAAGCAATTGAAAATAAGAACCAAGCTAAAATTATATTCATGACCACGCCGGCCGCTAAAATAATAATTCGCTGCCAAATCTTTTTAGCGCCAAAACTGTCACCATCCTCTTTACCGTCGCCGTCTTGGCCCTTAATCTTTACAAAACCGCCCAAGGGCAACCAATTTAAGGAATAAACCGTCTTCCCTTTTCCGGGCTGGAGATTTTCGTTTTCATTATTATCAAGGCTCTCAATACTGGCATTACCCAAAACCTGTTGCCATTTTCCAGACTTATTTTGATACCAGCCGATGGCCCGCGGCGGAAAACCAAAACCGAATTCCTCCGAACGAACACCAAATTTTCGGGCCGTCATAAAATGGCCGAACTCATGGGCAAAAACCAAGACCGAAAGAACTAACAAAAAAATAATCAGGGTCAACATATTTTATTTAGCATTTATTAATTAAAAACAAGGCAACGATCACAATTCTAAATTTCCATTATATCTTTCTCCTTACGGTCACGTAATTCTTTTAACTCATCATTTTTCTTAGCCGAAAATTCATCTAGTTCTTTCATGGCCCGAAACTTGTCGTCTTCGCTTATTTCCTTTTCTTCAAACGCTTTTTCGATTAAACTTTTAACATTATCACGAACCCCTCGTAAAATAATACGCGTTTTTTCCATCTTTTCGTTTAACTTCTTAACTAATTCTTTACGATTCTCTTCGGTTAATGGCGGAACAGTTAGGCGAAGCTTATCTCCCTCGTTAACAACCCCCAAGCCGAGATCGGCTTCAACAATCGCCTTTTCAATCGCTTTCATTACGGTCTTATCCCAAGGAGCGATCAGAATACAGCGCGCATCAGAGACGGCAATATTGGCGACGGCATTAATCGGATTCATAATTCCATAGGCGTCAACAGAAACATTGTCCAAAACGCTCGGATTAGCCTGACCGGTTCTTAAAGTCCCGATTTCCTTACGAAAAAACTCTAAGGAATTAGCAAAATCACCCTGTTTTTCTTGTAAAAATTGATTCATATATTTTATTTTAATTTTTTAATTTTTTAATTTAACCGTTCCCATATAAATAACCGCCGGGTCATTGAAATCAATCAACAGATCGCGGCCCGCTCTCTGCGTCGGCAGCTTCTTAGTCGTCCAAGTTAAACCGCCGTCGCTTGATCGGAAAAAAGTGGTATTAGTCACATAATAAATTTCCTTTGAATTACGAGGATTAACCGCGAGAGCATTAATAATCGCGTCTTTTTCAGGCTGCAGTAATTTTATGTTCTCCCAAGTGATGCCGTTATCCGGGGAACGTAAAATTAATTTATCGGTCGCAATAAAAAGCATTCCGTCATTATTGCAAATAATAAAATCCTTAAAACTGGAACCTAAATTATAATCCGCTAAAACATTATTCAAGTCGGTCCATTTATCAACGTAATTAGTGCGGCCATTATCTAAAGGGACGGAACTGTCCGTACTGCTAATCGGCGCGAAGCTAAAAATTCTATTTTTAGAAGTGGCGACAAAAATTAAACGGCTGTCCAAAGGGGAAACAATTAAACGAGCGACTCCTTCTTCAAGACGCTGAATCGTCTGCCAAGAATTACCGGAGTCAATGCTCTTAATAATTTCGCCGCGTGACGTGCCGATATAAATTATATTGGTATTAAACTGGTCGATGGTAACCGTATTGACGCTGACGGCGGTATTATTATCATAATAGACTTGGGTCCAAGTCCGAGCGCAATCATCGGATCGAAAAAGCCGATTTGTGGCGCTCGCGTAAATAACACATTTGTTTTTCGGATCGACTTTGACATCATTAATCGTACCGTTTGTTAAATTGTTAACTTTATTCCAACCATTAGTAATATTATAAGTATAATACAGACCGTTGTCATAACTCGCTAAATAAACCGCCATGCTATCCTGCGGATCCATGGTCATCATATTTACGTTTAAATCATTAATGTTATCGCCCTTGCCGCTCGCGTTGGCGATCCCGGTCATAACTCGCCAGTTGTCCCCGCGGTCGGTCGACAGAAAAACACTCGCATCTTTTTCATTCGCGCTTGAGCTTGAGCCGGTACTCGAAGAGGTAGTTGAGATCGAACAAGCGGAACTTAAAAAAACAACCCCAACTAATAAAAATCCTAATTTTAAATTTTTTAATTTTCTCATATAGTTTAATCGCCTCCGCGGGTGGCGGGTGGCGAATTTTTACAAATTTATCAAAAATTGTTCCAGAACTAAACGGGGATTAACATTTGATTCTAAATATTTTCGCGCATCGGAAATAAGCAGCAATTTATTTAAAATATAAGCGCCGCCATTATCGCCGCTCAGTGATTCAACCGCTAATTTAGCCTCATTTAGCTTATCAAGAAACATCGTATGCTGCACTAAATCATTATTCCCAATACTTAATAAAAATAAATCGCGTAAAACGCCTTCACTGATTTCTAGAATTTCCCGGGCGGCGGTTGCCGCCTGGAGGCTATAACTGCGGTCGTTATAAATTTTGTCTAAATTATTCAAACGGGTATTTAAATCTTCCGAGAAAAAATTAATTATTGTTTCCGCCTTAACTAAATAAGCGGCGTAATGTTCAGCGTTTTCTAAAAAATGAAGCGCTTTTAAGGGACGACCGAGAACTAAATTAGCGAGGTCTTTCGCTAAAGAGCGATTGGCGCCGCAAACCTTCACCAGATAATCATAAATAATTTCGGTTTTAACGGGATAAAAATAAAGAACCTGCGCGCGAGACAAAATTGTTTTCGGCAAATTATTCTCATCGCTGACCAGCAGAATAATAACGGTATTCTCGCTCGGTTCTTCAAGCGTTTTGAGCAAGGCGCTTTTGGCCTCATCACTCAATAAATCGGCCTGCTTAATAATTCCGATTTTATAGGAATTTAAAAATGAGCTCAAATTTAAAATCTTAATAAATTCTCTAACCTGCTCGATAGAAATACTTTTCTTTTCCGGCAGCGGTTCTAAAATATGTAAATCGGAATTAAAGCCATCCCCTCCTCCTTGTAGATTTTTAGCATAAGCCAGCGCGATTGTCGACTTCCCCAGATCGTCAGGTCCGCTAAAAACATAAGTCTGGGCAATTTTATCATTGCTTAAACTTCGGCTCAGAAATTCAATTGCCGCTTCATTACCAATTGCCGGCCAATTCATTTTTTTCAGATCTTTCTCCATATTTAATTGCTGACGGAAATTTTACTTAAATTCGCATTAGAGATTCCTAATCCTAAACTTCTGATAATTTTAAAGGCATCATCAGGACGACCTAAATAATATAGTTTCGCGTTAACCGGATTATAATAATAAGCCCGGCCGCTATCTTCAACTTTAATTAATATCCGGCCCAGTAAGCTGCTGTTAGTTTTTGATTGCAGTAAATCAAAATTTTTATTCGAAATTCCCAGGCCAAGTTTTCGCATTAGATTAAAGGCATCGTCGGGACGACCTAAATAATAACGCTTATTATTAAGCGGACTAATATACCAGGCCTCGCCTTTATCTTCAACTTGTAAGAGAATGCGGCCGGCCAAACTTTTTCCCATATTAGATGAAGTCCCGGTCGAAGAGGATGGCAAAGAAGAAAAAGATGAAGATGATGAAGAAGAAGATGAAGAAGATGAGGAATAAGAAGAAGAACCTTGGCTGGGAGCACTGAGGTTAAAAGCCTGATTGGCGGAAATTATGCTTCTTTGACTTAAAATTACCGAATAAGAGCCGAGTTTATTATTTTGCGCATAGAAAGCAACGCCATATTCGTGATTATTTTTTCCGGCATAAGTGACGAGATACGGTCCTTCCGCCAAAGAAAGACTAATATTCTTAGAAGGGTCGAGCGCGACCGAGGCGAGTAATTTATCGCGATAATAGTTTGAACCGCTATAAATAAGCGGATATATTCGAAGACTAGAGTTGCCGGAGATGTCCTCACCCTGCTGGTCTTCTAAGTGTAATCTGGTTAAATTAGTAACAAACGAAACATTCCCAACACTTTTAGAATCAACATTAGTATTCCAAAAAATATTTTTTTGGTTAAACTGGTCGTAGTTTACAAAGGCATAAGTGCCGCTCGGATAATCAAAAGAAAAAAGTCCGCTCTCATCGGTTTTAGCTTTAAGCAGTTCGCGACCTAAAGCGCGATTAGACCCGCTACCCACTATTTCAAACAAAGAAATGTTCTTATTAGCCTGAGCCAAACCGGAAGCATCTTTTAAGACACCGGATAAATTACTGAAGGCATAAGTAAAAGTATAATCTTTTTCGCCGCTAACCGTTATATTATAAACATTGACCGTATTACCGCTTCCGTCTTTGACACTAAGAGCGTAAGTACCGTTTTGAGCTTGATCATAGTCATTAAAAGGCGCAACATAGATTAAGGCGCTCCCGCTGCCGTCCGTCTTTAAATTAGAAATTAAATCAGTGCTTTCAAACATCGGTTTATTATCGATATCGTATCTCTGGGCATAAAGAGAAAAATTATAGTTTCTTTTTAAGTTGCCGCTCTTATCGCGTAAAACAATCCTTAAAGCGGGAATGTTTTTTGTTATTGTTCGATTATAGTCGCAAGAAAAACGAATTGTGTCATAAAACCAAAAAGCACCCAAATCGGCTCTTTTATCATAAATTTTTAAAGCATAGGACTGGCGGGGGTCCGGTTTAAAATTGGCAACGGCGCGGCCGGAATCGTCAATTACGCCGCTCAGCACCCGATTGCCGGCGATTGGCAAGCCGTTAGCGTCAATCTTTTGTTCATATAATTCAAACTTCAGACCGGGAGCGATATCGCCATTTATGCTCTTAACAACTAAAGTAAGCTGAGAATTATTCGGACAGACGCCGGTGGTATCATTAGTGCTTGAATCGGCGACGGTCGTGACGGAATATTGCGCGCCGCGACCATCGTCGACCTGCATGTCCCAAAAATATTGATACTGTCCGTTAGTCCCCTTGATGCCGATAACATACATCCCGGAAACGATTTCTAAAGTTCCATTACCGCTCGCGTCAAGTTTAATTTCGCCAACCTTATCACCCTTTTGATGGTCATTATTGGCCGAGATCGTCTGTTTGAAAATTTCCGCCACTGTATTCGCCGGATAAGCGATTCCGGTGACGTCATGCAAGCTGACGCTCAAAGAACTTAAATAATAATCAAGCGTGGTTAACCCGCCGTCATTAACTTTAATTCCATAATAAGTAAAGTTATTATTAGCATGATTTAATTCCAGTTCATAATAGTCATTGATAGTTTTATCCAGGCTGCGCACGCTTCCCTGAGGAACATAAATTTTAACATTTCCGGAAGCGCCGCTGTTTAAAGAGGCGACTAATTCTTTTTTTGAATTCAGGGGCTGGCCATTAGCGCTATAAATCTGCGAATTAACATTAAAACTGACATTCGGCAAAGGATTGCCGTTTATATCATGTAAAATAAACTGGATGCCGCTTAACGTTTTTTCTAAACTGGCGGTCTGGCCGCAACTCAAAGACACGCCGTAATACCAAAAGCTTTCATTATCATTACTAACATTTTTAACTTTAATTACATAAGTATCAGAAGCAACCGCCGAATTACGCCATTTCAAATGGGCAACGCCTAAAGTATTATCGGCCGAAGCGCTCGCAAAGTGGGTCGTCGGTTTTGGTTGGCCATTAGCATCCGTCTCCTGCTTATAAATATCAACATTAACTTTAGCGATATAAGAGCCGTCGGGATCTCGGGCGACAAAATCTAAACTCGTGTCCTGATTACAGGCGGAATCGGCTTTCGCCAAAGCGGGAGAGAATAACAAAATAGATAGAAACAAGAAAAAATAAATTTTTTTCATACAGTTTTTTTTAATTTAAAGTAAAGCCCGAACTAATATTATTAATTATTATCGGTAAAGAAAAATTATAAGTCTGGCCGACGCCGCTTAAATCAACAGCCCGTAAATTAACGGTAGCCGCCTGATTATAACCTGATTTTAAACTTGAATCAACCGTTAAAGATGTCGATCCGCCCTTAGGGATTCGTAAATAACTGATATTAAAAACAATATTCCGGTCACTGTCAAAATCGGCAATACGCGAAATCATCTGGTTATTATTATAAAGAATAAAATCGTTCAAATCAGATGTCCCGGCCGAACCATTATTGCTAAAAACAATTTTTTTAACGACCGCATCTTCCTTCCCGCTTGTTTCCGAAAGAGTAAACTTTCCTAAAAGCCGGCCGCTGCTATTGGAGATGGCATTATCCAGACTTTCCTCTTGGAGAGTTAAACTGGCGAATAAATTATCGGCAACCATTAGCTTGAACTCGGTTCCTTGCAGAGGCCAGCTCGCGGTCGGAGTGAGATTAGTTTTAATATCGCCGGCTTGTTTTAATTCCAACCGGACAGTCTGATTATTGCAATCACAGGTATTAAAATTGATATAAATCTTAACGGTTTTCTCGGCGCCCGGATTAATCGTAATCGGATCGCGGAAATAGACAATTATTTGGCGATCGCTCGTTCTAATACCGGTACTGATATTATAATTATTGTTGTTTTCATCTTGAGCGGTCGCGTCGCTCAATAAGGCGCTGTTAAAGACGCCGCTAAAAGTAAAGGTCAGGGCGGTAATAGTGGCCGTATTTTGCGTCGCTTGAAAACGGAAAATACCCATTAAATTATTCTTAGTATTCGTAATCAGAGTATTGTCGCTTACTTTCACTAAGTCGTTAAAAACTAAAAGTTTGCCTAAGGAAGCTGACGGCTGAGTTTCGGGCGGAGGCGGGGTAACGGGGTCTATTGCTTTAGCCGAACCTGAATCGGAAGAATTGCTCGAACTGTTGGAGTTTGAGGTACCAGAATCAGCGCTCAGGCCAATTTCTTGATAGGTTACTAATTTATACTGATTTAAATCGGTTTCGCTGATATTTAAAATCGCCTCACCCAGAAAACCAAAACTTTCTAAGTCATCACGGCTTAAAAGTTTGGCTCGCTTATCGCCATTAATATAAAAAATTGCCGGTGACGAACCGGTCTTGACCAGTTTATAATCCGGCCACGAAGACAGCTCCTTGGCGCTGACTGTTCTTATATCCGACCATTTATTATTATAGCTAAGATAAGAATTCGCGTTGAGATAGGCTTTTTTATGGTGCGTGGCATAATTTAAGAAATAAACAACCGGGTTATTAGCTAGTTTTACTTGATAGAATTTAGCACTTGCCGCCTCAAGAGGACGGCAAACTAAGAATAATAAAAACAATCCCAGCAAAGACAAGGCGCCGGCTATATAGATTTTTTTATTTAATTTTAGCATAATAAGCCGAAAATATTTTTCTCTATTAATAATCTTAAATTAGTCATTATAATTATGAACCTATTATAGCATATTTTTAAAATTTCGCCATTGATTTTTTACTAATAATGATTGATTTTTTACATATTATACGTTATATTAAACATATATTTAAAAATTTATGTCTCAAACTCTAAAAAAGATTATTCTCTTCGGCGGCGACTTATTATTTTTGTTCCTGGCCCTCTGGGTTACCCTGCTTATCCGCTATCCGCAGAATATGGTAACCACTAACTTTAACCAGCATTTACCTTATTTTTTAATGGTCTTTTTTATTTGGCTCCTTATTTTTTATATCAACGGCCTTTACAATCTTAACATTAAAATGCGCGGTCGGAAATTTTTTATTAGTGTCATTAATTCCGTCTTGGCCAGCAGCGCTCTCTCAATTATATATTTTTACTTAAATGTTCAATCAAGCATTGCCCCAAAAACAAACTTAGTAATATTCATCGGCGTTTACACAATTCTTTTTTTTCTTTGGCGAGCCATCTACAGTCTTTTTGTTTATTCGGTTATTCTCCAAAATAACCTGGCGATAATCGGATTAAATCAATATAGCGAGAACATTTTAAAAGAATTAGCCGATCGGCCGGGCGCCGGCTACCAAAACACTTTAATTTTTAAAAGTCCGGAAGAGCTTGATAATCTCGAAAAAACAATCAGCGAAAAAAATCTTAAAACAATTGTCGTCTGCGATTATTTCGGCCAGAACGAAAAAATGAGCCAAATATTATTTGATTGCCTGGCCTGCTCGGTAAATTTTTTTAATTATCCTGATTTCTATGAACTACTGAGCGGAAAAATTCCCGTCGAGGCAATCGGTCCGGATTGGTTTTTAGAAAATATAAAAGAAGGCGAAAAAAATTATTTCGACTTTTTAAAACGTTTAATTGACTTGGTTTTAGCTTTTATAATTTTAATAATTTCTCTGCCCTTCTGGCCATTAATTGCTCTAGGAATTGCAATAGAAAGTAAAGGGCCGGTCTTTTTTAGGCAGATTCGTTTAGGTAAAAATGAGCAGGAATTTAAAATTATTAAATTTCGCAGCATGCGCGAGGAAAATAACGACCGCTCCTTAACAGAAGAAAACGATAAACGAATAACCCGATTCGGTAATTTCTTACGTAAAACGCGGCTTGATGAGATTCCGCAAATCATTAATATTATTAAAGGCGAAATGAGTTTTATCGGACCGCGACCGGAAAGGCCGGAAATAATTATCGAACTCGAAAAACAGATTCCTTATTACAAAACCCGGCTTTTAATTAAACCGGGGCTAAGCGGTTGGGATCAGGTTTCCGGCCATTACCACTCCGCCTCAAACGAAGACACTTTAGAAAAACTACAATACGATTTATTTTACTTAAAACAGAGATCTTTGTTTTTAGACTTAGACATCGCGTTAAGAACAATCGCCACGATGTTAAGCCGGAAAGGAAGATAGTTTATAATTTCTATTTATGAAAAAAGTTTTCGTTTCAGGCTGTTACGATATTTTACATGGCGGCCATATTGAATTTTTTACGCAAGCCAAAGCCCTCGGCGATTATTTGATTGTTTGCTTCGCCGGCGACGCCTCGCTTGAATTTCATAAACATAAAAAATCATCTCTACCGGAAGCGCATAAAAAAAGATTACTGGAATCATTATCGATGGTTGATGAAGTCGTTATCGGCGATTACTTGGGCGAGCTCGGCTTAGACTTTAAAGAACATTTTCTAAGAATCAAACCGGATATTTTAGCGGTAACTGAAGACGATAAATATAGCGTCGAAAAAATGGCGCTCTGCAAAGAAATCGGCGCCGAATATGTCGTTCTGCCCAAGACCCTGAATTTTGAAAAAATTTCGACGACCGAAATCATAAATTATATTAAAGCACCGAGTGAAATTTTCTTAAGAGTCGATTTTGCCGGCGGCTGGCTCGATGTGCCGAAATTTTCTCGACCCGGTTCATATATCGTTAACTGCACAATTACGCCGAGCGTTAGCCTTAATAAATGGGAATACGAAATGGGCGCCGGTTTAGGCGGCTCAGCGGCTTACGCAATTTTAACCGGTAAAAACGGAATTGAATCCGAATTAGATTTAGGCGTCGGTTGGCAAGATCCGGCGGTAATTATGGAAAGCGGCTTATGCGTTTGGGAAAGCGGCTTAAAACCGAAATTAGAATTTAAAATTAAGCCCGACTTTTTAGAAGGAAAAATGGCTTTGCTTTGGACGGGAAAAAATCATACAACTTATAACAATGTCGATAAAGAACGGGACTTTGAAAAAATTATGGCCGCTTCGAAAATTGCGCGAGAGGCAGTCAGTCCTTTAAACTTTGATTACAATAAACTTTGCGCGGCGGTAAATTTAAGTTACGCGGTTCAATTAGAAGAAGGAATGATTCCCTTACCTAAGTTTCGTGAGGTCGCGAAGAAATACAGCGGTGGCGGACACGGCGGTTATGCTTTATATTTATTTAAAGATGAGGAAGATAGAAATGAATTTCTAAAAAATAAGGGGACCTTAAAGATTGAGCCGAGCATTAAGGGGTATTAGTTTAGCCTTTTTTGATTATACTTAGCGAGTTCTAAACGAACTTTTTCTTCCATCTCTTCATGTGAAACCAAACCGGCATTGGTTAATAATTTTTTCTCGTTAAAAATTATAAAGGCATCTAATTTATTGACCCAGTCTTTCATATACATTAATTTTTCTTCGACGCTTTTTAATTCCGCATAAGATAAAAACTGCTCAACTAATAGATTTAGTTTTCTAAGTTCTAATTCCTCTAAGTAATTTTTGGCAATTTCCGCTTGTTCGCGAGTTATAATCCCACCCTGCCAATTTGTTAAACCTAAATTTACTTTATTAGAGTCAATTCGATTATTAATAATCTCAGACGCAGTTAGTCCGGTAATCGGTTCTTGAGTCGTAATCAACACTCGTCGCGAAGATATCTCTAACTTTTTGATAGAAATTAGCCTCGGAGGTTCTGATCTTTCGAATTCTTTCTTCCAACTCCTGGAAATACGATCGTTTAACTCTACTGTCTGCTAGCCGTTCATCATCCAAAATGAAGCCCTTGATTATGTATTCTCTTAACTTCTGAGTGGCCCAGACTCGGAACTGAGTACCGCGTAACGAGTTAATGCGGTAACCGACAGAAATAATGGCATCGAGGTTATAGAATTTAATATATCTCGTGACGTCTTTATTTCCTTCTTTTTGAACTATCGAGGAATCCTCGGTAGTTTGATTTTCGCTAAGTTCAGCCTCATTATAAACATTTTTTAAATGTAAACTAATATTATCAATACTGCAATTAAAAAGTTCTGCCATTTGCTTCTGACTTAGCCAGACAGTCTCGTTCTCTAATTTAACTTCAAGTTTCATCTCGCCATCAGCGGTGCTGTAAATAATGATTTGGTTGTTTTTCTCATTCATAACTTTATAATTATTAATAAATTATTTATAACTTGCTCTTAGTTAATTCAGTAGAAAGTTCTTCGGATTAACCACTTTCTTCCCTGTTTTCTTTTCTAAAGCTTCACGAGCATTACCCGAAATCCGGCCGCCTTCATGGGCGGCTTTTTCATTAGGATTATAGCCTTCGGCTTTTTCTGATTCGGCGATTTTACGAGTTGATAACTCGGCTAAAGCGGTAAATATTAATTCCGCCTCATCCATGTGGTCCCGGAGATTTTCGACTTCTAAATTCTTTAAGTCTTTATGCTCTTTTACGGTTAAGCCGCTCCATTCGTGATGGATAATATTAGTTAATTTAGCGTATTCGTCTCGCTTACTTATTCCATGATCCGACCAATAATCGGTTAACTTATTTCTCGTTTCAATACTTAGCATTCTTTGTTCTATCCATTTACTGCTATGCCCGCGCATCTGCCAATTCTTTCGGGCGCGAGTAATCATTAATTCCGGGTCGATTGTTTCTTGCATCCTTTCATAACCGACACGAGCGAGCCAGAGTTTAAACGGCTCGGCTTTAGGGGACGGAATTGATTGAATCAGACGAAGTAATGTTTCGACATCGGCGGCATCGGTTAAATAATATTTATTATCTTTAGCTAAAAATTTCAGTTGTCCGATTTTATCGGACAACTGGCTTCCTTCTTGCTCCAGCTTTCTTTTTAAATCGTCCCAATATTTTCGGGGGCGATTATTCTGCGCTAAAATTCTAACCACATCAACCACGCTAAAATACCATTTTTCTTCTTTCTCATTCCAAGCGCGTCTAACCGGTTGCTCATTAAAAAGGGCGATTAGTTTTTTACTTTCATTCTTTTTCTCATTCATAAATTTAAAAATTATTAATAAATTATTTATAATTGCGATAAATTATAGCAATAAATATCCCTATTTTCAAGGCTAATATTAGTTAAAATATTAATAAAATCCGGCTAAAATCGGATTAAAATAAAGATAAAATAATTCAGCCCCTTCTTGGGCTAATATTTTAAACAAACTAAAAAAGAGCTCTTTTGGAGCTCTTTTTTATTTATCAATCAGTTGTAATTCTGATATTAAGTTTTCAACAAGGACTTTTCTTAATCGTTTAAAAAGTTATATATTGGCGAAGTTTAAATAGTATTCGACGTAAAATAAAGAATCTAGGAATCTCGAGATTGTTAACAAGCCAAGCTTTTTCAAGCTCTTTCCAGCCCTTCTTTCTTTGTTCTAAGCTACTTCCCGACCGGCCGCCGTTATACATTTTTGTAAAAGATTCGGGTAAGTATTTAACCTTAACTTTATGGATTTTTAAAATTCTTAAGATAAATTCATAATCGCCGGCCAATCTAAAATCGGGATTATATAAACCATATTTTTCATAGACCTCACGACGCACAAATAAGGCGGGATGCGGAATTACCCAGCCGTTATCCAAATTTGCTTCCTTGTATTCCCCGGCCTGCCAATAGCGCACCGTCTGACTCGCGTCGGTCGAAAAATAGCGAACGTCGCCGTAAACCGCCTCAATACTACTATCATTAAAAGCAGCGGACACATTATTTAAAACAAGACTATTCTCGAATAAATCATCGGAATTTAAGATTCCAATTACTTCCCCGCTCGCCAGTTTAATTCCCTTATTCATCGCATCATAAATTCCTTGGTCCGGTTCGGAAATAAATTTAATATTTATCTTATCCTGATAAGCGGAAACAATTTCTTTCGTCTTATCTTTCGAGGCCCCGTCAATAATAATATATTCTAAATCAGGATAGCTTTGCGCAACAATACTCTCGATTGTTCGAGCGATTGTCGCGGCGGAGTTATAGGAAGGGGTGATTAGAGAAATTTTCATATATTTTACTTCATATAGGCCTCCAGAGTTTTAGAAATTGTATTTTCCCAGTTATATTTTTTAACTAATTCAAGACCAGATGCACTTTTAACTCTATTATATAATAATGATTTATCTAGAACCTCAACTAAAGACTTGAAATTACCAGGATTGAAATATATCGGAATATCACCGCCTATCTCGTGGAAGATTTCGATATCACTAGCCAAAACATCGGTTCCACACGCCATCGACTCCAAAAGAGGAAAACCAAAGCCTTCATATAAAGAGGGGTAAATAAGGGCTAAGGAACAATTATAAAAGCCAATTAAATTTTCCTCGGAAACATTTAAAAAAAATTTAATTTTGTCGTTTAATTTTAATTTATCAATTAAGAATTTTTCAGTGGCCGTAAATTCACCGCCGCCGACACAATAAAGATCATAAATATTATTTTTAGGCCAAACGGCAAAAGCTTCTAATAAAAAAATAAAATTTTTGTATAAATCACGATTTCCGACAAAAATAAAATACGGCTTCTTTATTTTTTTATCCGCCAGAAAAACCTCTTTCTCGTGTTCAATTAAAACCCGAAAATTATTACTTAAACCGTGATAAATAACATTAATTTTCCGCCCGTCAACCTTATATATATCTATGAGATCCTTTTTTGTCTGTTCGGATATGGCGATTAGAACATCGGCCTTCGCGATTGATTTCTTTTTATTCGATAAATAAATCCTGTTTAAAAGGCCGCCAAAAAAATTCGGAAACTTCTCATGCACCAAATCATGGACGGTTAGAACTGATTTAGCTTCTAGGTTTTTATAAAAGGAATAATAAGAATAATGAAAAACGGAATCGGAAAAGCTGTTTTTCTTTAAATAATTATTAACAGCCCGCTTATCCTTAAAAACGGAAATATATTTTTTTATTTTATTATCCGAATCGATAGTTGAATCAATTATTTCAATCTTGACTCTTTTATTAAAAACTTTGCCTATTTTATTTTTTCTAAGCAGCACAGTTACCTCGCAATCTTCACGAATAGAAAAATTTTCAATCAGTTCGTCAAAATAGCGAGAGATGCCTCCTTGTTTCTGCAAGTAATATATTAAACCGTCGAAGATTATTTTCATAATGAATTAATTTTTTGCTAGTTTAATATAAATAGATTTAATAAATTTAAAAACACCAAGACGTTTTAAGAATTTTTTTAATCGATGATGCTTTAGCTGAAATTTATTTATAATATAATCATTTCTTTCATCATATATAATTTTCCCCGGAAATACTAAGGGAAAGTTAATTTCTTTAGAGGATATATTCGAAACTCTTTTGTCGATAATAACGGTATTGGTAAAATCTCGGCCAAACCCGATATTAGTCACCAAATTCACATTCGGGCAAACACACAATTTTTTATTTAAAAAAACAGAAAAAGTTAATTGATAGTCCCAGGTATCGATTTTATTTCCGTAAACTTCGTTTAAAATATCGGTCCAATAATTTTGGACTCTTTTATCAGACCAAATATCTTTAATCAAACAGTTAACTCTAAAATTAGGATATGCCGACATGTTTAAATCATATTGTTGCCAAGTTCGGCGCCAAGTCGCCCAACCCCAAATATGCGGGATCTGAGTAAAATAATAATCAGCGTCTCCTAATCGCTTATTGCCAAAATGGTTACCGCTAATCATGGCTATTTTATTATCGTTTCGATATTTTTCTAGCAGCTCTTGGCAAAACTGAAAAAATGACTGGTCGGGCAAACAATCGTCCTCTAAAATAATTCCCTCTTCAACATTTTCAAAAAACCAGTCAATAGCCGAACTAACTGCCAATTTACAACCCAGATTATCGTCTCTAAATAATGTTTTAACTTGACACGGCCAATCAATTTTATTTAATATTTCGGTTCTGAGCTTTTCACAAATCTCTATTTCGCCCTGCTTTTGCAAGCGAGGTCCATCGGCCGCAATATACAAAAAAGCGGGGCGTCTTTTGCTTATCGCGCTAAAAACCATTCGGGCCGTCTCGGGCCGATTAAAAATTAAGAACAGAATTGGAGTTTCAAAAAAATTACTATTCATTTACTTTAGTGCTTATAAATTTTAAAAGCTTTCCCTTAATCAGCGGCGTGTTTCTTTCAAACAAATAGAACATAACTAGACAGTATCCAAATACTATTATACACATTAATAAATAATACAAAAAGCCCAGATAACTCCAGCCAATTTTTTGCTTGAAGAAAAAAGCGACAACCAGCGCGGCAAATGAGACATGAGTTAAATATAGTGAGTATGAAACATTAGACAAATTTACGACGACGTTTTTCAAATTAATATTATCCATCTTTTTAAAAGATAAATTATATAATAACAGGGATAAGACAAAAGCCAAGCTGTAATCGTTAAGTATAAAATGAAAATAATTAAAACGAACGAAAATAAGTTCAACGAAAAATATAATAATCATTAAAAAATAAGCAAATCTATTTTTTAAAAAAGCGATATCGCCTTTTTTTATCAATAAATACGTTAAGCCGCCCATCAACCAAATCGGAAAATACATCATTATTCCCTTTCCGACCATAATAGAAAGAGCGACAGCCAAACAGAAGCTCATTACTCTGATAAACGGACGATAATAATTAATCACAGCGAAATAAAATAATGGGAAGATAAAATAATACCAAAATTCATTAGCCAAGCTCCAAAGTGCCACGTTAGTTCCGTAAACATGGGTGAATATTGTCTGTAAAAAAAATAGATTGCCAAAAAAAGTTAAAAATCCCAAGTTATTTACGGGATAAATTCCGGGTATATTTTTCATATCCCCAGAATAAGGCAGTATATTAATAAAAAAATTTAAGCCGATTTTATCCCACAATAATGTCAGCAGGAGGGCCGGCAAAAGTACTGTCCAAAGTCGAGACATTCGATTTATGGCATATACTTTCGGAGACCAAGACTTCCTTAAAATTGCGCCATGGACTGTTTTTATTATAAAAAATCCGCTCAAGACAAAAAAAACAATTACCGCCTGATGGCTAAACCCGGTTAAAAAATAAAATGCTCGCCCAATTAGATCTACCGCTTGGGCGGAACTCGGGAAAGTAATAAACGTTAAAGCTCGAACATGAGCCGTTAGAACTAAAACAGCGCATAAGCCCCTTAAGAAATCGAACCAGCAAAGATTATTTTCATGTTTCATAGATAATTTTCAAATTCTAAATTAGTCGACCAGCAACTTTTTAAAAGAAAAAATCCAATTAATAAAATAGTACGGGGTTACGGTGACAATAACCAGAATCGGTAAAAAATAAATGTAATAAAGGGCGCGGCCATAAATCATTTTTAAGTCTTCTTTATTTTCTGGCGATGGGCAAAAACGATAATAACGGGAAGCAATAACCATTCTGAGAAAACGTCTCATATAAAAAATTTTTTTCTTAAAATACAGCGACGAAGGAAACGGATTATTTTTATCCTCAAACACAAGGGCGCGTGCCTTCATTATTCCAAGTTGAATTGAAAATAACTTGTTACCGTTTGTTTGCCAACCAGTCGAAGGAACTAAACCTCTAATCAAGGGTCGAGTAATCGCGAGAATCTTTGCTTTATTTAGATTTAATAAGATGGTTGCATATTGGATAAAATGAGTCCCCAGATAAATATCGTTATCGGTCGAAAGCCAATAGCTTCTTTTCATCACCGTCGCCGGTAAAAATGAGGGTGAATCATTAAAAAAAGAAAAATATTCTTTTGCCCCATCGAACAAAAGATCCTTATTAAAATCTATTTTTTCCGGATAATAGGACTGCAAACTAAACATTGAAGGACAAATACAGGTACCCTTACTGTCCGAGAACTGGGAAAAATTTATATTTATAACGCCTAAATCGGGATTATTCTTTAGGGCCTCATAGACATAGCTAAGAGCTCCCTCGAGGAAGATATCATCTTGACCGGAATACCAAACATATTTTCCTTCGGCATTAAGAGCGGTTTTTTTAAAGTTCCCGTCCATTCCTAAATTAATTTCATTTTTAAAAACCTTCACATACTCATACTTAGCGGCATAAGAAGATATTACAATAAGAGTTTCATCGGAGGAACAGTCGTCGGTTAAAACTATTTCAATAATTGCATTTATATTTTCAATCTTATTAGCATCTTGAATAATCGAATCTAAAGTTTTAGCGATTACTTTAGCGCCGTTATAAGTCGGTATGCAAATTGAAATAATTTTTTCAGACATAATAATTTAATTAAGCCAAGGATTATTTTTATTATTTTTTGTAAAACATAAATCCCAGTTTATATTTTCGCGCGAAAAATTTATATTATTAATATTACCATAATAAGAAGCCCACTGGGAAAACGTACTCTCAGAACTAATTACAAGGTCCGTGAGTGATAAGGCGTATAAATCGGCAATCGGAGTGCCCGGTCCAACGCGATAATTCAAACCACGAAGCGCTTCTTCATCGATTTCTGCGTCGGAACAAACCAAAAATAAAATTTTTGATGTATCGATTTGATGACTTAAGAAATCGTCTAAAATTCCCCTAACTTCTTTAAAGTTAAAATAATATTTACCACCGGAAAAAGTTTTATAATCGCCCTGTCGAATATGAACACCGACTATTACTGGATAGGGTATTCGTAACTCAGACATTAACACAATCGCCGGCTCAATAAACTCTTTTCGTGGTCGAAAATATTCGACAATTTTATCATGATTATTTATTAGACCTTCGGGATTTCTTAAATTCCAGCCGCAAAAATATAGAGATTTATCTGCGAATGATTTAATTTTACTTAAATACTTTGGCGTCAGATCATTTTTAGAAGGCGGCAGATATACTATTTCAGACGATTCAATAATCCTTTCTCTAAATATTTTTTTTATTATTTTTGAGAATACTAAAGAAATAAATTTCTCGATTTTCACATTTTTATGATAATGATAGAACTTAAAAATAAATAAATTAACAAATTTATTTTTTGGCGGAGCGATATTAAAATAATTCTGGTACGCAAAAAAGGCATAATTTTCTATTTCATAATTCTCTTCTCGACAATACGCATAAATATTCGCAAATTGCCAAATCTGATTCGCCATGCGTCCACCATTGTTTTCGAGAATAATAATTTTATTCATAAGATAATTACAAAATTATTTAGTAATCGTCGGTTTTGGCGCCCAAAGTTCTAATATAAAATTCCCGAGCATCATCGGGGCGGGCATCGTCGATTTTAAATAATAATTCTGACTGAGCAAATCGCGAGAAAGCATATTATAGCTATAATTATCCATAACAATCAAATCGAATTTTTTATTAATTACTTGCCCCTCAACGTCGCTATTATATTCCCTAAGTCGCTCGTTTATAGCCGGATACAGGGGTGATTTTTGCATTCCATTTCCGAGGTAACCGTTTGAATGTCCGGAATCGTAGACAAATTTATTTTGACTTAGAAGTACGGCAGTCGTAGCCGGTTCATTAAAAATATTTTTGTAGCCGGAGAGCTTATTATTTATATCTTTCCACTGAGAACTATAATCAATTGCCCGATGATGATTAACGAAAGTAAATATCATTCCAAATATTAGGAGGAGCCCAAAGATTGCAAACTTTTTATTACTTATTTTTTTCGCCAAAAATCGGAAAACGATAATTATCATAAACGGTGTAATCAGATGATACATATAATCGACGAAACCACCGGTGTTTTGGCCAAACTTTAAAATAAAGGCCGCGCTAGTTAATATAAAAACGAAAACAATATAATCAAACTTAATCTCGTCTGTCTTTAATTTTTTTAAAGATCTAAAAAGAATCTTTAAGTAATTAATCCCATAATTCACTAAACCGTTCTTATTCTCTCTTATTAATTCAATTACTAAAATTATAAAAACAAATACTAATCCGAAATTTTTATAACTAAAGAATGCGAATTGTCGCGCGACATGCCAAAGACCGCCCAGCAAAGAGCCTCCGACACCAAAGTAATAATAAAAAGTGTTGGTCAGATAAATCGGAAAATATAAATTAACAATAATTGCGGAGCTAAGTAAAAGAAGTAGTGAGAACGTAAAAAATAGAAAGGCTTTAATTTTATCTTTGAATAAAAAAATGTATAAAGCGACAATTGGTAAGGAAATTGTAAAATACAATTTCGTATAAAAGGCGAGAATAAAGAAAATGGTCGAAAGTACAAGGTATCGCCATTTGAATTTCCCGAGCCAGGGCAAAAAAATCGCACTCAAAAATAAGAATACGCCTAAAGAATCCGGACGAGCAACAACACTAAATAAGGAAGTTATCTCGGCATAATATATAACCCCGCCTATAAATGATAACCAGCCGGGTATGCCCTCCTTCCTTAGAATAAATATTAACCAAGCGCAGGAAAGAAAAATAAATAAGGCGCTTATCGCCCGATGGACAGTTAGAGTTGGCCCAAAAAAAGTGGCTAAGGGGTAAACGACCAAATTATAAAGAACACCATAAACATCAGTGTGCTGAGGTTGTTCGCTTAGCAAATACGGATTAACGTGATTAAGCAGTTGCGAAGTCGTTAAAACAATCGCTCCTTCCCTATACTCGTGCGGATAGGGAGCGACAATAACTTTAAAATTAAAACAAAGAAGATTAATAAAAAGAGCAAGCGCCACAAAAATCACAATTTTAACTATTAGAGCTTGAGAATTATTTAGATTGTTTATTATTTTTTTGAGCATTTTATTTCTTTCTCGCTACTAACGCCAGCGATCCGCCAAACGGAAGACGAAAGCCAATTTTAACTAAAAACAAATCAAACATCATCAGCAAGTAAAAAACACTATTTATAAATGGTGGCAGATTAAACTCGGCTTTACTGTCGTTGACCTTGTTATTTTTTTTAAATAAGCGGGACGGGGCCATAAAAGGTAAAAGTGTGAAAACAAAAGACGAACAAAAAATAATCTCAAAATTAGCGTCTTTAACTTTCTTTATTAACTCGCCCCTTGAATATCTTCGCTTGTGATATGCTTTTTCGTCATCCTGGCTCCAAAGCCATTGATGCTGCGGTACGGATATAAAAATAAGACCCTCCTTTTTCAAGCTTTTGTAAATATTTTCTAAAACCAAAGCATCTTTTTCGATATGTTCAATAACATCAAAGGCCCCGATAGAGTCAAAATCTTCGGTAAATGGCATTTTAGTCGCATCAAGTTGCATTAACTCAATATTTGGAAGTTCCTTCTTTATTAAATTTAAATAATCGAGCGAAATTTCCGCACCAAATATTTCGACATTTTCAAAATCGGAAAATATTTTTAAAATTCCACCTGTGCCACAACCAATCTCGAGAAATTTCACAGGCACTTCAGAATTAATGTATTTCTTAAATAAAAATTTTAGAAATTTTGCTCTCGCCCGAAACCAAAAATTTATATCCTCAACATCGTGAAGCCAAGAAAAATCTTGAGCCGGATAAAAATCATTATTCATTATTAATTCAGGCGCATAGCACTTGATACCGTCAATTATTTTAGGTTCGATTGTTTCCATATTACTTTTTAAAATATAAGCGCATAACATCAGTTACCCTTTTAATTTCTTCTTCGCCTAATTCAAAATACAAAGGCAGTCTTAAAAGACAATTCGAATAATGATCGGCATAAGGCAATTCCCGTCCGTCATGTTTATTTTTATAATATGGCGAAGAATGCAAGGATTGGTAGTGAAAAATCGCCAGAATTTCATTTTCCTTATATAAGTCTAAGAGTTCATTCCTTTCTTTTTCATTTCGACAGACAACAAAAAACATATGGGCATTATTCGTCGCATAAGACGGGATATACGGTAGTTTGATAAATCCTTCCTTTTCTAAATCAAGCAACTTGTCCCAATAGCTTTGCCATATTTTTTTTCTTTTTTCTTGTATTGAATCCAGGTTTTCCAATTGCGCGAATAAAAAAGCGGCCGTCATATCGGAAGGTAAAAAAGAAGAGCCAATATCAACCCAGGAATACTTATCAACTTCGCCTCGGAAAAAAGCCGAACGGTTTGTTCCCTTCTCACGAATTATTTCCGCTCTTTTTATGTATTCTTTATTGTTAACGACTAGAAGACCACCCTCACCGCTAATTATATTTTTTGTTTCATGAAAAGAGAAAGCGCTAAAGTCGCCCATTGAACCAAGCAGTCTATCTTTATAAAAAGAATCTATCGCTTGGGCAGCATCTTCAACTAACAGGAGCTTATGTTTTTTTGTGATTTCAATAATCCTGTCCATATCACAGGCGATTCCGGCGTAATGGACAACGACTAAAACTTTAGTTTTTTGATTTATTAGGCTGTCTATTTTATCGACATCGATATTCGGATTTTCGACCGAAGAGTCAGCAAAAACAATCTTTGCGCCGCGGAGGACGAAGGCGTTAGCCGTTGAAACAAAAGTATAGGACGGCACAATTACTTCGTCACCCTCTTTTATATCTGCTAAAATCGCCGCCATCTCCAGGGCATCAGTGCACGATGTTGTTAATAGTGCGTTATCAAAACCAAAACGCTCGCTAAAAAAATCGCGGCATTTTTTCGTATATTTGCCGTCCCCAGAAATTTTGCCCGATAAAATAGCATCTTCAATATACTCTAATTCCTTTCCGCTTTTATATGGCTTATTAAACTTCAACATAAAATTATAACCAGATATGATACAAATTAATTATATTTAAAATCTTAAAATTATTTTTCTCATAAAATTTGCTGGCTTTAATATTTTCGCTTTGGGTAACAACTTTTAAAATATTCACTTTATTCAATAAACAATAATTGATCACCGAATTAATTAATTTAGTTCCGATACCACGGCCTCTCGTTAATTCATCAACACTGAGTAAGCCTATATAGGCTTCGGCCTCTTTTAACGATACTGTTATAATTCCATCAATTTTTTCCTTCGTTTTATGAATAAAAACTTCATCGGCCATTTCTCTGTTCACTGATTTTTTCAACCATTCTGTATAAATCTTTATATAATCGTCCGTATTAAAATTATTATCAATTTTAAATCGAGAATAAGCGGCACTGGCAATCGACAAGGAGATCATATCTTCATTCAAATAATCCTTAGAGCAAGTCGCTATATTGGAATCTATCTCGCTCGGCTCTGATATATCACGAAGTCTCATCGAATAAGTAACCTTCTTGTCAGCTAAAAACCAATTGTTTGATTTTGCGAATTCATTAGCGGAGATATCATCAGGACTAATATAAAGATAAGCTAACTTACATTTATCAAGACGTAACTTTTCTAATAAAACATTAAGATTCTCTATATCAAAAGGACTCGTCGGTTTAATTTCCGCCACTTTATATTTAAAAAAATCCGAGTCCCATGATAAAAGTTTAAAATCCATTTTAAATGATTAGTTTATTAAATCCCTAATAATATAGTTCGGTCGATTTTTTACTTTATCAAAAATTTTTCCAACATATAGCCCGACAACACCGAGGACAAAAATTAATATCCCAAATAAAAACCAAATCGATAATATTAAGCTCGCCCAACCGACAATCATAATCGCCCCTCTAAAATAAAGAATTGCAAAATAAATAATTGCTAAGACGGAAAGACCGGATATAAGCATTCCGGCTTTAACAACTAGTTTTAAAGGCTTATCGGAAAAAGAAATCGCCACGTTCAAGGCTAAATTGATTAACTTACTATATGAATAAGCAGTTGTTCCGTGCGGGCGTAGCGCATGTTCAACGTCGATCGCTATGTTTTTAAATCCGACCCAGCGAACAATCGAGGGAAAATATTTTGTATAATCATTAATCTCTAAAACTGAATTAACAACCTTACGATTATAAATACCGAAATTTGCGATTGTGCTATCAAGTTCGGTTTCCGTTAGATAGCTTAAAATTTTATAAAACATCCAAGAAAATAGTCTTCTAAAAACTTTGTCCTGTCTTTCTTTTCTTCTTGCTAAAACAATATCGAAACCCGTTTGCGCTTTCTCGTATAACTTTAAAATTTCCTCCGGTTGATCTTGTAAGTCGCAATCCATAACAACTACAAATTCCCCGATCGTTTTACCTAAGCCGGCGAAGATGGCGTTATGTTGGCCAAAGTTTCGAGACAAATTAATTCCTTTAACTCGATTGTCGTTGGCGGCCAATTCTTTAATTACGCTCCAATCATCTTTGGGGCTCCCGTCATTTACTAAAATAATCTCAAAATCACGCGAGATTTTTTCTAAAGTAATCACGAGTCTTGAATATAATTCATGGAGTGATTCCTCAGATTTATAAACCGGAATTACGACTGAGATTGATTTATTAATTTCTTGCATAATTTTAATATGATAAATATTAATCTTTATTTTTTTATTCTAGAGATTGACCTGCGAATCCATCTTAAAGATGCTAATGAAAATATCCACTTTATTAAAGATAGATATAAAATAGCCGACATATGCCCTCTACTTAGGCCGGCGTCAAGACCTAAATCATGTTCAACTATTTTTATTTTTTCGTCGGTCATTTCACAATCTAAGCCTGAAAAAGTTCTATGTACATTTTGATAATGCTTATGACCGTCATAAAAATCATATTCACCACTAGGCATATTTACATCACCTTTGTTAAAAAATAATGGCTTGTCCCCGTAAATAAAAAACGGTGTACCCATTTCAACGGCATAATATAGACTAGAGCCAACTAAATTAGAAGTAACATAGGAAAAGTTCTTAATAATATTATAGAACCTTTCGGCAAATTTTCCATTGTTACCACCCACCGTGAAAACGGGGATGCCGTTTTCCATAAATATGTTATAGTGACCCTTTTTAATATCAGTAATATGAAGACAAACACTCACGGGCTGAAATTTTTCCGGGAGAGATTTTAAATCATCGATATACTTTTTCATATCAGACAGATCATCAATATCAGCCGTTGAATGCGTAGGAAAGGCAATAGTACCTTTAGCTCCTTCAATTTTTTTGATATTATTTTTTCTTCTATAATAAACAAAGGGAGAGTATATTGTATAGCACGGCTTATTAGAAAATTTTTTCCAAATTTTTACAGACTCAATAGAATGATAAAACATTGTTGGTGCATCAGTTTCTAATTCATGTTTAAAAGGATGATCAACTATTTGCCCTGGGCCATGATCGGTGTAAATTGCCAACGGTAACAGTTTCGGATAAAAGGCATATTTTCTAATATGCTTGCCGAGGCTGTATATTTCGGCAGTCCAGTAAGGCGCACCTCGAAAAATTGGATGATTATTATTATCACTGCAAAGATCTAATATTTGTTTCTCACTCATCCCTAATTTTGGCATTTCAATGTCTGACATTATATTTTTATTATTTTTTATCCAATATATTTCTTAAAGATGGATTTGATCCCTCCGGTAAAATTTTTAATCCAGTTAGGTATTCTATAAAATTAAATAATAGATAATCATTATACTTTCGCGCTACGATTTGCAAACCATAAGGCAATTTTTCGGGCGAAGTAAAAACTGGAGCAGACACAACTGGCAGTTGCGCCAAGGTCCAAATAAGGGCAGGATCTGGTAGTTCAAGTTCATTTCGATCAGGGGCCTCTCCGGCGGTGCTCAAGGAAATTATAATATCATAATTCTCCATGAAATCATCCATTTCAGAAATTAATTTAGACTGGTCCTCCAGGGCGGCGTGATAATCGGAAATTTTTGTTTCATTACCCAAACTAATTAATTCATTCATTATCGGGGAGACAAATTCCGCTTTTTCGAATTCGTTCTTAAAATAATAGGAAAGAGATTTATTATAAATTTTTTCATGTATCTCATGAGCTTTGTCTAAAATTTCCGGTAGTTTGACATCAACAATCTCCACGTCTTTTATTTGCGATAATTTTTTTATGAATTCTTCGGCCGCCTCACGCGCATATAAAGGGGCATTCTCCCAAGTATGTGTTTTTGCAAATACAACGCGCCACGGCCTATCCTCCGCTTTATTTTGTCGGGTACTATCGCTAAGAGCGGAATCGCTAATCGGATAATTTTGTCCATGGACTCTTAAGGCATCGAAAAGAGTTCTCAAATCACTGTTAAAATTTGTAAAAAATCCGATTGTATCTAAACTGTCGGTCGTTTTTAAACTTCCGGTTCTCGGTATTGTTCCAAAGGAAGGTTTGCATCCGTAAATACCGCAAAAGCTTGCGGGACGAACAATCGAACCGGCTGTCTGTGTTCCAATTGCTGCCGGAACCATTCCTAGGGCAACGGCGACCGCCGACCCACTCGATGATGTGCCAGGTGTTTTTAAAATATTATGAGGATTTAAAGTTTTATCTAAAGTATGAACCGCGAACTCGGCAGTTACGGTCTTCCCAGGAATAAGCGCCCCGGCTCTTTTTAAATTAAAGACCGCCCTCGCATCATTACCTGGCGTGAAATCTTTCCACAAAGGACTTCCCATCTGCGTCGGGAAATTTACAGTATTAAAAATATCTTTTATTCCAACCGGAACGCCTTCCAGCTCTCTAAGTTGCCCGTTTTTAATATTTTTTTCGGCGACTTCCGCCTGCGCTAATAATAAATCAGACGAAAAACAAACCCAAGCTTTATAACGCTCTTCTAAATTATTTATATTATTTATTGACGCTTCGGAAATTTCTCTCGCCGTAAATTTTCCAGACTTAAAGCCGGTTATTATTTCGTCGATTGAAAAATCAAAAAAAACGGATTTATTCATAAGTTTATTTTTTTTCTTTTTTATTCTTTTCTATTAGCTGCTCCGGGAAAGGTAGGATTCTTTCTTTATTTTTATTTTTCTTAGGATAAACGGGTAAATCAAAATCTTTAATCATCTCAATTTTTTTCTCTTTAAAAATCTTAAAAAATTCCTCTTCTGACAAGCCGGTTATTTTAAGATAATAATCGAGCGCCTCTGGTCTTACTGGATCGAATTTATTAGCCAGTTCAAAGCCCTCTTCTCTTGTCAGCAAGCCGTTTCTAACATCGGCGCAAGCTTGTACTGTCGATCGACCATAACCTCTTTTCAAATAACAAGTAAAATCATGCATTCCGGCCATAATACATTCGGCGCTTTTATAACATTTGTAAGCACCTTCCATCTCCGTTTCCTTCCAACCATAATTATCGCGAATGAATTCGGTCTGACGTTCGTCGTCCCAAAAAATATAATCCCCCAAGTGAATCCCCCAAACGCCAGCTTTTTCAATTTCTTCAACCGAAGGAACATTAAACGGACTCAAATCTCTAGCGCTTAAATTTTCGTTCACCATCTCTTCCGGTTTTAATTTCGCCGACACTTTCGTAAAATAATCACGATCAAATTTATGAACCGGAGAATCATAAGAAGCACGTCCAGATGATTCAGCGATTGATTCCCCCCAAATTAAAAGCGGAATATTAAATTTAACGGCAATCTGAAGCGGAAACGCTCCCACTCCCGCATGACAATGCCAGCAAGAATCACCAATTCCGTCGATTGATCGTCTAGCGATTCTATTTACAAGGTCGCGATTCGGAGTAAACATAATATGATCCATATTAAATTTCTCTAAAGCGTTTTGTAAATTATACCAACCGGTTTCACTATACCAATTATGATTAAAAGTAACCGCTAATGGTTTCATCCCGTAAACTTGAGTTAAAACATACATCTGGAAAGTACTATCCTTCCCGCCGCTAATCGGTAAAATACAATCATAATTATTTCCAGCTTTAGCTTTCGCTTCTTCTAAAATTTTTCTTAATTGTTTTTCTCGCTTGACCCAATCTATGTGTATTTTCTGTTCCGAAGATTGACAAGCCTGACAGACACCCATTTCGTCGAATTTCACGCCCTCCTGCGTCGCCGGGATGCAACAACGAACACAATATTTAACCTTATCTAAAATTGGCTTGTTATTTTTTACAGACATATATTTTATTCACTAATTTTTTGTTTATTAATAAAATCATCTTTCAAAATCCCATACTCGATGATATCGTTATATTTTCCATTTTTAAATTGCGCTTCTTTACGACGACCTTCTTCGCTCATCCCTAAAAATAGGGCGAGTTTTTGCATCGGAATATTTTCCGCGGCCGTACCGCAAAATATGCGGTGCAAATTTAGTTCGAAAAATCCGTGCTTCATTATTAGCAATGAAGCTTCCTTTGATATTCCCTTGCCCCAATAATCTTTATCACCGAACAAAATTGCGAATTCCGCGCTTCCGTTTAATAAGTTAATTTGCTGAAGCGATATATTACCGATGTGTTTTTCCGTTTTCTTATCGATAATCGCCAAAACTAATTTATCGTTTGATAAATAAATATTTTTTAGATATTCTTCCGCCTTAAATTTGTTATAAGGAAAAACATGGTGCGAATTATACCTACAGACTTCCCCGTCATTAAGCCAACTTATATACTCTTCGCTTATATCGGTTTCCAATAACGGTCTAAGATAGATTACGTCTCCTTCTAAAAAACATTTATTCTTCATAAAATTATTTTAACTCGTTAATATTATCCCAAACTTTTTTGAAAGCGGCGACCACGTCATCCAAATCTTTTTTAGTCATTTTGTGATGCATTAGCTCGTGAGTCACTAAAACGTCGTAGTGCATTTTTTCACTTACCGGGCAAATGCCCTTACTATAATCGACAACTCCTTTATATTTCTCACTTGTCCAAGGAAAGCCATCTTTACCGTAGGCAATTTTATTTTGATACAAAGGCTCAAGATATAAAGGTCGTACATAACCACCGCCAATCTTTACACCCTCAGTTTCTCTTAATTTTGTAACCGGGAGTTCCGCTCTTACCGCCTCTAAAAATTTGTCTCGATGAATTCCGGCAACATCAGCTTTAAATTTAAAAGGATGAACATAATAAGAATGCGTACTTTTTTCACGAACTTTTACGGCTTCAAGACAAGGGATCGAAGATAACTTCTTATTAAGGTATTTTATATTTTCTATTCTACCTTTTAAAATTCCTTTTAACTTCTTAAGCTGCGCTTTACCGATGGCCGCCTCAATTTCCGTCATTCGATAGTTAAAACCTAGCATGTTCACTAAACTGTCATATCCCTTTTTTGCGATAACGACTTCAGCATGGTTTCTGATCAACCTTATCTTATCAGCCAACTTATCATTATTTGTAACAACGACACCGCCCTCGCCGGTATGAATATGCTTGTGATAATTTAATGAATAAACGCCGACATCACCCAAAGTTCCAGTATATTTTCCATTATAAGTTGCACCTGGTGCTTGAGCACAATCTTCAATAACAAGCAGATTGTGTTTTTTAGCTAATTTATTTATTTTTTCAACATCATAAGGTTGACCAAAAATATCTACGACAAGAATCGCTTTTGTTCTTTTAGTAATTTTTTTCTCAATAGAATTAACATCAAGACAAAAATAATCTTCTTCAATGTCGGCAAAGACCGGAATAGCATTATATATTAATGGCGCAACCGCCGAGGCGCCCATCGTATAAGGGGAGACAATTACTTCGTCGCCTAGCCCAACCCCAGAGGCCCCGATAGCGCAAAATAATCCCGAGGTCGCCGAGTTCACGGCAATCGCATGTTTTACTTTAAAATATTTTGCCCATTCTTTTTCGAAAGACTGGATCTCTGAGCCACCAAAAAAATCTTCGTGCCAAACACCAAGGAAGCGGGAAAGAACGCCGGATTTTATAACACGACCAACGGCTATCTTTTCTTCTTTGCCAATTGTGTTTGAGGACGGGAATTTTTTTGTTCGCAATTTTTTCCCGCCGTTTATTGCTAATTTTGACATAAAGATTTATCAATAAATTTTATAATGTTATCACTCGCTGCTTTTATCACTTTAAAGTTATATTTAGGATTTTCTTTTAAGATTAGAGCCTTCTCTAATTTTTTCTTTAATTGTTTTTTATTTAAAACAGTTTTTAATATTTTTCGTCGGGAAAGAATAAAAGTATCTTCTTTTCTTAGACCGATTTTAATACTAATTACGGGGCGATTTAAAATTACTGATTCGATTAAAAACATTGAGGACATCCCGCAAATTAAATCCGACGACATCATCAAATCCCAAGAATTACAGTCCTTTAAGATTTTTATTTTAAAATTCAAATCTTTCTCGGATTCAACCAGTTTCATAATTTCGGATTCGTTCTCTTTCGGATGTAGTTTTAAGACTAAAGTTAAATTAATTTTCTTATTCTCAGAAACAATTTTTCGCAGTTCTCCTAACAGATCTTTAATTATTGTTTTTTCGGTGAATCCAAAGTAAGTATTTTTTTTACCCGCTTCTTTATAAACAAACTCTAATGGTTCGGAGGCAAAAGTAACTAATTTATCTTTAAGTGATATTTCATTTTCTTTTTTAAACTTGGCTACTTTATTTTTTGTGTATTTCTTTTGATAATTATCTAATAAATCAAAATAAGGTTGACCGGAGACAATTAATTTATTTTTAGCAAAACCAATTTTTTCCATTTCTTTTTTAGTATACGAATCCATGACGAGTATTTTATCCGGTTGATATTCATGCTCAGGACTTTTTTCGTACTTACTAATTTCAGAGACTCCATATTTAGAAAAGCGAACTCCATAGTTCATCCAATTATCAATTATCGCCAAGGACTTGATATTTAGTTTCTTCGCAGCTTCCCATAATATTTTTTCGGTTCTGTCGTCAGCGCTAGTTCCGGTTATAATATAATCGGGTTTTTCATTTTTTAAAAAATTTTTAATTTCCGCTAAGTTAATTTCTTTAACCCTATTTTCAATATCTAATCCTTCGAGATTAAAATAATTATATCGTTTTAGGGCCATGTCCTTTCCGTATAACCTTACTTCATATTTTTTTTCGAGTTTTTTTACCAAAGGAATGAGCGTATTAGCGCCCCCGGGATCACGCGAAAATAATAATATTTTTTTCATAAGCCTTAAGAATGTAAAATTTTATCGGTCGTCTCCATCGTTTTAAAACTATCTTCAATCGAATTAAATAATTTTTGTCCCTTTACTAAATATTTATATATATTATCGGCCGCAAAATACATTGATCTATCTAAAGATGTTTTTAAAATTAAACCTTCGGAAATATTCTTATATCCTTTAAACTTCATATCGCTCTTCACTAATTGCTTTTCAATATTATCGCCGGAATTTATTATTCTAAATCTGGCGCCGGAAAATGAGAGGTCAAGCTCAAATATTGTATAAATTCGACTATCAACGTATTCCAAGAATAAATTTTTGCCATTTTTAAAGGAAAGAACGGCCGACAAAGAAGGATCATCTTTTCTAAAATCAAAAGTTTTATTTACAATCTTACTTCCCTTAATTTCTCCTAGTAGAAGCCTTAGCATATCAATTAAATGCGATCCATTGTGTTTAAGACCCTTCCCGTAGTAACCGGTGCCGGTCAGAAATTCTCCATACAAGCCGGCCTTTATTTCTTCGGCTAATTTTATAAATTCCGGCACATAGCGACGACGATAATTAACGGCTACGGCTATTTTTTTGTTTTTAGCGATTTTAATTATTTCTTTAGCTTCTTTTAACTCGACCGTCAAAGGCTTTTCGCTAAAAATAAGTTTAACTTTTTTATTTAAAATCTTTTTTAAAATTTCATAATGAACCGCGTCGGGCGTCGAATTACAAACAACATCTATTTCAGAATAACTAAAAGCCTCGTCAATGGAAGAGAAAAATTTCGTACCCCATATTTTAGCGGCTTCTTTTGCTTTTTTAGTATCGTTATCAACAAAACCGATAAGTTTAAAATTTTTATGACCACTGAAAGCGTGGGCATGTGTCAGCACGTATTTTGATTTCGGCGTGTCATAAAAGGCTCCGATATTACCCGCTCCAATGATTAAGACATTATAAATCTTTTTTTTCATTTATTTAGATTTTATAATTTTAAATTTCATTTCCGCTACCTTCCAATCCTCCTCATTGTCGATATCCTGCCCTTCCGACTCGGGGACTTCAAGCGGAACAGTTAAATTAGGGAACAGTTTTTTTTGCTTAATCATGGCGGACGTTTTCATAAAATAAAATTGCCCGCAATCATGATATGCCGGTTCTAAATCCTGGGAACGCATATTATAATTTTCCGGCCAAAACATTTTTGCTACCCCATCTTCTATTTTTAACGCTCTTTGAATAGGATAACTAAATTTCATCACCGGGACAACCGCTTCGGCGCCACTGTCAATTAGTATTTTCTTAGCATTCAATAATCTTTCCGCAGAAATAAAAGGTGCCGTCGGATAAATACAGCATAAAAAATCGAAATCCTGACCAAGTTTCTTGTATTCCCCGATAACTTCCTCCAGAACCGGGATCGTCATTGCCATATCAGTCGAATTCTCCGGCGAGCGCATAAAAGGAACTTTCGCACCGACCGATTTTGCGAAATCAGCAATTTCTTGATCATCGGTAGAAACCATTACTTCATCAAAGCAGCCGGAATTTAACGCGGCATCAATCGAATATTTAATTATCGGTTGACCGACAAAATTTTTAATATTTTTTCGAGGGATTCTTTTACTCCCGCCACGCGCCGGAATTATAGCGATGATTTTCATAATTTTATTATTATTTATATTCAGACTCTAATATAGAATAGATATGGGAATTATAATATTTTCCATCTTCGAAACAATTATCGCGTAATAAGGCATCGCAACTAAAATTAAATTTATTTAGAAAAAAATCGATTTTCTTCTTATCAAAGTCATAAAGTTCCATCCAAACTTTATGCATATTAATAGTTTTAAATCCGTAATCGAGCAGTAATTTAACGGCCTCAATTGAATAATCGTCATCGCTTATATATTTCTCTTCATCACCGATATAAAAAGAAAAATCGGCCGCACGAATAACCCACGAAACGTAAACTAATCCAGCAACCCCAATGGGCTTATTGTCGGATAATCTTACAATCATAAACATAAAATCATTCGGACTATCAACAACGATTCTTTTAAACCAAGCTTCTTGATTCGCTAAACTTAACTCCTTAAACTCGCGGAAGTTTTTTCGAAATTGCGGTAAATTACGCCAAGCTTGAAGAAGCGGTAAATCTTCTTTTTCGATTGCTCTTAAACCGACTAATTTTCCTTTTATCATATTTGTATATTATCTAATAAAATACAGTCACCTTTTTTCAAATCAATTTTTAATTTTTTTTCAATTATCTTATCTAATTCATAAGGAGCTAAAGCGCCCTCCGGAATCGGACGTAAAAATTCTACATCATTAACTCCGATAACTTGCCCGGCCGCTAAATCATGTGACGCTCTAATCGCCCTTCTTTGAAGTTTAGCCGATTCAAGTTCGTTGCCTTCAACAATTTTCTTTCCGTCTCCGAGAGCTAAATATAATTCGTTTGCGCAATCAACCATTTCTCGCCAAGTTTTTGGATTCATGGCGAATTTATGATCCGGTCCTTCGCGTAAATTATCGTCAGTAAAATGTTTTTCAAATACTCTAGCACCTAAAGCAACAGCTCCTAAAACTGTCGCATGACCATGGGTATGATCAGATAAACCAAGGATTAATTCTGGAAATTTTTCATGATAAGTCTTTAAAACATTAAGATTTATATACTTATAGTTTTCTAGGCTCGCGGTATAGTTAGTATTGCATTGCATCAAAACAATTCGATCTGTATATTTTTCGATTACTTTAAGCGCCCTTTCCACATCTTCCATCGTTGAGGCACCACTGGCAATCATCACCGGTTTATTTTTTTTTGTAATATACTCAATCATCTCAAGCCAAGAAATATCTCCGGAGCCAATTTTATAAACATTAACATAAGGATCGACTTTATCGACCGACTCAAAGTCATAGGGACTTGTAAAATATTCAATTCCGACCTCATCACACTTTTTCTTTAATTTTTCAGTCCAATCAAAAGGGACACTCGCGTCTTGATAAGTTTCATAAACCGATTTCTTCCAACTTGCCTGATGAGAAGATTGACTACCCAACGCTTCAAAACCAACCTTACTAACGATCTTGTCGGCTTGAAAATTTTGAAACTTAGCGGCATCAGCCCCAGCCTCATAGGCCAATTCAATAAGCCGAAAAGCGCGATCAATATCCCCGTCATGATTAGCGGCGATATCGGCGATAAAATATAAAGGCCCGTTCTCGCTAATTAATTTGTTTCCTACTTTAAATTCCATATTTATAAATTTATTTTTAAATAATCTTTTTTCAAATCTTTAAGCCCTTTTTCTAAAGATGGGACGGAATTAATTATTTTTTTTAATTTAAGGTTACTAAGGTTCGTTTTTTTTGGTCTCGCGGCTTTTAGTTTTACATCTTTTATAAAACCCGGCTTAATTAAAGCAACATTTTTTTTAAAAATTTTTGCTAAAATAATTAGAAAATCATACTTACTGAGAATTTTGTCGCCACTTATATTCAGAATTCCGCAAGATGATTCTTTTTTCTCGAGTAATTTTTTAATAATCAGAGCCAAATGCTTAGTATAAACGGGATTAAATATAACGTCCTGAAAACCGGTAATTGATTCATTTTTATTTAGAGTTTCCAGGGTGTTTTCTATTAGTGATTTTCCGGCCGGAAGATGAAAGCCGAAAATATTAGTGCGCACAATAAGACTTCGCGGATTAATACTTAAAGATTCTTGTTCGCCTCGTAATTTGCTTTTAGCATAATAATTAAGCGGACCGGTTTTACTTTTTTCCGCATAATTTCCTCGACGGCCATCAAACACCGAATCAGTAGAAATATAAACAAATTTTGTCTTTAGGTTTTGATAGGTGGCCAAGGCTTTGGTCGCTTTAACATGTAAGGCGTCAGCAACCTTATGATTAGCTTCACAAAAATCGACGTTAACCAGGGCCGCGGCATGAATTATAATATCCGGTTCAATTTTATTTAAAAGTTCCGGTATTTTTTTAAAATCATTTAAATCAAAAGAAACATAAATAACTCCTCGACTGTTTTTATTTTTTTTACGACTTAAGGCGAAGACTTGATATTTTTTATCTTCAGAAAAAACATTAAGTAATTCTTTACCCAACATTCCTGATGATCCGGTAATTAATATCTTCTTAGACATAAACAAGCTAACAAATCTTATTTTATCGGCTTAAAATTTTCATCGACGTATTTTATAATCAGTTCCCTCATACTTTCAACCGTCTCCCATTTATCGTTTGTGCCGGAATTAAATTGAAAACCCTTAGCAACCTCTTCGGCCTTAAAATGTTTTAAATATTTTTCTTTTTCAGTATTAGCGGGTAAAATAGCAAAATATCTATCGAATTCAATTGTGTTATATGAATCGCTCGAAGTAATCATTTCTTCGTGTATTTTTTCACCAGCCCTAATTCCGGTTTCTACCAATTTTGCCTCCGGGGCAATTGCGCGCGCCAAAGTTTCAATTTTATAAGAAGGGATTTTAGGGACAAATATTTCTCCTCCCAGGGCATGTTCAATAGCCCAGAGGACCATCTCAACTCCATCTTCTAGGGAAATATTAAATCTGGTCATTTCTAAACTAGTAATCGGTAACTCGCCCCCCTCTTTCGCTTTTTTTATAAAAAAAGGAATCACTGAACCGCGCGAACCCATCACATTGCCGTATCGAACAACCGAAAAACGCAAATTACGATCACCGATAATATTATTAGCGGCAATAAAAAGTTTATCAGAAACTAGTTTAGTTGCACCATAAAGATTAATCGGAGCGGCCGCTTTGTCGGTCGATAAAGCGACAACTATCTTTATTTCCGTTGCCAAAGCGGCGTCGACAACATTCTGAGCTCCGCCAATATTAGTTTTAATAAATTCGTCCGGGTTATACTCAGCAATCGGGACATGCTTTAAGGCGGCGGCGTGGATAATTACATCAATTCCCTCACAAGCTCTTTTTAGGCGCGGTAAATCACGAACATCACCGATAAAAAAGCGGATTTGCGGAAACTTATTTTCCGGATAAGATTGAGCCATTTCATACTGCTTTAGTTCATCTCTCGAGTAAACAACAATTCTTTTTACTTTTGGATACCGTTCGAGAATCGTTTTTACAAACATTTTCCCAAACGACCCCGTTCCGCCGGTTATTAAGATTGATTTACCGTTTAGCATATATATTTAGATTAAATATCTTTAATTTTAACAATTATTTAGACAAAAATTAGAACAATTAATTTAAGGCGTTTATACTATATAATACTTCTTTTTTCTTAATTTATCAACCTCTCCAGGCGACTAAAGCGCTACTTCTTTTCTCTCGATTAGGCGCCAATACTTGTTAAATCTAAAAATCAAAAGGGGAGGTACACAATAAGAAACAAGGGTTGCTAAAGCGGCACCATTAAGACCTATTCGCGGAATCAAAATCAGATTCAAAACAACGTTTACTATCATAGCGACCAAGTTTGAAACAAATATTGTCCTTATCATGTTTTCTGAAATCAAATAGTAGTTTATAGCCCAGCCCATAAACAAGCCAATGCTCGACCAAACGTATATTTTCAAAATCCCCACTGATAAGGCAAAGGCCTTACCGAAAAGAGTCAGAATAATTAGTTTTGAGAAAAAGAAGACCGGTAAGGCAATCAACAAGGAAACGCCAGCCATAAGAAGATAAAAATTTTTTAGACGTGATCGATAAAAATCTAGACTCACTTTTTTAGCGTTCACAATAGCCGGAAATAATGAAAAGCAAAATATATTAGGGATAAAATAAAATATTTCCGTAATTTTAACTGCTGCGGCATAAAGACCGACTTCGTAAGTGCCCAGTATATTTCCAATCATAACCTGATCAATCTTTAAATTAACGAATCCGGCGGCGGCGGCGAGCATTAAGGGCCAAGAATCCTTTAATAAGCCTCTGGCTAAGATTTTATTAAATTTCCAGACTTTTATTTTTAAACCATGTTTTTTATAGGCACTAACAAGACCGAGACTAAGCCAAACCGAATCAAACACAAAAACAACAACAATCCAAATTACACCTTTATTTAATAAAATCACTGCGACTTTCAAGACTGAGGAAATGGCGGTCGCAAATAAGGTAGCCTTTACGTTATTTTTTGATTTTACTTCAGATTGAAAATAAATACTTATCACGTTAAGAGCCTGAATAATAAAAGAAAAAGAAAATAGGATAATTAATAGTCTTATTATCGAGCTCGTTTTAAGTAGAAACGCCGTCATAATACAGAGAATAAGGGCTATTATTCCGCCAATCAGTTTCAATCTAAATGAGGTCCCTAAAAGCTCATCTCTTTTTTCGGGATATTTTACTAATTCCCGACTTAAAATTGCATCAATTCCTAGAGCTGATATAAAACTAAAAAGCCCGACAAAAGCGACGGCATAGTTTAAAATCCCATAGTTTTCCGGACCAAGATATCTAGCTATCCAGGCGCCAATAAAAAAAGAAACCAACAAGGAAAACATCTGTCCAAAAAACATCCAGCCGGTGTTCGCAAAATAGCGTTTTACCCCGTCATGGCTTAAAACCCAGCGGTATTTAGCAGGGACAAATCGTTCTAATTTTAGAAATATTTTATCAAGCATTTGGTGATTAAATTTAATATATATTCAGACACCTCATTACCACTCCTTCGTCTTCTCAATTACCTTATGTTTTAAATCTAAATAAGCTTCAATCGCTTTTTGTTCGACTTCCGGTGAAACGAGTCTCAGTATTTCTAGACCTAAAATACGATATTGCTTCCCGACTTTATTCGCCTTTAAAAGGCCTTTCTTTAGAAGGCGCTTTAAAGTGCTATTACTTATCTTTAAGATTTTTTCGGTCTCACTGGTCGTATAAACGGCGTGAGGCTGTATTTCTTCATTAATATTTGTTTTATCCATATATTTGATTATAGCATAATTATACGCTCTTCGTTATAAAGGTCAATAGAGGTCAGAAGGGGTCAGATTTTCTGCTTGACGCTCCTTAATATTTTTAATATAATACTAATATGCTTGTGGGGCGTCAGCCCTATTCGGCTTATAAGCTGAAGGCAGGCATAGTAAAAAAGGCTTCATTTCTGAAGTCTTTTTTATTAGGGGAAAAACTTTAAATTAACTTATCAGGAAATAGATAAGAATCAGCCTCTTTAAAAACATCTTTTACAAATTTGCAATAGAAATTGGCTTATTTTCTCGTAACGGTATCGCCGCCGCTGTACAAACCCAGGTTTCTCTTCATTCTAATCTCATTACCAATCTCCTTAATTTTATCATCCTTTAAAATTTCAGCCATTTTATCTATCAATTCAATATGATGGCCGCGACGAGCCTTAACTCGTAAATTATTCTTAGCGCAAACGGTAATGGCCACTTTTAACATCGCTTCATAAGTAAACACAAAGATAATCTCTATTTCCTCCGCCTGTTCGGCTAAATGAAAATCCCGAATCGCTTTGTTCCAGTATTTTTCAATCTGCTTTATAGTAAAATTAAACTTCTCAAACATATTATATTAACTTAATTACTTTGCCGCTTAAAACTTGGGTAATAAAATCATCGCCGTTTTTCAGTTTCTCGGCGAATTCTTTGACGGAATAATCAACAACATTAATTTCCCGACCCAGCATTTTCTCTATCGGGTTAAAAATTCTAAAGACTTCTCCGTGGTCATTGTCTCCTACCAGAAGAACGTCGATATCGCTTGATTCTTCAAAATTTCCTTTGGCGTAAGAACCGAAAATATAAGCTTCTTTTAAGCCCTCAACTTTTTTTAATTTTTCTTTTAGCATCTCCGGTAAACCGAATTTGAGTTGAAAAATGTTTTTATATTCCTTTAACAACGGCCATTTTACATTCAAATAAAAAAATCGCTGATTACCGACCGTTTCCGACAACAATAAACCCTCGTCCTCCAATTCTCTTAATTTTCTAAACAGATTGCCGGGATCGACGGCGATTATTTTTGCCAGTTCATTAATGTAGTGTTTCCGATTAGGATTAATAAAATAATAACCAAGAATCTTAATCGTGACCTTTGACTTAAAATTTAACATATTTTTATTGTAATTATTTACAATGATTATTGTAAGATATTACAATAAATATGTCAATCCGTTCATCCTCTTAGATTTTTATCTACCTATTGTAGCACAAATTATAAACAACATCAAGGCTAATATTAGATAAAATATTGATAAAATCGGGTTAAAGAGGCAATAAATTTTGTTTAAAAAAACAGGCTTCATTCGTTTATAGAATAAAGCCTGATATTAGAACCTTTTTAGAGGTTTAGAGAGAATGAAGATTATTTCTTCTTCAATAATTCTTTGATCTGATCATCGCTCATTGTTTTGACTTCTTCCTTAAAGTCTTTGACATCGGCTTTGGTCTGATTTTCTTCTTTGCGTCCCAGCATTTGGGTTTTAACGGCCTGCTCATTTTTTGAACTTTTCAAGTTTAGAGTCAGATTTTTAAACTCCATGACTGGAACGGAAGACTGGTCGGAAATAATATATTTTATAGAAACTAAATCCCCTTCTCTAGTCAGCGAAAGCTCGGATTGTAGAGAGCTGCTAACCATGAAAGAGTTTTTAAAATCTTTAAAATACAAATAATATTGTTTCCCGGAATTCGATCCAGAAATTTCCCAGCCGAGGCGGGCGATAATTCCGGAATATTCACGGACATCTTTAGAGCTTTCGGTCGTAATCTGACCACCGGCGCTCATCAATAGTTTTTGGAACTCAATCAAGGCTTCCTGTGGCGTTAAACCAATGGCAACTCGCTTATTTTCATTTTCAACGATAGCCAATCCCTGGTAATTGCCATTTTCACCTAAGATAGGAATCAGGGCGGATAGTTTGCCGTAAACGTTCTCATAAACTATCTGCGCAGTGGCGTGCCACTTCTTGTAACTTACCGCGCTATTTACAGCATCAATAACTGATTGTTCGGATGATCCACCGGAAACGGCGTAATAGGTAGACTGGCCAGTCCTGGCGTCAGTATACATTAAGCCGGTCATCGCTTGATCCGCATCGTTAGTCGAGGTAATCGGGGTCACAATCACACAACGTCCATCGGCCGAATAATTTAAAGTTGGGGTTTCGGCTTTTAAAAGATTAACATGACTCCAGAACTGATTCCACCAACCTCCGTTGAAGTTTCCCCATTCATTAATATATTCCTTAATCAAATCGATTGGCATTACCCGATCAACCCAGGCATACTGAGAATCTTTTTCGATTTCCGTTTTAGCGACGTATTTGTCTTCGCCAGTCTCCGGATTATAGATTATAACTCCGTCAACTACTCTGCCCCAGAAAGAAATGCTCTGGTGACAAACGGTAATTACCCAGAAAACATTACCGGATTCATCTCCTTCAAACGAATAATCAGTTAAGACTTTATCGATATATTTCCAATAAAGTCGGCGATCTAAATTGTCACCGAAGAAAGCGCCGGGGGTGTACTTAATCTTTTTCCCGGTAATTAAATTCGGCTTCGCATAAGCGTCAGTGGCGGAAACTTTCACATATCCGGGGACGTAGTCAGCATTTGTCCAAACGGTCCAGCTTTTGTAATCAAGTGGGATTAGGTACCAATAAGAATTGTTAATTTTCTGAAGAGTCACGTGTTTTTCATCTAATGGGAACTGACTGCCAAGAGTTGTACCGTCTTGGCTCAAAGTTGTTCTAGCTAATGATATAGCTAATTCTTTAGGGACCAATCTGATTCTAGTTGGATCTAAAGGTTGAACTTCCTGCGACCAATGTTTTTGGGATTTATTGCCAACATCCCCGATTAAACGGGCATAACTTTCGGCCCGAAATATTCCCCAACCACCTAGAGCAACAACGATAAGCGCAACAATAAAGCCAATCGGAAACCAATTGGCATGATTCCACTCGTCGCCATCAGTAGCGATACCGACAATTACGGCGGAAATAGCCCACCAGACAAAGAGTAAAATGCTTAAGGGAACATACATTGGCAAGGCAATTGAGGGCAAAGCGGCATACAGAACAAGCCAGCTAATCACGGTGTAGGCAACTGTTGCTACACCAAAGATACCAAAGCGAACTTTAGATTCATCAACCTTTGAGAAAAAGACAGTCACGGCACCAAGAACGCCAATTAACAGAGCAAGCAAAAAATACAACATAATTAAATTCCTCCAGTTTTAGTGATTAATGATTATTTTAAGATAAATTGTTAAATAACATCTAAAAAGTCCCAAAATTCAGGACTTTTAATTATATCATTTATATTAATATCCGTCAAGGCTATAATTTTGGAGCTAATTTAGAATAGAGCTACTATTACAAGCTTAAAAAACTTAATGCGAAACGCTTTTTCCCCTTCCCTTTTTCTGCTATAATAAGAGAGTATGAACCACAATTTAAGTTTTTTTGTCTCTCTAATTACAAAATTCAACTGGCTAGGCAACTGGCTGTTTTTATTTATCTCACTAACGGAATGTGTTCCTTTTATCGGCAGTGTTTTCCCGGGTGGGACATTAATTTATCTAGCCGGCATCTTTGCCGCTCAAGGTTATTTTAAAGTCGGCGACGTGATCATCTTTGCAACTCTGGGGGCGATTATCGGCGACTACTCCGGTTATGCGCTTGGCCGCTGGGGCGGAAAATATATCGAAAGCAAAAACATCATCAATCCGAAATATATAAATAAAGGCCAGGAATTTTTTAATAAATACGGCGCCAAGAGTATTTTCTGGGGGCGCTTTATCGGAGCGACGCGCGCCTTTATTCCCTTCATCGCCGGAACATCGAAAATGAAGCAAAGAACTTTTTTCCTTTGGAACATGGCCGGGGCAATTTTCTGGGCCGTTGTCCATGTTTTGCTTGGTTATTTTTCAGGCAATATTATCACAGAGATTATCCGCCGCTGGACGCATCGTTTAAATATTATTGTTTATATTGGTTTAGCGGCGATTGCGATATATCTGGTTTCGACTTATTTAATTAAAAATAAAAAACTTCACCCGCTTTTATATTTAAAGAAACAAAGCGCGAACTTATCAGAACAGCTTTTAAGAAAAAGATGGTTTAAAAAAGTCGACGCGCGTTATCCTCTGGCCGATGAATTTTTAGTTAACTCTAAATCGCGAGACCGAATTTTTACCTGGCTGAGCGTTTTTCTCGGCCTAGCGGTAATTTATTTTTTAATCTTGATTCTTGATTTGTTTTAAGAAATGATAAGCTTATAAGAAGTAGAGCAATTAGTGATTAATTAAATTCTTCAATAACAAAAAGCCCTCCTGGCAATAAGAGAGCTTTTTTAATTCGGGGTTTAAATTAAGATTATTTTTAGTTTTTATTTTTATTAAATTTTATTAATCATTGGATTATTATTTAGTGAATTAAATTATTCGACTAATTATTATTTATATTATTTATTTAAACCGAAACCCATTCCCATCCCTAAACCGGGCATCATTCCTTTTCCGTAATTAGAACTAAAACCAAGACTTGTTAAATCAGCTTGAAGCTTTAGGCCTTGATTATAGGCATCAACTAAAGTCGGGAAATTAGTCGCATTTATTTTACTCATTAAGCTAGTAATTTTCGGGTTTGTTTTAACGGTCGCCGTAGCGCTCGCATTTGGATTGACATTTAAAGCGTTCATCGCGGTCACCCAAGCATTATAGTCATTATTAGCGAGAGCCGTGTTGACGGCCGCTATTTTAACCGTTTGGGCCGCTTGGGCTGCCGCCATAGCTGCAGTCTGGGCCGCTGTTTTCGGGGTTTTATTTTTATTTTTATTCATTAACCCGAGGCCGCGATTCCCTTTCACGCCAACCCAGGTTTTAACTTTCGCCACAACATTTGTTCCATCGGTACTAGCCGCTTGAGCAAACAAGAACGGAGTAACCGAGGCCGCGGTTATAACTAATAAGAGGGCGGGTATAATAATTTTTTTATTTTTAAATTTTTTGTCTTTCATACATTTAATTGTTAATTAATAAACTTTTAACGAAGTCGCGTCTTCACCTGGTAATACGTCGGCTAATTATTTTTCTTCTAAAAAATAACTCTCGATTAGAGAGTTATTTTTATGAGCTCAGATATTGAAACGCACTTGAAATAAAAAAATGAAGGAAATTTAATCCTTAGCTAACTGCAACACATCTTTATTAGCCAATATTCTCCCCAAACTATTAGTAATTTGGACAAACCATTCATCACAATCATCATCACCTGAATTACAAGATTCATTTAATAGATTATGAACTCTGCGAGCTTCATTAAAGAAAGTTTTAAAATCGCCAGAAGCATTATTTAGAAATTCATTAATTTCTAGTTTATGGGGAAAATCTTTACTTTTTATATACTGTTCATACCCCTTAAAAATACCAATTATTTTATTTTTTATACCATCAACGCGATCTAGTCCTAAAGCATCACATGCTCTTAAATAAACAGTGGAGGAGCTTTCTTTAAAGTCTATTTCCCTTATACTAGAGACAATAAAATCACAAAAATCGCGTATTTCTTTTGGATTTAATTTTTCAATATTATTGTTTGCAATAAATTCTTCAATTTTCTCGTATAAACCAATAAATCTTATAACATCATCCTCTTGTAAAGTTTTGACAATTTTTGCCGAAACCTGATGGTCTAGTTCTGTCATAAGGCCACCGATGCCAAATAAAAGCTTTTTACCACACCAGAGCTCGAATTTTTGATTGTTATAAGAATTAATGATAGTTTCAGCCGAATCTAATATAACTTCAATACTATTTAGAATATCGTAGCGCCTTAATTCTGAGGCAATCTCCAGAGAATCATGTTTTTCAAAAAAAAGATAATATTGTTTTAAATCGTGGGAATTTTTACATCTATAGAGTTCACCGCGTTCTTTTAATGACTCAATCACTTTCGGAGTCTGTTCGTCATTTTCTTTCTTGGATATAATTTTATCTTCGCCAATATCACTTTTTTGATTATTAGGTTTGTTAATATTATCATCTATCGTTTCATGCATAAATTAACTTTTAATTTTATAAAATAAATATTATTTATTAAGTTCCTGAATAATCGACGGGTCAATCTTTAAAGCTTCCAGGTTCTTTAAAAAATCGGGATCTTTTTTCAGAATCGGTTTGATCATTTCTTTATGAACCAATAAGTCCTGAGAAAAAGCGGCTTTAAATTCCGGATATTTTTCTAAGAGTTGATAAAATTCAATTTTCTGGGCCGTACTCGTCGGAGTTACTTTATTATCGGTTAGAGACGGCGGCATCATTCCGCTCGGATCGGACTGTCCGGGAACGGCTTGCGCACCATGCCCTTTTTCAAAACGATAGAAAAACTCGCGACCGGGATGAAACGGCAATATTTCTTTGGCTTTAAATTTTTTGGTTCCACTCATGGTTCCTAAAAACCTAGCCGGACGACCAACCGCAATACTGGATAAATCATCATCAGTAGCGCCGTTCTTTCGGGCCTCCATTAACTTCTCATCATTAGCTTCAACATAGCTTACCTGCCATTCAACATTATTATTATCAACAACCACAAAATTCGAATCGGAATCGCTGGAGACAACAAGCCCTGATAAGCGGCCCATTTCCGGATTAGACCAAAAACGCAAGCGCGGATTGATTACGCTATCATAAAGCGGGGCGCGACGGCCTAAAATCGCATCGATTCTCTGCCCCATTCCTAAAGCAAAAAAACCGAAACCAAAAATAATACTAATTGCAATCGCGGCGGAAACAATTAATAAAGGTTTATAGCGATAACCGTGTTTCGTATTTTTAAAATTAAAATAAACCAGAACGACAAAAATTATTAAAGAAATAATCCAGAAAATCGGCACGACCAAAAGCAAGAATTCTAAAGGGCCCGCCCCCACGCGGCTATAAGAAGACCATTCGTTATAGCGCAACATAAAAATTATGAGCGAAATTGAAACGGCGCCAAAAAACAAAGCTAAAATACCGACCGCCCAAATAAAGTAGTTTTTAAAAACAAACTGCCATTTCGGACGAGGAATTATTTTATGCTCCTTGATATTAGTTAATATCTCCTCGGAAATATTGGCCATGTTTTTTGTTTCGTTATTGTCCATATATTAAAAATTGAGTTTTTGTTTTTTTACTTCCTGGCGGAACTCTTCCTTGGCTTTATTCATTAAAGAGGCGACGGTTCCTAGAGGCTTTTTTAAAATATCGGAAATTTCCTGATAACTTTGCTCGGAGAGGAATTTAAGAACCAGAATCTCGCGATACTTCGGATCGAGCTCAGCCAGCACCTTATTAATAAGTTCTTTCGCCCGGCGCAAGTCTAAATCTTTCAATAAGTCAAAATCAATCATTAAATTCTTCGCGGCATTATCTTCAAGATTAATGGCGTGCCCTTCCGGGCGCGCTTTCCTTTTTCGAAACTGACTGATAACCTGATTGTGCGTTATCGCGTAAGCCCAGGACGAAAATTTCTGACTTTTATCAAAGTCATTAAGGTTAAGATAAATTTTTAAAAAAACATCCTGCAGGACGTCTTCGGCGTCTTCCTCTCTCAAACCGGAAATTCGAATAATATAATTAAAAAGACGCACTTGATAGCGTTTAATTATTTCAGCAAAATAGTCCTGATTCGTAAGAGTCAGGTTAACTAAAGCCTCGTCACTACTTTTTTCGGCCACGGATAAATCAATCATCTTTTTAAGCTTTCAAGATTTTTAAGCTTTATACTCTTTTATACGCAAAATCGCTTAAATTTCTTCAAAATTACTATTAAACGCGTGAAATCTTCTTCTTATTTTCTTCAAAATACTTAATGATTGTCGGTATTCCGGCCGCAATCGGCAAGGCCAAAAAGGCCCCGGCAATACCAAAGATTATCGAGCCGATAATCACGGCAATAAAACTTAGGAAGGGTAATAAATTCAAAACTTTATTGTAAATATTGGGTGCCAAGACGTCGTTTTCCACCGCTTGGTAAACACAGAACAAAATAATCACAAACAAACCGGTTAAGGGCGAAACGGTAAAACCAAGAATAATCGCCGGTACAGCGCCGATCGTACTTCCGATTAACGGCAATAAATCAAAAACGCCGGCAAAAATCGCGAGCGGCAAGGCATAAGGAACTTGCAAAAAAAGCAGGCCGGCAAAAGTCGTTAAAGAGCAGATCAAAGAAATTAATAAATTACCGCGAATATAGCGGCCGCTGATCCGACCCAACTCATCGATAATTTTTTCAACCCGGGCGCGATTTTCTTTTTTAATCGAAAGAGAAAATATTTTATACAATGACTTACCGTCAATGAGCAGATAAAAAATCAGGAAAATAAAAGTCACGGCCTCGACAAAAAAACTGGTGATTAATTTTGTTGATTCCAACAAATACGAACTGCCGTTTTGAAAATATTGCGAAAAATCGAGATTATGCAAAAAGGACGGTAAAAAATTCGCATTGTTCAGGGTGGTGGTGACACGCGCCAACATCGCCGGAAACTGACCGATAAAATTCGGAATGACCGCGCCGATCACATAGATGAGGGGCAAAATAAGACCGACAACAACAATGGTCGCCGATAGGGTTAAAGATAACTTTTTATGAAGCCAGGCTACGGCCGGGTTTAAAGCGGAGGCAACCATAATCGCCGTAATCAGTAAAATAAAAATGTCCGATAATTTCCAAACCAGAAATAAACAGGCGGCAATAACGAGAATGTTTCGGATTGTCTCCATACTTATCGAGACTTCAATTTTTTTGTTCATAATTTTATTTTAAGGGCATTTAGAATAATTCTATTATAACATATTAGAGATAATATTTTAATATGTATTAAGTGGACGGTGGCTATTAAAGTTAATTTGATATATAGCAGAAAAATGTTATAATTTATAGGTAATTAAATTAATTTTAAAATTATGCCTTTAATTGCTTGGCAAGATGATTTCGCGCTCGGTATTAACGAGCTCGACGAACAGCATAAAAAAATGCTTTCCATCATAAATCGGCTCTTCGATCTTTTTGCGGAGAAAAAACACGAAGACCAGGCCGAAATTGATAAAATTATTTTAGAAATGGCGGCTTACGCCATCTACCATTTTGAAACGGAAGAAAAATACTTTAAACTTTACGCTTACGAAAAAATGGCCGAGCACATTGCCGTCCACAACCAATATCGCGCCAAGATTGCCGACTGGCAAAAGCGTTATGAAGCAAGTAAAGATAAAATAATATTTTTTGAAATTTCGGAATTTTTACACAACTGGTGGACCTGGCATATTAATAATACCGATCGAGCTTACATCCCCTTTATGAAGGCCAATGGCGTAAAATAAGATATGAAAAAAAATTTTATCAGAAATGATTTTAACTTTTGGCGCAAGTTAATTAATGTTTGGACTTTGGTTTTCTTTGTCATGATTATCGTCGATTTTATCCATAAAAACGCTTATAACACTATTTTAAACGCCGTCGCGCCTATTTATATCAGCATTCTGGCTATTTATGTCAGTAATAAAGAGTTTGAGCGCTGGTACGATAAACACGAAGAAAATCATCCCGGAGAAATGTTTGTTATAATTTGGTCAGTAATTATTTTTGGGCTTTTTATTCTTGATTTTATTTACGACGGATCGTATATGGTACCAAATTCGGTTATCTCTTCTTATATCGCCGTTTTAACCATCCTAGTTATCACCAAGAAATCGAAGGAATTATATTTATTAAGAAAAAGGAAATAGAACTCTGCAAAAAAAATGAGTCTGGACAAAGTTCTAATAATATTGTACGATAATGGGAAACGTTTTTATTTAGAAATTTAATAACCTGAATAAAAAGTTTTATTCTTTAATAATTTAGACCGATTATAAACCAGCGCATGCCTAGCGACGTGCGCGCAAATAAATCAAAAAGATGAAAAAGATTTTTTTGTTGTTTGTCTTGATTGGCTTAGTTTTAAGTTGGCCAATCGTGGCGACCGCTCAAAAGGAACGTGTTGCCAGAATCGACTGTTCCGGCCTCGCTCCCATGCTCGATTCGGGCTGGAAGCTGGTTAATCCAAACCAAAAAAATGAGGCTTTCGAATTCAGCCTCAGTAATGTGAAATTAGTTCCCTGCGGAAGCCGGGAAAATAAAGTGAACGGCAAAGCGCTCTTAAGTGAGCTTAAAGAAAAAGCTTTTAATGCGTATCTACTCGAATTCTTACTAAAGAATCAGAATCTGATCCCTACTGAATGGCAAGGAAAAACGATATTTTTTTTCGGAACTACTTACTGGGATAACAGCACGCCACCATTGATAGCGATTCTTAAAATGAAATTCTATGACGGCAACTGGGAATCGGGAGCAAGCTACTTAGATGATGACTTTGACGGTGGCGATGCGATCGTCAAAAATGACTAAAATCATTAAGGTCAGGAAAAGATTTTATTTATAAGCTGTGTTTGTGAAATGTGGGTTGTGAACTTATAAATAATGCGTGGGCCTTGAAGAAATTAAAAAATCTTCGGGGCCTTTTTTGTAAAAAATATTTTAGAAAGTGGCTATTAGGAAACTACCAAGTTATTTCTTTTTTATTATGAGCGGCCAAATAATTATTACATTTTGAAAAATGCTGACAACCAAAAAATCCGGAGTAAGCGGAAAACGGCGAGGGGTGCGGGGCCTCGAGTATTAAATGTTTTTTTTCATCAATTAGACTTTTTTTACTGCGGGCATAATTTCCCCAAAGCATGAAGACAACATTTTCGCGCTCAGCAGAAATTTTTTTAATTACCGCATCGGTAAATTCTTCCCAACCTTTAGAGCGATGCGAGGTCGGAGTATGAGCGACAACAGTTAAAATTGCATTCAATAGGAAAACGCCCTGCTCGGCCCAGGATTCGAGATTGCCGTTTTTAAAATCTTTTTTTACGGCTAAATCGCTTTCTATCTCCTTATAGATATTTTGCAAAGAAGGCGGCAAAGGCACCCCGTCGGGTACGGAAAAACAGAGACCATTCGCCTGCGAGTCATCATGATAAGGATCTTGGCCCAAGATAACCACTTTTACTTTTGAAAATGGGGTTAGCCAAAAGGCTTTAAATATATTTTCCGGAGCCGGAAAAACTTTTTTTGATTTATACTCGGCGCGCACAAAATCAGCCAGCTCCGTAAATTTTTCAGCCGTAAAAACATCGCCCAAAGCGGCGAGCCATTCCGGCTCGATTTTTACTTTTTGAGTCATAGGTTCATTAACGGAAATATCAAAAAATTCTTAAATCAATAATTTTAGATTTAAAAGTAGAAACAATATAAATCAAATATAAAATAATAAACCAAAAAATATAGGCGTCCGCTGATAAAAATTGGGCCATAATCATTAAAAAGATAAAGATGACAATCGCCGCAGAATTAATAAGTATATTATTATTTAGCTCTCTTTCCATAAGCCTTATTTTTTCTTTATCATATGATTCCAAAAATCAAATCGACGGCGGAATCGGTCACCTCTTCTTCAAAAGCATCATCAGCCGATTTAAAAACTAGCCACCAATGTATGATGATAATAGTACTAAAAAGATAAAAAATAAAAGAAGCGGCTCCCTTAATCACCAAGAATGAGTCGAGGCTAAAAAATAAAATCAACCCAAATAAAGTATCAAAAAGGACACTCGAGAATCCTATTTGTTCAATGATTTTCATATTAATAATTTATATTATAATATGTTAATAATAACAAAAATAATCCTGTTTTGCCAGGATTATTTTATGGGCGGAGAGAGAGGGACTATATCCGAACTGAAATGAGAGAAAGGGCTAATGAAAAAAAATAAACAGACGCTCCAGACTAACTGCCCTTAATGGTTTCGATTGGATAGGAACGTGGCCATTGCTTTTTTAATTTATCTATGCTATATTAATAATAGAATTTCTATTAAAAAGCACCTCTTAAAGTTTCGTCTTTAAGCGGTGCTTTTTTCTTTTGGGATATATTCAAGCTTGTTCCTTAAGTTATCCATAAAAACAATCTTTTCTTTCGCAGTCTTCTTCAATAATTTTGAGCAATTTTTCACATCCGGACTTATAACTCGAGATAATTTCCCCTTTTCATATAAATATTTAACCAGACAATAAAAATCACCATCACTAGAAACAATAATTGCCTGGTTAAAATTATCAAACTCTATCATCGCCTGCAAAACCAAGTCGGCGTCAACATTACCCTTTGGCTTCTTATCGCAATCAAAAAGAACTGGCTTAAAAATTAAGATATAGCCGTTCTTCTGTAAAGAAGAATATAAATCCTGATTTTCCGGAATAAATCCAATAAACAAAAACGCCTGAGAAACTTTATACTTTTCTTTTAAATAAATTCGAAATTTCTTAAAATCTAATTTCCAATTTAGTTTATTAATACCAAGATTTAGATTTTGGCTGTCAATAAAGGCGTAATTGTTTATATTCTCATTATCCATATTAATTATTCTATCATAAATTTTTAGAACTTAAAAATATTATTAAAGTGTTAATTTACTAATATTCTAATACCATATAAATTTAAAAGACGCACATATAAACAGATTTATTGAGGCTTATGAAACAACATTTAATGTAAATACCCGAACTAAGCAATTTTTATTTAATGTTAGTTATAATAGCATACAATTATCTAATAAAAATCCCGCTCTCCCTAGCCACATTCTAACTACTTTGGAACTTGGAATTTAGGCTTATATTACAACAAAAAAATAAGGTTAATACCTTATTTTTTCATACTGCGGAGAGACAGGGATTCGAACCCTGGGTACCTTTCGGTACACACACTTTCCAGGCGTGCGCACTAGACCGCTATGCGACCTCTCCGATAGCGCAGCAAAAGATGCGCCTTTTCGATTTTCTGTTTTTATTTTTCTAGTTTCCTAATTTTCGATCAACGACTTTTTTTAAACCTTCAATTTTATCGCCGTTAGAATCGGTATAATCATCGTAGGGACGGGCACCGGGAATCATTTCGTCACCGACGAAGATTGTCGGCGCACCAGCAACTGAATATGCTTCAGCATCGGTCAAAGACTTCTCTATTGTTCTTGATTTTTCAGGATTAGTCAAGCAAGTATTGAAGTCGTTTTCATCAAGTCCAAGTTGCTTGGCATTGGCGCTAAAATTATTGATGTTTAGCTGGTTATTCTTGACCTGGGTAAATAATAAGGCTCTCATCTCCAGCCATTTATCGCCCGCACAAGAAACGGCGAGGGCAGTTTCCTCAGCCAATAAATTAGATGTTTTAAAATATGGTCGAACAATAATACTTATATCGCCATTCTCCTGTTTTATTCTTTCTAAGGTGTCAGCCAAATTAGCGCTATAAATATTTGAGTAATCTTCATAGACAAAGATATTTAATTTTGCGTTTTTAGCGCCAAATATTTTATCGTCACTGTTTATGGTCGGGACTTTGCTAACGCTATAACTTTGGGGCTTAGCGTCGCTTAACTTAGAAACCGGGGTCTCGACCACCTTCTTCTTAGTCGAAGCATTTTTAATTCCTAAAATAAGAGCACTGATTAAAACAAGGGCTAAAACAATTAAAACAAAATACTTTTTGTTGTTTGAGGTCATATTTTTACTTTTTTAAAATAAACTCGGCTATTTTTAAAATTAAATCTTCCTTTAAGCGGGGGGCGATTAACTGGGCGCCAATCGGCATTTTATCAACCAGCCCGGCCGGAATGGAAATCGCCGGTAAGCCGGCTAAACTCGCGTTACTGACAAAGATGTCTTCTAAATAATTTGCCAGAGGATCATTCGACTGTTTCCCAATTTCAAAAGCGGGATGGGGCGCGGTTGGAGTCAGCAAAATATCAACTTCTTTAAAAGCCTTTTTAAAATCTTCGATAATTAAGGTTCGCACCGCCTGAGCTTTTTTATAATAGGCGTCATAATAGCCGGCTGATAAGGCATAGGTCCCGAGCATGATTCGTCTTTTGGCTTCCGGACCAAAGCCTAAGCCGCGATTAGTTTTATAAAAATCTTGTAGATTAGCGGTTTCATTTTTGGCGAGCCCCCAACCGATACCATCAAAGCGGGCGAGGTTTGAACTAATTTCCGAGGGGGTAATTATGTAATAAACGGGGATGCCATATTTTGTGTAAGGAAGGCTGACTTCTTTAATTTCGGCGCCGGCCGCTTTTAACTTTTCGGCTATTTTTTTTAAATGAGCTAAAATATCTTCATTTAATTCAGCTAAATAATATTCTTTCGGCCAGCCGATTCGAAGTCCTTTTAATAGTTCAGGATTATTTTTATCGAACTCATCCTCCAGATTAAAATCGATAATTACTTTTTTATAATCTTTTACTTCTTCGGGGGCGCTTGTCGCATCCATTTCATCATGCCCGGCGATTGTTTTTAAAACTAAAGCGGCATCATAAGGAGTTTTAGATAAAACACCAATGACATCAGTCGAAGAGGTCATTGACAACAAGCCAAAACGTGAACTGCGGCCATAACTCGGTTTTAGACCGACAACACCGCAAAAACTGGCCGGATAACGAACTGAACCGCCGGTATCAGAACCGATGGCAAAAACACACATATTAGCGGCCACCGCCGCCGCGCTGCCGCCGGAAGATCCGCCGGCCACCCGACTTAAATCATGGGGATTTCTGGTCACGCCGTAAGCGGAATTCTCGGTCGAGGCACCATGGGCAAATTCATCTAAATTTGTTTTTCCCAAGAGAACGGCTCCCGCCGCTTTTAATTTTCTGATAATTGTCGCGTCGTAGGGGGCGATATAATTTTCTAAAATTTTCGAAGCGGCGGTCGTTCTTATTCCTTTCGTCGTAATATTGTCTTTACACAAATAAGGAATGCCCAGAAGATCGCCATGCTCACCTTTCTGCAATCTTTTGTCCGCCTCTTTAGCTTCGGCTAAAGCGCTTTCTTCGCAAATTGTTAAAACGGCATTTATGTCCGGATTTAGTTTTTTTATTTGCGCTAAACAAGCTTTCGTTAAATCAAAGGAATATATTTCTCCTTTATCTAATTTAAGGCGGCCTTCTTTTATTGTTAGTTCGTTAAGATTCATAAAATTATAAGATACGTTTTACTTTAAGCTGGTCATTTTCTAATTCGCCTTGTTTTAAGGCGGCGGCAACCTCTTCTCGGTCCCAATTTTTTATTTCATCCGGGCGTGAAACATCGCTCAAACCGCTAACCTGAGAAGTTGGCTCGACATTATTTGTATCAACTTCTTTTAATTTTTCGATATAATTCAAAATCGCGTCCAAGTCTGAACCGAGATTCGATATTTCTTCGTCACTTAATTTTAAGCGAGCGAGTTCAGCGATATGTTTTATTTCTTCTTTTGTTATGGACATATTATATTTTATTTAGAAATAGTTTAAATATTCTTTATACATGTTTTGCTATAATAGTTTTACTGTGGGCCCGGCGAGGTTGCAAGGTTAACCTTGACAGTTCAACCTTCGGGGTCCAATTCCCCGCGGGTCCACAGGGGTTAACCGAATTTGACCGAGAAAAATTAATTTGTTACAATAGTATCACTGTCAAGGTTGACCAAATAAATTGCATTTCGTAAGGTAATAAATTCCCCTGAATAAGGGGTTTTTATTATCAAGCGAGCGAGAGAAGCGAAAGCTTGCTTTCATTTCCGAGCGAGCGCCGATAATATCGCAGATATTATCAAGCGAGCGAACGGAGCAAAAGTTTACTTTTATTCCTGAGCGAGCGCCGATAATATGACTGATGCTATGCATTAGTCATATTTTGATTCTACTTCAATAAACCAAAAAATTCTTCTTCGTTCAATATTTTAATCCCCATTTTCTTAGCTTGTTCGTATTTTGAGCCGGGTTCAAGACCAACAACGACATAGTCGGTATCGCGAGTCACCGATTCTTTAACCTTTCCGCCGTATTGTTTTATTTTATCTTTCGCTTCGCTTCGTGTCAAACCTTCTAAAGAACCGGTCAAAACAAATATTTTACCGAATAAATCCGGGCTTTTATTAGCCTTCCCTTCGCCGGACGTCGCACTTGGACCATACGCGGAATTTAAAGTTAAACTTAAACCGCTTGCTTCAAATTTCTCGAGCAATTTTAAATTATGGGCATCGCTCCAAAATTCATTAATGCTTTTCGAAACAATCGGACCGACGTCGGATAAATTTTCTAAATCCTCAACACTTAAACTTTGAAAGTATTTAATTAGGTCACTTATTTCTATTTTTGATTTCGGAATTGAAATCTTTTCAGAATTAGATTTAAGGCTTAAATAATTTTTATAATTGTCGGCCAATTGCGCGGCGCTTTCTTCGCCGACATGGCGTATCCCTAAACCAAAGATAAATCTTTCTAAACTTAATTCACGACGGGCGATAATCATTTTTAAAATATTATCGGCTTTTTTTTCGGCAAATCTTTCCAGACTTAAAAGGTCGGCTTTTTTTAAATTATATAAATCGGCGGCATCCTTAATTAAACCGTTATTTAAAAACTGCTCAATCACTTTCGGTCCAAAGCCTTCTAAATCAGCGGCATTCTTCGAAACGAAATGGATAATCTGACGCATCGTTACGGCATAGCATCTTTTATTTGAACAGCGATAGGCAACTTCATCACCGGTTCGGAGAACTTTTGCGCCGCAAATCGGACAAATATCCGGCGCGCTTATTTTTTTTTCTTTACCTGCGCGCAGATTTTTTAAGACACTAATTACTTTCGGGATAACATCCCCGGAACGTTCAATAATAACGGTATCGCCAATTTTTAAATCGAGGCGAAGGATTTCATCAAAATTATGTAAAGTTGAACGGCTGATTGTCGCCCCACCGACTTTAACCGGTTCTAAAACAGCGGTCGGGGTTAAAGCGCCGGTCCGGCCAACCTGCCAAATAATATCCTTAATTTTTGTGGTCGCTTGTTCGGCGGAAAATTTATAGGCCATCATATAGCGCGGTGCTTTTCCGACGATTCCTAAAGTCAGCCACATTTTTAAATCATTTATTTTTACCACCGTGCCATCAATCTCAAAAGGCAAAGCGGGGCGCTTTTTTTCCACCTCGGCATAAAATTTAAAAACTTCCTCCAGGTTAGAAACGACTTTATTTTGTTTTAGGGTTTTAAAACCTAATAAGCCTGCTAATTTATCGGCAGCCGCTCTGGTTTTTACTATTTCCCCACGCTCGTAACCGTCGAGCAATAAATCATAAGCGTAAAAATCAAGCTTTCTTTCGGCCGTAACTTTAGAATCAAGCTGGCGAATCGAACCGGCGGCGCCATTGCGCGTGTTAGCGAGTTCGGCTTTACCTAAACTTAAATATTTTTTATTTAATTCCTTAAAAACATTTTTCGACATCACGGACTCGCCGCGGATTTCGATTATGCCCTTTTCAATTAATTTATAGATATCATTCTTTTCTTCTTTATTCAAACCAAGATCAGCTAGTTCCTTCTCGCTTGGGATTCGTAATCTTAAAGGAATGCTGTTAATCGTCCTAATATTGCCGGTGACATTTTCACCGACTTTCCCGTCGCCGCGCGTCGCGCCCTGAACTAATAGGCCATTTTCATATTTTAAATTAATCGCCAAGCCGTCAAGTTTTAATTCGCAATAATAATCCTCTTTTATATTACGTTTTAGGTAATTCGCGTTTCGTTCTTCCCAGTCGCGCATATCCGCTTCGCTAAAAGCGTCGAACAAGGAGATCATCGGGGCGGAATGGACAACTTTTTTAAATTTATCAAGCGGCTCGCCGGCCACCCGCTGGGTCGGTGAATCCGGGGTAATCAGCTCGGGGTAATCATTTTCCAGACGAAACAGTTCCATTTTCAGGCTATCTAAAGCCGCCGGAGAAATCGACTCCTCGTCTAAAACAGCGTAATTATAGCGATGATAATCAATTTCCGTTCTTAGTTTTTTTATTCGATTGTTCGCTTCAATGAGAGTCATATTTACAATATATTGGGAATTATATTTATATTATAGCATAGAAATTAAATTTCCAGATAAAAAAAACTCCGCGTTCAAGCGGAGTTTTTTAGATCTAATTCAATTCAGAAATTATTGAGCGGGAGTGGTCGCGGCACCTGTATTAGCGGCCGCTTTATTAGCGCCAGTGGCCTGATTGATAAAGTTTACAATATCACCGACCGTTTTGGTATTTTGAGCGGTGGCTTGCTCTAATTGAGTAGTAGCCGTCATTTCGTTGTTTAAACGAACGCTAAACTGCCAAAAAATCATGACTAAAGCCCCTAAAATTAAACCGATAATCAAGGGGAAAACGAATTCTCTTTTCATAGGATTAGTATTATTATTAGTATTGGCTCGGTAAGAATTTAAATTAGCTACCGAACTTTTTATATTATTTTGTTGTAGTCTTGGCATTTGTGTTGGCATTAAAGAAATTAACGATCGCCGTTATTTTTCCGGAGTCGGTAGAAATGACGGTCTGCTGCGCCATGAGTTTTTTGTCCAGGCGGTTAAGCTGAATGTAAAAATAGACAAACATGGCCGCCAAAATAACCATAACAATCGTGGTCAATAAGGGGCCGATAATGGATTTTTTCATATTTTAAGATTAGTTTTTAAACAAAACAAAATTTTATTTTATTTTGTTTATCTAAATTAAATTATATTGCATTATATTTAATATTTTTATTATAGCAATTTTAAAAAAGCTTGGCAATAACTCGATCGGACACTTATTTCTTCCGGCAAAAATATATCGGATCGATCAAGAGTCCAAAATATTTTATCTTACCTTTTTTCAAAGAAGAGATAAATTTGTCGGCCTTAACTTCAAAGCCGGCAGCCCTTAACCTGTCCGGAAAATCCTTAGCATATAATCTAACATGATCCCACCGCCAGAAGGCTTTCGTTCTTTCGACCGGTGACTTTATTAAAGCATCTTCATAAGTCTTTTCCCTTCCATAGTCAATCGGAACATCGATTATAGCAAAACCGCCCGGTTTTAAAACACGGTATAATTCCGCCAACGCCTTTTTATCATCCTCAACATGCTCCAAGACATGGGAACAAAAAATAATGTCATATGAAGCGTCAGGAAAGGACAGCCTGGTTATATCTTCCGATTGCATCGCTTTTTTCGGATCAAGATCGACGCTTAAATAATCGATAAGCTTATAAGATTTAAACAGTTTTGTTAAAAAATCCTCTGGAGCAAAATGCAGAACCTTGAGTTTTTTATTTTTTGGAATTACACTCTTTAGATACAGGAAAAAGGAACGATGGCGCGGTTGGGAAAAACAGTCAGGACAAGTTGAATTTTTGTATATATGCCCATAACCGCAATCGAGATCATGAAATTTTTCTCCGTGCCAAGAGCAGATATTGCACTTTACGCCATGTAACTTCCTGAGCAAAAGTGACTTAAAAAACAAGAAGTGCTTACTCCGATTAGCAAAACAACGACTCGGATAAACGGTGATAAGACTCTGCCGTTATAAGTTATTTTAACTAAAACATAAAGAATAAAGGTTAAAAAGAAGGCAAGCAAAAGGTAAACCGCTAAATAAAACAGTAATTTTATCTTTTCTTTATGCTTTAAAGCGAAGGGAGAAGTTATATTCATACTACTTACAGTATAACAAAAAATAGGTTTTCCGCCCACATCGACGCTTTGTCTTTAAAAAATAAATAAAGTATAATTAAATTATGTCTAGAATCAACAAGCTCAGCAAGACGATAAGATTAAGCCTATCCTTAGCCAAGGCTAATTTTCGCCTGCGTATCGAGGGTAGCTATTTAGGAATCCTCTGGTATCTACTCAATCCTTTGATCCTTTTTATTGTCCTATTATTCGTTAAAAAAACGGCATTTTCAAGCATTAATATCCCCTTCTATTCTCTCTACCTACTGATTGGTATTTCCGGCTTTAATTTTTTTAAGCAAGCGATAACAGAATCGATTGGCGCCATTAGCACTAATCCAGATTACATTAAATCGATAAATAAAGTCTCGCCAGAATCATTAGTCACGGCGGTTATTTTTCAGTCTATCTTTTCTCATGTTTTTGAATTTATTTTAATAATCGGCTTAGCGATTTATTTTCAGGTTTCGGCGCTCGGCTTCTTATTTTATCCCTTGCTCTTCGGGCTATTTGTCATATTAACTTTAGGTATTTCCTTAATTTGCGCGACAATCGGGGCTTACATTAACGACTTAAACAATATTTGGGTTATCGTCTCGCAATTATTGCTTTTAGCCACGCCCATTTTTTACAGCATAAACCCAGACACTCTTATTTATAAATTAAATCTTTTAAATCCTTTATTTTATTTTATTGAAATAGCGAGAAAATTATTAATTTATAGCCAAGCGCCTTCTCTTTTTTTGGCCGGCGCCATGATCATTTTAAGCGGCGTTTCTTTAAGTTTAGGTATTTTTATATTCAACCGCTACAAGAAAAAATTTGCGGAGTTGCTTTAAAGATATGGAGAATAATTCTGATAACAATCTAATCAAAAAAATCGATGTCAAAAACGTTTCAAAATACTTTGACATTGGTTATCAAAAAAAGGATAACGCCTTGGCGCGACTTTTATCTTTTTTGTCGGACAAAGAATTAAAAAAACAAATAACGGTTCTGGACGCGATTTCTTTTAAAGTATTTTCCGGCGAAAAAGTCGGTTTGATCGGAAATAACGGTTCCGGAAAAAGCACCTTGCTCAGAATCATCGCCGGCATATATGAACCCGACCAGGGTTCGGTTAAAAACGACGGGGATGTTATTTACATAAACGGTTTCGGTATCGGTCTTAAGCCGCGATTAAGCATGAGAAATAATATATACCTAATTGCTTCAATTATGGGGCTAAGCCGCAAAGAAATAAAAAGACGATTTCAGGAAATCGTCAATTTTTCCGAACTGGAAAAATTCGTCGACACTAAAACTTATAAATTTTCTTCAGGCATGCTTAGTCGCTTATGTTTTTCCACGACTATTTTCTGTCTCGGCCATAAACGCCCGGACATAATTCTTCTCGACGAGGTTTTTGATTCGGGCGGAGATTTAAATTTTCGCAATAAAGCGATTGCTAAAATAGACGAATTTATTAAAGACGGCTCAGCGGTAATTCTAGTCAGCCATAGTCTTGATATTATTGAAAAATATTGCAACCGGGTAATTCTATTAGAAAACGGGGTTATTAAAAAAGAGGGATTACCAGGCGAAGTAATCAGCGAGTATAAAAGCCGCAGCCTTAAATAAACAATAAATAAGAAAAAGATGATTCCAAAAATAATTTATACAACTTGGATTTCACCTGATCCGCTGCCGGAAAAATTCCAGCCATACTTAGACAGCTGGAAAGGGTTGATGTCGGAATATGAGTTAAGAATTATCACTCTTAGTAATATTAAAAAAAACTGCTTCGTTAAGAGGGCTCTAAAGAACAAGAAATATGCGCTCGCCGGACATTACGCGCGTTGCGAGTGTTTATATAAAACCGGCGGCCTATACTTTGATGTTGATATAGAGGCGATTAAAAAATTTGATGATTTGCTTAATAATAAACTTTTTTTAGGGCGAGAAGACGCCGGGATGATAAACAATGCCGTTATCGGTTGTGAAGCGAAACAACCATTTATCAAAGCGTGCCTGAATTATATGGACAAGATTGATTTAAGTATAGATAATCTTGAACTTGAAACTGGACCCTGGATGTTTAACAAACTTTACGAAAAATTTAAAGACTCAATAACGATCTACCCGGAGGAATATTTTTACCCTTATCATTATACGGAAAATTTTCAGCCGGAATGTATTAAAGAAAATACTTACGCTATTCACCATTGGGCAAAAACCTGGATTGACTCAAATCAAAATAATATTAAAATTATTCCGAAAGGCAAAAAGATTAAATTAGTATTTAAGAGTCTTAAACTACTACTTAAAAAGTCGCTTTGAGGAAAGCCCACCGATTTTCCAAGCTAAATCGGCAATAACCAGATATGGGGCCTCATAAGGATTTCTTAAAAACTGCCAAATCGCCCAAGGCAGGAATAATAGATAATTCCTAAACCGAAAAGATTTGGCATTTTCATCATTTTTTAAAAATTCTTGCAGAACGGCCTCATGGCGATAAAGTTTAATAATTTTTGCGGCCGCTTGGCCTCTCGAATATTGCGTCGCGATAAGCTCGCGACAAGAAGAATCATGATAATGGGACACTAAAAGATCTGACAAAAATTTAATTTTTAAACCTTCTTTTTTCAAACGTAATAATAAATCCCAATCTTCGTTAGCTAATAAATCGGAATTGAAGCCGATTTTTTTTAAGATATCGGCTCTAATCGCAAAATTTTTAGTATCAAGCCGATCGATATGACCACCTTGAATTTTTAATTTTATCGAGCGCCGATCCGCCTCCTGCCGCATTTTAGACCAATAATTTAAAACGGCGTTTTTTTCAAATCCAGAGACGGCAATCTCGCCCTCATTTATAATCGGTGCCGATATTTTAAACAGCCAGTCGGACGGAACCAAGCAATCGGCGTCGGTCATGGCAATTATTTCAGCGCCGGCCTTTGCAATACCGGCGTTCCGCGCGCTTCCCCGACCCCGCTTAGCTTCGAAAATATATATTATCTTATCGGAAGTTTTTATAAACCGATCCATAATTTCTTTTGTTTTATCAGTCGAACCATTATCAACGATTATCACTTCATAATCGATAAAGGTCTGATCTAAAACGGAGGCCAGGCATTTTTCTAAAGTAGCGGCGCCATTTAAAACCGGAATAACAACGGAAATTTTCGGATTATTATTTTTCATCTTTTTTAAAACGGATTAATTTATATAATTTAGGGTTTATTTTCTTAATCACTAAACCCACTAAACCGATATAGCGATCAATCAAATTCGGGAGAACATAAAAAACCTTTCTTAGTTTTAAAAATCTTAAATAGGCAACCTGTTCCCGTTCTTTAAAAAGCCGCGTCCCCTTAGGCCGATTATTTAAATTAATATTTTCGGCTTTTTTTAAGTTATCAGACCATTCATTATAATAGAGACTTTTTTCATTCCAAGGCTTAAACTTTTCACAAATAAAATGAATAATTATCGCTCGGACTTTATTTTTTTTTATGCCGTAATATCGCCCCATATAAGAAGGGGCAAAATTATAAATAGGCGGCAATATTTTCCAATTTCGATAAAAGAAGAGGTTAAGCGTCGCTTCTTCGCCGTAAACATTTAAACGTCCGTATTCATCATATAATGAAATAATCTTAGCGAAAGTATCAGTTTTAATTAAATCGGTATTAAAAACAAAAACTCCGGAATTGAAAGCGTCTTCCAGTAAAGAATAATTATCCTTTAATTTACTCATTACGGGGCCATCTTTAGCAAATTCTTCCTTTAACTTAAAAGTGGCCCGCGGCGCACTAAAATCGGTCGAGGCTAATAAATTATCAAGAGAGGATTTAACAATAATATCAGCATCCAAAAAAATTATTGTCGACCAACTCTTAAAATATTCTTTAAACAAAAAAAATTTTGTCAGAACAATCGCCGGATATTTTTTAAGACCAATCTTCTCGCGTGATAAAACCGGGCCATCATAAACCAAGATTCCCTTTTCTTTAAACCAGAGCGCGTCTTTATCCGCTAGTCCGGAAGTCAGAAGCAGATAATCACCTTCCCAGCCGGAATTAAAGTAGACCGAAGAAAAAAGTTGCTTCGCCTGATCAATAAAATTACTATCGGCCAAAGTTACCAGTAAATTTTTTTTATCTTTATTCATAAGTAACATTTATTTAAAAGCGATTTTAAGAAAGATTGTTTTTTTTATTTTTTTTAAATTTAAGTAAGTTGGCATATAAAGCAGGATATCTTTTTTTAATAGTCAAACCGATGCGACCAAGCTGTTTATCAATTTTCTCGGCAGTCTTTTTAGCGGCCTTAAGCGAATGCATTTTAATAAATCGCCCAATCATAAATAAGGGGAAACGGATAAAAAAAAGATTTTTTTTAAATTTTAAATAGCGGCCATAACGATTAAATTCACGGGCACTGAAAATTTTTACAGGCAAGGGACGAAACGATAAATCAATTCTTTCAGCTCTCTCTAAATTATCAAACCACTCTAACGCATAAGGGTTTTTATTATACCAGGGTTTAATTTCACAAGCAAAGTGCAGAATTATCGATAATAATTTTTTCTTATCAATTCCATAGCGCCAATTCATTCTTCCCGGGGCGGAATTATAGGTTAACGGCAAGACATGCCATTTTTTATAAAAAAATAAATTCAGAGTCGATTCTTCGCTGTATTTATAAATATCCTGGTAGCGATGATAAAGAGTCAATATTTGTTCAAAAGTATTATCATTAATCAAATCAGAGTCAAAGACAAAAATTCCGGCACAAAAAGCGCGACCGCCTAGACGATAGTCTTTATTTATTTCCCTAATTCGATTATGATTACTTATAAATTCATCTCTTAAGCGAAAACTTTCCGCGTTAGGAGCATTAAAACCGTTCCGCGCTAAGAGATCGTTAAGTGAGGCGGAAACAATAATATCGGCATCCAAATAGATTATTTTATGCCACTTTTTAAAATATTTTTGGAAAAGATAGAATTTCGTCAGCATTATCGGCGGGTAAGCCTTGGTCCCAAGAGGCGAAGCGGCCAAAAAAGGGCGGTCATAAACAAGAATCCCTTTATTTTCAAACCAAAGCTTATCACTCTCGGATAGACCGGAAGACAGAAGTAAATAGTCACCTTCCCAGCCGGCATTAAAATAGGCCGAAGAAAAAAGTTGTTTGGCTTGGTCAATAAAATTACTATCGGCCAAAGTTACCAGTAAATTTTTTCTATCATTCATATAAAGGGATAAAATAAAATGCTAATTCGTCTAATTCTTGTTTTTAAAAGATTTTTTATATTTAATCAATCGCGAAAATAAATCAGGTCGCTCCTTTTTAATCAACAAACCGATTCGACCAACTTGTTTATCGATAAAAAGAAAACAAAAATTAAAAAATTTTCTAATAAAAATATAGAATTTTCTAATTTTTAAATATAATAAATATTTATAAAGTCGACTGAGAGAAATTTTCTTAGCCATCGGCCTTTGCAGTAAGTTAATTTCAGCCGCTTTCTTTAAATTAAGCGACCATTCCGTATAATAAGGGCTTTTTTTGTCCCAGGGCTTAAGACCGCAGAGAAAATGAATAACACAAGCTAATAAATTATCAGACGTAATCTTATAAACTGTATCGAAATACCAGGGCGAAGAATTATAGATCATCGGCAATAACCGCCACCGATTATAAAAATATAAATTTAAAGCCGATTCCTCTTGAAATTGATAAACGTCTTTAAATTCATTATAAAGAGAAATTATTTCTTCGTAAGTATTACTTTTAATAATTTCCGAATCAAAAACTAAAACGCCGGTATTAAAGGCGAGGCGCTGCAAATTATATTTTTCTCTAACGACTTTATTTTTCGTCCGATCGCTTACAAACTCATCTTTTAAACGAATAGTTATCGCCCGCGGAGCATTAAACCCGCCCCGCTTCAGCAGATTATCAAGCGAGGCCGAAACAATAATATCGGCATCTAAAAAAATTATTTTTTGCCATTGCTTAAAATATTCTTTAAATAAATAAAATTTTGAAAGAACGATCGGCGGATAAGATTTTAGACCCAATAGCGAATCGGATAAAAAAGGCTGACTATAAACAATGATCCCTTTATTTTCAAACCAAAGCTTATCGCCTTCGGAAAGGCCGCAGGCCAGAAGAAGATAATCCCCTTCCCAGCCGGCATTAAAATAGACCGAAGAAAAAAGTTGTTTGACCTGATCGATAAAATTACTATCGGCCAAAGTGACAATTAAATTTTTTTTAAGGCTGGCCATAATTTATTTATTACCAATTTCTTTATTAATATTTTCTTTAATCTTTTTAACAAAAACCGCCGTATCAAAATCGGCGGCTCGCTTCTGACACGCGGCTTTATAAAATTCGGGATTAATACTTAAATTATTCTCAATTTCTTTAATCGCTGCAGCTAATTTAACGCTGTTTATATCGTTAATTAAAATTCCTGTCTGACCATTAACAACGGATTCGATATAGCCGCCATCATCAGGTGCAATCACCGGCTTCCGGGCGGCCAGCGCTTCGACTGCGGTCAGGCCGAAATCTTCGTTATAGGCGGTCGTGATAAAACCTTGGCAGTTCGCGTATAAATCTTTTAACTCTTGATCACTAACCCAATGTTTAATAGTTACATTAGCTAAATTTAATTCGTCTATCTTTCTTTTACAAGTTTCAAACTGGGCAACGCCTTTTTCATAACTGGCCACCATAATTAATTTCTCCGTCGGCAATTTTTTAAATGCGTCAATCTGCATTTCCGGTCTTTTATGAGTCGCTAAACGATTAACGGACAACCAATAATCCGGTGCGGACTTATTAATAAGAGAATCAACTTGATATTTTTTAGTATCAACTGGCGGATAAATTACTGTTGCCTCTCTTCCGTAATATTTTTTAATACGCTTTTTTGTATTTAAGGAATTGGCGACCCAATTATCGACGCTCTTTGCGTATTTAAGGCTCAGTTTTTGATTATACCAGACCCAAAAATTATAAAGCGGTATCTTCCAGAAATTTAATAATTCTTTTTTGATAAAACTTTGAAATTCCCAAAGTTCATTTAAGGGACTATGGGCATACCAGAGGTTAGGACGATTATTTACGGCGGCCGACATCGCCCAATCGCCGGCAATAATAAAGAAATCATATTTACCGCTTAGATTAAGACGGCGAAATTTCCATAAGGCCAAAGACTGGCGGAAGGGGGCGGCTTTCGGAAGACGGCCGATGGAAAATATCTGTGGCAAGATATCAGAAAAGCCCATCTTTAAAATTTTATCAGCATCGATATTCGTCGTATACAAATCGGCTTTAAGCTCGCGCGTTAAAGTCAGGGCGACAATTTCCGCCCCGCCGATATTATCGATAAAATTATGAAAGACAGCAATTTTCATTTTTTTACTTTTCTTTTATTCCTAAAATACTAAACATAAAGGCGGAAAAGAAAGTTTCGATTCCGATGACAAGTAAAGTTAAAGCGACGACGGAATTTTTTATTTCGTTTAACGAACTATAACCGGAAGCAACCCAATTAATAAATATGACGACATAGATTATTGCGCCGATCAAAGTCATTAAGATTCCAACCAGGCCCGCCTTTTCAATTGTCAGCCAGCGGAATATTTTTTCAATTCGATTGTCATAATCGCCAAGATGCGTGATCGCATATATTTTTGAAAAACCGCTAAAAAGAATCAGCTGATAGCCCAAAATAACCAAGATGGAAAAAAAGAAGAGCGGATGGACATAAAGCGGCACGCCAAATAAGATTGGGTTTGAAAAATAAAAAAGACCCATAAAAAATATTCCAAAAAATAACAGAACAATCCCCGGTAATAAAAATAAAAATAAGGGTGAATATAATAAAATAAAACGGATATGGCGCCAGGCATCGGTCAGTGAATTTAATTTTGATCTGCCCAGGCGTGGCCGATAAATAACCGGCACTTCCGTGATCTTTAATTTTTGCCGGCTCGCTTTTATAATCATCTCCGAAGCAAACTCCATGCCACCGGTATGTAAATTTATTTTGTCTAAGGCGATTTTAGAAATCGCGCGCGCGCCGCAATGGATATCGTTTATTTTAACTTTAAAAAATAAACGAACCAGGCCGGATAAAAAAGGATTGCCCAGATAACGATGGGAAAACGACATGGCCGATTTCGCCATCTTCCCCGCGAAACGATTACCAACGACTAAATCAGAGCCAGTTTTTAGCGCGTCTAAAAATTTATTTATTTCGGAAAAATCGTACGAACCGTCCCCGTCAGCCATAAAAATATATTTTCCTCTAGCGATACTCAATCCTTTTAGATAGGCAAGCCCATAGCCTTCGCGGCTTTCTTTAACTAAGATTAATTCCGGAAAACTAATTTGAAAGTTTTTAACAATTTCGGCGGTTTTATCTTTGGAATTATTATCAACCACAATTACCTCGACGGATAAGGAATACTCTTTAATCGCGGATTGTACTTCAAAAAGGCAGGAAGCAATCGCTTCTTCTTCATTTAAACAAGGAACGATTATACTTATTTCCGGATTCATAAATTACGGACATGATTAGTATTATTCATCTTTTTTTAAGTGAATTAACTTATATAAACTCGGATTTGTTTTTTTAACATAAAGTCCAAGTCGACCAATCTGCTTATCAATGAAAAATAACGGCGGCCTTAAAAACCGCATAACTTGTCGACGCAAATACCATGACCTTGAAAAGGAAAAAGGTTTAAAATGGTCCCATTCTCTATCTTCTGAGCCGATTTTTTTCAGCAATATTAAATTTTTAACGGGCACTTCAATAAAACGATAGTTCTTTTTATTGTTTTTTATCCAGGCCAAAACATTTTGCGTTGACCGCATCCAAGCATCATGAAATAAAACATAGGCTTTTTCATTAAGCAAAAGGTCGATATAATAGAAATCAATAAATATCTCATCGAACTTATGGCCGCCGTCGATAAAGGCGAAATCAAGCTTAACATTCTCTTTTAACAATTTCGGCAAAGCATTGTGGGAAAAATCATTTTCAAATCTTAGACGATTTGAAAAACCATTATTCTCAACGTTTTTTAACCCTAAATTATCATACTTTTCCTGAAAAGCGTCAATTACGTAATGTGTTGAATCAGTAGCTGACATGATATAGACTGCCGAGAATCCAAAAGCGAGCCCCACCTCTAAGGTTATTTTTGGTTTTTTATCTTTTAAAAAATTATAAATAAATTCTCCCTCTTCTTTATTAATCGCGGTTAACCGCCTTTCTTCGGGAATTAATAATGTCGAATAAATATCATTCATAATATCAAGGTTATTTTTTTAAATACATTTTACAATTCACCGGCGAGTTCTTCCAGTAAATAATTAAAATTTGTAATAAAAACAGTATAACATATCTCCAAAAGATATCAATAAAATTTAAAAAATAATATATTCAAATAATATTTAATATAAGCCAATTTTTGAGTATAATTAGTCTAGTTTTCGACTTGATTATCAGTCTAGCTTCCAAATAAAAAAAGTTAAGGCTTAAATTTATAAAGATAAAGTTCTTCCCGACTATGGCCGAGCTCTAAAAAATTAGGACAATAAAACATAAACGAATAAACATAGTCGAGACCAGTCAGTTTAGCTTCGGCGATTTTATCATCACAGTTTTCATTCATAAAGCGATCATAATTACTGACATTATTGGTTATTATCGAAGCCTTAGAATTAAGCGGATAATTACCGGTCGCCGCGCCGATAGCCAAGCCTTTCCAGGGAAGACTTAAAAATCTTTTCTGATAAATTCCTTGAAAAAGAGCGAAGTCGTCCTGATTTAAATAATTGTTAACCGGCGAATAAATAGGCGCGTCGTATACGCCCGAGGCGGTCTCATATTTTAAAGTGAGCTTTCGCCAATTCGAACGGCTGGTATAAGAAAAAGACAGAGCGACAAAAATAGCTAAAATTATAATCTTAAACGCAAAATAGATATCTTTCTCGACCAAAAAGGGATATTTTTTTCTTAAAAAATTAAATATTTCGGCGGCCCCAAGACCAACCGCGATCATCAGTAAATAAGCAGTTATTAAAACAATCCGCGCATAATCGATAATTAGAAAATAGGGGCAATAAGCATAAACCAACCAATATAATAAGCCAACCGCTAAAGGGGTCACTAAACAAAATATTTTTTTACGAACCAGCGAATAAACACCGATTAGGGCCAGCGGTAAAAGACCGGCCGGAATAATCTCCCAAATAGCGCGGTGCGGAATGGTGCCCTGATCGTTTATACGCACCAAACTTTTAAGGAAAAATCGGACCAAGCTGGGCCAATTTTCTTTTTGCAAAATAAATATCAAGCCGGAGACTAGCGCGACAAAAGCGATCGTGCCAAGAGAAATAGTCAAAAATCTTTTAAAAGATATTTTAGAACTTAATAAAAATTCTATTAACAGCGTCGGGGCGATTACAACAATAAACGGCGGATACAAAAACAAAGAAACGAGGCCGCTGATTAAAGCCAGGCGGCGATTTTTTAAGTTTAAAGCGATTAAAGAAACAAAGAATAAAACGGTCGCGCCAATAAAGGGAAAGAGATTCCAAATACCCGGCAAATTTACGCTGCACATTATCCATGGTAAGCAAAGCGCACCCAGTAAAGCGAAAAAACTTTCGACCTGGCTCGATTTTAAAAATAGATACACCAGAATACAAATAAGCGAACCGGAAACAAGCGCCAGAATCGGAAAACCGATTAAGGGGCTGAGATTCAAGACTAAAAATATTTCGGCCAAAGCGGCAAAGAAAGCGACAAAAATATTCGGAAAATTTTTATCCCCCGCCCCGTTCATCAAGGGATTAGTAATCGGCAAGGCATTATTATTTATCGAGTAATTTGTAAAGGCAACACCCGCCCAATCATCAGAGAAGTAGGGATAAGGATAAGAAACTTGCGAAACATTCTGGCGACCGAAAATTGTCACGATTTCGCCGCTATAGAAATAATGGACCGACCAAAGCTCGAAAATAATAATCGCCAGCGAGAAAATAACAATCCAGCCTATTTTGATTTTAAAAGAGAACTTTTTCTTATTTTTAATAAAGAACGCAATGACCAGTAAGGCAATAATCACCTGGGCGCTTAAAATAATTGGATAACGGAAAAAATGGAAATATTGAGAAACTAAGCTCAAAAATATATGGAAAGCCGAGAGGCCGGTTAAAACATATAAAAACCCCAAAATTCTATTTTTAAAATAAAAAATCAGGAAAAATGGGGTTAATAATAAAATTATTCCCAAAAGGGTTAAAATCATAATTTAAGTCATTATACTAACTTAAATATATACTAATTAGGCCAGTAAATCAAACAAAAGCGCCCTTAATAAAAGGGCGCTTTTTTCTACTTAGGAGTAATTATAAGTTTAACTATAGGTACCGTTATAACCGTTCTGCGGATTACAGGTATTGGTTCCACCGCTATTGAATGTACCCGACGGACAGGGGATCTTTACACCATAGAGGCATTGATAGTTAGCCGGGCAAGATAAACAACTAACAGAACCAGCCGTGGAGTAAAACCCGGCAGCACACTTAGTGCAGTTACCCTGAGTACCGTAATATCCTTGAGGGCAATCAGCAGTACCGGCATTTTCACAGTTACCGTTCACGCAAACCTTAGGATTACTACAACTAGAGCAAGAGGCGAGATTTCCCATACAAAAGTTATTTTTATATGTTCCGCCGCTACCGCAAGAAGCGCCGTCTAGGAAACAGTTTGTTGTGGAGTTACAACCGGGACCGCTAGTACATAAGCTGCCGCAACCGCCGCAATCGGTATCTTTAGCGTCGGCATAACCGTCTGAATCATCATCACCGGAATAATAACCGCCATTTTGGTTATAACATTTATTTGTACAAAGGGTGCCGGCACACATAGAATTTTCGCCGCCGCCGCAAATTGAGGTTGCCGAACCGCTAGAGTAGCCGCAAGTACCACTAGTACAGGTAAAGTTGTTCCAATATGCTGAACAGGTTTGGACATTACTGGTACAAGTCGTGGCGACCTGGCAACCGTTACTTCCGCAATCAGTCGGCGTACCGCAACAGTCAGAGGGACAGTTAGCATGAGTGTCATAAGACGTATCACAAACACCATTGCCACAGGCAGTAGATGGAGTAGAGCTGCAATCAGCAATGCAGACCGTATATGATGAATAAGTACCGGTATTTACAACAGACTCCTTATTGCCCGTATTAGCGCCCGTATAATTACAATATCCATCACCGCAACAACCTTGAACGGTAGTTCCAGAAGGGTGATAAGTGACAAAGGCATTCCATTCATTCAAGGTTTTAGTCGGGACGAAATAATCGTTAGTGGAATTGTTGGTGATGCAAGTTGCGGTGACGCCAAGAGGAGATAGGTCTTTTAAAAAGATTGGGGCCCCTCCGTGAGTAGCATCATATCCATTTAACTGATTATTTACAGCCAAAACTAGAAGAGGAATAATGATTAAAAATAATAAAACAATTAAAATAATAAGTTTATACGAACCCCAAACTTTTTTCATATTTTTAAAAGTAAATTTAGGCATTTCTTTTCATATTTATTATAATTAAATTATAGCGTTTATACTTAAATTTAACAATACTTTAGACAAGAAAAAAAGAGATACCTGAAGTCGATATCTCTTTCGAACGTAGTAGATGTAATTATCTTACATCTTTTATTAAACGGATTCCAAGACCCATTTTTTGACTATCATCATACATAGCTTTATCCTGAAAACTATTATCCTCTATGGTGACCAAATTCCCCATTGAATTAAATAATGAAGAGGTCCAAAACGAAGCAATACTACCCAAATCCGTAAAACCGTAGTTGTTTTTATCAGAACCAGAAATGTCACCATTAGGTAAAGCTGTAAAACCAGTAGAATTTGTTATAAAAGAAGATGTCCCCGCCCAATGAGCAATACCAGTTTCTCTTAACTGACAAGCGGTGGGATTTGCATTAGTCCCAAGATAGGCATCTAAAATATCCCATTCTTGTAAAGTCGGAACATGATAACCTTTGATTAATTTTCGGGTATCAGCACCAACGTAGAAGTTATACAAACCACCATAGACTTTTCCTAACTCAGGGTCATTATTGTACCAGCAATAAGCGCCAGTGGTTAAATTTCCCCAGGTCGTTGGATCGGTCACATTGGCGATTGGATCACCGTTTGCATACTTGGTAGTACGCAGGTTTTCCTGGAGCCAAATTTGGTCGCCAATTTGTATCTCGTGATACATATTACCGTCCAAGTCGGCGACAGCGCAGGTGGTAAAGTAGCTTTCGCTAGTTACTTCCCCGGCGGAGTTAGAGGCGTTAATCCGAAAACTGTAAAAAGTATTCGGAACTAGGTCGGAAAGATCGAAAGTCACTTTAATACTGTCTTTCAAATTTTTTCCTTCCAGAGCCAAGAATAAGTCAAACTTTTTCCAGCTCGTGCCGGAAGTTTGATATTCAAAGCTGGCTTTAGTATCGGCCTGCATCGGAACGATAACGGCGGCAATTCTGGCCGTAGTCATAGTTACTTTAGTGGCTGGTCTGGCGGCAGCGAAGGCTTTGACGGGAGTAACGACGGAGCCATCGTAGAAACGAACGGTATCGCCATAAGCGGTGCCGTTTTTATTCGTAGCGAAAGCCCGGAAATAATAAGCGGTTTTTTGCTGCAAATTATCGACGGTAGCGGTATAAGCGCCACTTTTAACAGAGGCAATGACCAAGTTGCTCTGGATAGTCGGAGCGACACCGGCGATCCAGCAAATTCCGGCGGCGGTGATATTTTCGCCACCGTTGTCAACGATTTCGGCATTAACCTCGACACTGGCCGGAGTTAACTTAGTTATCGAGACGGTGCTGACGGTTGGAACTTTTGTCCCTGGGATAGGTTCAATAGGATCAAGCGTATGACAAGCGGTAAAGCTTGTAAAAAAGATTACTACGACGAAAGCCACACAGGCTCTCAAGCCGTTAAATTTAAAATGTGCTTTCATGGTTGTTTCTTTTTTTTGTTTTGGGTTATATTTATTTTTTGTTTATTTATTTATATGAATTATTTTTTAAAGTTAATTACTAAATTTAGACTATTCAAGTTCCCTTTTTCCGTTTTGCTTCTTAGAAAAAGTTAAATTTCTAAACTTGGTAATTAACTTTAATTTAATTGTTTTTTAATGTTCTTTCGATTAAATTGCTTTTAAATACTTTTTTAGCACTTATCCGCTTATTTAATCGTGACTATATTATACCTCTAAATCTTTGTTTTGTCAAGTTTTTGCGGAATTTTGGCTAAATTTGCCCTATTTTCGGCCTATTTCAGATTTAGAGTAGATTTAGTTTTGCTTATAATTTAATGGTAGCACTTGTGGGGAAATAATGGTATATAGGGGAATATATTTAAAGATATATTGAATTAAAGTGCTCCTGTTTTCATCTTTTATTTAGAAAGAATTTAAAAACTCCCTGCGGGTCCACAGGGGCTAGGGGTTTTAATTTTGTTGAAGCAAAAACTCGTACCGCTTATAAATATAACTCTCTGAGATAATTTTCGGCTTTCAGTATTTTAACTTTCCCGAGCTGTTTTTCTCTTTTTAAGTTTTTTACAATTTGCGTGGCCGGCAAATTATATTTCTCGGAAAAATATTTTAAATTTTTACTAAGATCATTATCGGACAATTTTACTTCGAGTATTTCCGAAAGTTGATTATCGCTATTTGCTAAAGCGAAATCAACTTCCCGATTATCTTTAGTTCTTAAATAATGTAATTTTTCGCTTTTTCCTAAATAATCATTACGGCCGAGAATACTTTTATATAAAGAATTAGCGATAAAATTTTCAAATTTAATGCCCTCAGCACCGATAACTAAGCCGTTATCGTAAAAATAAATCTTCGGCTCTTTTAAAATTGAACGCGCGATTTTTTTAGAATATGGCGTGACTCGGAAAACAATATAAAGGGATTCTAAAATATTAATATATTTTTTAACTGTCGTCTGCGAAATGCCAACGTCTTCGGCGATTGAGGCATAGGAAACGGGCATGGCAACTTTATGTCTTAAAAGTTCAAAGACTAGTTTAATCGCCTTAAAATCATTAATTTTTTCGAAATCAAAAATATCGGTTCTCACTAAACTATCGACGTACTGGGCTCGCCAGCGATCCGCCTCTATATCGGTTTTAGCTAAAAACGGTTCGGGAAAACCGCCACGCTTTAATAGCCTATTAATATCCAAAGCTGCCTTTTCATTTTTTAACTCGGCCAAAGATAAAGGCATTAGATGATGGACAAAAAATCGACCCGCTAAAGAATCACCCGCCTGGCGAAATGTTTCTAACCGGGCGGAACCGGTAACTAATATCTTTAAAGTTTCCGGTTTAGTGTCATAAACTCCTTTAAGGTAATTTTTCCAGCCTTTCATTTTGTGCAATTCATCTAATATCAAGAGATCCGTATCTTCAAGCCACTGTTCTTTTTTAATAATTTCTCGATCCTCAAGGCTATCGTAATTAAGATAAGTCGTTTTTTTAAATTCTTGACCGATCATCTTGGCCAACCAAGTTTTACCGACCTGCCTCGGACCGACCAAAAAGACGATTTTTTTGTCTAAATCTTTGATTATTTGTTTTGTTTGTTGTCTATTCATATATGACTATTATACATCGCACTGCAGAAAAGTCAAGACTATTCTGTACTACGCTTCAGAATAGTCGGACAAAGAAAAAAGAGGCATCGGAAATTAATGCCTCTTAAAATATAGTCGTAAAATAAAATCTGTTTTTTATTTGTCTTTTATTAAACGAATGCCCAGCCCGCGATTTTGTTCGATAATTCCTTCTGGATTCAAGACGCAATCGCCGCCATCAATTCGCGCGTAATTAGCACCAGTGCCAGAAAGCGACGAAGACCAGAAGTTAGCGCTTAGACCTAATTCCGCAAAAACAAAGGCATTCGTTTTAGCGTCGAGATTAATTTCTCCATTAGGCAGAGCGGTAAAACCGGTTAGATTGGTAGCGATAAATGATTGATTTAAATTTAACCAGTGAGTCGGGCCGGTTTCCATAATCGGCAAAGCAGTCGCTTGACCAGTCTGAGAGCTTTTTAAATAATCAGCTAAGGTTTTCCATTCTTCGTAAGTCGGGACATGATAGCCACTGATAAGACCGCGACTACTAACTCCGACATAAAAATTATACAACGCGCCAGCGGTCTTTCCAAGCTCCAAATCATTATTATAACAGGCGTAGACACCGGAAATTAATGGTTCCCAATTTGCGGGGTCTTTAACATTAACGATGGCATAGCCGTTAGCATACCTAGTCGTTCGCAAGTTTTCCTGTAACCAAGTTTGGCCGCCAATTTCTAGGGCATGGTAGAAGTTGCCGTCGAAATCGGCCACGGCACAGGTTAGAAATTTGCTCTCATCGCTAATAGTTTCGCCGGCCGTATTATCGGCTTTAATTCGAAAACGATAAGCGGTATTGGCTTTCAGCCCAGAGAGATCGTAGCTTAATTTCAGGCTGTCTTTCAAGTTCAAGTTTCCGCCCAGAGTTAAAGTTAAGGGATAAGATTTCCAATCGGAAGCAAGTTCTTCGCGATACTCAAAATTAGCTTGTGTGTCATCTTGCCCCGGAATTAAGACGGCGGCAAGAGTGGCCGAAGTTAGAGTAATCTTTGTGGCCGGTTTAATAATTAGCGTCGCCTTAACGAAGGGGTCCAAAAAACTGAGAGTCTGGCTATAAACCGTGCCATTTTTATACGCCGCATAAGCTCGAAAATAATAAGTGGTATGGGGCTGTAAATTTGGAACATAGAAAGTGACCGCGCACTGGCAACCGGCTGAAAGAAAACTATCTTTTAGGGTCGGTGTTGCGTTTGTGGACCAGCAAAGACCATAGTCGGTAACCACTTCGTCACCTTCAGAGATAAGTTCGGTCCCAACATTGATGCTGGTCGGAGATATCTTTATTAAGTTATATTCATTCACAATCGGTAACTTTGGTTCCGGAATGACCGGCGGAACGGGATCGGGTTTTTTACAAGCGGAAAAAAATACAAATAGAACGACAACGGCGAAAACCACTCTGGTTCTCAAACCGCTTAATTTAAGTTTTGCTTTCATTTTTCTTTCTTTTTTAAGGTTCTGATATCATTATATCGCCAAAAGGGGGCTTTAGGGAAATTTAAAGACTATCTTAGCACTTTTAATTAAATAAGCAATATGGGGGGTTAATTTTTAATTTTTTAGGAGCTTCAAAAAAGCCTCTATTTTTAATAGAGACTTTTTTTATTTGCGGAACTTTTATTAAAGATTAGATTAACGCTTGGGTTATGGTTTAGTCTAGAGTTTAGATTAGAAAGCGCTCTTCCCTATTTTATTTTACAATCATCGTGCCGGTTTCATTATGGCCAGGAACACGGCAGATAAAAGCATAATTTCCGGCTTTGGTCGGAGCGTTAAAAGTAATGGCTCGGGTTTCTTTGGCAACAACTCCGATGGCAACGGCCGATAAAGACGGATCTTCAAAAATTAGAATGTGTGTTGAATTATCGGTTGAAGTCAGAGAAATAGTAACCGGCGCTCCAGCTTTAACGGTAAATTCTTTCGGGCTAAAACCACCTAAAGAATCACTCAACTTAATAACATTGCTCGGTAAAGAACTCGGCGAAGAAATCGGCGCGGTTACTTTTGGGGCCGAAGGAGTACCGGCAATAACGTTATTTTCGGTCGGCTTCCCTTCCGGAGTGATAACGGTCTCATCTTTAGCGACCAGGCTGGCACCAGGAACAATAACCTGAGCTTCTTTAACAATTGGACTCGCGGCAGGAGCCGCCACACTCGCTTGTTCGGCGGCGTTATTAGAGGCATTTTCGGTTACAGCCGCCTGATTGTTTTGATTGTTTTGCGTAATAGCCTGATTAGCTACTTTTTGATCATTATTTGTTTTTATAATTACGCCAATTATAAAAATTAAAATAACTGCTAAAACAATGATGGCAAAAATTAAATTTTTTTTCTTCATAATTTTTATATGGGTTTTATGTTTTAAAAAACCCGATTAATAAGTTTAGTTAATATTTATTTTTTTAAGATTAAAATTTGGGCTTTTAAGTTAGCCTGATCGGCTTTTAATTCTTCAATTTCTTTCTGCTGAGCCTTGACGGCTTCAATTAAGGGGGCGACGAGATTGCCATAAGAAATACCCTTATAACCGCTTGTAGTAGTTGCCACTAACTCGGGGAAAACTTGTTCCACTTCTTGGGCGATCAAACCAACACTATGAGAATTATCCTTTTTCCAATCAAATGTAACTCCGCGAAGTTTTAATATTTTTTCAAGTGGATTTTGAATTGTCTCAATATTTTTCTTTAAATTACGATCGGAACTATAAATAAAGGATGAACCGGTGATTGTCGTGCCAGTAATTGTATTACTTACGTTTATTGCCCCCGATCCGGTTATGCCGCCATTTTCAACGATACCGCCAGAGAAGGTGGCGCCCGAAAGAAGTGCGTAACCGGACAAATTTTGATCGCCCGTGTTTGTACCCGAAAGATTAGAGCCGGTAACGGCACCCGCGGCAGTGATTGAAGAGTCGGCATATATAGTACCTGCTCCAGCTACATACAAAGCATAGGACGTGGGGGTTCGGCCAATAGCAACAGCTGTTCCATTATCTTGAATAACACTATTGCCTAAAGAAGTTCCTCCGGTCCATCTGGTCAAATCGCCAGAAGTACCGCTACCCGTATGGATTGAAAAAGGAGAGGCATTGCATATAATCTGACCGGAAGAATTAGTGATTGTTCCATTTGAACAGTTAGTTAAATTTGAAAGCAGCGCGGTACCGGTTACTGTATTACTAACGCTTATTGCCCCTGATCCGGTTATACCACCATTCTCAACGATACCACCGGAAAAGGTGGCGCCGGCAAGCGCGGCTTTAGCGTTTAACTGACCTTGAATTGAGCTGGTCGGATCGACATAGGCCATTGTAGCGGCAGAAACTCCATTGACCGATGTTGGTGTAATCGCTCCTAAAGAAATTGTCAGGGCCGGGGTTGCTCCGCCTGAAGAAGAACCAGATACTCCGTTGGCTGTAACTACCGATACCCCGGTTACGGTGCCTGAACCTCCTGGCGGAGCTTGCCAAGTCCCATCTCCACGGAGAAAAGTAGTTGTGTTATTTGGTGGTGTCGGCACAGCCCCGCCGACAGTTGCAGTCATAACAGGAAGGTCTGAATTTACTGCAATACTTGGTACTCCTGTTCCTGTTGTATTTTTAATTAATCCTGTTCCTAGTCCAGACAATATAGTTCCATTTATTCCTTTTACCGTCAGAGCTGTCGCACCCGTTGCATCTCCTGTATGCGTAGCATTAGAAACTAAACTTGAATAATTAGAGTTGACAGCGTTATCCCCGGTATTTGTTCCAGATGTACCTGCTAACCTAGTATCAATCGTTGTGGTATAAGAAGCGGTAGTATTAGTAAGAACAGTTGCTAGTGGCTGATAACTGCCTCCCGCTTGTTTACCATTCCAACTTATTTGATCGGCAGTTGTTGGCATATAATAACCAGAAGCGGCACTCGCAGTAATTACTGTTGTTCCTGAACCAGATAAAATACCACCAAGAGTTATAGTTTGATTCCCGGTAAGAAAAGCAGATCCATTACAGACAAGCTGGCCGCCACTGTTAGCAATTACTCCATTTGAGCAATTAATTAAATTGGATAATAGGGCGGTACCGGTTATTGTATTACTTACGTTTATTGCCCCCGATCCGGTTATGCCGCCATTTTCAACGATTCCGCCAGAAAAGGTGGCGCCGGCAAGCGCGGCTTTAGCGTTTAACTGACCTTGAATTGAGCTGGTCGGATCGACATAGGCCATTGTAGCGGCAGAAACTCCATTGACCGATGTTGGTGTAATCGCTCCTAAAGAAATTGTCAGGGCCGGGGTTGCTCCGCCTGAAGAAGAACCAGATACTCCATTGGCTGTAACTACCGATACCCCGGTTACGGTACCTGAACCGGCGGTGGCATAAGAAAAGGTTCCAGAACCATTGTTATATAGGAATCCAGTCGTATTAGCTAACCCGCCTATTGAAGTAAGATTAGTCGCTAAAGGCTGATAAGTATTCGAATCAAGAGCAAAAGTTCCTGCTGCGGTCATCTTAACAAAGGGAGTTCCGCTAGACCAAGTCGGATAATTTAAAGCCGCCCAATTTCCGACTGACGTGACAGGCGCTGCAGTACTACAAACGACTTGCGTCCCATTACCTACACACCAATTACCACTAGTTGTAGCCCCTACTTTAGCTTCTGACGTTAAAAAAGCAGATCCATTACAGACAAGCTGGCCGCCACTGTTAGCAATTACTCCATTTGAGCAATTAATTAAATTGGATAATAGGGTGGTACCGGTTATTGTATTACTAACGCTTATTGCCCCCGATCCGGTTATGCCGCCATTTTCAGTTATAGCACCAGTAAATGTAGTTGCCGGTAATGACCCCGCACTCGCGGAATATTTTCCATTAAAAGTATTCCAATCGGTATTAGTAAGATAACCAGACTGTGAAGTGTTTGCGACTTGTTCTGAAATAACACCGGTAGAATTATTATATAATATAGGGCTTGTTGCCGAAATAGAAGCAAGCGTAATCCCTCCTGACGGCGGGTTAGTATTACAAATAACTTGAGAACCATTTGAGGTACACCATTGCCCATTTGTAAGTGTCCCGACTTTAGGATCAAGTTCGGTTGACTGAAAAGCAACTGCCCCCAAACCTAAGGAAGTACGCGCGGTAGTAGTATTAAAAGGGCCACTCGCCGTTCCATTCCAGTAGACATCACTATAAACCGGTGGCGTTGCCGTTTTCCAAGCCATAAAAATCGGATCACTCTCAGCCCCTGAACCGAAATAGGAAGCTTTGGCCGGCTGATTAAAATTAAACAAAATGCCGGCGACAATAAAAACGGTAGACAGTCCGGCAAAAATTAATTTCTTTTTCATATGTTTATTTATAAATTAGTAGATGAACCAGCTAGTGCCATTACAATAGACCGGGATTGAGTTATAGGGAGATAGAGTTATTGAATTCTGGCCGGAAATTTGAGAGGTAGGTGTATTATTAGTCGTAACGCTAACGGTATTGGCAGGCGTTTCATTGGTTATTTCATAAGCACGTCCGGATATACAGGTTGATGTTGCCAAAGTAATTGTTCCGCCGTTGGGGCCATTATAGGCGATAATATAATCGGTAGCCAAAGCGGTGTAAGGAGAGGAAGTAACGTTTGTTCGTTTATAAACGATACCTCCGGCGGAAAAGACCGAACCCCAGCTAACACGACAATCACCAGCAATACATAAACTGGTGCCATTAACTACGCCATTAGCATTCATGTCCAGCAAGGTGTCTAAACTAGAGCCGGGATTAGTTTTAAAAATGCCAACATAACCACCGGTATTTCCGGAAGCGGAGTTAACAAATAAAGCAGAGGTAGAAGAAGCGTTGGCGACCTGGAAAGTTCCGGAGGGATTGGTGATGCCGATACCGACATTAGTATTAGCCCCAGAAAAGATAACATTATTGCCTAAAGGATTAATATATAAAGGTTTAGAGCCAAATGTTTGTAATTGTCCGTAATTAGTTTCTTGACTAAGCACGGTAGTAACTCCGGATGGAGAGATATAAGGACCAGAGGTTTGTATGCCTCCGGCAACTTGCAATTTATTTGTTGGTGTTGTCGTCCCGATTCCGACGTTGCCGTTTAACAAAGTCATCATTCGGCTATAGGTATTAACACTAAAATCTAAACGATTGGAAGTGCCGACCCCGGCTTCAATAGCCGCTTTTGTGACTCCGCCTTGTTGTAAATTAATTGTCGGAATCTGAGTGCTGGAACTATCATTAATGGTTAAGGCTACGTAACCCGAATTTTCTATATCTAATTTTGATACCGGAGTTGTCGTCCCAATTCCTACGTTGCCGGAGCTATCTAAAATCATTTTCTGTCCACTTCCGGCTATATACCAATTATGAGTAGAGGCATAATATTTCATATTCTTCCATGCTACATTTGGAGCTCCAGCTACTAATACACCTGCATTGTTTACAATATCATAACCAATACCAACGCCAGCACCATTAACATTCCCGGCATCACCAAATACTGCATAAGTTGAATCCCATGCTGTGCCCATTCCTGATATCCCAGCTGACTCACTTGCAAGTTGAACTCCCAATCTACCACTCGGCGCCGTCGTCCCTATACCAACGTTGCCGGACTTTTGAATTCTCATTGCTTCAGTCAAGGCCGTATCAGTAAAATTATTACGAACAGAAAATGCTAAATCACCGAAGCCGTTGCCCGAACTACTCTGTAATAAACTTTTAATGGCCGCGAATTTCTGACCAGCCGCGCCAAAGGTTACTGTCCCGCCAGAACCGACCGATGAACCTGAGTCGTCAAGAAATAAATCACCCTTCGTGCCAGCATCAGTTAGATTGGCAATCGTTTGGTTAGCACTATAAACATGTAAAGGGTAAGAAGGATTAGTAACGCCAATTCCGACATAATTAGCACCATTATTATTATAAATTGCACCCGTTGTGGTACCGGCCCATAAGTTTGCGCCGCCAACCGCCGCCGCCCAAGAAACTTTACAATCGTTAGCGATACATAAACTTGTGCCATTAACAGTTCCATTCGCATTTAGACCGCCGGCAATATCGAGATTAGTGCCGGGATTAGTTTTAAAAATTCCGACAAAGCCGCCCGTGTTTCCTCCACCTCCGGCCGCTGTGTTAACAAACAAAGCCGACGTTGAAGAAGCATTAGCGACCTGGAAAGTGCCGGAGGGATTAGATATACCGATGCCAACGTTGCCACCAAAATAATTAGTCCCCCCGACTGAATAAATTGAGTAATTGTTTGTCGGTGAACCGGTTTGATTTTCAATATAAAGTCCATAAGCATTGGTAACATTGGCCTGTCCTTGATTCTGGGCATAAAATCCATAAGCGGTAGCGATCGTTCCGGCTCCGGTAATTGAAGGTTGGAGAGCGGCAAACCCTCTATACTGATTGGTAATACTTCCCGTTGAAGTTAATATTGGGGTAATCGCAAAACCATTGGCATTAAATGTATTTCCCGATGACATTACCCTGGTGGCTCCGACAAAGGCCTGCTGAGTAGTAATAACTCCGGCACCAGTATTTTGAGCAAATATATTTGAAACCACACCATTGAATTGAGGGATATTAGTCGTGCCATTAGCATACCCGGCAAAGTTTAAAACATAAGCTGAACCCGTGCCACTCGGAGACCCGGTATAATTAAAGGTCCCGATTTGAAGATTACTCTGGGTAGCATCTGTGCCGGTCAGAGTTTTTAGAACGTCTAAGGTGGCCAAGGGATTGGAATTACCAATTCCCACATTCCCGGTCGGGGTAATACGCATGCGCTCATTGGCCAGGACAGTTCCGCCGGTAAAGAATTTAATGACTGAAGCAGCGGAGGTAGTTGCGGTTCCGATGTCTAAAGGACTGTCGGAAGAAAAGAGATAGGCGTCATTGGCACCGGTTATATTAAAGGTAGCTTGGTTATAAGCGGAACTGTTAATACCGAGATTAACATAGTAAGAAGTGGCGGTACCATTATTGGCGGTCGCCGTAATATCACTGGAGGCATTATTACCGGCGCTCAGATTTTGCATGTTAATTTCACCGTAGTTATTAATGGTCGTCTGGAATAGGGCGGGCGTTAGAGCGCTCGGAGAAACTACTTGTAAGGGGGTGATTGGATTGGTGACGCCGATACCGACAAAATCGGTTGAAGTTGATAAATAAACGTATGGCGAAGTTCGGCTCCAAGGAGAGATTGAAGCGGTCGGCCAAGCAACTAAACAATTTCCGGAAATACATAAACTTGTTCCGTTAATTGAACCGCTGGCGTTAATGCCGCCAACGACATCTAAATTAGCGCCCGGATTGGTTTTCGCAATACCGACGTAACCGTTCGTCGCCGCGACTAAAGAATCAGTCGAGGAGGCGATTGAATAAACATGGAATAAACCTTTCGGATTAGTCGTTCCAATCCCGACGTTGCCGTTCTCTGTTATTCTCATTTTTTCAGTTAAACTTGATGAAGTTAGTGTTGAAAAAGTAAGAGCTGAATTTACGTAACTACTACCTACCCTTGTTGTTATTTTTGAATAAGGTATTGTAAGACCAAAATATGGATTAAAGGTTGTAAAACCACTTAATTCTGTATCTGCTACACTTCCATTTGAAGTTATATTTATAGCACCTGATACATCCAACTTCGCATTCGCGTTTGGTGCCGTCGTCCCAATCCCGACGTTGCCATCTGGGTCTATTCTCATTCTTTCAACAATCCCAGCACCAGCACCAGCATTTGAACCAAAAAGAAGTGAACCACCAACTGAACCACTGTTTCTGTTATAAATACCCATAATACCAGCAATCGGTGTTTTAGCAGCCCCTGTTCCAAAAACTAAATCAGACCCAGAATTATAAGCAGAAGTATAAGCATTTGTAATTTTAATTCCAGAAATAGTATTGGTGAATGGGGTCGTATTTGTTTCAGTACCATATATATCGAGCAATTTTCCCGGATTTGTTGTCCCAATCCCGACGTTGCCATCATATCTGATTCTCATTCTCTCAGCTAATGTGCCTCCATTTACTGTAGAAAAAGTCATATTTCCCGCCTCACTTCCTGCATTATTATTATAAACACTTAGACCCAGTCTCGCATAAGTTGGAGTATTTGCACCATTCAAACCATATAAATCTATTGAAGCATCGTTAGCAGTACCATTAGCGGCTGAACCAACTCTTAAAATTGCACCGTTCGTTGTATTATAAGTGTCTAATTTAGTAGTTGGATTCGTCGTCCCAATTCCAACATAATTAGCACCATTATTATTATAAATTGCACCCGTTGTGGTACCAGCCCATAAGTTTGCGCCGCCAACCGCCGCCGCCCAAGAAACTTTACAATCGTTAGCGATACATAAACTTGTGCCATTAACTGTGCCATTGGCATTAATATTAGTAGTAGTATCTAAACTAGCAGCTGGATTGGTTTTTCCGATTCCTAATTGGCCTGTTGAAGTCAATCTGGCCACTTCCGCTCCGGCCGTTCTAAAACTCATGGCATCATTTGAGAAATCATACTTTATATAACCCCTGGTTGCACCCGCGGTATTCAAAAAACCAAGGCTGGAATAATTAGCATCATTAATCACTTTTAAAAGTAACTGAGCATAATTTCCTTCAATTCTCGCGTTTGTCGTCCCAGATGAATAAACATGAAATAACTCAGCTGGTGTTGTTGTTCCAATTCCGACACTGCCACCGAGTGGATTTAACAAGAGATTATAAAATGTGGCTGAGCCGGAATTACGCGGTTGAATCCACATATTTACCGGGACGCCCGATATGGCATCAATACCCATCGTTCCGATTAAACCCGTACCGGTTCCGCCGACTATTAATTCTCCATTAGGAGTAGCGGTATTACTGGCAGCCCCTCCGGAAGTATTTAAGGTATCCACAATATCCAATTTTGCTCTTGGATTAAGATTACCAATCCCGACTGCGCCATTTATCAAAACCCGATCGGTGCTATACGCACTAATTGTAATATCTTTAGCGCTAACGATATTGCCGTTCAATAAAAAATATAAAAATCCGATAATTAAAAACAAAAAACCGGCCGATTGCTCGACTTTCTTAATAACTAACCGGGTTTTATTTAATCTTAAAAACCCCATTCTAATATATTTATTTCTATTTCTTTAACTTTAAATTCCCGAACAAAATTTATTTTATTCTTAACTTTATTATAACACTTTTTTAAAAACCTGAGTAGAGTCTAAGGTAATATTATGGAGTGTCTAAAGAAACTGTTTCGAGTGCCTCACGACACTTTATTTTTTCTAAACCGACGTATAATTTAGCTGATTAATCTGATCGAACCAAGGTGAATAATCGGGATTACCGGGCTCGGCTTTAAAGGTCGCTTTCCAAAATAAAGAGCCGGATAAGGTCTCAAAATCAAGCCATTCGTTTAGTTTGGCTTCCTGCCATTGAGCCGAATTAAGATCCGAGTTGTTGGTTAAAAATATTTCCGCTTGGCCATCGCTATTTAAACCTAAATCGGCAATGACCGCTCGCTTGATTCTTAAGCCGCGGCCTTGGCCGATATCATAAGAGATCAGTTCCCTGTCCCGGCTATTATCAAATCCCTTGTCAATAAAACGCCAGGTTTCCGCCGGACCGCCGTTCGTTTTTTCGACGTTCAATAAAATATTGACCGCAGCGGTATGGCCGTTATTTTTTTCAATTTCGCAAGAAGCGCTTTTCGCCCCCAGACCGGCACTAAAAACTAACGGCGAAAAATCAATCGCCCCCATCAGTTCTTCTTTATTCTTCGGCCAGAACTTAATTAACTTCGGCTTTCCCTCGCTCTGTGAGCAAAGATAAAAAATCGTGCCGAGCGAATTGTCGCGGCTTAATATTTCCGGATTAAATCCGTCCGCGCTGACTCTTAAGCCAAAAAATTTGGAAACATCGGTTAAAGTTCCTTCATGATAATAAAGAGCGTGTCCGTCATAGCCGCCGTAAACAATTAAAAAATTGTTGGCCACTCCGCCGAAAGCAATCGTCCCTCCTAAACGCTCAAACTTCGGAGCGATTTTTTCCGTCGTCGCGGCGGTAATAAGCGGAGAAAAATTTTGTCCCGCCGGATCATAAAAATAAACCCAGCCGCGTTCATCATAGGTCCGGCCGGTAACAATTCCGACCAGCCAGCGCGAACCGATTAAAGCGACATTGATATTTAAAATATTTTCTGATTTTAATTCGGACGGTAAATTTATTTTTTTATTTCGATAGTATAATCGGTTGTTCACAACCGTCAGGCGAGCGGCAGTGTTTGGATTTAAAAAGTCTGTCAAACTTTCGCTATTAGGACTAACCGAATTACCGGAATCCCCGCTCACTTTTTCAAAACTATAAAGCGGCGGAAAAGAAAAAGAGGTGACGTTAGCGTCCCAGCTCATATTTGATTTTCCCCCGTCAATAAAGGCTAAGGCCGTAAAACTGTCACCGAAACTGTTAAATATTTCCGTTCCCGCCGGAGCGACTTCGGCCGAATTAATGGTCGGAGTTTGCGTGGCCGGAGGCTGGTTAATCAAGCCGGTAACGGCGGCGATTTTCTGATCGGTTTTATCTCCTAAAACGGTGATTTCTGTTTTGACTTGCTGATTTAAAATAATCGAAAAAATAAAATTTAAAACTAAAAACAAAATGAAAATTAAAAAAATAATTCCCAAAATAATTAAGGTCAAACGCGAAAATTTTAGCGGTTTGGAAAGCGCCTTGGCAAAATTCGGCGCGAGTTCAAGTTTTTTCAATTCCGCCTCCAAGCGATTTTTTTTTCGCCTTTTGGGAAATATTTTTTTACTCTTTTTTTTCATAAAATATTAAAATATTTTTCCGTTCCAAAAAATTTTCTAAACAGGGGGCGCAAAATGCGTCCCCTGTTTTTAGACATAATCGATACTTCGTATTTGATTGGTACGAGGAAAATTTCCGTAAACTTACTTAACAAACATGCGTCCGGTTTCTCCTTTAGCGGAATGACCGGGAACATCGCATCTAAATTCATAAGTTCCGGCCGCTGGGGCGTTAAAAGTAATAGCCTTTGTTTCACCGCCTCCGATACCCATGGCGATTGCACCGACCGCGGAATTAGTAAAAATGAAAACATGAACTTGGCCGTCGACAGAAGTAACCGCTAAATCAACGGGAGCGCCGGCGGAAACGGTGAAGGTGTTCGGTTTAATAACGCCATTACCGATTTCAAGGTTTATCGCTTGCTTCGGTAATTGCGCGATATTAATTAAGACCGGTTTGGGGGCTTCCGGAGTGTTGGGAATGGCGTCATTTTGGGCGATTTTTCCTTCCGGCGTAACCACTTTTTTATCAACGGTCACTAAACTCGCGCCCGGAATTTCTACTTTAGCGCCCGTTAAACTGTAGAGTTTGGTTTCATCCGCTTTTTGAATCGGAGTCCCGGTAGCGACATTCGCCGCGGGTTGATTTTGTTCCGCGGCCGTGTTAGCGCTTTGGGTAACCGCCGCAGTATTGGCCGGCTGATTAAATGTTTTTTTGCTTGAAATTACCGCGATAATAACCGCTATTAAAATAACGGCTAGAACAGCCAGGGTAACCCACATTTTTTTGGCCTTGTTGTCCGTAGGTTTGTTTTCCATAAAGTTTTTATTAAATAATTATTATGTAAATTTATTAAATTTTTAGTTAACGATAATTCCCTTTTCTTCTTGATTAAGCGTCTTCGTCGGCCAATTTCGCCAGTCAAAGCGGCGTCCGGTTAAGCGATAGGAAATTTCGGTCGGTCGATCGGAGCGAAAGATTAATTTATTGTTTTCAATGGAATAATAAACATTAGCGAACTGGCCATAAGGGGTAATGAAGACTTCAATATTATCCTTATTGAAATCGACAACCTGGCGCCAGACCCAAAGATCAGTGCCTTCGGAAACATTATCGAAATCAAGCACCGACTCATATTCTTTAGAAGAGACCTTTTTATTGACTTCGGCCTGACCGACATATTCTTCCTTAACACCGCCGGAAATTGACGAAGCAAAAGTCGCATAATTAGAGCCATGAATTGTATAAAGCGGATCGATCGTTCCAACGGTTAACTTATTAAGGTTATAAATGTTAGAAGTACCGCCGCCCATATTAATATTGTTGCTCCCATTATTGGTCATGGTTATTGTTCCCGTCATCGTTCCGCCGGCTAAAGGCAAGTAAGCGGCCGTGGTGCTCGCCCAACTGGCGCGACAATCGCCGGCGATACATAAGAGTGTGCCGTTAACGGAGCCGTTCGCGTCGATTCCGCCGCCGGTGACTTGGAGTCTGACCGAAGGAGCGGGTTGATTAATTCCGACATAGCCGACATTAGAACCGCTATTAGCAATAAACAAGGCGTGAGTAGAAGAGGCGGCGGTATAGACATCAAAGATACCGGCCGGATTAGTGATGCCGATACCGACGTTGCCATTTGTAAACGAAGCGGCGACAGTTCCGTTGCCATAAACCTGGAATTTATTAGCTGGGGTTGTTGTTCCAACTCCGACGTTGCCAGAAGAATTCCAAATACCAGAACCAGGAAATAAAATATTACCTCCACTCGCCTGCAAAGATAAATCATAGGCCGTCGCTCCGGCTGTACTACCAGATTGAATCCATGACGTTCCGCTGCCAGCAATGCCAAAATGTAGACCATAACCCTCTTCAGCCTTTTTTATAGAAAAAGCTACTCCTGTGGCGCTGCCCAAAGTCATGGCGTTGGCATTTGTTGGTGTACTTATTTGAAATTTGGTTAAAGGATTAATCGTTCCAACCCCGACATTTCCGTTACCAAGTATCGTCATCTTGGTTGATAATGTTTGTAAAGTTAGTCCTGAACCAAGGGTTGTCCCGGTTTGGAAATTAATCATACTTGCTCCCGCCCCAGTACCGGCACCGGATTTCAAATATAATGTTCCTCCTGATAAATCGGGCGACGCTGTTCCGGCGACATTACTACCGGCCCCTAAGATTAAATCCGTTCCCGCCGCATCAGTAGCTTGAGGATTATTTAGGATGGAAGTTGTCTTGCCGGTGACGCCATTAAACTTTATACTATTACCGTTGGCGTCACTAAAAAAATTAATATACTGAGACTGACTGGCGTTGCGGCGAAAAATCACTCCGGAATCAGTTGAAACATCTAACGTTACTCCCGGATTTGTTAAGCCTATGCCAACATAATTAACACCGTTTCCATTCCAGATTGCGCCAGTTGTGGTTCCCGCCCATAAATTTCCACCGCCGGAAGAAACAATTGAAGCCCACGAAACTTTACAATCGCCGGCGATACATAAACTTGTACCGTTAACAGAACCGCTGGCATTCATACCCCCGACAATATCAAGATTTTGGGCTGGATTAGTTTTAAAAATGCCCACATAACCGCCCGTGTTTCCGGAGGCGGAATTAACAAACAAAGCCGAAGTTGAGGAAGCATTAGCAACTTGGAAAGTTCCGGCCGGAGTGGTGGTGCCGATACCGACATTACCAGTATATTGTATTCTCATCGCTTCACTATAAGTTGTATAATCAAGAGCACTATGAGCATAGAAAACTAAATCTTTTCTTCCATAGCTTGCAGTGTTAACAGCTTGGATACCAAAACCAGCCGTTTGACTTTGTCCAACGAAATTCAACCGAGGAGAATTACTATTTTGATTTGTTCCAGAATAGTTGCCAGTTAAATAAACTTCTTTTGTCGAATCAGTTGAAAAAATATCAAGCAACCCTGCCGGTCCCGTAGTTCCAATTCCCACATTCCCGGTCGGGGTAATACGCATGCGCTCATTGGCCAGGACAGTTCCGCCGGTAAAGAATTTAATGACTGAAGCAGCGGAGGTAGTTGCGGTTCCGATGTCTAAAGGACTGTCGGAAGAAAAGAGATAGGCGTCATTGGCACCGGTTATATTAAAGGTAGCTTGGTTATAAGCGGAACTGTTAATACCGAGATTAACATAGTAAGAAGTGGCGGTACCATTATTGGCGGTCGCCGTAATATCACTGGAGGCATTATTACCGGCGCTCAGATTTTGCATGTTAATTTCACCGTAGTTATTAATGGTCGTCTGGAATAGGGCGGGCGTTAGAGCGCTCGGAGAAACTACTTGTAAGGGGGTGATTGGATTGGTGACGCCGATACCGACAAAATCGGTTGAAGTTGATAAATAAACGTATGGCGAAACTCTGGTCCAACCTAAAGATGAACCGACCGCCCCCCAGTTGACGCGGCAATCACCCGAAATACATAAACCGCTGCCGTTAACTGTCCCGCTGGCGTTAATGCCGCCGACAACATCAAGATTTTGTGCCGGATTGCTTTTAAAAATGCCAACATAAGCGCCGGTAGAACTGGTCGCGGTATTAACAAACAAAGCGGAAGTTGAAGAGGCATTAGAAACTTGGAAAGTCCCCGCCGGATTAGCTAAACCGATACCGACATTACCGCCGGAATCAGGATTAAGCAGTAAAGGAACGCCTTGAATTCTAAATTTTGTATAAACACCATCAGCATCATTTGCCGTATACAGTTCCGTAACGCCAGAATTACTTCTAAATCTAAAATTTAAATCGGTTCCGACATTGACGCTTAATTTTTGAGTCGGATTAGTTGTTCCGATCCCGACGTTGCCGCCGTTTGGATTCAAAAATAAAGGATAACTAGTCGCAAAATTTGTGGGGTTGCTTGCCTGCAACCAAACAGCGTAAGTACCCGAATTCAGCGCCCCAAAATATAAGGCATTAGTATTATTTCCACCACCGAAGGAGGCGATTCCCACTGGCGTTGATCCGCTTGAAGCGGGCAATCCCGCAGTAGACGCATCCCCCGGCACAGTAAATCTTAGAGTCGGATTCGTCGTCCCAATTCCGACATTGCCTAAATAATTAATAGCCATTTTTGTATTACCGATAATATCAGCGTCCACATTACTATTCGTAGCGTTTGGATCTAACGCGAAAGAAAGATAACCTCTATTGGCGATGCTCTCTGTTCTCACAAAAGACACCGCCCCTTTTCTATATGTTGACTCGTTCTGGCTTGAAAAAAGTATTCCGCCGACCGGACCGGTCACATTAGCGGTATCAGTAATAGTCTCAAAGGTTGTTGTCGCACTCGATAAAGCCAGTTTAGTGACCGGTGCCACCGTTCCAATTCCGACGCTATCGGTTGAAGTTGATAAATAAACATAAGGAGAAACTCTGGTCCAACCTAAAGATGAACCGACCGCTCCCCAATTAACACGGCAATCACCCGAAATACATAAACCGCTGCCGTTAACTGTCCCGCTGGCATTAATACCGCCGACAACATCAAGATTAGTGCCGGGATTTGTTTTCATGATGCCGACATTGCCGGTTGAAACAACTGATAAAATAGATGAGGAAACGAGAGAGCTGGTTGCGATACTAAATGACGAATTAAGTACACCGCCATTATAAAGTTCACCCGTATACCAATCCGACACGCCTCCTGTAGAATAAGTCGTAGCGGAGACCCGATAAACATTAGCGCGATCCAAGGCAGCGATGGCATAACCAGTCGCATTGTCCTGCTCAATTTTTAACAAAGGGGCGGTAACTGAAACGTTGCTATAAACATGCAATAAATTACCCGGTGTTGTCGTGCCGATTCCGACGTTGCCGGAATTTCTTATCACCATATTGTCCACGGCCTGCAAAGCCGAACCATTCCATGACGTGGTCCAAAAATGCAACTCCCCATAACCGGTACTACCGGCAGGATTAGGGTCAACTCCATAAATTCCCGCGCCCGAACTGCCATTCGCGTGCCCAGTAAAAGACAAACCACCTAAATAAGTTGGGTTAGTTGCGCCAGAAAGCGTTCGCGCGATGACCAATTCCGGCATGTAGTTGTTCGGGTCGGCATCGCCTGAAGTACCAGCATATGTCCCACTGTAGCCATTCCAGTCGTTTGAGACCGCGGTCGGACCTTGCACCTGCAATTTTGCCAGCGGATTAGTCGTTCCGATTCCGACATTGTTAGCCCCATTCGCATTATAGATTGACCCGGTCGTCGTTCCTGACCAGAGGTTGCCGCCCCCGGCGGAAACAATCGACGCCCAAGAAACTCGACAATCACCGGAAATACAAAGTCCGAGACCATTAACGGTTCCGGTTGTCGTTATACCGCCAATGACATCGACATTCTGGCCGGGATTAGTTTTTCCAAATCCCACAAAACCATTTGTGGCGACGACGAGAGCATCGGTTGAAGAAGCATAAACATGTAAAGGACCTTTTGGGTTAGTTATGCCGATTCCGACGTTGCCATTTGTATCGATTACAAATCTTGTAGAACCCTTATACCATTGAAATAAACCTGTAGACGGATTATAAGTAAGTTGCCCTGCTGTATTACTAATTTCATTTCCAAAATAAAAACCTTGCAAATCTGTTGTACTTGGGGATAAGAATTGAAATATACTTCGTGAGTTTGTTTCTAATGTTATAGTCGTATTAGCATAAGGTGTTCCCCCTGATGATCCTGCATAAATATGTAATTTTGTACTTGGACTTGTCGTCCCAATCCCAACATTGCCGCCGTTTGGTTGTAACAACATATTATATGCTGTTGCGGTGGCATCTACTCTTTGAGCCTGCATAAAGACATTCCCATTACCAAGTACCCCTTGAATTAATCCATATTTTCCTGCATCTGCAAACATTCCAAAAGAACCACCATTTGCTCCGAGGGCTGGTATTGTATTTGACACTCCACTACCTAAAGCAGTCGTTAAAAGATTGCCCGGATTCGTCGTTCCAATTCCCACATTGCCATTTGTAAAAGCGGCAGAATTTGTTCCGTTACCATAAACTTGGAATCTAACCGCCGGCGTGCTTGTTCCGATACCGACATTATTAGGCATATTCCCATTATAGATCGAGCCGGTTGTCGTTCCGCTCCATAAATTCCCTCCCCCAGAAGAAACGATTGAAGCCCACGAAACTTTGCAATCTCCGGAAATACAAAGACCGAGACCGTTAACGGTTCCGCTCGTGTTTAAACTGCCAATAATATCCAAGTTAGCGCCCGGATTTGATTTTCCGATACCGACGTTACCGGTTCTTTGAATAGTTAAAGCTTCGGCAACGTTAGAAGGTGCGCTACTGCCGTTCGAAAAACCGAGACTTAAATAATTGGTCGTTGCCGGCACAAATTTGAAAATCGGTTCGCCCCAAGCCAGACTTGAACCTACCCCTAACTGAACGCCAAGTGAATCACCGCCGGAAATATGCAAAGCATACTCCGGATTAGCCGTACCAATTCCGACCGGCCCGGCCAAAGTTGAAGTCCCCCAAGTATTTGCAAAATCAGTCGCTAAATTATTCCAATCAAGCGCCTGTAAAGTGCCATTAACAGCCTTGCTGTAAGAAGCCGAACTCGCGCCAGTACTTTTTATACTTCCGAAAAATAAAAAAGACCCGCTTAATAACAAAACGGCTATAATTTTTTTTAATTCTCGTCCCCGAAATTCCCGCATTATTAGGACATTAAAATTTTATTTTGTATTTAATTTCCGAACAAACTTTCTTAATAAAATTATAGCATTTTTTATATTTCTCGCCAAGAGTTTTTAATGCTTTTTTAATTGCTTTTTAATTTCCTCTAAACTCAAGCTCGACGCTGCGCCGCGTATTATTATATTCACCGATGGCAGAGAAAACTAAAGGCGGAAATGACTTATAATAAACACTGTAATTATAATTCGTACCGCGTAAAGCGACTAATTCTGTATCTGGCGCTTGCGATTGTAATTGATAATACTGCTTGCGAGTGGCGTAGAGCAAACGCTCCGCCCCCGACTCGGCTAAAAAATAAGCTTTGGTTGATTGCGACTGAATCCCGCCGGCTCTAATCTGAACCAGAATAATATAAGAACTGCCCATGGCCACGACAAACATGCCCGTTAAAATAAACATCGTGAGAATTAAAGCCGAACCTTTTTTGGTCGCCAATCTCTTTTTATTTTGCGCCGGTTTTATTTTCATAGACTTATTTATAATATCTGACCGCAATACTAGTTTGTAAGGTCATGGCCGCGTGAAACTGGGCTTGATTCAGCGCGTGCGCCTGCAGGTTTAAAGTGACCAGCGGTTGAGTTGAAGTTGATTCGCTAACAATAAAATGCAAACTGTCGACGGAAATTTTTGCCGGCGTTATCCAATCGGCGCTCGGACCCCTTTGAATACTAAATCTTTGGATATTATTGCCGTCAACATTAATTTTATAAGTAACACATTGTCCGTAATGATTTTTAAAACTTAAACTATCGCTGCTCGTGCTGATGTATGTATATTTAAAAACTTTAGTCGGATCAATCCCTAAACTAGAACAGGCTCCGTCCGAATTTTTTTGCGCCATGCGTATTTCTTTACCGGTTACTTCCGAAAAATATTTTAAACTCTCTTCGACATTCTGCGCCGCAATCGCCCCGCGCTGTCCGTCAACCACCATTTTAAAAATTTGCGTCGTCGCTAAAATTATAATCGCAAAAAGCGCCACAGAAACAATTACTTCAATCAGAGAAAATCCGTCCTTCAAAAATTTATTTCCAGTCATAAAGATTCGTATCTAAAACATAAGTAAAATTACGATTATATTCATTCCAGGCCACCGTTGTCTGAACATGCATCGTGCTCGGGTTGCTCGGATCTTCCGAATTAGCGGTGATATCGATGACGCGCGAAAAACCGCTATTTAAATTCGTATCGGTTACTAAGCGCGGGTTATAATAATAACCGGAACTGTCTTGTTTTAAATTATTTTGTCCGACAATAGTAATAGTCCGCGGCGCCGCATCAAGATAATCCATCACGTAGTGACCAACCCCTAAATTATAATTCCAAGCTCGTCCTGCCGCCCAATTAGAATCCCGCGTATAGCGAACCATTTCAATTCCCTCTTGCGCCAGTTGATAGGCGATTAAGGCCCCTTTATTAACGCTCTGGCTTTGAATATTTTGGATAATTAAAGACATAACCCCGAGCATGCCGACGGAAACAACAAACAGGACCGTCATAATTTCCACGATTGAAAATCCGGCTTTAGGCCCGACGGAACAAAAATTGATTTTCCTTGTTGCCCGCCTGGGGCGGGTATCATTTATTTTAAACATTTTTATGAAAAAATTTAGTCGGTCACTTCCGCTAAACCTAAAAAATTAACTCGTACTGTTTTAACGCTAAGCGGATTAGCCTTTTCTTGAAGTTTAATTTCCAAAACTGTCGAAGTGACGCCGGAGCTATAAATATTCGTTTGCGGATCAGGCGGCAGAAAAGTAACGTTAGTACTGCTGACCGAAGTTGTCGCGATACTGCCCCCCATATTTAAAGACAAAATAGAAATCCCCGACGAAATATTAACCGTTCTCGCTCCGTAGCTAGTTACTCCTTCCGTGCTGGTATCATAGCTCATATATCCCAGGGTTCCCGGCCCGTTCAGATCCGCAAAAACAACATAGCGGCCGGTTCCTTGATCAAAATTTATCCCCCAGCCGCCCGGCGGCACGACCCCGTTATATTTAACCAGACCCAAGGAATTATTTTGCGCCGCGTGCAGATCGGCGACAATTTCTTGCGCCGTCATCGTAAGATCCGTGTTTTGATTGGACGTATGATAATTAGCCAAGAAAAGAACGGTCATCAAAGCGGTAATCCCGAGAGTGACCATAATCTCAACTAAAGAAAAACCATTTTTTGTTTTTTGTTTGCGCATTTTATTATTTTATTCCGCTTTAACTTCCCGCCAAATCGGCAAGCCATAATTAATAGTTACAATCTGCGGTAAACTGCATTGATAGAGATCTTGATCGCGGACGGTTAAAGTCACCGTCGTCCCGGTCGCGTACTTAAAGAAAATATCCGTCGTCACCGGACTGTTGGTAGCGGTAATCACCGCCGCTAAATCGGTGGTCGACCAAGTGCTCGAACAATTTACACCCACACAACTGCTTGAATAAGTATTTGGTAAAGTAGTCGTATAATATTTAGAAACATGGCTAAAAGTCGTAGTCGCGGCAACTAAAACACTGCTCGGACTCCAGGTAAAATAAGGACTCGGAAACTCATGTAAGTAAGTCGTAAAGGTTAAGGCGTTGCCGTCGATATTATTATCTGTATCACTCGCGCTGTTGGTCGTATATTGATAAAGCGCGGTCGGCGTATCGGTCTCATCCCAAAGCTGAACCCACCAATAATAATTAGTGTTATAGCCTGGGGTCCAAGGTGTGCCCGTGCCGACCTGATTACAATTCGGCCCCGGACAAACTAAATGGGTCGCCGTGCCGCTAATTTTTCCGCTGTCAAAAACGGGACTCGAGGTCGAGTTGATCGTATTTATAACTACTCGATAAGCGCTTTGCGTACCGCTTTTTTTATACCATTTTAAATCCGCGGAGTTTGCCCAGCCGGTACAAGCTTCGGTTGTGGTCCAGTTCGGCGCCGACATGAAACCAATTTGCAAATTACCGATATAAACCCGGTAGTTTCTCATCCCGCAATTACTTAAACCGTTTAATTCACTCTGGCAATTAAAGCTTAAATCGCCCAGCGGGCTCGAAGCCGTGCCGACAAAGTCTCCGGGAGGAATATTGGTTCCCGGTAAAACTGATTTATCGACCCCGTAATAAGCGACTGTATTCCAGTCTTGCAAAGCGACCGGTACCGTTGAGGTACTGTTTAGTTTTATAAAATTGCCGTTACTAATTACCCAGGCATAGCCATAAGCCTGCTGCGTGGCCGGGTTGTAACAAGCCGAACATTGATTAGCATAAGTACAGGTTGCACAATTTCCATAAGGAGCCGTGTTAAAAGTATAGTCCGGCGCCGGCGTCGAGGTCGCGTCAAAAGTAATTAGACCTAAAAGATAATTCCAGGCGGAGCCCGAAAAACGATTGCTCGAATCAATCGAGACATGATGGACTAAATTAACGCAAGGCGCCACATAAAAATGAAAAAGATACGGCTCGGTGCCGCAGATTAGAGGATTACCGCCCACCCCGCCGCATAAATTATAAGGCGTATCCAGCCGGTCTCCGGCCACATCATCCAGACAATCAAAATAAACATTTTGATAAGTATTGCCCAGCCAAGCCGAACCGCGCAGTTTTGAAGTGTCTGCCAGCGACGCCTTCCCTATTCCAAAACTAACAAAAAAAAGCGCTATCAATAATAGAATAAAATAAAAATTATTTTTTCCGGCTCTTAGGTTAGACATTATTTTTTCTTAATCGGGTATAGAAATACAATTTATAATCATAATTTATATCCTGTGAACTCATTTTTTTTCTGTTAGTAAATTATGAGCCGGGCTATTAAATCTTATGATGGCCGCTAGCGGTTCATGTTAATCAGTAATCAGTTGGCGCGGAACAGCATAAATTTAATAGCAGGAGGCGAAATAAATTTACAACGGAAAAAAATCAGAGCGAGCGGGGTATAAATTATGATTATAAATTGTCTTCCTATTATAGCATTTTTTTTAAAAAATCTTTACCGCGCTTAATCATTTCGAGCCGGCCCTTTTCCGTTTTATCATCATAACCGGCCAGATGAAGCAAACCGTGCACGAAGATAAAATAAAAAAGATATTCCGGTTCGGGTGCCGTCTCAAAAATATCCAGGTATTTATTAACTTTTTTAACTTCATTCGTGTTAATAAAAATTTCGCCTAAATATTTATTTTCCGGGCTTGCTTTAAAAAATTTATCGGCCGGAAATGACAAAACGTCAGTTGTTTGATCGATTCCCCGATAATTATGATTTAAAGTCCGCATTTTGGCCGGTCCGATCAGCGCCAGCGAAACTAAAAAACCACTTTTTTTATAAACCTTTAAAAAACTCTCCGTCAATTCCGAAATTTTTTTTAAATTAAATTTATTTCCCGTCCGCCTGGGCGGACAGGCCCGCTTGAGGCGAGTATCATTTATTTCCAACATAATATTAGCCGATAATTCTTCTTAATTTTCTTAAAAACAGATAAAACTTATAAATAAAAGGTTTAAATATTAAATCATAAGTCCCCGCGTATTCAAAAACGCGGCCGCCGAAACCCGTTTTAAAACGCGTCACACCGGGCCACTTCTTTTCGTCAATTCCGTAAAAATCATAATATAAATAATTGGCCGCGCGCGCCTTCTTAATCAAAGACCATTGCAATAAGTAAGGCGCCATCAAATTTCGAAAATTATTATCCGAAGCGCCATGCAAATAAGTAACTTTATCGCCATAAAAAGAAAAAATTCCGCCGGCAATATTTTTTCCTTCCATTTGTGCCAGATATAATTTAATAAATCCCGGCCGGCCCTGCCTACCGGACAGGCCGGCGCAGGACTTATTGATCGCCAATAATTTTTCATAATGTGAATAGGCGTGCAAGCGAAAACGATCACGCTCGCCGGTGGTCTTTAATAAACGCCAAAATTCTTTTAAAGCAGCGGGATTATTATAATCGGCTTCTCTAATGATTACGCCCTTTTTCTCGGCCAGACGGATATTATATCTCGTTTTTTGATGCATTTCTTGGAGCAATTCGGTTTCGCTTTTTTTTAAGTCGAGAATTAAAGTTTTCGCCGGCTGAAGATTAAATGTTTTTTGAAAAATAAATTTATTTTCTTTTGTAATCTCAGCCGGCTCGAATTCATTCAGTTTAAATTCCGCCGGTTCAAACCTTAAAAAAAGAACGCGTGAATCAATTTTTCCAATTTCTTTAAAAAAGAACTTTAACGGCTCCCGTGATCCGACCGGTCCCCGTGGCGTATACCAATAAAAAAATCGGCCGAATATTTTTTTCTTAACTAGCGTCGCCAGCAGTAAAATTTCTTTTTCACCGGCTTTTTCCTTTTCCCCTTCTCTGACGCCGACCCTTAAAATTTCTTCTCCCTCTGAGGTTAAAAAACTCCCCCATTCCGCCGATTGCAAAAACTCCGCGCCACCCCCCTGAGAGTTCCGCTTAATAAATTCCGTCACCTTTTTTTGAGCTTCTGCCGAATCCGTTAGATAAAATAATTCCATAACTTGATTATAACATAATTTAAAAAAAGGCCCGAATAAATCGCGCCTTTTCTTATCTTTAAAAAATAGATTATTTAATTCCCATCGGACCGGCTGTATTTAAACCGGGCTGGATAGTCGCCACCGCCGCCCCTAAACAATACTGCAAAGAATAGGTACCGCCGCCATTGGAAAGATTGTAAGGAGTGTAAGTATAAGCTGGTTGCGGGCCGCACGAGCCGTCAGCAGTCGTCGGCGGAGTCGGAACGGTTTTTAAAAAGGTGCCCCCGCTCGTCCAAAGAGTATCTCCCGGGTCAACCGAACCAATCACCGGATAAGCTCCGGTATCATTAAAATACATTTCCAAAGCGGTTTGGATTTGCTTAACATCGGAGACACGCTTGGTATCACGCGCTCTAGCCCGAGCAGAACTAAGAGCTAGAATTGAAAGAGTCGATAGTAAGCCGATAATCGCGATTACGACCAACAATTCAATCAGAGTGAAACCCGATTTTTTTTTAGACATAAAGCAAAATATATAACCAAAAAATTACATTCTCATCACTGTGAAACAAGGCCCAGGTTAATTGGGCCTTGTTTCCTCACTAAAACTCGTACAATGTCAAAGATTATTTAATACCGTTCTGACTGGCCGTTTGAAGACCGAATGGAATATCAGCGACTCCGGCGCCTAAACAATACTGTAATGAGTAAGTTCCGCCACCACTGGTATTATACGCTACATACGTATAATTTGGTTGCGAGGCGGCGCATTGACCCGAGCCGTCAGAGACGGTTGGCGGAGTCGGGACGGTTTTTAAGAAAACCGAGTTTGTGGTCGAAACTGATCCGCCGGCCACAACCATTGATGTTGTGGGGTAGGCTCCCGTTTCATTAAAGTACATTTCCAAAGCAGTTTGGATTTGCTTAACATCGGAGACACGTTTGGTATCACGCGCTCTGGCCCGAGCAGAACTAAGAGCTAGAATTGAAAGAGTTGATAGTAAGCCGATAATCGCGATTACGACCAACAATTCAATCAGGGTAAAACCCTTTTTATCATTGTTTTTAATCATAGTGCCCCCAGTCGGGGAATTTTATTATTAATTTAATTTAGAAAATAAAATAATAATAAAAAATTAATTAATTAATTTATATTAAAGTTAAATTGTTAAAAATTTATATTGTCCTTAACACTGTCTATATAATATCATTTTCTAAAATAAGGCGCAAGAGTTTTTAGAATTGTCCGGCTAAATTATACATCGGCAAAAGAACAGCCGCGACCATGATCCCGACACCGACGCCCATGATCACCATAATTAAAGGCTCCATTAATTTACTTAGGTTATCGAGCATGTTGCTCGTCTCCCGGCCATAAAAAGAAGTGATGCGATCTAAAACTGAATCAATCTTTCCGGTTTTCTCGCCGACCGAAATCATTTGCGGAACCATTTTCGGAATATAATCGCTCGCCTCCATCACTTGCGAAAGCGGATTGCCATCATTAATCGATTCCAAGGTATCGAGAATAAGTTCTTTGTAAATAACATTTCCCACGACGTTAGCGGTGATTTCTAAGCTTTTGGTGATTGTCACTCCCCCCTTTAAAAGCGTCGCCAGAGTAGTCGTAAAGCGCATCAGATAAATATACTTAAAGAGCGGGCCAAAAATCGGCATCTTTAATTTAATAATATCCCATTGTCTTTTGCCGTTGTAAGTTTTCAAATAATAATTTATACCGATTCCCAAAGCCACTCCCGCGATGGCAATCATAATAATATAATTTTTTAAAAAATTAGAAATGCCGATAACAATTCGGGTCGATAAAGGGAGGGTGGCGCCGGTTTCCGTTAAAATCGAAGTCAAGCTGGGAATAATATAAACCATTAAAAAAATACCGACCCCGAATAATAAAACCATAATAAAGATCGGGTAAATCATCGCCCCTTTTATTTTTCCGGCCATATCATAATTTTTTTCCATCTCATCGGCCAAGTAATTAAGGACCTCGTCCAATTTTCCGGATGATTCTCCGGAACGGACAATGTTAATAAAAAACTCCGAAAATATCTTCGGTCGTTTTGAGAAAGCGTCGGACAAAAAAGACCCGCCGTCAACCTCAAAGGCGATACCGGAAAGCATATCGCGCAAGCTGATGTTGTTCGTTTGATCGATTAAAATTAAAAGTGATTCTTCGACCGGAACATTGGCGGCAATCATCACCGAAAATTGGCGCGAAAAAATAACCAGATCCTTGGCCGAAATCGGGTTGAGAAATTTCAATAACTTTGTCTCCAGACTATTAGTGGCATCCGTTAAGGAAGTAACCTGCAATTCTTTTTTTCGTAACTTAAGCGTGACCTCGTTTTCGGAGAGGCCGACCACGGTTCCGGTTTTAATTTTTCCGGCGGAGTTCTCCGCTTTGTATTTATAAATAGCCATAAATTAACTTTCAATAACTCTGAATATTTCTTCTAAAGTCGTTAGGCCTTGTAAGACTTTAATAATACCATCTTGTTTGATGGAAACAAAATCTTCCGTTTTTTTAACGGCCTCAATGCTTAAATTATTGGCGCCGGAATTAATCATCTCTTTCAGACTATCGTTGATTTCAATTATTTCGGCGATCGAAACGCGATTATTGTAACCGGTGTTTTCGCAATGCTGGCAACCGACGGCTTTAAAAATTTTATAAACTTTAAAAACCTCATCCGGAGTCGTTAAATCAGGCAGCTCTTCCTTTAATATATGGGGCGGCATATCCTTAATCTCTTTAATCATATCATCATTAGCATCGGAAGAAAGCGTAGTTTCTTTTTTACAATAGGTGCAAAGACGCCGCGCCAGACGCTGAGCGACAACCGTCTTCAAAGTTGAGGAAAGCAAAAAGCGTTCAATTTTCATATCCAAAAGACGAAAAACCGCTCCGATCGCGTCATTGGTATGTAAAGTCGAAAGAACAAGATGTCCGGTTAAAGCGGCATTAATCGATAGCTCGGCCGTTTCCTCATCGCGGACTTCTCCGACCATGATAATATTCGGATCCTGACGCAAAAGAGAACGCAAGCCATTCGCGAAAGAAAAACCGACTTTCGGCCTAATTTGAGATTGATTAATTCCTTTAAGTTCGTACTCGATCGGATCTTCAAGAGTGGAAATATTGACGCCGTCCTGATTTAAAATATTTAAAACCGCATAAATCGTTGTCGTTTTGCCCGATCCGGTCGGTCCGGTAACGAGAAAAATTCCGCTCGTTTTCTTAATTCCCTCCTGCATCCGGCGCAAAGCCAATTTACTGAAACCCAGACCCTCCAAAGTCGGCGCCCCTTTCGAAACATCAAGAATTCTCATCACGACTTTTTCCGAAGAAGCGAGCGGTAAAGTCGAAACACGAAAATCAACTTCGCGGTTATTGATAACTAAACGGATACGACCGTCTTGCGGAATACGCGTTTCATCAAGTTTTAACTTGGCCAAAACCTTAATACGGGCGATAATCGCCGCATGAATGCTTTTGGGCAAAGTTAAGGAGGTGTGCAAGATACCATCAATTCGATAACGGACACGGCTTTCCTTATCATATGGCTCGATATGAATATCCGAAGCGCGCGCTTCAACCGCGTGCCGAATAATAACCGAAACAATACGCGAAACCGGCGCGCTATTTATATCTTCGTCGCTAGCGCCCACTGAATCAGTAGAAACGGAAACCAGATCCCCCTCTTCTTCCTTAGCCTTAACTTCCAGAGCGCTGGAAATTTCCTCCTCCATCTTCTGATATTGCTTAAAAACTTTCTCCCAGCTGGTGTTGGAAATCAAAAAATATTCGACCAAAAGCCGCTCATCGGTCGCTAAAAAATTAACCGCTTCCATCGCTTTTAAATTTGTTTCCACCAGGCCGACCTTGATCGTTTTATTCTCCCGGCCAAAGCAGACAATTTTATAAGTGCGGGCAATTTCTTCCGGTAAAAAGTTCAAAACCGCTTCCGGGACCTCCTCGGTGGTCAGATTATAATAAGGAAGGTTCTCAATTTGCGCCTTGAGGGCCGTTAAATCTTCTTCATTGATAATTTTATTGGCAATTAAAAAAGAATCTAAATTACCTTTAGTTTTCTGAATTTCCGCTTTTATTTCCGTGGCTCGGCTGGCCGTGATGATATTTTTCGCCACCAGCAAATTTAAAAGTTGTTCGTTCTTATCCATGTTATTTACTCCTAGACATAAAAGGATTATTATTTCCCTGCCGGCAACTGACCTCTTCCGGCGGCGTAGCGGTCGCTTCTGTATTATCTGAACTGACAATAGTATCGGTTGTTATCACCGTAACCGAAGCGTTATTTTTTTTCTTACAAATGTTAGTAAAATCAAAACTGCTGACATTATTTTTTAAAGACTTAAACTTTTCTGAAGTTATGACACTGTCATCGATAGTATTGATCGAAGAAGAAATTACGACCGGAGCCGATAAAGAAGCGAGATTTTCTGCGTTATCAAAAAAACCGGCGACACTATCTTTAGCGACAAAAAGAAAACCGCCTCCCAAGAGAAGAAGGATAATAAGAATTAAAATTAGTAAACCATATTTACTGCGCATTTTTTTGATAATAATATGTTCTTAAAGTTAAATCGGCGGAGTTGCCGGAGGACGAGAAACTAACTCGACTAACATCAAATAAGCGTAAATTAGTTTCAAAAACTTTAAGCAAATTTTTAAAACTGGCGTAATCGAGCGCCGACAGAGAAAGATTGATATCCATTTCCCCTAAGCCGGAATCCGGAAGAATGGCCGGCGCCGGCGCACCCGAGGAATCCGAGGCGCTTGACGCCGCCACGCCGTTAAGATCAGTAATAGAAATACTGTTGACGATAAAGCCGTTCTGATTAATTATATCTTCAATTTCTCCGAATAAGCTTTCTTTAACATATCTATCCGACAAGACGCTATTAAATTTTCTTAAATCATTAGGATCAATTTTTTTATAAAGCGCGGAAATCGCTTTAAGGTCGGCCAACTTCTTGCTTTGCGCGTTATAGAGAACCTGCTTTTGGCTGATACTATCCTTAATGGCCGCTAAGGTGACCTGATATTTCGGAGCTAAAACAAAAAAATAAGCAACCAATAAAAAAATAACCAGGCCGGCCGCCAAAATTATATTAAAATAATCATTTAGAAAGCTGATGACGGAATTTTGATTTTTTTGATTTTGCATCGCCATATTTATTTAGTAAAAACCTTAGGATCGACTTCAAGATTTAAAGTAAAACTAACTTGGCCGCCCTTAACGTTCTCCTTTGTTTTAGATGAGGATACGGAATTGACGCTCACGCTCTTCGTCAAAGGATCATTTAAAAAGGCCTTAACTTGCCAGGACGCTTCGGCATATGTTTGAGCGGTCGCGTTAAAGGTATAAATTCCCGAAACATCGCCGTTTAAACTATCATACTGAACGGTGCTCAAAGTATTTTTCTCCAGCCAACTTAAAAAATTCGTCCAATAAATATGCTTGTCCAGTAAATCCGATAAGACCGTAACTTTGGCGCGATACCTAAAAGCTTCGTCGGCTTGATTATTTAAAGTGGTAATTTCGCGATTAAGATCAGCAACAGTCTGCTCCGTAACTTGCGTTTTTGACGTTTCTTCATTTTGCCACCAATCAAGTCCGTAATAAATTTCCGCTACGAACAAGGCGGCTATGAAAAAAACCAAAAATAGAGTCGATAGATTCTTCACAAAATCAAAAGAAGCTCCGTTGTCTTTCTTAATTAGATTAACTTCAAGAATTTTCGGATTAGAAACAACCGTTTCTTTTGTTTTTTTATTATTCGGTTTTAAGTTGAGAGAAAACATTTTAAAAAATAATTATTGGATTTCTCGCATTGCCAGTCCGATGGCCACCGCCAAGCGCGGTCCGGCCTCGGACAAAACCGGCTTTAACTCCGCCGGATAATTTATCCGGCTCCAAGGATCACCGATAATAACTTTAATATTTAAGCGTTTCGAAAAGTATTCACTTAAATTTAAAAGCAGAGCGCTGCCGCCGGATAAAATTATTTTTTCAATCGTATCACCGCCCTGCGAACGAAAAAAGTCCAACATATACTGGATCTCCGTCACAATCGGCTCAAGGGTTACGGTTATCAGTTTCGGCAGCTCTTCTTGCGTGTCCGTCCCCAAAGAAACGCTCAGATCAAACTTAAACTGTTCCGCCTGCGCGTAACTCAAACCCATTTTTTCCGCTAAAACTTTGGTCACGCTCGACCCGCAAACCGCTAAACTACGATTTAAAACCGGAATACTTTCCTTAACAATCGATAAGTCGGTCGAATTGGCCCCGATTTCCACAATCATGACCGTCGTCTTATCATCACCGACCAGAGACCGAACCAGAGAAAAAGTTTCCGTTTCCAAACTCGCTAAATTAAGTTTCGCTTTTTTAAAAATATCAATATATTTTTTAACCAGTTTTTTAGGACTGCCGGTCAAAAAGATACGAGAACTCCCGGTATTTTGATTTTTGGGATCAGGAATGATTTTCCAGTCTAAAATCATTTCTTCTAATGGTAAAGGAATTACTTTTTTGGCTTCTTCGTTGACGGCCGCCGCCAAACCTTTTTTATCGACATTGGCTAAACTGATGATTGAAGAAAAAACCGCGAAGGTCGGTAAAGAGACGGTCACTCGCTGGCTCTTGATTCCCGCCTCCTGTCTAACTTTATTAATCGCTTGCGCCAAATAATCAATATCTTCAATTTTTGTAAAATTAACCTCACTGACATTTTCCGAAAATGCATAGTTTGAAAGATATATCTTATGGTTCTTTTTTTTAAGTTCAACCATCTTAAGAGAAGAATCCCCGATATCAATCCCGAGAAATAAATTATCGCCGCCGAAAGAAAATAAACCCATACGTATTGCTAAAAAATCGCTGTTTAAAATTGAATTATAAAACCGCTTAGTATATAATGAATTATATAATATTTAAGAATAATTAACAAGCATAAATATGAATTTTTTTACCCGCTTTAAAAAAATCTTTATTATAATTATTTTTCTGGGTCTCGTCGCTTTAATCGGCTTTTTGATTTGGCGGACTTTTTTTAAAACCACAGTCATAAATCAAGCGGCCAGTTCAACGCCCGGAACAATTAACGGCTTGCCGTCGGCCGGAAACGGAACCGGCAACTCCACAAACTCGAACGGTTCGGGAATCTTGCCGGGAGACAATTCCGGACAGAATCCAGCCGCTTTCGATAACGGAAAAAGCGACGTGGCGATAGGCGGAATAACGAATGTCAAAACTTTAACCGATTCCTCGACCCTAAATCCGACTCTAAACAATAGCGGCGGCGTTCAATATTATAATCCAAGCGACGGCCGTTTTTATACTTTAGACAAAAACGGCCAAGCGGTTTTAATGAGCGATAAAGTTTTTCATGACGTGAGCAGCGTTGTCTGGGCACCGGCCAAAGACCGGGCAATTTTAGAATATCCCGATGGCAGTAAAATCCTTTATAATTTTACAACAAAAACCCAAGCGACTCTGCCCGCGCACTGGACCGATTTTTCTTTCTCAACCGATAGTACTCAAATAGTGTCCAAAAGTCTCGGTACGGATCCGGAAAATCGTTGGTTAATGGTCTCCAATGACGACGGATCCGGCGCTAAAGCTCTCGAAGCCATCGGCACCAATGACCAAACCGTTTATCCGGCTTGGTCCCCGAACAATCAGATTGTCGCCACTTATACTAAAGGCGTCGATTTTAATCGCCAAGAAATATATTTTGTCGGTTTAAACGGGGAAAATTTTAAATCAACCATGATCGAAGGCCGCGGTCTGCAATCACAATGGTCAACGGCCGGCGACAAGCTTCTTTATAGCGTTTACAATTCGAATGATAATTATTTGCCGCGCCTTTGGATCGTCAACGCCGAGGGCGATGCGATAGATACAAACCGCACCGACCTAAGTATCGCCACCTGGTCGAATAAGTGTACCTTTGCCTCAAATACCGAAGTTTACTGTGCCGTTCCGGAAAGCTTACCGACCGGAGCCGGTCTTTATCCGGAATTAGCCGATCAAACAAAAGATGATTTATATAAAATTGATTTAACCAGCGGCGTTAAAAAATTAATCGCCGTGCCCGATGGCACTTACAATATTTCCCAAATCATGGTTCCGGCCGGTCAAGACAGTCTCTATTTTACCGACAAAAAAACCGATCAGATTTACTCGGTGAAGTTAAAATAAATTTTTTCACTCTTCACATATTTAAACAATACCCTTCGTTCAGCGAGCGTGTTTTAAGTTTCTTTGATAAATTATATTTTGTTCGCCCTGATTTTTTTCTGTTGAAAAATTCATCCGTCTCAGCTTTTTGCCTCCGCCTTATTTCATAGCGGCGGTGCGCAAATTCGCACGACGGACGTTTTTTCTAACAGTAAAAAAATATGTGCTCACGAAAATATAATTTATCAAAAGAAACTATGAAAAAATATTATGTCCCTAAAGTCATTTATTTTAAATTTGCTCTTCCCTCTGGAATGCCTTGGCTGCAAAAGCGAAGGAACTTGGTTATGCGAAAAATGTTTTCGCAAAATAAAATTTAACGATAAAAAATATTCATTGTTGACGCCCTCCTTAGAAGAAATATTTATTGCCGGCGATTACGACGATAAAGTATTGGCCGATTTAATAAAAAAACTAAAATTTAATTTTGTTGCTGATATCGCCCCTATTTTAGGCCGCTTTCTTAGCCTGTTTTGGGAAGGAATAATTTTTAGCCGAACTGAATTAAAACCTAATATCGGAAACGAAGATAAATTAAATAACAAACCGATTTTATTAGTCCCTCTGCCTCTAAGCAGAAAACGAAAAAACTGGCGCGGTTTTAATCAAGCCGAGCTTATCGCCAAAGCCTTTAATGAAAATTATAATTATCCGATTAATTTTGATTTAAAAAAGATAAAGGATACGAAGGCGCAATCAAGTTTGGATGAAATAGGACGCGCTAAAAACATCAAAGCTTGTTTTACTTGGACCGGAGAAAGTTTAAAGAATAAAATTGTCATTTTAATCGATGATGTAGTAACTACTGGCGCAACCCTGAATGAAGCAGCCGCTGTTTTAAAAAATGCCGGCGCTGATAAAATTTATGGTCTGGTTGTGGCAAAAGGATAAATAATAACTAATTTAATCTTTTCTGATTATATTTCGCTAGTTCCAATCTGACTTTTTCTTCCATATCTTCGTGCGAGACCGAGCCAGCATTATCTAATATTTTCTTTTTGTTAAAAACTAAAAACTCATTAAGTTCGTTAATCCAATCTCTCATATACATTAATCTTTCTTCAACACTTTGTAATTCCGCAAATGGCAAAAATTGTTCAACCAATAAGTTGAGTCTTTTAAGTTCTATTTCCTCTAAATAATTTTTGGCGATTTCCGCTTGTTCTCTGGTTATTACTTCGCCTCGCCAAGTAGTCAGACCGAGATTCTGTTTATTGGAATTTATCCTCGCATTAACTATTTCGCTCGCCGTCAGTCCGGTTATTGCATAATGAAATTTATTCTGTACCATAGCAAAGAATTTTTTAGCATAATCAGTTTTTGAATCATAATCAACGCTGGTTGCGAATATATCCCGAACTTTTTGATAAAAATTAGCTTCCGAAGTTCTAATTTTTCTAATTCTTTCTTCTAATTCCTGAAAATAGGTTTTAGCAACCTTGCCATCGGCTAATCTTTCATCATCTAAAACAAACCCTTTAATAATATACTCCCTTAGTTTCTGGGTCGCCCAGATTCTAAATTGCGTGCCGCGGAGAGATTTAACCCGATAACCGACGGAAATGATGACGTCGAGATTATAAAGATTAGTTTTATAATTTTTTCCATCCAGGGCAGTTATCCAGGATTCCTGGATAACTGAATTTTCGCTAAGCTCAGCCTCATTAAACACATTTTGTATGTGCAAACTTATAGTTCTAACGTCTTTATCAAACAGCTCCGCCATCTGCTTCTGACTCAACCAAACAGTTTCGTTTTCGAGCTTAACCTCAAGCTTCATCTCACCGTCGGGCGTAGAGTAAATAATGATCTGATTGTTTTGTTCTCTTTTTAACTCATTCTTTTCATTTTCTCCTTTAGACATAAAAATATAATTAATAATTATGTCTTAAGCGTAGCAAAGCAGGCCTGAAATTTATTTAAATTTTTTATGAAGAAAAAATTAAAAAACTAATCGCTATTTACAAAAAACTTAAATTTGCTATACTTAATTTATTAAAGTGACTGATTGTCGAGCCCACCAAGCTCGGTTGAGTGCAAAAACACTTAAGAGAAATCCTAAAGTCGATTAAAAAGCGCTTTTAAGTAAGATAAAAAACTTAAAAGAAGCCGGGTGGAACCGCGAGACTAAAGTCCCGTCCCGGTAAAAGCAGTTTTGGCTGTTTTTACCAGGAGGGGATTTTTTTTAACTTTAAAAATAAATTAATAAAAGGTAGATTTTTAGAGAAATTATATTTTACTCGCTCTGATTTTTTTCCGTTGTAAATCTTATTCGCCTCCTGCTATTAAATTTATGCTGTTCCGCACTAACCGATTACTGACTAACTTGAATCGCTAGCGGCCATCATAAAATTTAATAGCCCGGCGAATGATTTACTAACAGAAAAAAAATGAGCTCTTAAAACATAATTTTTCTAAAAATAACATCAATTATATGAAAGAAGAAATTAAAAAAGAAGAAATAAGCGTTGAAGTAAAGCGCCATTCCCTGTCGCATCTTTTAGCCTACGCGATTAAGGAACTTTACCCGGAAGCTAAATTATCAATCGGTCCGGCGATTGATAATGGCTTTTATTATGATATTGATTTCGGCGATTTAAAAATAAATGAAGCTAATTTGAAAGACATCGAAAAAAAGATGGCTTATTTAATTAAGCAGAATTTAAAGTTCGAAAGAAGCGAATGCCCGATCGATGAAGCAATCAAAAAAGAAAAATCCGAAAAAGAAATCTACAAAGAAGAACTAATCACTGATTTAAAAGCGGGCGGCGAGACGGTTGTTTCTTATTACACCGTTGGAAAATTTACAGACCTTTGCCGCGGCCCTCATATTAATAATACGAACCAGATTAAACCTGGCTCTTATAAATTAAACAAGCTGGCCGGTGCATATTGGCGCGGCGATGAGAAAAATAAAATGTTAACCCGTATTTACGGCTTAGCCTTCGATACAAAAGAGGAACTTGATGAATATTTAAAAATGATGGCCGAAGCCGAAAAGAGAGACCACCGAAAATTGGGGAAAGAGCTAGGGCTATTTGTTTTTTCCGAATTAGTCGGCAAGGGTTTGCCGCTTTGGACTGAAAAAGGCTCTGTGGTCAGAAGAGAATTAGAAAGATTTATTGTTGATGAAGAAATTAAAAGGGGCTACCGACATGTGTATACGCCTGATATTGCGCGGCTAGATTTATATAAAACATCCGGACACTATCCTTATTATAAAGAATCGATGTATGCCCCGATAAAAATTGATGAGGAGGAATTTATGCTCCGCCCGATGTCCTGTCCACATCATTTTGAATTATACAAATCCCAACCTCATAGCTACCGTCAACTGCCGGTGCGTATTGCCGAACTGGCTAAGTTGTATCGCTATGAACAATCAGGAGAATTAACCGGCTTAATTAGAGTACGCGGTTTCTGCCTCGCCGACGCCCATGTTATTGCCCGGCTTGATCAAGCGGAGGATGAAATTAATCGCGCGCTTGATTTAATCGAATATGCCACTAAAGTTTTAGGATTTGAAGCCAATAAAGACTATCGATATCGCTTGTCATTAGGCGATCGAAAAGACGATAAAAAATATTTTAAAGACGACGCCGCTTGGGATAACGCCGAAGGAATTTTGAGATCAGTTTTAAAAAACAGAAATGTCGAAAGTTATGAAGCGGAAGGCGAGGCGGCCTTCTATGGGCCAAAATTAGATATACAAATGAAAAATGTTTTCGGCAAAGAAGACACCGCTTTCACCGTTCAATACGATTTCGTGATGCCGAAAAGATTTAAGCTGGAGTATACTAACCAAAACGGAAAAGTCGAGGAACCGATAGTAATTCATCGCTCTTCTATCGGCGCAATTGAGAGAGTTATCGCCTTTATTATAGAAAGATGCGCCGGCAATTTCCCGATTTGGCTCTCACCTGTACAAGTACAATTAATAGCCGTCGCCGAAGCGCATATCGCCCACTGCGAAAAACTAGCCGCGGAATTTAAAGCGGCTGGGATTCGGGTTGAAATAGATGATGCCAACGAAACTGTCGGCAATAAAATCCGAAAAGCGGTTAATGAGAAGGTTCCCTATATGCTTGTTATCGGCGACAAAGAAGTTAATTCCCCGGTTCTAAATGTTCGCGATCGCGGTTCGATTGAAACCCGAGAAATAACAACCGCCGACTTTATTAAAGAAGTAGACGAAAAAATAAAAAACCGTTCTTAATTAGGGCTCTTAATTAATAGACGCTAAAGGCTAAACTATGCTATATTATTATCATAATTAAAATTAGCCGTCTGTTTAAATCAGACTGGGAATAAATCTTTTATGCCTAAGAAAAATAAATATATCCCTTTGATAATATTATTGTTAGTTGTCGCCGTAATCGGCTTCCTAATAATAAATACCAAAAAAATGACCGATAGCCATATGATTCTTTTTTACGGCGACACTTGCCCGCATTGTAAAAAAGTAAATGATTACATAGCCGCGAACAATGTCAAAGCCAAGTTTAAATTCCAAGAATTAGAAGTTTATAATAATCAGGCCAACGCCCGGTTAATGGCGCAAAAAGCCAGCGATTGCGGAATGGATACGAGCCAGGGCCTGGGCGTGCCCTTCTTCTTTGACGGGAAAAACTGCTTAGTCGGCGACCAAGACATTATAAATTTTTTCCAGAAATAAAATGAAAAAAAAATTAACCATCATTGGCGCCGGATTACTGGGACTTTTTTATGCTTTACCGGCGAAAGCGATCTGCCCAGTCTGTGTGATTGCCGTCGGTGCCGGTTTAGGCTTGTCCGAATATTTAGGAATAGACGATACCGTCGCCGGCCTCTGGATCGGCGGGATGACCGTTTCTTTAATTATTTGGAATATTAATTGGTTTAACCAAAAGAATTGGCTCTTTGGGAATAAGGACGTGCGCGATATTCTCTTAACAATTCTTTATTATTTTTTTATAATTTGGCCCCTGATGCTAAAAGGAATTATCGGCCATCCTTTAAATAAATTCTGGGGCATCGATAAATTAATTTTAGGAATTGGAATTGGCAGTCTAGCTTTTTTACTCGCGAATTTGTCTTATAACTATCTGAAGAAAAACCATAATAACCACGCCTACTTCCCCTTTCAAAAAGTCGTGATGCCGGTCGGCGCTTTAACAATCTTAAGTTTTGTTTTTTATTTCTTAACTAAATAAAAAAAATATATGTCGGAAAATATTTTAAATTTACAAGAAATGATTGAAAAAGTTGATCAAATGAAAAAGGATAATGTGCTAGATCTATCTTCGGATCAAGATTTAAGCATTGCGATTATGAATCTGGTTAGTATCGAAGAACACTTCTTTTTTACCGGCGCGAAAACCGGCGACACTAAGTATTACGATTTACTCTCCGAAGTTCGCGAAATGCGCAAAGAATTATTAAAAAAAATAATTAAAGAATATGAAGGCGAAGTCTGGTGTATCTCTAAACATCTGCTGGCCGCCTCCTATCGTTTAATGGAGGTCGGGACAAAAGCCCAGGGCAGCGGGAAAAAAGAAGAAGCCGCCGATATGTTTAAAAAAGCCTACGAGTTATACTCCCTTTTTTGGGGTTTAAATATGAAATTAATTAATGTCGGCGAAATTAAAAAGATCGATGATGAGGCGATAAACAAAAAAGAGAAAGGGATGGGCGGAAAACTTGGCGATCTCGTTAAAAAAGTCGTTAACTGCTGTATCGAATAAATTATTTTTTAAAAATCTCTATAAAAACAGGAAGGCGGGCACTTTAGATAAAGCGTCCGCCTTTTAAATTTTTTGATTGATGTTTTTTTTGATTACCGTTTTTTAGTCGGCGCTGATAATACTTTTAGATCTCCATAATGGGAACGATTTTCTTAATACCGAGAATATAGGTATTTCGAAATGGTAAATCGTCAATCCCGCACATCATGATTTTAACAAGTTTCCGCTTATTATAGCAGAAAATAGTTGGAACAAATTCTACTCCTCTGTCTCTCATTTCCTCGAGCAAAGAGCTGATACACACGCCTTCATCCAGTAATTCCCCTAAAAAATGAGCTGAAAAATGGAATGTTTCGTGTAGTCCGGCCTGTTTAAGGTCGTATTTAAGCATAATTCGCTTGATTTCTCGATGCATCAAGCCTGGTTTAAGCTTTAAGAGGACTATTGTCACTTCTGCCTTACCGTGTCTCAAGATTTTTACTTGATCGACGTCATCACTTACTTCCCGAACAATTTTCGGTAAAGCGATTGAGTGCACCGATTGGTCATAATTTATGACCACGGTTCCTTCCATCATAATTTCCACTACCTCTGTAGATTCCTTCAATGCATTCATAATTTGATTGTTTTTTTTGCCTAATTTGTTTGTGTTTTTGTTTGTGTTAAGTTACTTTACACAATCTCTATCTTAACCCCTTTTATAGTTATCTGTCAAGCTTATGGCTTTGCTAAATATTTATCTAAAATCTGAATTGCTTTCTTAAAAGCCTGTCCGCGATGATTAATTTCGATTAAATTTTCCGGATCAAATTCCGCATTAGTTTTTAGATACTTAAAATCCTTGGCTAAAACTATCGGCGCATAACCAAAACTCTTGTCACCCCTTGGCTCTAGAGAAATTTTTCCCTCCCATGTTCCCGACGTCGTTTCGACAAACTTTGTTTTTGGATCATAAATCGCGACGCAACAATTATAACGGCAGTCTCTTTTTTCATAAGGGGTTCCTTCCATCTCCGCTAAAACTTTTAAATTATTAGCGCTATCTGTTCCTTCTTTAGAGTATCGAGCCGAATAAACTCCCGGCCGACCGTCTAAAGCGTCAATGCTTAGACCACTATCATCGGCCAGAGTAATTAAGTTTAAAAAATCGCCACTAACTATTGCCTTAATTAGAGCATTACCCTCGAAACTCTTCGCATTTTCAACAATATTAAAACCCTTGAGTTCCGCACTAAAATCAAAAAGAAACTTAAGATTGTAATTAGTTCCTTGAAAAATTTTTCGAATTTCGGCCGCTTTTCCCTGATTAGCGGTTGCGATTAAAATTGTGATATTATCTTGCATATAATTAATTATTCCATATTTAAAATTAAAAAGGAAGCCGTTTTGACTTCCTGATTATAAGGAACTAATGTGTTTTGATTTTGAAATTAAAAATAAAACCTTTTAAATCACGACTGATTCCGGTTTAAATTTTAAATAAGAAATGAGCAAAATTAACCAGAGCAATAAACCGACAAAGTTAATTACTTCCATCGGCCAAATTCCCATTATTAAGGCATAAACAAACCAAAAGAAACAGGAAAATAGGCTTACCCCGATAAGATTTGGGTCCACAGAACCGGAATTCCGATTTTGCCATATTTCAATGATTTGAAACAATAACGCCACACCGAACGCTAAGCCGAATATTAGAATTAAAGGTTCTTTTACTTGAACAAATATAATTAGCGGCAAAACAATCGCCGAACCAAAACCAAATACTTTTTCTCTTAGACTTATTTTCTTAAAACGTAAGAGATTAAAAATAATTATGAGCGCTAGAAAGCCTAGAAAACCATTAATAGTTAAGGCTAAGCTTTTGACTTCAATCCCATAGGCAATTATCGCTAGGGCCGTAAAAGTATAGTAGGAGATGAAAACAAAGTTTACCGAATCGCCCGATTCATTTCGAACTATTCGGATATTTTGTTTAATTAAGGCGCGACCCTGAAAAAGAGTCAGTAGTATGGTTACAATAAATACAAAGGTTAGTGTATTTATCCCGAAATTAGAGATTTCTATAAATTTCATTAGATTGGTTTTTAAAGGTCGATCACAAAATCGTGAATATTTTATCTTAATATAAAAGGTTTTGCTTGTCCAGTTCTTCTAGGCCCAGTTCCGCAAGCAAGACAACACCCTATAATATTCGCTCTACTAATATGCTATAATCAAATCATATGAATAACTATACTTTCTATTTTTTAAACATCCTGCTTTTTTCTCTGCCCTTATCTTTATTTGAGATAAATCTCGAGAAAAAAAACGGCTGGGGCGGTGCTTTTCCGAAGGACAAGTGGTATGGGAAATCTTTTCTTAGCGGCACAAAGTTAGGCAAGGCTTTAACAAAAATAACCCGACTTGAATCGCCGCTGAATTATCATGTCTTAATTATGATTCTTTTCGCGACGGTTTTTATTTCTGAATTATTATTAGGAAAAAATATCTGGCTCGTTCTCGCTTGTTTTTTTGGCGTTAACTTCTTCGCCGATTTCTTTTGGTTCGCCTTTAACTGGAATTTTGATTCTTTTAAACAATTATTAAAAGGTCCGAACGGTTCAATTACTTGGCACAAAGGCTGGCTGAAGATTTCTAAAGAGTCTTATCTGCCAACCGTTTATCCGATTTGGCTCGGTTTGAGTATTGTCTTTTTTTTCCTGGCTGAATTAATACATTAGGTTCACCCTAAAACTATAAGCAAAAAGACGGCCCCTTGGTCGTCTTTTTAAAATGATAATTTTTTATTTAAGCGTTTAAATAAGCTTTCGATAAAATTCCATTACTTTGGAGATATCAACATTCTGCGCTAAATCTTCTTTAGCCGGCAGGCTTAAAAACCGTCCGGAGCTCTTTAAATATTCTAAATAACTGACCGGGGTTAATGCTTTTCGGTTAACTTCGATCTGCTCGGAAAAAATTCTTTTATCTAAAGTCTTTTTTCTAAGGCTAACAACTTGCCCGATCTTCATAATATAGGAAGGGATATCAACTTTTTTGTCATCGACTAAAATATGCCCGTGATTAACAAGTTGTCTTGCCTGCTCCCTGGTCTTACCATAACCTAAACGATAACTAACATTATCAAGCCGCATTTCTAATTTTTGAAGTAAATCTATTTGCGGATCACCTTGGCCGTTAAAAGCTTCGCGGACATAGCGTTTCATTTGATGCTCCATGACGCCGTAAATTATCTTCAGCTTCTGTTTTTGATCCAGTCGCTCGCCATAAGCCGACTTTCTTCTTTTTACTTGATTTTTTCTTCTGATGCTCGCCTCTTCCGGGGCTAAACCCAGTTTTTGGCGCGTTTTCAACTTTACTTTGATATATCTAGCCATAAAAAAATAATAATAAATAAGTAAGAACTGTCACCTCTATAATTCTAGGAATTTCACTATAACAAGATTAGCGATTTAATTCAAGGCCGCGCCTTATCCACAAATGACTCGTGATTTTCGATTATAGTATTGTCTTTTATGTCGAAATTTGATAAAATTTAAATATAATTTAATTTAATAAATTTTATGAAAAAAAAAGGGTTTACGTTAATTGAGTTATTGGTCGTTATTGCCATTATCGGTCTTTTAGCGACAATATCCATGGTTGCCTTGCAACAATCAAGAGCCAGGGCTCGCGACGCACGACGTTTGTCCGATGTAAAGCAAATTTCCACCGCTTTGGCGATGTATCAAAATGATGCTTTAACCTTCCCGGCGACGATAACCACCGGAGGCAGCATCGCAACCGGGACAAACACTTACATGTCAATCGTACCGGCACCGCCAAATCCTGCTGACGCTTGCGTTGGATCAACACAATATACTTATACCCCAATCGGAACGGCTGGCGCTTATACAAGTTATACTTTAAACTACTGTTTAGGTTCGGCCGTCAATGACGTTCAGGCCGGGCTAAATACAACTTCTCCTTCCGGAATCCACCAATAATTACTTCGCTGTTTGCAAACAAAAAAGTCTCATTTATTTGAGACTTTTTTTGATAGCAAAACATTAAAAGGTAATTATAATTTTATTCTTTTAAGAACTTAAAACTGGAAACAATATTTTCAAGCAATGGCTCTATTTTCTTTTTATCAAATTCTTTAATGCCTTGGTCAGGAGAATAATTATCGATGTTGGTCGAATGAATCGTATATTCAATCGCGTAGCATTGATTATTATAAATCGTTCGATAGCTGGTAGTCTCATAAAAATTTCCCGCGCCGGCATCGGCTAAAGTGATTCTCGTAAATTTTTGATTATTTATCGCTACCTCGGTTGTTGTCCCGATGCTTCCGCCAGCGGATTTAAAACAATCTTTAATCGCGGCCGGATCAACACTGGTTCCGACCGTAAATTTAGCTTCCGAAAAATTAGTCTGCGGTAAAAAAGATTTTGGAACTTTAACAACCGCCAAGAGCAAGCCTAAATTAGTTGTTTGAACATTCCAGTCTTGAGAATAACCAATGTCTCCACCGGATAAAACAAATTGATTTGGGTAAGAAAAGGAAAAAGTTTTAGCGGTATCACTAAAAACATTATTATTTTGTTCGTTCGTTTCTAATCCGGCAACGCAATTAGTATAAGTTGTATTTCCCTTCTCGCTTAAATTTGCATTATCGCCCTTGCCCAAGAAAGTTGTTGTCCCGCTTTCATAACGAATACCGGAGCCCGATACAGACTGGGGCAAAGTAACAGTTCGAGAATCAGCTAAATTTAAAACTACTTCGTCTTTTTTAAATTCCGCTTTAATAATCCCTTCCTGGCAATAATAAGTTACGAGAGTCGAAGTGGCTTCGGCCGGTTTGGGAATTTCCGTTTGATTTGTGCTTGTGGCCGGACTTGTTGTGCTTATCGGGTTTACTGGACGGACGGGATTTTTCTTATTAAAATACAAGAAAGCCGCGCCAAAAACTAGAACGACAATAAGGATAATTAAGAGTATTAATTCTTTCCGCTTCATATTTTTTTAATATTAAGAATTAGGTACCAATTATAACACTTATGCGAGAGCAAATAAAGGCAGACCCAGTGAATTACTTATCAATGATTAAATTTTCATCCATTTTCTAAAATTAGTCAATCCCATTAAAAACAAAAACCCCCCGGAAATTGTGAACGAAAGTTCAAGATATCCGAGGGGCAAAAATACTGCCGACTGGATTTTTATCTTTCTTCGGCAGGGAGACGCTTTTTTAAGACGAAGCGTGGACGGCAATTGTCATATGACCAATAATTTTGTTTATCCCTTAATGGAGACACGTGAAAATGAAATCCATCAAAGAGATAATACAAACGAATGACGAAATATTCGAGCTCAACTCGAGTTATAAAGAAGTTGGCGTATTTCCGACTTAGGTCTTCGGGATATTTTTTACAGAATTGAATAATCTGTGTTTGAGAAATAATAATTTTCTCGAGATTATTTGATATCCGGTAAAAAATTTTGTGGAGCGGACAGTCGCCATTGAAATCAAGGACTTCTAAGGAAGTTTCCGCCGTGGCCGGACTGTAAGTATTAAGTCCAAAGAACTCAAAATCTCTATCAACGTATGCGAAACGTCCCGGGACGCCTGCAATAAAATCTTGGCCGTCCGATGATTCAATCACCCGTTTATCGGAGATGGGGTAAATTTTAATAACTGGAGTATTGGGCTCCGTACTTTTTTCGGCGGTAACTTTAATTAATTTCAACTCCGGTAATCCAAATTCATAATCCCTAATTAATCGGGCGCTTGCTTGTGTCGTCATGACTTTTATGTTTTAAATGTACAACATTTCCCGTTCTTGCCCTACGGGCTCGGGTAATGCCAAACATTTTAGCATTCAAGTAAATATACCATAAATGCAGAAATACATCAACAACTTAGACTTAAATTGATCATTTAAAAGACAGAACTATATCCGCTAATAGGAAAAAATAGCTAATATTAGATTATTTTTAACTCTATTTATTTCCGACATTTTTTTAAAAATTATATCTTAAAATAATTTTCCACGGCAAACTCGAACTGTTCAATAAACAACTGTTTAAAATAAGTTATATTATTCTGCTCATAAAAAAGGACAACCGCTTTTTTATAATCAGCTTCGTTAACATTCCGATAAGAAAGCGGACATATTCCGTTCGCCAAAAGGATGGCATTAGCGGTCAGACGGCTAGTTCTTTTATTACCGTCTTCAAAAGGCTGAATATAAGCGATAAGAACGGATAATATGACAGCCTTGGAATATGGGTTCTTTTCCTTGTTCACAATGACGCAAGCCTTTTCAAGCGCCTCTTTAATTTGTTGATTATTGTCTAACGGGCGATATCTGGTGCCGGTAATTCCGACCCCTGTTTTTCGCAAATTTCTGGTTATACCTAAATTTTTAGTTAAAATATAATGGATGTCTTCTATTTTAGACACCGTTATTTTTAGATAATCAGTCCTATTCTTGCTAATATAGTCCAAGGCTTCTTTATGATTCATAATCATTATTGCCTCATCTTTTTTATGACCGCTTGCCTCTTCTTTTCTTTTAATTAAGGCTTCCGTTTCTAAAAGACTATAAGTGTTTCCCTCTATTTGCGATGACTTCCAACTTAGCTCAATAATCAACCTCTCGAATTCCTGTTTCTTTAAATTATCAGAAATCGTTTTTATATTTTTTTGATAAATTTTATTTAGACTATTAAGTTCGCTGGCTTCCCTTTCATTAAAAATGTTTTTTAGTAAGGAAAAAACTTCAAAATTAAATTTGTCTTTTATATCTCTCTTGTCGGTTTCGACTTTAAAATATTTTTCAATATTTATCGGGCGAATCAGATTATAATAATCAGACAGTTTATAAACGGTTGACCTTCCCAGACCATGAGATTTAATGAAGCCCAAAACAAGCAGACTTTTTAAATCTCTGCTTATCGTAATTCGGGAAACGCCTTTAAAATCTAAACTCAAAGATTGAAAAATCTCCGATACTGCCAGACTGTTGTTTGCTTCCAGTAAGCTTAAAATAGTCTCCTGTCGTTTATTTAATATTTGAGCCATATAATCATATCATTTTTATGTTATAATCATATCATAAATGATACGATTAAGCAAGCGAGCGAATTATTCCTCAATAACCATAAAATCCCCTTCTTCTAAAGCGTGGATTGACAGTGTCTTATCGCCATATTCAGCGAGCTCATTATAAGCCTTGTTCCAATCTATCGGCCCCCTTGGGTCGTCTTTTCCAAAATCCGATTTATAATGAGGGATAAACTTAATATCTAAAATACCGAGCCCATCCAAACACTGGCGCCAATCACAGGTCCAAAAATGTTTGACTAAAGCATCTGCTCCGGCCGAACTCCCCACAACAACCTTATCCTTCCATATTTCCGGTAAATTAAATTGCTTAAGCCAATATAAAAGAAGATTATCATCACCCCCATGAATTACAATCGCATCATTATTTTTAATTTGTTCAACAAATTTATTAGGCATCGCTAATTCAAATACCGGTTCAATCCCCTTATCCATCGACTTTAAAAAACGCATATTATTTTCAGCAAACTTCTCTTCCCAATCTTCCCGGGCGATAGCAAAATAACAAAATAAAATTTTTGGTTTATTTCCTAAGTCTTTAATAATTTCACCGTGAAATTTAATAATTTTCTCCGGCCACTTCTTTAAGCCGCCGGAGTTTAAAAGGTATTTAGTCATAAGTTCAAATATCATAATTATTATATATTTGATTATATCATAGCATGTCTAGAGGATAAACAGACTAAGAAATATAAAAAAGGAGCTCTGCGTTTTGAGCTCCTCTTCTTAGTTTTTCATTTTTTTGAAATTTATTTCTGTCGTTTTTTCTGAACTTCATTTATCAGACATTGTCCGCCAACGAAATAAAGTTCGATAATACTGCCACGAGTATTAGGCCCTTTGAAAGTTTTCATGATTGATTCACCGGCAAAACAATTTTCATTCATTTTATTGATGGCCCAAGATAATAACAGGTAGTCGGTAAAGTTTTCTAAGAGGTCTTCCTCTCTGAAATAATGCCCAACTGGACCAAGCGTAAATCCTTTTTCCTTTTGAGGGAAAGACAGGCTCGCAGAAATTAATTCAAAAATCAAAGTCCTTTCGGATGGTCTAGAACACTCACGATCCTTATAACCGATTTTCGAATTAAAGAACTTAAGAAGATTAGAATTCTTAATCTGCTCCATAAACTTAGAGACGATTAAATCCGTCATCGTGTTCCTCGTCTGTTCGATAGTTGTCTCACTATTCATAATCAAATACATTGTTTGTCTGACCTGAACGGCCTCATCTTGGCACGCTAAAGCGACTTCTTTAAAAAAGCTGTTTTTTTTCATTTTCTTTTGTTTTCAATGATGTTAATTTGACTGTTCATTTCCTCACTGTTTTCTTTTAGTATTTCTGAATAGATATTATTCAGACTTTCAAGTTCTTCAAGCTCCAAACTAATCTTTTTTACTGTTTTGTAGATTAAAGTAACTTTCGCAGCATGATCTTGAGCGGCTTTAACCGATAGCTCATAAAATACCGTCCTAATTCTCCCCTCTGAAATTTCACCTAATGGTAAAAAACTTGCAGACAAAATAACAGCAAAATAAATTGCGTATACGGGCCAGGAAGTAAGCACCCAAGACCAGGGTGTCGAATGAAATACACAAACAAATACCGAATGCATAATGGCAATACCAAGGACTGCGAGGCAAATGTGAATTAATATAAGTCTTGTTTTGACTATTTTTTCTGCTTTTGCCCAAAATTTTGATACAATTTCTTTCTTTTCCATGTTTTTTTTGTTTTTTATGAAGATTATTAATAGTTTTTAGATTAATTGCCAATTCCATCTAAACCCACAAAATTGCGGAAGTTGAAATCAGCAATTAATCTAAATACCTGACGGTGAAAATCTTATTTTTTAAAGACCTAATTTTAACTGATTATTTTATCATAAAGATATAATTTTGTCAATCTTTACCCTCCTGAGTTCAAGGAACTAGCGCAAACACTCTGACCGGTCTATAACTATGAATATGACTATAAAGTATCACCGCTTGTCCTTTGCTGAGCGGGAAGAAATCAGCAAAGGAATATTTGCTAAAGAAACG